>Ga0164242_10000309_pt1 | contig 60829 bp, 61 predicted proteins | sample OricomgcompostMG_FD_108783 | JGI IMG/M metagenome (GOLD analysis project Ga0164242, IMG submission 108783) | Miracle-Growth compost microbial communities from Emeryville, California, USA - Original compost - Miracle growth compost (MG) ...
ACCATGAACACGGGCATGACCATCCACACGGTGGGATAAAGGGCTTCCTCTACGACCTATTCGTGCCTCATACGCATGATGCCGCCGACTCAGTGGATGACGCCTTGGAAGCGAGCAGGGCGGGTGTGACTGCGGTCAAGATCTCGATGTTCGCGCTACTGGGGACGACAGTTCTGCAGTTCGTGTTCGTGCTCTTCACCGGATCGGTCGCCTTGCTGGCAGACACGATCCACAACTTCGCAGACGCCCTGACTGCGGTCCCACTGTGGATCGCGTTCGTGCTCGGCCGTCGTGTCGCCACCCGCCGCTACACGTACGGCTACGGACGCGCTGAGGACCTTGCGGGCATGTTCATCATCTTCGTCGTAGCGCTCTCGGCGGTCGTTGCGGGTTGGGAAGCGATCGACCGATTCATCCATCCCCGGCCGGTGGAAAACGCGTGGTGGCTGATTGCCGCCGGATTGATCGGATTTGCAGGCAACGAGCTCGTGGCCATCTACCGCATCCGTGTGGGTCGCCGGATCGGCTCTGCGGCACTGATGGCCGATGGTGTTCACGCTCGCCTCGACGGAATCACTTCGCTGTCCGTCGTGCTCGGTGCGATCGGAGTGATGATCGGTTTCCCCTTGGCCGACCCGATCATCGGCCTACTCATCGCCATCTCGATCCTGATCCTGCTGTGGGGCACCGTAAGGTCCGTCGGTGCACGCCTGATGGATGCCGTCGACCCTCACTTCATCGAGCGGGCCGAGCACGCGCTCCAGCACACGCAAGGCGTGACCGGCATTCAGGGCGTCAAGCTGCGTTGGATAGGACACCGTCTCATCGGGTCCGCAATCGTCACCACCGACAAGGTGGAACTGCATGAGGCCACGCACATCGCCGAGCACGCATCCGAGCACGTTCGCGGCGAATTGCGCAACCTCGACGACTTCGTCGTGACACCGACGCCAACCGACCGCTGAACGAAACCACTCAAGAGGAGAGAAACCCCATGTCCGTCGTCAAGATCAACGCCATCCACGTCCCGGAAGGACGCGGAGGCGACCTCGAGGCTCGCTTCGCGGGTCGCGACCATGCCGTCGGCCAACAGCCCGGCTTCGAGAGCTTCCAGCTTCTTCGCCCCGTCAAGGGCGAAGACCGCTACTTCGTCGTCAGCACCTGGGACAGCGAGGACTCCTACCAGGCGTGGCGCGCGGGCGAGAGCGGTGCCCACCACGGCGGACCCAATCCGGTCGCCACCGATGCCGACCTCCTCGAATTCGAAGTGGTCGACCTGTAGGCGTTCTAATGCAGCAAACAAGCTGACTCATGCGCCGCGCTTTCCCGATTGACGGTCGCGCGGCTCAGGGGACTCTACGAGCGCACTAGACGTGCGATGGCGTCGGAGGCTTCCTTGATCTTCGCCTCAGCATCGTCACCGCCGAGTTTGACGGCGTCGCTGACGCAGTGTTTGAGATGGTCGTCCATCAGGCCGAGCGCGACGGATTGGAGGGCGGAGGTGAGCGCAGAGATCTGGGTCAGGATGTCGATGCAGTACTTCTCTTCATCGACCATCCGATAGATCCCACGCGCTTGCCCTTCGATGCGCTTAAGCCGGTTGAGGTAGTTCGACTTGTCGGTTATATAGCCGTGGTCGGCATGTTCCTCGTTGTTCATGGTCGAAGTTCCTTCGGGTTCAATGCTGCGCGGCGCTGAGGCAGCGGCAACAGTGGCATCACGCTCGCCCGTCCGACACGAAAAGTACGAAACCAGCGGAGCGAGCCGCCCGCGGCCAGCGGCACTGAGATCAGGTTACCGACTCATGGGCTCCTGGCGTTCCGGGTTTCGCCGGGAAGATGTCGCGGTAGAGGTCGCCGCCGAAGCTCGTCGGAAGCGGGTCGCCCTCGATCAGCCGGAACGTACGCTCGCGTTCTGCTCGCAAGAAGTAGGCCTCTGTGTCACCGACGAAGCCGTGCGCGAGGTCGTACAGATGCGTGACATAGGCGACACGAATGCCCGACTCCAGCAGAGCGTGCACGATCTGCCGCGCTATCTCGGACCCTTCGCGCTCGTTCGTCGCGGCGAACGACTCGTTGAACAGCATCAGCGCGCCCGGCTGGATCTGCATCACCACCTCGTGCATCCGCGCAAGTTCCTCGTCGAATTTGCCGCTGGCGAGTTCGACGTCTTCCTCGCGCTTGAAGTGCGTGTACACGCCATTCACGACGGTGGCGGACAAGGACTTCGCCGGCACGAACATGCCGGCCTGCATCATCAGCTGGGCGAGACCCATGCTGCGCAGAAACGTGGACTTGCCGCCACGGTTGGCACCCGTGATGACGACCAGCCTGTGGCCGCCGGCATCGACCGTGTTGCCGATGATGGGGCTGCCTGAGCTCACGAGCGCGAGGCTGACGTCGTACAACTCGTCGCACGAGAACTCATGCCGCTCGGCGGGAACCGGCAGCGGAAAGCCGGTGTGCAGACCGCGGTCTTCCAGTGCGTGCGCAAGGTTCACGCATCCGAGGTAGAAGCCGAGCTCCCTGCGCATCATCACGAAGAAGCTCAGGATGTGGTCGGTGGAGCGGGCCAGCGCATCGGCCACCAGGTTGAGGCCCTTGCCGCGCATCACCGTCAGCGCGTTGGCGCCGGCCTCGTCGCGCTCTGCGATGCGGAACGACGGCGTGGGGTGCGTGAACGACTCCCACTTCTCACCCAGTGTGCGCTTCCCGTGCTCCGGCCGACGCAGCACGATCGCCGATGGCTTGCCACCGTGGTCGAGATGGGCACCGATCAGGATGCTGCCTCGGAACCGCAGCCGTCGCAGGTGACGGTCGATCTCCTCGAAGTAGGCGTCGTCGAGCTCCTGAAGCGTCATCGTGAAGAACCGGCGGAACCCATCGGAGGCGAACTCGTCGCCATGCTCGGCGGCGATCGCACGCAGAGTGCGCAGGAGGGAGACAAAGATCTCCAGTACCTGCACGGCATGGCCGAGGATCGCACTCGGGTTTCGATCGCTCAGCCACCCGTACACCTTGCGCTGACGGGTGATCGCGTCGACGGCGATGTCGTACAGTTCGCGAACGATCTCTTCGTTCCGCAAGCAGTCCTGCAGAACCGCCTGCCGATAGCGGATGTCGTCGACGCTCGTCAGCGATTCGAGAACCACACGACGCGCGGTCTCGGCGAGGAACTTGTCGTCTGCGGCCATCGCCTCGATCACGGGATCGAGCTCGAGGTCTTCGGTGAGTACCTGGGCGTTCAGCGGCGGTCTGGGTTCCGTCGGCAGGGCGCGATCGGGAAAGAGCAGGTAGGTCTTCATGGTCATGCTCCCTTCTCGACCGGGTCGAGTAAAACCCGCGACTCCGATTGGGTTCCCTCGATCGACTGCCTGACCTGCGCGTTCCGGAGCCGGTACTTGTCGGCGAGAGCGAGGGCGTAGGCCAGCCCGTCCGCCGGGCGCCGTTCGAGTTTGAATGTGCGCTTGGTCGGCTCAGCAGGATCGACCGCGGCGACCATGCTCACGGTCGTGTCGCTGAGGGTCGTGAGCTCGTCGACGAAGGTGACACAGACGGCGAGGATGTCCCGTTCGATGATCTGCTTCAGCACCGCAGTACCGAGCAGGATCGAGTCGTCGAGCGTGGTCGAGTTGAAGATCTCGTTCATGATGACGACGCTGTCGCTCGTCGCCGCCTCGAGGATCTTCCGGATGCGAACCAGCTCGTCCTCGAGCTTGCCGCGCAGATTGCTGATGTCCTCCTGCTTCTCGTAGTGCGTGAACAGCGCGTCGAACAGGAACAGCGACGCTGAGGAACCGGGCACCGGCAGCCCGAGTTCGGCCAGCCAGTGCAGTTGGCCGAACGTGCGCGAGAACGTCGTCTTTCCGCCCTGGTTCGCACCCGTCACCACGATCAGCCGTTCGGGTTCGCGCAGTTCGAAATCGTTCGTCACCATGGACGCCCGGTGCCTGTCGAGCTTCTCGGCCAGGGCGAGGTCGAACGTGTGCTGCGCGGAGACCGCTTTGGAGGCCGACACCCGGGGCATGCAGAACTCCAGGCCGTCCTCCACCATCGGTGCGAGGTGCTCGAGATACGAGAGATAGAACTGCAACTCCCGGTCGACCCGTGCGACCGTCGGGTCCAGGTAGGCGGCAGGCTCGGAGCAGGCGTACTCCCGCACATACTGATCGAGTGCCGCGAAGACGTGCTGGTTCTCCTCCCCCACCAGCCGCAGCACGCCCTCCTCCACGCGGTCCGCGTCGACGTAATCGGTGTACCGCACCCGGTGATCCTTCACCTCGCCCTGCTTGAACCGGGCGAACGTCGCCTCCACCTCAGCGCTGTAGTCCGGCTGATCGGCGAACGGCGCCACCTCCACTCGCAGTCCGTCGATCCGAACCGTGAAGTGGATCTCATCGAGGCGCGATCGGATATCTGCGGCGCGTTCGACCGCCTCCGTGAACGCCTGCCCTGTGACGAGTGCATCGAGCCAGTCGCGCAAGGCGAGCATCCCGGCGGACCGCAGCGGGACATCCTTCAGCGCCCGGGCGAAATCGCGGACGGCGCCCTGGTGCGTGACGATGGCCGAAAGCACCCAGAACGGGCGCTACTCCCGCGCGAAGAGCCTGGACGCCTGGACGAAACGTGCTCGGTGCAGCCGCATGCCCTCTGCGAATTCCGCTGCCGCATGATGCACCGCCGGATGCGCGAGGTCCGTGTACACACCTTGCCGGTACTCGATCACCTCGCTGTCGCGGACGGCCGTCCAGTAGATGGGCGGCAACTCGTATTCCTCGCGCGAAGCCGTCAGCGTCTCGACGATCTGGTCGAGGCCGAGGTCGCGGAAACACTCCGGTTCCTTCGTCGCGAACGGTGCGCTGACCCGGTTCGAGCCGGGAAGCAGGATGCTCTCGAACATCACTTCTGCTCCTCTCATCCGCTCCGAGGTCGGTCGGTGCGGGGAGAAGCCATCAGCGGTTCGTTCCGCGGTTGCGGCGAGCTTCATCGCCGTGTTCCACCAACCAGTGTGCCCGAGAAGCCGCATTACCGCCACCATGCGGTACGTGCGCGCCGAGTGTCGGTAGGCTGATCGAACGGCGATGGATCCCGCCGGGGCGCCGATGCCTGAACCGCACCAACGCTGATGGTTCCTACCCCCTTGAAACGGAGGTAGACCATGTCTGGGAACAGCGTGGAGATGATCGTCGAGATCCCCGCCGGCTGCCGCAACAAGTACGAGGTCGACCACGACTCCGGCCGCGTTCGGCTGGACCGCACCCTCTACACATCGATGGTGTACCCCGCCGACTACGGTTTCATCGACCACACGCTGGCCGACGACGGCGACCCTCTCGATGCCCTCGTGCTGCTGGACGAGCCGACCTTTCCCGGCGTCGTGGTGTCGATCCGCCCGGTGGGTCTCTTCCGCATGGACGATGAGAACGGACACGACGCCAAGGTGATCGCGGTGCCGGACGGCGACCCGCGCTGGGCGGAGATCCGCGAGATCGGCGACGTGCCGGCCATGACCCGTGACCGCATCGCGCACTTCTTCACCCACTACAAGGAGCTGGAACCGGGCAAGTTCGTCTCGGTGCACGGCTTCGGCTTACGCCGCGACGCCGAAGTGCTGCTGCACGACGCACAGCAGTCGTACCGGTACGGCGACGTCTACGAGAGCTGACCGCACCACCGCTCCACCAGCCACAGCCAGCGATGACTCGAGAACGAGGATGCCCATGCCGGACGACGACGAAAAGCTCACCCCCGACGCCGAGGCAACCAGGCCCAGCCCGGAATCCGGTCCGGAGACACCGAACGGTGACGAGGAACCGGACTCACAGCGCTGGCTGACGTCAGGCGTCGTCTCGGTCGGGGCAGCGAGCTTCTTCTCCGACTCCGGGCACGAGATCGTCACCAGCGTCTTCCCCGCCTTTCTCACCGGCGTACTGGGCGGCACAGCCGCGTCTCTCGGCGTGATCGAGGGCGTCAGCGACGCCCTGGTCGGAGCAGCGAAGGTGGTCGGCGGCCCGCTCGCGAACGATCCCGCGAGGCGCGGCCGGCTCGCCACCGGCGGCTACCTGATCACCGCCATCGCCACGGCCGCGATCGGTCTTGCGACCGCGGTCTGGCAGGCCGGCCTGCTCCGTGGCCTGGCGTGGGCGTCGCGCGGCATCCGTTCCCCCGCCAGGGACTCGCTGCTCAGTTCGATCTCGAATCCGCGCGCATTCGGGCGATCGTTCGGCGTCGAACGAGCAGGCGACAACCTCGGCGCCGTCGTCGGGCCGCTCGTGGCCTCCGTGCTCGTCGCCTGGCTCGGGCTGCGGCCGTCGATCTGGTTCGCGTTCATTCCGGGCATCCTCGCGGCCCTCGCCATCACGTTCGCCGGAAGGGAAGCCCTTCGGCGACACCGAAACCGCGTGCGCACCCCCTTCCGCCTCGACGTGAAGGGTTTACGCGCGGCGGGCCTCGCCCGGCCGATGCTTCCGGTGCTGCTCTTCGAGTGCGGAAACCTGGCGACCACTCTGCTGATCCTCCGCGCAACGGATGCCCTCAAAGCGGACGGTCTCGCGGCCGCCGCATCCGTCGCCATCCTTCTCTATGCGGCGCACAACGCCGTCGCGGCCCTCGTCTCCTTCGCCGGCGGAGCGTGGCTGGACCGGATCGGCCCGCGACCCGTGTTCGCGATGGGTGCGGGCGTCTACGTCGTGTCGTACCTGTTCTTCGGGCTCGACGTGTCGGCCTGGCCGCTGCTTCTCATCGGATTCGTGCTCGCCGGAGCCGGCATCGGCTTCGCCGAGACGGCCGAGTCCGCACTGGTGGCGCAGGCGCTCCCCGACCGCCTGCGCGGAAGCGGGTTCGGCGTGATCGGGGGAATCCAGGCGATCGGCAACATCGTCGGAACCGTGGTCGCGGGCATCCTGTATGCGGCGGTCTCCCCGGTCGCCGCGTTCGTGTATGCCGCAGCGTGGATGCTGCTCTCCGTCGCCGCATCGGTGCTCTTCACGCACCGCACGTCTCCCGGTGTGGGATCTGATGCGAAGAAGAATCGTTCAGAGTGAGCGCATTTCCTGGCGTTCAGCATTGGAGCCAACGCCGACGACTCATGATCGTGTTGACATTGAACGCCGCTCTGATCCTCGCTCTTGTCACGGTGGGACTGTTCGCGCACTCGGTCAGCGTGCTTGCCGCCGCGGGCGACACCCTGGGCGATTGCCTCGGTCTCGTCATCGGGCTGATCGCCGTGTCACTTCGGGACCGAAATCCCGATCATCCGCATGCTCAACGCCCGATCGCAATTGCTGCTCTCGTGAATGCGTGTCTGCTGATCATCGTGGCAGTATCCGTTGTCGTCGAATCCATCGTGAGGCTCGCGGAGGGCATCCCAACGGTGTACGGGCTGCCCGTCGTCGTCGTGAGCGTGATCACCGTGGTGGTGATGCTAGTGGGTGCCTCAGTACTCGGCTTCGCGGCGTCAGACGAAGACATCCACATGCGATCGGTGCTCCTGGATGCCCTAGCCGACGCCGCAGCTGCCGCAGGTGTGACGATTGCTGGCGCGATCATCCTGATCTCCGGCGGACTGTATTGGCTCGACCCGGTGCTCGCATTGGCCATCTCTGCGTTCATCGGGATCGCCGCAGCCCGACTGGGCTTGAAGGCCATCGGTGCCCTGCGTGGACGAGCCGCGGAATTCCATGACAACTAGACGTAGACCCGGCCCGATCCGACGAAGGATCCATCACACCCGAGCGCCATCACAGGGATGAGCCCACCCAGAGACTTCCGAAGCCGACCGCGACGGTGACGATGAGCACCGCGAAGCCGTTGGTTGCCGCCATCACGTATTCGCGTTCCTGCACGAGCCTCATCGTCTCGATGCTCGCCGTGCTGAAGGTGGTGTACCCGCCCATCATCCCCGTGCCGAGCACGAGGACCCACGGTGGCGGAAGCAGAGCGTGCAGTGTGAGCCCGGTGAGGAAGCCGAGCAGGAGTGAACCCGACACGTTGATGATCGCCGTTCCCCATGGGAACACCGATCGCACGCGCGATCGCACCAGCCCGTCGACGACGAACCGCAACGCCGCCCCGACGCCGCCGGCCACGCAGAGCGCCGCGAAGACTGCCGGTGTCATCGTCCCCGTCTTCCCGGCAGCGCACGCCACCGCTGAATCTCCGCGCCCACGGCGATCCCGGCGAAGGCTGCGGCGGCACCGCCGATGACGCTGAGCATGCCGTAGACGATTCCGACCCACGCGTGGCCGGCGGTGAAGGTCTGCGCCACGCCGACCGCAAGCGTGCTGTACGTGGTGTATCCACCCATGAATCCGGTGCCGACGAGCAGCCGCAGCATCCGGCGATGCCCCTCGTCGCGGCCGAGGTGAAGCAGCGTCTCGAGCACCACGCCAAGCGCGAACGCACCGGTGAGATTGATCAGGAAGATCGCCGTGGGAAACGCACCGGCCGCGGGTATGACGAGACTCAGCGCCTCCCGCACACCGGTCCCCGCCGCTCCGCCGAGTGTGACGACCCCGATGTATCGCCAGCGCAGGTGCACGGGGCGTGGGCGTTCGGGTCGGTGCGCATCGGCCACTTCGAGGTCGCTGTCGACCGGAAGCTCGTCCGTGATGGTTCCTGGGTCGTCGTTCAGAGCGGATGCCTTTCCCTTTTCGCCGCTAGCGCAGCCCGTATCGAAGCGACGGCTCGCGCCGGGCGATGTGCAGCAGACGGTTGTACTTCGCGACCCGCTCGCCTCGCGCCGGCGACCCCGACTTGATCTGGCCAACGCCGGAGCCGACAACCAGGTCCGCGATGAACGTGTCCATCGTCTCCCCGGAGCGGTGCGACACCATGCACGCCATGTCGTTCTCGCGCGCAGTGGCGATCGCGTCGAAGGTCTGACTCACCGTGCCGATCTGATTCACCTTGATGAGTGCAGCATTCGAGTAGCGCTTCTCCGCACCGTCCCGGATGCGTGCCGGATCGGTGACATACAGGTCGTCGCCGACGAGCTGCGTCGTGTCGTGCACTCGCTCGTACATCAGCTGCCACCCCTCGAAGTCGTCTTCGGCGAAGCCGTCCTCGATGCTCCAGATCGGGTAGTCGCCGAGCAGGCCATCGTAGTAGTCGACGAGCTGTCGCCGGTCGAGCCGCCTACCTTCGACCTGGTAGCTGCCGTCGCCCAGATAGAACCCGTTGGCGGCGGGATCGATGGCGATCTTCACGTCCTCCGTGCTGTAGCCGGCTTCCACGATCGCCGCCAGCAGCAGGTCGAGAGCTTGCACGGGGCTGGACAACGCCGGCGCGAAACCGCCCTCGTCGCCTAAGCCGGCCGTGCCGAACTTCTCACGCACCGCACCCTGAAGCGTGTGGTAGATCTCCGACCCCACACGCACGGCCGCCTGCTCCGAAGAAACACCGACCGGAGCGAGCATGAACTCCTGGAAGTCCAGGTCGTTGGCCGCGTGAGCGCCGCCGTTGAGAACGTTGAAGTGCGGCACGGGAAGCAGCGGCTGCGAGCCGGTCTGGCCCGCGATCCAGGTGTACAGCGGAACGCCGGCGATGTGCGCGAACGCCCGTGATGCCGCCATCGAGACGGCGACGACGGCGTTGGCGCCCAACCGCGAAAGGTTCGACGTGTAGTCGAGCGATCGGAGCGCATCGTCGAGATCACGGATGCTCGACCAGGCCGTTCCGGTGAGCATCGCAGCGATCTCGCCCTCGACACCCGCCACGGCGTTCAACACGCCGCGTCCCGAGTATTCGACTCCTTGGTCACGCAGTTCGACTGCCTCGAACGCTCCCGTGGATGCACCGGCCGGCGCGGCCGCCGCGTGCACGGAACCGTCGTCGAGCGTGAGGGCGACAGAGATTGTCGGCCATCCGCGAGAGTCGAGCACCTGTTCGGCCTCGACGGACCTGATGGTCAATGCCTGACTGGGCATGGGTCACCTACCTCGACTCGTGGAGAGTTGCAGTAGGAGTCATCGGCCAACGTGGCGGTTGGAGCGACTGGTCGACTCAGTGCTCGGGTGGGAACCCCATCACCCAGTTCTTGAGGCTACACGACGAACGTTCTTAGGGCGGTGGTAGCAACAGCACCCGTCGCCATGGCAAGGCTGCCGACCTGTGCGAGCATGCCGTGATTCGGCCGAGCCGTGCTGGCCCGCGCCTTGCGGCTTCCAACCGACCTACGACGACCGGGAACCCAGCAATTCCTTGACGAGTGTGCTCACCCGTTCCTTGATCTCGTCCCGGATGAGACGCACCTGATCCGCAGGCTTGCCTGCGGGATCGGTGAGTTCCCAGTCGTCGTAACGTTTGCCGGGGAAGATCGGGCAGGCGTCGCCGCAGCCCATCGTGATCACGATGTCGGCGTCACGTACCTGGTCAGTGGTCAGCAGCTGCGGGATGGTGCCGGTGATATCGATACCGTCTTCCGCCATGACCTGCACGGCGACCGGGTTGATGGTGTCGCCGGGTTCGGAACCTCCGGAGAGGACCTGAACAAGGCCGCCGGAGAGCGCGCGAGCATAGCCCGCGGCCATCTGGGAGCGACCCGCGTTGTGCACGCAGACGAACAGGATCGTGGGTGTCTCAGGCATGGCGTCCTCAGTCTCGAATGGGGGCCGGCCGCCTGGGCATGCCTCGGCGACCGGCAGAGGGTCAGCAGCAGCCGGGCTCGCAGCAGCCCTCTTCGGGGTCACAACAACCGTTCATCATGGTTTCCTCCTTTCATCGACATCTGTCGATTCATACAGTCTGCGACCGAACATCGATGACTGTCAATCTTGTGCGAGACTGGGAGCATGTCCATCGCCGAGCCGCTCCCGATCCGCGACCTGCAAGCGTGTTGTGCCCCGCTCACGCGCGAGCCGATCGACAGCGCACATGCGGAATCCCTAGCCAAGTCCTTGAAAGCGCTCGCCGACCCGGCACGACTCCGCCTCCTGTCGATGGTGGCCGCGCACGCCGACGGCGAAGCATGCGTTTGTGACCTGACCGACCCGCTCGGGCTCGTCCAGTCCACGGTCTCCCACCACGTGAAGGTTCTGGTGGACGCCGGCTACCTCACGGTCTCCAAGCGCGGCACCTGGCACTATTACCGTCTCGTACCGGGTGCCCTGGACGCCGTGTCCAGCCTTCTGACGACGGTCTGATGACCGGACGGCATCCGCTCTGGCGCTCATGCGTCGCCGAGCTGCTCGGCACCGGCATGCTCACCCTCGCCGTGGTCGGCTCCGGCATCGCCGCCAGCCAGCTATCGAAGGATCACGGCATCCAACTGGCCATCAACGCGTCCGCCACTGGGCTCACGCTCTACGTGATCATCGTCGTTGTGGCGCCCGTCTCCGGCGCCCACCTGAACCCCGTCGTGTCACTGGTCGACGTCGCACTCGGAAGCCGACCCTGGAAGCACCTGGCCGGTTATCTGCCCGCGCAACTCATCGGCGGCGCGCTCGGGGTGATCCTGGCCAACACGATCTTCGGCAAAGCCCCGGTCTCTCTCGGCACCGCCGACCGCCTCACGGTCGCACATCTGGCTGCGGAAGTCGTTGCGACGGCGGGACTCGTGCTGGTGATCTTCACCCTCGCGCGTGGCCCGCAGCACCGGACGGTACCCGTCGCCGTTGCCGCCTACATCACTGCCGCGTACTTCTTCACCTCCTCAACGAGCTTCGCCAACCCCGCCGTCACACTCGGGCGGATCTTGACCGACACCTTCACCGGAATCACACCAGCCTCCGCGCTCGCATTCCTGCCCGCCCAACTCATCGGCGCCGCGGTGGGCGCCGCCTGCGCCGTGATGCTCTTCCCGTCGCGCCGCGTCGTCAACGACGGCAGTCGCGCTGGGTTCGATCGTCACGAACGAGGCGTGCAACTCCCCCGGCACACGGGTAGCCCCATTGCTTGACGTGCAGTGGCCAGGTTTGGTCTACACAGACTGCACACTCCGCGCGGCGATGGATCGCGAGGAGAGGTCGTGGCGAGCAGCGCAGGCCAGCCGTCGTGCCTCGGCTACACGCTTGACGGCGCCCACGCCGACGAGCGATATCTGTACCGACGGCGGGTTCGCTGATGAGCCGGATTGCCGACGCCGAACTGAGCCTGCATTTCGGTCGTCTCAGCGGGGACATGGCCTACAAGCTGAACGCGCTCCTGGCGATACTCACAGTGGTGACCGGATCGCCACGAATTGATGGCGGATGCTTGAGAGCGTGCAGAGCCGGAATCGAGGAACGCGAATGCCAGATGACGAAAGGGCATCAGGCCGACCGACACTGATCGTCGGCGTGGTGCGCGAGCAACCGGACGACGTCGTGCGGCAGGCGATCCGCTTCGCCGAACTGCTCGGCGCCTCCCTCGTGCTCGCCACCGTGGACCCCACCCGCTACACGACCGGGCGCAACCCGGATGGCAGCGTCTCCGCGTTCGCCATCGACCCGGACTCGGACGAGCCGATCACCGAGGAGTTCGACTCCGAGTTCGCCGAGCACCTTCGCCATCTGCTGGAACCCACCGACGTCACCTGGAGTCTGCGCGCGCTCGCCGGCGACCCCGCGCACGAACTGGCCCGCCTCGCCCACGAACTGGACGCGGTCGCCATCGTGGTCGGCACACGCAAACGAGGACTTCGAACCACAGCGCACGAGTTCTTCAACGGTTCCGTCGCCGTGCACTTGGCACATCGGCAGCACCACCCGGTGATCATCATCCCGCTCGACCCCGTCGCGCACGGTGAGCGACTCCCCTGGGAGTAGCTGGCGAGATCCATTCCTCCGGGTGACCGTGGTCGCGGACCGAGTGCCCTCACCGGCACGAACAAGCCCTATTCCACGTGAATAGCCCCTGATACCCTGCCTGGGTATAGGTCGATGGCGCGCTGTATCCATGGCGGCCTGACACGAGGAGACACGATGGTGCTACTTGGTGTGGCGGTGCTTCTCCTGCTCGTCCTCTATGGCCTCTCCTCCGGGGTGCGGATCTCGCACCGCGTTCTGTGCCGCGAAGCCTTCATGTCGGGTCTTCCCGTGAGAGAGCACGCTGTCTCACGGTTCCATGTGCGCTGGTATCTGATTGCGATCGTCTTCGTGGTCTTCGACATGGAGATGGTGTTCATGTATCCCTGGGTTCTCGTCGTGCGTGAAACCGGTGCCGGATCCGTCGTGGAAATGTTCGCGTTTCTGGCCGTTCTGGTGGCCGCGGTCATCTACGCATGGCGTGAGGGCGTGTTCAGGTGGACCTGACCGCTGTCCTGCTCAGGCTGCCCGTTCCTCGAATATTCGTGGTGAGCGCTCCGGGTTCGTCGGCCCTGCGATTGGCGATCGAGCGGGAGACGCGGGCGCGGGGCTGGGTCGAGGCGCTCACCCCGGCGAACACGGACATCCTGGTCGTCTGCGGCGGCGACGGTAGCTTCCTCGCTGACTCAACCGAGCAGATCTGGCGGCAGGTGCCGTGCCCTCGCGCATACGTCCAGGTGACTACCGCGCGTACGCTTGCCCAGCAGCTCGACGATGCTCAGGCGGCTCTGCGCGACGTGGCCGCACTGCGGGAGGATGCTGAACGCCACGAACACTTCCACGACCGCGAGACCGGCGGTCATGAGATGGACATGGGCGGCACCGACCACGGCGACATGGGCGACATGGATCGCGGTGGCATGGGCGACATGGATCACGGCGACATGAGCATGAGCATGGACGTGCCTGGCGGGATCCCGATGGCCGACCGCGGGAGTGACCGCGACGGACTGAAACTCGATCGATTGCATGTCGCTCTCGGACCCGCGCTGCCGGACTGGCCCACCGGGCTCATCGTGCGGCTCGTGCTTCAGGGCGATGTCGTGCAGGAGGCAGAGACAGAGGCGATCGGGCTTCCGGTCGGATCATCGTTCTGGCTGGAGGCAGAACGCGACGCCCTCGACCCCATCCGGGTTCACGCTGCGGCCGCGGCGGACTCCCTGCAGCGCTTCCTGAGCGTCGCCGGGTGGCGAAGCGCAGCCATGACCGGCCGCCTGCTCCGGGACGAACTGTTGGCATCCGCGCCTTCGACCGCGCATCCTCGTTTCGTTCGATGGATGCGAACGGTGCGTCGATCGCACACGCTTCGCTGGTCGATAAGCGGGCTCGGAGAACTCGGCCCCGACGCGCCTGTAGGACTCCGCGGCGACGCGTACTCACGGTCTATGCGCTGGCTCGACGAGATTGCTGCCGCGATCAAGGCCCGGGATGCGGACGGGCCCGCGGATGCGACTTGGGGGTCGCAGCGCGCAGAGGGTGCACGAGCCGTTGTCCGGATGCTGCCGTCCCTGCTCATCGGCCAGGAATTCGCCGGCGGGCGGTTGATCGTCGCCTCCTTCGACCCTGACCTGGAGACGCTGCACGAACTCGACGCGTCCGCGCGCATGCCTGCCGACGGGTCGGGATCGTGACGTCGCCGTGGAACGCGCTGATCGCCGTGAGCTTGCTCGGCGGCTTCTCGTATGCCGCGGCCTCGGCGTCTGTTCTGCTGCGACACCGGGCCAGCGGAGCGCGGCTCGCCGCGGCATGGTCGGCGCCGACCCGTGAAGGAGCGCGGCTGCTAGTGGCTCAGCGCAGCGTCGTCGTGGGTTCCGACAGGGCGCTTGCGCGGATCGGTTCCGCCCTTCTGCCTCTGGCCGCAATCATGGCCGTGCTGGTCGTGCCGCTCGGTGCTCATGCGATCAGCGATCTCTCCGTCGGCGTCGTCTGGTTCAACGCGATGGAGGTGCTCGCGTGGGCTGCGGTTTGGATGGTCGGGTGGGGTTCGAACGCACCGTGGGGTGTGATCGGTGCGAACAGGTTCCTCGCCCAGGGTCTCAGCTACGAGTTGCCACACATGTTCGCCCTGATCACGGTGGCCGTGGGCGCGAACTCCCTGCAGGTCAACCAGATCGCTGCCGCACAGCACGGGCAGTTGTGGTTCGCGTTGACGATGCCGGCCGCCTTCATCGTGTATCTGATCTCGATCATGGGATTCTCGTTCTGGGGCCCATTCGACCAGTCAGTGGGTCGCGACATCGTCGGCGGAGCGGCCTCGCAGCTCTCTGGTGTCGATCGGCTGGCGTTCTGCGGCGGCCGGTACCTGCTGTTGACCGTCGGCAGCGCGATGGCGGTGCCGTTCTTCCTCGGCGGCGAGGCCGGGCCATTGTTGCCTGGTTGGGCTTGGCTTCTCATCAAGACGGCGGCGGTACTGGCGGTACTGGTCTGGGTGGGGCACCGCATGCCGCCGATCCGGATGGAACGGTTCGCCGAGATCAGTTGGATGGTGCTGCTGCCAGCAACGATCGTGCAGGCCCTCGCGGTATCGATTTTCGTACTCGTGGGATGGATGTGATGCGGCCGTGATGGATGCGATTGCCTTCGGGGTGTGCTCGGTAGGATCCATTGCCGCGGGCATCACGGTGTTCCGTGTCGCTTCGATGGCACGGGCCACGTTCGCACTGCTCGCCTCGTTCGTGCTGGCAGCGGTCCCGATTCTGTTGCTGGGCCTGACCTACCTCGGTGTGCTGGTCATCCTGATGATGGTCATGGAGATGATGATCATGGTCGTCTTCATGCTCATGTACATGATGAACCCTGCCGGCCTGATGCCGATGAAGATGGTGCACAACAACCGTGTCTCGACGATCGTCGCTGCCGTAGTGTTCGTGGTTCTCGCGGTCGGCGCAACGGTCACGCCATGGCCGCACGGGGGACGACGCTCGAACGCCGATCCGACGAAGGCCCTGGGGCTGGATGTGATGGGCCCGCACATGCTCGTCATGGTGATCATCGGGCTCGTGCTCTTCGCGACGATGGTTTCCGCGATCGTCCTCGCTTCGGCCCGTGGACGATACGACAGGTATGGCGATGATCTGCGTGTCCGACCGCCGCAAGACCCCGTTCAAGGCGGACTCGGCGGTCGCCGGCGAGGCGGGCTGCAACGATGATCCTTTCGCTGTATCTGATCCTGGCGGCCGGCTTGTTCGCGGTGGGCCTGTACGGGCTGCTCAGCCAGCAGTCGATCGTGATGATCATGATGGGGATCGAGCTCGCCATCAACGGCGTCATCGTCGCGGCGGCCGCCGTCTGGTACTTCATCGTGCCAGGCAGTCCCGACGCGCAGACGGTGGTGCTCGTCGCGATGACCGCGATGGCCGTCGAAATGGGTATGGGCTTCGCGGTGACCACCGCCATCTTCCGCGCCAGAGACGTGGACATGGTCGACTCGGCATCCGACCTGAAGGGATGACGCGCCGTGCCCCTCGTTCTCCTGGTGATGCTGCCTGCGGCGGCAGCGGTCGTGCTCCTGCTGCGCGGCCGTCGAACGGATGCCGCCGCACCGGCCATCGCAGTAGCGGTCGCCGTGATCGATCTCGGCCTCGCGATCGTCGCGGCGATCGCCCGGCCGAGCGCTGAGGTGACGGCGCTGAACTCCATCCCAGGTGCAGTGGCCGTGGACGGACTCGCGGCGATCGCGATGGTCACGGTCGCGGCTGTGTTCCTGGCCGTGGTCGTCTTCGCGTGCGGCGACATCGGGCGCGGCGAGGCGCGGTCGCGGTTCTTCGGCACGATGCTGCTTTTCGTTGCCGCCATGTTCGTCACGGTGACGGCGGTGAATATCTTCACGTTGCTCGCCGCGTGGGAGATCATGGGCGCTACCTCATATGCGCTGATCGGGTTCTGGTGGAGCGAACCGGGAAAGGCGCGATCCGGGCTGATCGCGTTCATCACGACCCGGTCGGCGGATGTCGGAATGTACGTTGCCGCCGGGGCGGCGCTAGCGGCCGGAGCGGCCGGTCTCAACCTGGCGCGCCTTGATGAGGTTGCCGGTGGCTGGCGCGACATCGCCCTCGCCGGTCTTGCGCTGGCGGCGCTGGGCAAGTCGGCACAGTTACCGTTCAGCTTCTGGCTGTCGCATGCGATGGCCGGCCCTTCCCCGGTCTCCGCGCTGCTGCACTCGGCTGCAATGGTCGCCGCCGGCGGATATCTTCTGCTGCGCATCGAGCCCGGCATCACGGCGACCGGGTGGCTCGGGCCGGTGGTGGCGTGGATCGGCGCGCTGACTGCACTGCTGCTGGGCGCTGTTGCCGTCGCACAGCGTGATCTGAAGCAGCTGCTGGCCGCTTCGACCTGTTCCCAGATCGGCTTCATCGTGCTGGCCGCCGGCGTCGGCGGCGTCGCAGGCGGCGCAACGCAGTTCGTCGCCCATGCCGCCGTGAAGAGCCTGCTGTTCCTTGTCGCAGGTGCCTGGTTGGCCGCGCTCGGCACGAAGAATCTGCTGCGTCTGCGTGGCGCAGCACGCACCCACCCGGTCGCCGGTATCACGTTCACGGTCGGGGCGCTGGCTCTCGGCGGGCTTCCGCCGCTGTCGATCTGGGTGGCCAAAGACCAGATCCTCAGTGCGGCCCTGCCAGCATCTACGGCGCTCTACACCGTCGGCCTGGCGGCTGCGGCGCTGAGCGCAGCCTATTCGGCGAAGGCCCTGGCGGTCATCTGGACTCGACCGGCGTCGGTGGCTCCGCTCGATGTCCGTGCGGGGCGGATACCGGTCAGCGAGCTACTGCCGTTGCCCGCGCTGGCCATCGCGGCCACCGTGCTCGGCGTGTTGGGGGTGCCCCCACTTGCCGCAGCGTGGTCGAGAACGCTCGGCACGCCGGACGCACCCACATCGCCCCCCTGGGAGTTCGCGATGTCGGCCACGCTCGCCGTCACCGTCATCGTTCTCGTTGTCTGGTGGCAGCACCGACGTCTGACTCGCAGCGACGAACTCGTCGCCGATACCGCTTGGCTGCGCGACTGGCTCAAAATGGAAGCCGGCATCGACGTGATCGTCGTGCGTCCGATCCGCGCATTGTCCGCGTGGTGCTCCCGGTTCGACGACCGCGTTCTCAGTCAGGCCGTGACTACGGTCGGCAGCGCCGTGCTTCGGCTCTCCCGCGTCGTCAACGCCCGCCTCGAGTGGGCGATAGCCGCCGCCGTCGCATTTGTCGCCGATGGCGCTCGGAGACTTGCTACCGCTGCAGTGCGCCCGCAAACCGGCCTGCTGCATCAGTACTACGACCAGGCGATCGTCGGCATGGCCGTGCTCGTCGCAGTGTTCATTCTGATGAGGTGACCGTGCTCTCGATCATCGTGTTCCTGCCCGCGATCGTCGCGGCGCTTCTGCTGTTCGTGCCCCGAAAGCGCGTTCGGCTCTTCCCGTGGATCTGGGTTGCGACCTCGGCCGTCGACCTGGCGCTGATCATCGTGGCGTGGACCGGCTACATCGTCGGCACAGGCACGGGCTTCGGCTACGAAGAGAACGTCCGGTGGCTGCCGATGCTGGGCTCGGGATACCACATCGCGGTCGACGGCTTCTCACTGCCCATAGTTGCGCTCACCGGAGTGCTTTTCCTGGCCTGCGCGGTCTACTCGCTGCGCGAGCAGCGGCGCACACGCTCCTGGGTGATCCTCTTCCTCTTCCTGCAGACCGTGTCGCTGGGCCTGTTCGTCTCTCTCGACCTGCTGGTGTTCTTCGTCTTTTTCGACCTCTCGATCGTGGCGATGTACTTCATCATCGCCGGCTGGGGTCATCCCGGTGCGGCGCGCGCGGCTCTGCAGTTCTTCCTCTACACGTTCGTCGGCTCGCTTGCACTGCTGCTGGGTTTCATCGGGTTGTACCTGGCGAGCACCCCACACACGTTCGACATGGTGCAACTCGTGCACCAGGATCCGTTGAAGGGCGATCCCGTGGTCGCGGGAATCATCCTGTTCGCCATCAGCCTCGGCTTGGCCGTCAAGACCCCGACCGTGCCGTTCCATACCTGGTTGCCCCCGGCGCACACCGAGGCGCCCACTGCCGGCTCGGTGATCCTGGCCGGAATCCTGCTGAAGATGGGCACCTACGGCTTCGTGCGGATCGCGATGCCGATCCTGCCGCAGGCGTGGCGCGACTACGCCTTGGTCTTCGTGATCGTCGGTGTGGTCTCGGTGCTGTACGGCGCGCTGGTCGCTCTGGCGCAGACGAACCTGAAACGGATGATCGCCTACACCTCCGTCAACCACATGGGATACATCATCCTCGGGCTCGGGGCCGCGGGACTGGCAACCGGGTCCAACGTGCAAGCATCCGCCCTCGCGGTCAGTGGGGCGGTGACCCAGATGGTCAGCCACGGGCTCCTCACCGGCGCGCTTTTCCTACTCGCCGGAGTTCTGTATGCCCGTGGCGGCACGTACGACATCGGTGCATACGGGGGCTTGGCGAAAACTGTGCCGGTCTTCACCGGCTTGATGGCGGTGGCCGTGTTCGGGTCGCTCGGTCTGCCCGGGTTCTCCGGATTCATCGCCGAGTTCCAGATCTTCACCGGCAGCCTGGGCTCCGCGCCGGTTCCGACGGCTCTGTCCGTGATCGGGATCGTCATCACCGCGGCGCTTCTGCTCCGCATGTTCCAGCGCATCTTCTTGGGCGCGGGCCAGCGATCACATGACGAAGCACCTCCCGCCCCCCAAGCATCCATGAAAGATGTCTTCTCCCGGGAGTTCTTCGCCGTCGCACCGCTACTCGCGCTGTCCGTCGTGATCGGCATCCTGCCCGCGTTCCTCTTGCACGTCATCGATCCGGCAGCCCGCGCACTGGTCGCCCTGGTGGGTGGATGAACGGCATGCAGTCCGGGCAGGAGATCGACCTGACCGCATTCGTGCCCGAGATCGCGATCGCCGTGACGGCGGTCCTCGGCCTTCTGGCCGGCAGCTGGCTGCCCCGATACCGGCAGTGGGTAGTCCGGGCGCTCGCGCTGCTGGGCATCCTGGTCGCCGTGATCGCCACGATCATCTCGATGACGCGGGCGCCGGAGGCCACCGCTGCGGGAAGCTACACGATCGACGTGTCGCTGAATGCTGCACGCCTCGCCATTCTTGTCGGTACCGCGATCGTGATCGGGCTCGCGTCCGGCTCGATTGCCGCTGCAAAGCGGGAGTCCGAGTTCCACGTGCTGTTGCTGCTCGCCGCGCTGGGCACCATCGTGCTGGCCGGCGCCACCGACCTGCTGGTACTCGCCGCCGGATACCTGCTGGCCAGTGTTCCGCTCTACGCGCTGGTTGGATTCGCCAAGGACCGCCTGGGCACCGAGGCGACGCTCAAGTACTACCTTATGGGTGCTCTGTTCGGTCTGCTGCTACTGGCCGGTGTCGTGCTGTTGCTGGCGACCGGCGGCAGCACGGTCTACAGCGAGCTCAGTCGAAGCCTGCCGCGTGGTCCGACGGCAGTCGTCGCGACCGGGATGCTCATGTTGACCGCCGGCCTGCTGTTCAAGGCGGGTTCGGTTCCCGCCCATTTCTGGGTGCCCGATGCGATCGACGGCGCGACACCACCGATCGCGGCGTTCATCGCCACCGTGCCGAAGATCGGCGCCCTCGTCGCGTTGTTCCGCATCAGCACGGATGCCTTCGCGAACGTGCCGCTGGACTGGTCGCTCATGCTCGCGCTTCTGGCCGCGGCCACGATGACGCTCGGCAATCTGGCAGCCTTCTTCCAACGCACCGTCCGGAGGCTGCTGGCGTATTCGACGATCAGTCAAGTCGGCTACCTCATGATGATCATTGCGGCGTACGGTCATCCCACTCGGGCGCTTCCGAGCCTTCTCTACTACCTGCTCGCCTACACCGTCACCAACCTGGGCGCGTTCGCAGTAGTCGCCGCATTCGCCTCGCGACGCGGCGTCGACGACTACCGTGGCCTATTCCGGCGACATCGCTGGGTGGCGCTCAGCCTGATCGTCTGCCTACTCGGACTGGTCGGAACGCCGCCGACCGCGGTGTTCGTCGGCAAGCTGACCGCCTTCACAGCAGCCTTGGACGCCGGAATGGGTTGGCTCGTAATACTCGCGGCAGCCAACACCGTGGCCAGTGTCTTCTACTACCTGCGGTGGATCTTCGTCCTGTTCCAACGAGATCACGTTGGCCCCGAGGCTTCGGAACCCTCAGGGCCGACGGGGATGCCACGAACGGAAGCCGCAAGCATCATCCTCGCCGTGGCTCTGGGTGTGACCTCCATCGTGGTTGGACTCGTCGCCAACCCGGTTCTGGAGCTGCTGAGCAGCTCCAAGTGACGGATGCGCAGAACCTACGCGGCTGCGTACCTCGCGGGGTCGGCGTCGAAGTCGGGGAGGCATCCGGCGCAGCAGAACCAGTAGCGGGTCCCCTCGTAGTCGCGGTAGAGGCCGGCAGCCTCCGCCTCGGTCTTGACGACGATGCTTCCCTTCATCACCGGGCACTCGGCGAGTTCCGCGTTCGATGGCCCGAGCAGCGTCTTCTCGTCGGCGGGCTGAGTGTGCTGGTGGCCGTGCGAACCGTGGTCGTGCGAACCGTGGGCGTGGTGGTGGTCGGTCATGGGGGTTCTCCTTACTGGGGGGGTCTGGCTGGTGTCAGGCGTTCTGAAGAGTTCGGGATGCGGTCGTGCGGCTGCCGAGCGCGTCAGCGGCGGTCGCGTGGGATCGGAATCGGCGTAGCCGGAGGCTGTTGCTGACCACGAAGATGCTGGAGAATGCCATCGCGGCACCGGCGAACATCGGGTTCAGCAGCCCGAACGCGGCGAGTGGGATGGCGGCGATGTTGTACGCGAACGCCCAGAACAGGTTGCCCTTGATCGTGCCCAGGGTGCGCCGGGCGAGCCGGATCGCATCGGCTGCCGAGCGCAGGTCACCTCGTACCAGGGTGAGGTCTGCCGCTTCGATGGCGACATCGGTGCCGGTGCCCATCGCGAGCCCCAGGTCGGCCTGCGCGAGGGCCGCAGCATCGTTCACTCCGTCGCCGACCATCGCCACGACCCGGGCGTCGGCTTGCAGCCTGGTGATGACCTCGACCTTGTCCTGGGGCAGTACCTCCGCAATGACTTGGTCGATGCCGACCTGCTGCGCGACGTGGTGGGCCACCGTCGAATTGTCGCCGGTGAGAAGCACCGGGGTCAGCCCTAGGGCCTTGAGCTGGGCGATTGCTTCCGCACTGGTGTTCTTCACGGCATCCGCCACGACGAGCACGCCTCGTGCCTTGCCGTCCCAGGCCACCACGACCGCTGTTTGACCTGCGGCTTCGGCCTCCGACTTCGCTGCCAGCAGTGCCGGGTCCTCTGAGATCGACCATTCGATCAGCAGCGTGGCACGGCCGACAAGCACGAGGTGCCCGTCGACGATGCCCTGCACGCCACGTCCTTCGATGTTCACGAACGACTCAGGTGCGGGAAGTGCTCCGACGCGTTGCGTCGCACCCTTCGCGATCGCCTGCGCGATCGGGTGCTCGGAGCCATCCTCGACAGCCCCGGCGATTCTGAGCAGCTCCCGTTCGTCGACGCCTTCCGCTGGGTGGATGCCCAGCAGCGTCATCTTCCCGGTTGTGACGGTGCCGGTCTTGTCGAGCACGATCGTGTCCACCTTGCGGGTGGATTCCAGCACCTCAGGGCCCTTGATCAGGATGCCGAGCTGCGCGCCGCGCCCCGTGCCGACCAGTAGCGCGGTCGGGGTGGCCAGTCCGAGTGCACACGGGCAGGCGATGATGAGCACCGCCACGGCCGCTGTGAACGCCATCTCCGCGGGGAACGCGGCGAGCAGCCAGGCGCCGAGCGTGACGATGGCGACACTGATCACGATGGGCACGAAAATGCCGGAGATCTTGTCGGCCAGGCGCTGCACCTCGGCTTTGCCGGACTGGGCATCCTCCACGAGCTTGGCCATCTGGGCCAACTGCGTATCCGAGCCCACCTTGGTCGCTCGCACGGTCAGGCGGCCGCCGACGTTCACCGTCCCGCCCACAACGGGGTCAGCGACAGCGACCTCGACCGGAATCGACTCGCCCGTGAGCATCGACGCGTCCACAGCGCTCGTGCCATCGACGACGACGCCGTCCGCGGCGATCTTCTCACCCGGCCGCACGACGAATTCATCGCCCGCAGCCAACTGTCCGATCGGGATGCGGGTCTCGACCCCCGCGCGGAGAACCGAGACGTCCTTCGCACCGAGCTCCAGCAGCGCCCGCAGGGCAGCGCCGGCTCGACGCTTCGAGCGCTTCTCGAAGTAGCGTCCCGCCAGCACGAACATCGTGACGCCGGAAGCGACCTCCAGGTAGATGTTCCCCGCCCCGCTGGTGGGCGCGGCCGAGAAGTCGAAACCGTGCCGCATCCCAGGCATCCCGGCCGTTCCGAAGAACAGCGCATACAAAGACCAGACGAAAGCCGCGATCGTGCCGACCGACACCAGCGTGTCCATCGTGGCCGCACCGTGCCGCAGGTTGGTCAGCGCTGCCTTGTGGAACGGCCACGCCGCCCAGACGATGACCGGCGCGGCCAGGGTCAGCGACAGCCACTGCCAGTACGTGAACTGCAGCGCCGGAATCATCGCCAGTGCGATCACCGGTACGGCCAGCACGATGCTGCCGATCAGGCGCTGCCGCAGCGAGACCAGTTCTGCATCCGGTGCCTCTTCGGCGTCTTCGGTCGGCTCGGCCACCGGGAGCGTCGCCGTGTACCCGGTCTTCTCGATCTCCCCGATCAGCGCGCTTGGATCGAAGCCCTGCGGTACGTTCACGCGCGCCTTCTCGGTCGCGTAGTTCACCGTCGCCACCACGCCATCGAGCTTGTTCAGCTTCCTCTCGATGCGCATCGCACACGACGCACACGTCATGCCGCCGATCTCGAGCTCGATGCTCGAACCGGGCACCGCCGGGTGAACGTCGGACGTCGTCATGAACTCCTCCTGGACTACCGTGCCGTCTCATGACGGCCATTGAGCTGTTTCGCGCAGATCAGACGCGCACCGCGGTATAACCGGCCTCCTCGACCGCGCCCAGAACCTGGGCATCGTCGATCGCATCCGCGCCGGTCACCACGAGCCGGCCGGTCGCAGCCGACACCTCGATCTGCTCCACGCCAGGGATCTGCTCGACCTCTTCGCGCACCGACATCTCACAGTGTGTGCACGTCATCCCGGTCACGGCGTATTCCGTCGTCGACATTCGCTCCTCCATACGGGTAGGGGGTATGTGTTATGGAACACGATACCTCCTGGCGGTATTCCGTGGGAGTTGAAGATCCGGTGAACCGACGACCCATGCAGAAACGACTGCATTGCAGGATTCGTAGTGGTGATCGACCCGATGGGTACCGCGAACACTGTCTGCGACTACTCGTTCGGCGTGCTCGCCCTGACCGTACTCGGCAGCATCCTAGGGGTGGCCCTGCGCCGTCTTCTTCGGCGATTCTTGGCAGGCAGCGCCCGACAATATCGCTATGTCCACTCCCGCCCCCACGGTGACGAGCCATGCCCGCACCCAAGTGAACGGAATCCTGCGCCCTTCGCAACATCCGGTGGCCATCCTGGTCACAGCAGCGATAACGATCGTCGTCCTCACCGGCATCGGATTCGTGCTGACCTCCCATCCGATCGACCTGGCACTGTCAAAGGCGCTGAACATATCGCACGCCGGGTCCATGGCCCGCCTGACCAACGTCGTCTACCAACTGTTCAGCCCGATCCCCGCGATACTCATCACCGTCGTAGCCACCGGCGTGATCTGGGCACTCAGCAGGCAACTCCGCGTCGCGGCAGCGTTCGCCGGGGTTGTCGCCGCAACGTGGATCCCGTCCGACCTGATCAAGCTCGCAGTGCACCGGCCCCGACCCGACATACACCTGATGACGCACCCGTTCTACCCCGTCCAGGTCGACCCGTCCCACCCCAGCGGGCACACCGCGTTCGTCACCGCATTCGTCGTCGCCGTGATCTTCGTGCTCCGCGGCACACGATGGCTGCCACTCGGCGCCGTGCTCGGAGCCATCCTCGTCATCGTGGTCGCCGTGTCGCTCTCGATCGACGCCGTGCACTACCCGACCGACGTTCTCGCCTCCATCCTCTGGTCGCTGGCCGTAGCCCCCGCAGCGCGGCTCATCTGGGCCGACTGGCTCATGCCACGAATCCCACTCCTCCGGGAACCCGCACCTCCCACGCTGCGGTCATAGGTGGCAGATCGGCCTTGACTTCCCGGATCAATTTCAGGTTCATATGAACAATTATTCATTGAACGTGAAGGCGTTGTCTTTTCCGCGAGGCAACGCCGGGAGGTGATGATGAACTGCCCGATCGATGGAACTCCGCTGGCGCTGTCCGAGCGTAACGGCATCGAAATCGACTATTGCCCTCAGTGCCGCGGCGTCTGGCTGGACCGTGGCGAACTCGACAAGATTCTCGAGCGAGCCGACTCCGCGTACCCCGCGCGCACGGTGCAGCAGCCCCGTTATGACGACGGATACCGCGGTGGCGATCATCACGGGGGCAGTCGTGAAAACTACGGCAAGCGCCGTCGAGGCGGCTGGCTTGGCGAACTCTTCGACTAGGCTCCCGCGCCTCACGGTCTTCGGTGCGTCGATCGATCACGCCCGCCGACGCCTGCATGCACGCTCATCCACAATTTCGGAGAGACACGCCACTCGTTCACCCTCCCCCCGCGGCCCCAGCTCGTCAGCGTCGAGGTTCCAGTCGTTCCGGCTGGTATCGTTATATGAACGTTTAATCAGATGTGGAGACCGCGGTGGAAGCAACCGGTGAGCAGGTAGATGAGTGCGACCTGAAGCTTGTCGACCCGGGGAAGGTGTCCTGGGTGGCCGAGGCGCTTCCTTCCACGGACACCGTGACGGACTTGGCGGATGTCTTCTCTCTGCTCGGCGACCCCGGCAGGCTGCGCATCCTGATGTCGCTGCTGAGCGGTGGCGAGATGTGCGTGTGCGATCTTGCCGCGACCACGACGATGAGTGAGAGCTCGGTCAGCCATGCGCTGCGCCTGTTGCGTGCGCACCGTGTGGTGTCCGTATCGCGGCGGGGACGGATGGCCTACTACCGTCTGGATGACGCGCACGTTCGCATGCTTCTCGACCTCGGGCTCACGCACACCGGTCACACGGTGGCAATCCACCCGGAGCGCGGTGAGCAGGCGGACGCGTGAGGGCACAGACGCAACCGGGCAAGCCACACCAGCATTCGCACGGGGCCGCGCCGGGTGCGGATTCCCAGCTTCTTGTCATCGCGCTGGCGTTGATCGTGAGCTTCATGATCGTCGAGGTCGTCGTCGCGATCATCGCCGGCTCGCTGGCGCTACTCTCCGATGCCGGACACATGCTCACTGACGCTGCGGCGATCGCCGGCTCGCTGATCGCGATACGACTGGCGGCGCGGCCGACCAGCGCGAACTGGACCTTCGGGTTCAAACGCGCGGAGATCCTCTCGGCCGCCGTGAACGGCATCACCCTGGTCGTGATCAGCGCCGTGGTGGCGATCGAGGCGATCCGCCGGTTGTTTCAACCACCGCCGGTGGAGGGCGGCCCTGTGCTGATCGTGGCCCTGCTCGGTGTCGCGGTGAACCTGGTCACCGTGTGGGTGCTGGCCAAAGCGAACCGGAGCAGCCTGAATATCGAAGGCTCGTTCCAGCACATCCTCACCGATCTCTACGGCTTCATCGCCACCGTCATCGCGGGATTCGTGATCCTCTTCACCGAATTTACGCGCGCAGATGCGATCGCGTCTTTGATCGTTGTCGTGCTCATGCTGCGTGCGGCATGGGGCCTCCTGCGCGACTCCGGACGCATTCTGCTGGAAGGCGTTCCCGAGGGCGTCGACCTGAGCGAGATCCGTGCGCATCTGATGCGGCCGGAGCATGTGGTGGATGTTCACGATCTGCATCTGTGGACCGTGACCTCAGACCTTCCCGCCCTCTCGGCCCATGTCATCCTCTCCGACGACTGCTTCTACGACGGACACGCGCCGAAGGTGCTCGACGAATTGCAGGAGTGCCTGGCCGGGCATTTCGATGTGGAACACAGCACGTTCCAGTTCGAGCCGGCCGACCATACCGCTCACGAACACGGAGCCGACCACCGATGACCAACCACACCGACACCACTACTGAGGCACGGACCGTCGTGCTTCGTCGCCGGATCCGATGGATCGTCGCCGTCACCATCACGTACAACGCGATCGAAGCGATCATTGCGATCACGGTCGGTGCCGGCGCGTCCTCGGCGGCTCTAGTCGGATTCGGGCTGGACTCCATTGTGGAGGTCCTCTCTGCAGCCGTCATCGCGTGGCAGTTCGCCGCGCCGGACCCGGAAACGCGAGAGAAGACCGCCCTGCGACTGATCGCACTGGCGTTCTTCGCACTCGCCGTCTACGTCACGATCGACGCCGCACTCGCGCTGCTAGGAATCATCACCGCCGAACACAGTCTGATCGGGATCATCCTGACCGCACTAAGCCTCGCGATCATGCCGTTCCTCAGCTTTGCCGAACGCCGCGCGGGACGGGAGCTCGGATCTGCGTCCGCGGTCGCCGACTCCAAACAGACCCTGATCTGCTCCTATCTCTCCGCGGCCGTCCTGCTCGGCCTTCTGCTCAACGCCCTCTTCGGGTGGAGATGGGCCGATCCGGTCGCCGCCCTGGTTGTTGTCGGCTTCGCCGTGCGCGAAGGTGTAGAAGCGTGGAAAGGCGATACCTGCACCGTTCCCGTCTCCGCCTTCACCGGGGAGCAAAGTAGCCCCGGGAGGGGCCCGATTCAGCCTGTTGTGCGGTGATCACCGCGCCACCACAACGCCACCCACAAGCCGCAGCGGCGGCAGATGCGCGATCGTCCACCGTCAAGCTCGTGAACCTTGCTTCGCGGCAGGTCTCGGCCACAGCACGAGCACATCACCAGGTCCTCGTTCATCGGACGCGAATCGCCTCCACGATTTGTTCAACCGTGGGTACCCCGGCCAGCCCATCAGGAGTGGCGTAGATCCGGCAGGCCAGGTCCGAGGTTCGTCGACTGGTGGGGAAGAGATCTTCGCCGTCGACCAGGATCGTGGGTGACCCAGAAAACGGCACCGCAGCCGCATCCTCGGAAGTACGAAGGAGCCGATTCTCCACCACAGAAGCGGTGTCACCGAGCTGCGCCAGCGCCTCACGAATCCGATCACCGGCATGCTCCCAGTTCGGGCACTCATCGATATGAAGAACTTCGATCTTCATGCCCTTATTCTCCACCGGCGACCGCGACGCCGCCATATCGTGGGCGCCGCTGCGGCTCTTACTGCGTCGACGTCGCCTCTCGCGCTTCGCAGATCGGTCGACTGCGAGTGGCACGCCGCGTCCGGCTTTTGACGAAATTCAGGCTTACGGGTGGGGCACGACGGTCCCGGCGGCACCGTCGAGGGTCACCAGCTGGCCGGTGCTTAGCTGTGTGGTCGCATTGCCGGTTCCGACGACGGCGGGGATGCCGTATTCGCGGGCGATGAGGGAGGCGTGTGCGGCGAGGGTTCCGCCGTCGGTTATGACGCCAGCCGCTCGGGCAAACAGTGGTGTCCAGGCGGGGGCGGTGGCCTTGGCGACGAGGATCTCACCTTGCCTGAAGCTGGCGAAATCGGCGGGGCTGTAGACCACCCGCACCCGGCCTGTTGCTCGGCCGATGCTGGCCGGGTGACCGAGGATCGCGCCTTCGGGCGTCTGGTGCCCGGTGCGGGCTGTCGTGACGGCGTGCGCGATCGGGTCGCCGATCAGGCGAGGAGGCTCACCGAGGGTGAGCGGGGCAGGCAGCCGGCGTTGCCTGCCCCAGAGCCTTCTCCGCTCCTGCACAGTCGCAGCGAGGCCCTCTGGGGTGGCGCGGATCTCGGAGAGGGTGAGGAAAAAGATGTCATCGGCGTCGCCGATCATCCCGGCGCGTCGTAGCAGCGTGCCGAGGCGATGAGCGCACTGGCGCAGGACCGGCCAGCCGAGCGTCAGGTCGCGGGCCTGTTCTTCGCGGAGGGCGGCGAATCGTTGATTGACCGCCAACAGGTCGTTGAACTTGTTGAGCAGCCTGCCGTTGTTTGCCAGCGCCTGTCGGCAGGTCTCTTCGGCGGTCTGCCGTTCGGAGACCAGGGTGGACGTCCTGGCCTGATCCACAGTCGCCGTCGACGAAACGGTTGCAGGGTCGGCGTTGTTCTCGCCGGCCGTCGGGAAGTACCAGTCGAGCGAGAAGACAGCGTGGCCCGGGAGCTTTGGTGGAGCATCGGAGAGCCCTCGTAACAGCACCTGGTGACCGGCCGCGCCGACGGCCGTGGAGGTGAGGCGTGCGGCCAGGTGCCCAGCCCAAAACTTGGCCAGGGCGCCCTCCATCTTCCATGCCGAACCGCCGACGACCGCGAGGAACCACAAGTAGGAGCCGGCGACTGAGGAAATGTCGTTCACGATCTCCACCAGGCGTTCAATGCCGGCAGCGTCGACTTCTGTCTCGGCGGCGCTGACAAGCCGTCGGTAGGTGGGAAGGGTATCGTCTCGCCATTCCATTTCGAGTCGATGGATGGCCGAACGGTCGGCAGCCACGGGGTTGCGGGACACGCGGGCGAGCACGTTGTAGAGGAACCACGGTGCCCGACCACGACTTTCGACCATTACCCGCCACAATGTTCGCGGCGATGGGATCGGCGTTGCGTTGTAGTACCAGCCGTTGACCGTGGCGTAGCGGAAGGGTACCTGCACCCGGGCAGACTTCCACATCCCGTTCAGATACCCCGATTCCAGTTGGGGGATGATCCAGTCCGCGAACAGCGGTGTCATCGCCTCCGGTAACCACTCGCCGATCCGGAAATTGCGTGCCCACAAGCCGGGCCCCGGCGGGACCCATTCGACGGCGTCGACAACAGCGGTCATCGGCCGTGCTTGGATCAGGAACAGGGTCCCGTCAGCGTCGATAGCCCACTCAATGTCCTGCGGCGACCCGAACTCAGCTTCTACCCGACGGGCGAGCGTCGCGATAGCCTCCGCCTGCCCGGTTTCAAGCGCGCCGTCCCCAGCGCGCGTGCGGCTGGCCCTGCCTTCGCGGACCACCCATTCCTCACCCACCGCCTCACCGGACACCAGCGGTTCGGCGAGCCCGGCAACGGCGGTCACGACGGTCTCGTCCCGGCGTCCGGTCAACGGGTTCGCCGTGAACGCCACTCCGGCGGACATCGGGTGGACCATCTGCTGGACGAGCACCGGCACACCGGCAGAGTCCAGGTCCGGCACCAGGGTGGACTGTTTTCCGTGATATGCGGTCACCCGCGCATCCAGCCCCGAGGCAATGACGTGACGGATGGCCTCCGCAAGGCCCCTCGCTCGACGTTCAGGACCGTCTCGTAGAGACCGGCATAGGAAGCATCCGCAAGGTCCTCGGCAATGGCGGAGGAGCGAACGGCGAAGGGGCCGGGCCCGATCCGATCCGCAGCACGACCGAGCGCCTCGTCCGCCTCTTCGCCAAGGGTCCGCAACGCCGTCGGGATGACCACGAACCCGTCCGGCACACGGAAACCGCGCGCCACCGCGCGGCTCAGATTCGCCGCCTTGCTCCCGATCCATTCACTTCTGGGGTCGTCGATTTCCGCAAGTTGGGGAAGCAGTCGTACTTCGTCCAATCTGACCGCCACCATAGGTAGTAACGCGATACGTAGTATTGCTACTACTATAGACGTATCGGACCCCAGGCGCCAGACTGCCGAGCGAAGCCGAGTCGACGGAAGGGAGAAGCCATGTTGCCCATGCGGCCAGAGGCATTGAAGGGACACCTGGACGCCTTGCTCCTGTCCGTTCTCGAGGACGGCCCCCGGCACGGATACGCCATCATCGAAGCGGTGCGCACCGGCAGCGGTGGAACATTCGACCTCCAAACCGGGACAATCTATCCCGCTCTCCACCGACTCGAACGCGCCGGCTACATCGCCAGCCGATGGCATGTCATCGGCGGCAGACGCAGACGCGAATACGACCTGACCGCATCCGGACGCCGAGCGCTGGGCGCAGAGCGCGCCATCTGGGTCCAGTTCTCCACCGCGGTCTCCGCCCTGCTCCAGGAGAAACCATGGCCCGCCGCACTGTCGTAAAGTCGCCGGCCGAAGCCAAGCTGGAATCGCAAGAGGTCGAGCACTACCTGAGAACTCTCGGCGGGCAGTTGCGCGGGCCCGCGAGAGCGAGAGCGGCCGTGATCGATGAAATCCGGGACGGCCTCGACGACGCGATCGCTGCCGGCACCTCGCAGGGCATGTCTACGGCGGAAGCATCCGAGGAAGCGATCGCACAACTCGGCGCGCCGCAGCTGGTGGCGGCTGCCTTCGCGGGTGAACTGGCCATCCATCAAAGCCGCACGATCCTCTGGCGGCTTCTGCTCACCGGGCCCCTCGTAGGCATCTGGTGGTTCCTGCTACTCGTCGTCCCTTCCCAGCACATCCAACCCGCCACGGTCATATCCGCCATCCCCGCATTACCGGTCGTGGCCCCCGCCGTCATGATCGCCACCGGTGTTCTCGCCACAACGGGCTCGCTCATCCGCTGGCTACCCGAGTCCTCACCACGTCAGGCGGCACTAGCTGCCAGCCTGATCGGACTGGTGACCCTTGCAGTCGACACGACCATGCTCGTCATCCTGGCGACGCGCGTCCTGAACGGCACAGCCGGGTCACTTTCCCCGATCATCGCGGGCATAGCCGCCGCGGCCAGCATCGGCAGGTTCCCATTCGCTGGAGCAGCCATTTGCCACAGCGTTCGCCGGCTGATGTTCTCGCGATAGCAGATCGTGCACCGATCGACCCCGAGCCATCCGTCCGCTGTGTGGACATCGCGCGTCGGCCACACACGGGGGCTATCGTTCGTACGCGACGACGGTCATCATCCCGGACTCTCCGTGGTAGATGTTGTGGCAGTGGCTGAGCCACTGGCCGGGGTTGTCGGCGTCGAACTCGACCTGCAGCGTCTTGCCGGGCAGCACGATCGACGTGTCCTTGCGCGGCCCGCCGTTCGGGTGCTGGTAGGTGTGGCCGTGCAGGTGCATGGGGTGCCACATCTTCGTATCGTTGACGAGCTTCAAACGCACGCGTTCGCCCTTGCGCACCCGTAGCGCGTCTTGCAGAGGCTTCTTAATGTCGAACCGACGGTTGTTGATCGCCCAGTCGTATGAACTCATGTCGCCAGACAGCTTCATGGTCAGCGTGCGGTCCACCGGCTTCGAGCGCAGGCGGACCGCGGATGCCGTCGCCAGCTGGTCGGCGGTGCCGACCCGGGAGGAAACCAGCTCGGGGATGGACGTCGTTGGCGCCGGGGCTGTTCCCGCGGCGGTGCGCAGCAGCGCGAATCCGGCGGCATCCTTGCCCTCGGCCGATGCCACAAGCGGAAAGACGCCGTCACCGGCCGTGACGATGACGTCATAGCGCTCGCCCATCCCGAGGAGCACGCTATCGACGTCTTTCGGCTCGACCGGGTATCCATCGGTGTGCGTGATGGTCAGCGCGTGGCCGCCGAGCGCGACGCGGAACGCGGTGTCGCCGCCGGCGTTGATGAAGCGGATGCGTATGCGTGAGCCGGGTTTGGCGGTGAAGGTCTCCGGGTCGGCGGGCGGGCGCCCGTTGATCAGGTATTCCGGGTAGTAGACGTCGCCGGTGTCTCCGCCGAGCAGGGGCGAGTTCGTGCCCATCAGCATGTTGCCCATCCGCATCAGCATGCCGTCCATGCCCATCGATGCCATGCCTTTGGAGAGTTGTTTCAATACCTGGTCGGGAGTGGCGGTGACCCCGTCGAGCCAGTCATCCAGCACGACGACCCACTCCTCGTCGTAACGGAGTGGATCGTGCGGGTCCTCGACGATCAGCGCCCCGTACAGTCCTCGATCCAGCTGGGTGCCGACATGAGGGTGGAACCAGTACGTCCCGGGATGCTCCGCGATGAACTTGTACGCAAAGGAATTGTCGGGCGCGATCGCCTTCTGGGTGAGCGGTGGCACCCCGTCCATGTCGTTGCGCAGTGCCACGCCGTGCCAGTGCACGGATGTGGGGTCCGGCAGCTGGTTGGTGACTTGTGCAAGAACGGTGTCTCCGGCGCTGACCCGGATGGTCGGGGCCGGTGTGGAGCCGAAGGCCCAGGTGTTCGCCATCTTGCCGGCAAGATCCAACTGCATCGGCTGCGCATTCAACGTCGCGGAGACGACGCGGCCGGTGCTCCGCCGCGCCTCTTCGGCGGTGGTGACGGCCGATGAAGTCGGTGAGATGAGTCGGGGTGGTGGTGAGGTGCAGCCGGCCAGGGTTGCCAGCGCCGCGGTTCCCAGACCGGCAGCGAGCAGCCGGCGACGTGTGATCGGGTGAGATGGATTCGTGAGGTCGGGCATAAGTAGTCGTCCAGAGTCAAGGAAGGGATGAGGGGACTGTCGTGCGCACGCTGTCGGCGGGGGTGCCGGACGCCACCGAGACCCGGTCGCGCCCGGCATTTCTGTCAGCCGAGGGACGTGAGCATCGCCTGCATCTCGGTGACTTCCTGGGACTGCGAGTTGACGATGTTGTCGGCGAGCTTCTTCGCCTTGGTGTCTTTGCCGCCTGACTGTTCTTGCTTGGCCATGTCGATGGCGCCCTGGTGATGCTGGATCATCAGGCTCAGGAACGCCTTGTCGAATGCCGGACCGGTCGCAGCCTTCAGCTGGGCCATGTCCTGCGGAGTCATCCCGGGCATCGAGTTCATGCCGGCGCCGTCGGTCGGCATCGGGGTCGACATGTCCATTCCAGACATGTCCGAAGGACTCGGGCTTGATCCGGAACCCATCTCGGGCATGGTGAGCGGCTCCCCCCATCCCTTCAGCCATGCTTTCATCTCATCGATCTCGGGCTGTTGCGCATCCTTGATCTTCACCGCCAGATCCTTCACCTGAGCGGATGCTGCGCGGGTAGGGGCGAGGCCGGCCATCTCGATCGCACCCTGGTGGTGCACGATCATCATCTGCGCGAACATGGCGTCTTGCGCATTGTGCGTCCCAGCGGGTGTGGATGAGGAATGGGACATCCCGGGCATGTCGCCCATCCCGGAGCTGGTGCAACCGGCGAGCAGACCACCGGCGGCCAGAACGACGCCGGCGAGGGCGGCGCGAGGTGCGAACTTCATGAAGTACTCCAAATACTGGTACGGAAAGTGAGAACACGCGTCGGAGGTGCCGCCTGCCCGAAGACAGAGCCCTCCCCAGCGACCTCTAAATCCGCAACACCTGGAGTGCGAGCACGCGATCGGTCGCGAACGCGCCTGACCGCCCTTGCTCATTCGGCGCCGATCGAAGCGGCGACGGCACGTGCTGTTCGCCGACCGCAGGGGAAGCTGATACGGCGAGAACGATCGGCGACGCCACGAAGAGGCAGGCGTGCATCCCACCGTGGGACATCGCATCCGTGCATGCGGTGCCGGCCTCGCCCGAATCCGCTGCCTGCCGATGACCGGCACCAGCGGTCGCAGCAGCCGTTGGATCCGGCGGCATCGGGGTGGCTGTGGCTGCAGAGGCCGACGACATCCGCATGTTCATGGATGCATCGAGCATGCTGTGCATTGCAGTGATGCCCACGACGAGGATGAGCGTGATCACGACACGTGTGGCGATGCGCAACGTGCGCGCTGCACGCAACCGCTCGAGCCGGATCATACGTTCCACGGTACCCGCTACGGGTATGCCGTACCTGAACCAAGAGTGCGAGTTGACCAGAGCACTTGGGGGAACGTCTGCGGTGTCGCCGCTAGACGGGCAGTGTCGTTCCACCGATCATCGCCTGGAGGCTGTAGATCCATGCGGTCCAGAGGCCGGTGATCATGAGTACACCGATCACGATGAGGAGGATGCCGCCCGCCAGGTTCACGGCGCGGATGTGACGGCGGAGGAACGCGACCGCGCCGGCGGCCCAGGTGAATCCGAAGGCGATCAGGATGAAGGGAACGCCGAGCCCGAGGGCGTAGAAACCGGTCAGTAGGGCACCGCGGGCCGCGGATTGGCTGGACAGGCTGAGCGAGAGAACCGCGGCCAGCGTCGGACCGATGCACGGCGTCCAGCCGAGTCCGAACACCATGCCGAGAAGTGGTGCTCCCGCGACGCCGGTCGAGGGTCGGGCGGGGAGCTTGATCGTGCGCTGCAGGAGGGAGAACGCGCCGACGAACGCCAATCCCATGAGCACGACGATGATGCCGAGGACTCTGGTGAGAACGTCTTGCCAGCGGATCAGCCAGGAGCCGAATGCGCCCGCTGCGGCACCATACGCGATGAACACCACAGCGAACCCGAGGACGAAGAGCACCACTCCCGCCACGGTGCGCCGACGTGAGCGTCCAGCGGTACCATCGGCCATTCCGCTGACATAGCCGAGGTAGCCCGGTACGAGCGGCAGGACGCAGGGCGAGGCGAACGAGACGGCGCCGGCGAGGATCGCGACGGGGATGGCAAGAAGAAGCTGGCCGTTGGAGACGATCGCTGCGAATGCCGATCCCATTACCGGGAGCCTGTCCTGATCAGTATGGCGATGCTGGTGGTCTCCCGACTCACTTCTGGCTCACGGTTATTGCTCCGGCAAGGATGAGCAGGCCGGCCATGGGATAGCCGGCTGCGAGATCGATCCAACCCGGCGGTTGGGCACCGAAGGCTCCGAGATGGGCGAGCCAATGTTGCAGCGCGACCGCTGCACGAACGGACATGACGCTCCAGCCGATCACGCGGAATCGTCGTTTGCGTCGGTAGGCCGCGCGGAGCTGTTCAGGCGTCTTCTCAATCTCCGCGTGCGTCGAACGCTTGCGCGGCGGTTCGTTCTTCTTGGGCACGAATATGTCCTTTCGGTTCGAATGGCGGCTCATACGTCTCGTGTTCAGAGGCCGCTGTAGGAGTGGAGACCCTTGAAGAAGACGTTGACGATGCCGAAGTTGAACATCACGGCGCTGAACCCGATGAGTGCCAACCACGCCGACCGCGAACCGCGCCAGCCGCGGGTCGCCCGGGCGTGGATGTACCCGGCGTAGAGGACCCAGATGATGAACGTCCAGACTTCTTTGGTGTCCCAACCCCAGTAGCGGCCCCAGGCCTTCTCTGCCCAGATCGCGCCGGCGATGAGAGTGAAGGTCCAGAGGATGAATCCGACGATGTTCATCCGGTAGGCGAGGTTCTCCAGCGCCGCCGATTTCGGCAGGGTGCGAAGGAAGGCGAACTGCGGCGGCCGCGCATCGGTCTCTTGACGCTCTCGTCGCGCCTTCAGGAGCTGAACGCCGGAAAGCGCGAACCCGAGAGCGAAGAAGCCGGTGGCGATGATCGCGACGATGACATGGATCACCAGCCAGTACGACTGCAGCGCCGGAGGCAGCGGTGCGACGGGAACGTAGTACCGTGCGCTTGCGATTCCCAGCAGCAGGAGTACGAGTCCGATGACGAACGTGCCCAGGAACCGGAGGTCGTACTTGAGTGTCACGAGCAGGAAGACACCGACGATGATGAGGGTGCCGGTCATGGAGAACTCCCACATGTTCGCCCACGGGACGCGGCCGGCGGCAATTCCTCGAAGAACGTCCGCCCCTAGGTGCAGGCCGAATCCCACGAGCGTCAGCACGAATGCGGCACGCAACACTCCGGACGTCTGCGGCCGCTCTTCATGGGCGTCCGCGCTCGTGGTCGACTGGCGGACGAGGACACCCGTGTTCCCTATGGCATTCGCGAGCCTCGTGGTCGAGGTCGGGGTTTCGGCTTCGGCATGCCGGGCGACCGCGCTGATCACGGTGACCGAGGGGGAACGTCGACGGGCGAGATCGAGGGCGAAGGTCACGAACGCGGCGGCGTAGATCGCGATGGCCCCGATGATGAGCAGCAGCGAAAGCTGCGACAGTGTGTCGGTCATGTTGTTCTCCTTGTGTCCTCTTCTGGGTGCCGACCATCTGATGCGCCGGGGTCGCGGTTGCGAAGGGCCTCGATGTGGTTCTGTGCCAGCGTTTCGACCACCGTCTCGAGTTGTGGGTCATCGCCCCGAGCCAGGCCCGCATACTCGAGTCGGAGCGGTCCGGATGCCTGCCCGATCGCCTTCACCCACAGCCTTCGACGAGGCACGAAGAGCGATGTGAGGAGGCCGCCGAACGCGCAGACCGTGAACAGAAGCACCCAGCCTTGGGTCGGATCGTGGTTCACCTGGAAGGAGGCGAACCGGGAGACGCCGTCCAGGGACACCGAGCCCAGCCCGTCGGGAAGCTGTTGACTGTACCCGGGAGCAAGCTCGATCGATTTCACGCCGGTGCTCACGCCGGTCAGTTGTTTCAACCGGGACGTGTCCAGGGTGTACACGGACCGGGGCACTCCGCCGTTCAACCCGAGGTCACCCGAATAGACATTCAGGGTGAGCATCGGTGCCTTCACGTCCGGATAGGACGAGTAGAAGGCGCCGTTCTGCGCCACCGCTTTGGTCGGGTAGAAGAATCCCATCATCCCGATCTGCTGCTGGAGGCCGTCGGGCACTTTCACGACTCCGAGGGATGTGAGGTTCGAATCCTGGGGCAGGAACGGGACGAAGTCGCTGAAGACGACGTGCCCTCGTGGATCGCGGACCGTGATGTGCGGCGCGTAGCCGTTCCCGAGCAGGTACACGTTGGTGCCGCCGATGTTCAGCGGCTCGTTGACCTTGATCGTGGTCTTGTAGCCGTTCCGGGAGTCCTGAGTGCGAGCGGTGACAGTCGCGGTGTAGTCCGTCGGCAGCCCGCGAGCATCCTTGTTCTGCGTCTCATACGTGACGGCCAACTTGTCCAGCCGGATCGAGTACGGCGACAGTTCGGCGTCGGTGAAGAAGCGGCCCGGGTTGAAGGAGTCGTACGCGGCGAGGGTGTTGATCATGGTCTGTCCCTCGACGACGACGCGGTTGCCGTTGTACCCGAAGCCGCCGCCGATACCGACCGTGATCAGGATGCCGAGCAACGCGATGTGGAAGACCAGGTTGCCGGCCTCGCGAAGGTAGCCGCGTTCGGCGCTGACCGAGAGCTCGGTGCTGTCTTTCGTCTGGGCACCCTCGAATACCGCGACCCGGTATCCGCGCCTGCGCAGCAAGGATCGCGCGGCGGCGATCGCGTCCGGGGCCGTCACCGCGCTGCCAGTAGCCTTTCCGTCGTCGTTCAGGTCGAGGGCGATGAAGCCGGGCATCCGCGACAGGCGAGCCGGCGTGCGGGGCGGAGCGGTGCGGATCGCCCGCAGGTGATGGACGGTGCGTGGCAGTACGCATCCGATCAGCGAGAGGAACAGCAGCAGGTAGATGCTGGAGAACCAGAACGAGGTGTAGGCGTCGAATACCTGGAACTTGTCGAGGATCGGGGCCAGACCCGGGTTCTCCTTGAAGTACTGGACCACACCGTTCGGATCGGCAGTGCGTTGTGGGAACAGCGAGCCGGGGACTGCAGCGAGGGCGAGCAGCAACAGCAGGAACAGTGCCGTGCGCATGCTCGTCAGCTGCCGCCATGCCCAGCGCCCCCAGCCGATGATTCCCAGGCGCGGTTGTGACACGGCGGTCGGGGTGCGTTCAGTCGGCTCTGCGTCGATGCGCTCAGTCGATCGAGTCATCGCACCTCCCGTTCAGGATGGAGGACCGATCACGCACGATTCCCGCTCTCGGAAGTCGGGACCCGATCGGACTCGCGGACTGAACTGTTGTTCGCGGTCCGTGGTGGGTGTCCGGGGAGGTAGGGGTCGGGTTCGGTGTCGGGGTGTCGTCTGGTTTGGATGACGAGGAGCACGATGCCGGCGGCGATGGCGGTGAAGGATGCCCAGTCGTTGGCGGGGATGCCGAGGAAGCCGTCGCTGGTCGGGTCGATGCGGATGGCTTCCAGCCAGCTGCGGCCGATGCCGTACCAGATCAGGTAGGTCGCGAAGGCGCGACCCCATCGCAGGTTCAGTCGTCGTTCCAGGATCAGGATGATGGCCACTCCGGTCAGGTTCCAGAGGATCTCGTAGAGGAACAGGGGATGGAACAGGGTGCCGGCGGGGAGGCCGGGCGGGAACTTCGGGTTCGTCGACTCGATCTGCAACCCCCAGGGCAGTGTGGTGGGCAGGCCGAAGAGTTCGTGGTTGAAGTAGTTCCCGAACCGGCCCAACGATTGTGCGACCAGCAGGCCAGGGGCGAGAGCGTCGGCGAAGGACCAGAATCGGATTCCGGCGCGACGGCATCCGATCAGGGCACCCACCGCGCCGCCGAGAAGGGAACCGTAGAGGGCGTTGCCGCCGTCCCAGATCGCGAACACGTTCCACAGATTCGCGCCGGGATAGAAGTAGTCGCCTGTGTGCGTGAACACGTGGTAGAAACGGGCCCCGACCAGGCCCAGCGGCACCGCCCAGATCAGGATGTCGATCACCACACCGCGAGGCGCACCACGGCGATGCAGCCGGGAGGACGTGATCAGCACGGCAGCGATGATCCCCGCCAGAATGCACAATGCATACGTGTGGATCGTCAACGGACCCAGCTGGAACTTCGCCCACGCCGGATCAGGGCTCGGGATGCTGAACGGATGAAACATGAGTCGTCTTTCGTGATGTAGGTGGCAGAAGGAACTGCCGGTGTGTCGCTATTGGCTGGGCTCTTTCAGAACGGTTGTGATCAGAGCCTCGAGTACGGATGCGTCCGGAATCTTGCCGAGCACTCGCGCCGCGACCCGACCATTTCTGTCCAGCACGATCGTCGTGGGGACCGCGTTCGGCGCCACCACCCCACTGAACGCCAATTGCATGGTGCCTCTGTCGACATCGAGCACTGACGGGTAGGTGATGCCGAACTCGGAGGCGAAGGAACGCGCGGTCGCAGCCTGGTCGCGCACATTGACGCCGAGGAAGCGCACACCTTGCGACGAGAACGCGGTGTAGGTCTTCTCGAGGTCGGGTGCTTCGGCGCGGCAGGGCGGGCATCCGGCATACCAGAAGTTCACGACGACGACGCGACCGGTATAGGCGCTCGATGTGATCGGTGTTCCGTCTTCGAGGTCCGCGGAGAAGCGAATCGGCTTGCCCCGATTCTTCACCGTGATCTCGGTGATGGAACCATCGCCTGCGACGTAGTTCTTACTGCTGCCGTCACGGTATTGCTGTGCCAGCGCGTCATTGGTGCACCCGGCGAGTCCAAGGCTCAGCAACAACGCCGTGCTGACGGCGAGAACCACACGAGCCCGGACGCGCGCGCGCAGGCGACCTGCCTGCGCGTCGCGGTCGTTTCGAGCGAACACTCTCAGCCCACCCTTTGCGTGAGCCAGGCGTAGGGGTCGACGAAGGCGCCTTCGACCATGATGCCCAAGTGCAGATGAGGACCGGTGCTGGCGCCGGTGCTCCCGACAAGACCGACCAGCTGGCCGACGGTGACGCTTTCACCGGCTCGCAACGCGAGTGAGCCGAGCTGCATGTGCGCGTACAGACTGCTCACCATCTCTCCACCGATCCGGTGGTCGATGATCGCGCACACGCCCAGAGCACCGGATGGATTGCCCACTTCTCGCACCACACCGTCGGCGATGGCGTAGATCGGAGTACCGGCCCCCGGATTGATGTCGATGCCCTCGTGATATGAGGAACAACCGGCGCATGGGGCAGTCCGGTACCCGAATCCATCGCTGATCGGCGCCGCGACATCCAGCGGCCAGCGGATCGAACCACCGGCGACTTTCGAAACGATGATCCCGCTGCTGCGGTCGGATGCGGAGGGTTTAGGTGCAGCGGCGGACGCGTAGGTGTCGCGCGCGACAGGAGCGGACTCGCCGGAGGCGACTTGAAGGGTTTGTCTCTCGTGAGTTGCGGATGCCACACGATTGACCAAAGGTGCGGTGGAGGACGGCACGGTCGCGTAAGCAGGCAGAGCATACGTGCCGGTCAGCAAGGCGGCAATAAGCAGACTCATCGCCGATGCGGCTTGCCGCCGTCTCACGGCCGACCGATTGTGTGGACGTTTCCGGCTCCCGCGACCGTTGCGACCGCCGAGGCGCTCCGCATCCCGGCGTTCACGCCTCGACGAGTAGTTGTCTGACGGACCCTCCCGGTGAGAACCGTGGGCCCTATGAATAGTCATGTTGGTGTTGGAGCTCCGAACCTTTCGCAGGCATGTCAACAACGACATGTCTGCGGTGCTGTGATCTGTGGTCGATGGTTACGGTGAATCCGTCGACCGACGTGCGAGGAGAGTGCCGTCGGAGGCGTTCGACACGAAATGTCGAGCTACGCGGATCCGCCACCCAAACGGGCACGGCAGCGCCATACAAAGGGACGCGAAGACGCGTTCCCGAGGCGCTGGTCTATGACCAGGAGATCAGGTTCGGCTAATCGAAAGGGATACCAGAGAAGGCGGGCTGAGTGACCGTAACGTGCCCACCGCGCAAAGCATCGCTCGCAGCCGGGACATCATGCCAAGGAGAGGCCCACCACCGAAGGCGAGCAGCGCAAACCCGAAGAGAACGACTACCAGAGCGCAATCTGCGGCCGTGAAAGCGGTGTGTGAATCACAGGCGGAGTCACATTGAGGTGGCGGGCTGGTACGGCTGCTTTCGACGCTGCCCATGCTCGGGGAGGCCGAACCTGCATCATGCGCGGACCTGCTGACAGAGACGGGCTGCTGAGCCGCCGCGGCCACCGGATGAGACGAGGCCGACGGCTGATGCTCGCTCACCGTCGACATGGCGAACATGCAGAGGGCAAGGGCGAACATAGCGAAAAGGCTCACGATCGCCAGACGGGCGCGCTTCGACGTGAGCACGATTCGGTGTGCGCGTCGAGTCAGATGCATGTGTCCGGATCCCTGAAGTCGTCGAGGTACGCCAGCATCATACCGGCGGATCTTGTGCCGCTCTCTCCAAGGTCCCGGCTACTCCCGTTCGAACCGTGCGACTCATGCCGGCGCGCACCTTGGCGAGGAAGTACTCGTGGAACCGGTGCTCGCCGGTGAGCTCGGGGTGGAAGCTCGTGGCGATGAGGGCACCCTGCTCGACGGCGACCACACGTCCGTCCTCCAGCGTCGCCAGCGGCGTCACCCGTTCGCAGACCGACTCGACCACCGGGCCTCTGATGAAGGCGGCGTGCACCGGCTCGTTTCCGAGCGCTGGGATCTGCAGATCGGTCTCGAACGACTGGTTCTGCGAGCCGAACGCGTTCCGCCGCACGGTGATGTCGAGCCCGCCGAGCGTCTGCTGGCCGACGATGCCATCGAGGATGCGATCGGCCAGCATGATCAGGCCGGCACACGTGCCGAACACGGGCATCCCCTCCGCGATCCCCTGCCGAAGCGGCTCGAAGAGCCCGAACTCGCGAGCCAGCTTGTCCATCACGCTCGACTCGCCGCCGGGGATCACCAGGCCGTCGATGCGCTCGAGGTCCTCCGGCCTGCGCACCAGGGCGACGCCGGCGCCGAGGGATGCCAGCACGCGGGCATGCTCCCTGAAGTCGCCCTGGAGGGCGAGCACGCCGACGCGGACGGCAGACGCCGACGTGAACGCCGAGTCCTCGCGAAGCGTCACCAGCCGCGCTCGGCGAGCCGGTGCGGTGCTGGGAGGTCGCCGACGTTGATCCCGACCATCGCCTCGCCCAGGCCACGCGATGCGTCGGCGATGATCGACGGATCATCGTAGAACGTGGTTGCCTTGACGATGGCGGCCGCGCGCTTCGCCGGGTCACCTGACTTGAAGATGCCGGAGCCGACGAAGACGCCGTCGGCGCCCAGCTGCATCATCATCGCAGCATCCGCCGGGGTGGCGACGCCGCCCGCGGTGAACAGCACCACCGGGAGCTTGCCGGTCTCGGCGATCTCCGCGACCAGGTCGTACGGGGCCTGGAGCTCCTTCGCCGCCACGTACAGCTCGTCCTTCGTCATCGACTTGAGGGCGTTGATCTCGCCAGTGATCTTGCGGATGTGCTTGGTCGCCTCCGAGACGTCGCCCGTGCCCGCCTCGCCCTTGGACCGGATCATCGCCGCGCCCTCGTTGATGCGTCGAAGGGCCTCGCCCAGGTTCGTGGCTCCGCAGACGAACGGAACCGTGAAGCCCCACTTGTCGATGTGATTCACGTAATCAGCGGGCGAGAGGACCTCGGACTCGTCGATGTAGTCGACGTCCAGCGCCTGGAGCACCTGAGCCTCGACGAAGTGCCCTATGCGGGCCTTGGCCATCACAGGGATCGACACCTCGGCGATGATCGCCTCGATCAGGTCCGGATTGCTCATGCGTGCCACGCCGCCCTGGGCGCGGATATCTGCGGGCACGCGCTCGAGAGCCATCACGGCGACAGCGCCCGCGTCCTCGGCGATGCGCGCCTGCTCCGGCGTGACGACGTCCATGATGACGCCGCCCTTGAGCATCTCCGCCAGTCCGCGCTTGACGCGGGTGGACCCAAACTCACCAGAGACAGAAGCGTTGGTCATGAGGGCAATCGTAGAACGGGAAGTTGAACCGGCGGACATCAGCAGGGGCGAAACCACGCGCACGTACATCACTCACTTCAAGCGCTGGCGGGGGCTACTAGGCACACCCGCATGCGACCCAGCTGTCACAGCCAGCGAGTCGAGCGTGGCCACATGAAGCCTTCGCCGGGACGAAGACAGTTGGGAACGGCAGCAAGCTGGAGACGGCGAGGGACAGCTGAAGGACGGAAAGGGTAGACGGCCTGATGCAATGAATCAGTTCCGAGAGCCAGATGGTCGCAAATCGTAGGTTGAAATCGTTGATGCACGCAGGCACTTTCTGTGAGGTGCGCGCCAAAATCGCCGGTCTCGGCGAAGAGTAGGTGTGAGGGGTGGAATTGCACGGTGGAAGCGGGGCGAGGCTTCGCAGGGGGTGAAGCAGGCGGTCGCGTACGCCTTTGGCGGTGTCTGCGACGCGACCCTAACCGCTAAGGATGCTGACGGGGTGATCGCTGCTGCGGACTATGCGGACGCGGTGATGACCCGGTACATCTGCGAAGACAACGTTATCCGGGACGACCTCCTTACCCGGAAGCAGTTGCGCGCGTGGGTGGACGGGATCGACCCCCTCACTGGGGAACGGCGCGGCCGTGACCTCGAGTCCCCGGTTGCTGACTTGGTCCTTGATGCGACGGTGAATGCGCCGAAGTCGTTCTCCATTGCGGCGCTCCTGGATCCGGAGCTCAATGCAGCGTATGAGGATCTGCAGGACCGGTTACGGGACCGGATCATCCACCTCTGGCAGACCGAACTCAACGCACGAAGGGGTGCCGGCGGCCTGATCCGGGAGGGCCTGGCTCGGGTTGAGGTGGTGGAGCTGAAGCATGAACGGTCCAGGTCGTTGGATCCGCACAAGCACCGCCACCTCTGGCTGAACGTGAAAGTCCAAGGCCGAGACGGTCGGTGGTCGAACCTGGACACCAGGGTGGCGCTGCGGTTCCAGAACGTAGTGAACGCGGAAGGCGACCTCGCCGCCCGCACCGACCCGGCCTGGATCCACGCCCTCGCCGTCAAGGGGTTCACGCTCAACGCGGACGGGGAGATCCAGCAGCTGGCGCATTTGGTGCGGCCGTTGTCGAAGCGGTCCGCGCAGATCGAGACCAACCGGGCAAAGCGGCTGGAGTGGTGGCGGGGTCAGCATCCCGGTGAGGAACCGTCCCGGGATGTACTGAACCAGATCGACCGGTGGGCCTGGGCCGCTGGGCGCCCGAACAAGCCCCGCGACCTCGATGAGGGCAACTGGGCAGGCATCGTTCGGAACGAGATCCACGCGGCCGACCCGAGCGTGACCGCGCGACCAGCGGTGGCCGTCACCCCGGTCACCCTTGCGGACATTGGCCTGGACTTGGTGGCCGCTCGGGCGGTGGTGGATGCGGATGGCCGCTCCACGGGCACGGGTGGCCGGTTCTCCGTGTTTGATGTCCGCGCCGGTATCCTCCGTGCCCTCTCCGCCACCGGACTGGTCACCGAGCGCGACGACCTGACGTCGCTGGTCGACGAGCTGGTGGTCAAGGCTGTGGCCGCGCATACGGTCCGTCTCCTCGAGAAGGATGTCGTGCCTGATCACCTGAAGCATCTCGTGGCCACCGAGACCGTCGTGGCGAAGTACTCGCTGGCCAACAAACTTGAACTCCTCCCGGAGGGAGGTGTTCGCGTGCCGGATGCGGCGATCGTAAAGATCGCCGCGGCAGTTGATCCAGGCCGCAGGTTGGACAACGGGCAGGTGATGGGTGCAGGCGTGATTGCGGGGACGGCGAGGCTTGTGACGGTCATCGGTGCGGCCGGTACGGGGAAGACGACGATGCTGAAGATGGCCGCGGCAGCACTGAAGATGCAGAACCATCGGATGATCGTCGTCGCGCCGACGAAGAAGGCCGCCACCGTCGCCGGCCGCGAGATCGGCAGCGATTCGTCCTCCCTCCACCAGCTTCTGCACGCATACGGGTGGAGGTGGAGTGAAGATGCAAGCGGGCGCATCGTGTGGTCACGTCTCCACATCGGCGAGGTCGATCCCACAACGCAGCGACCGTTCGAGGGAGTTGACGGTGAGCCGTTGCAGTCGGGCGACCGGATCGTGGTCGACGAGGCCGGCATGCTCGATCTCGACGCCGCTAACGCGCTCGTTCAACTCGCCCTCGAAACCGGAGCGGGACTCGCCGCCGTCGGTGATCCCAACCAGGCGCTCCCCGTTGGGCACTCCGGAGCTTTGGATCTTATTCGAGGCAGCAGTTCAGAAATTGTCGAGCTGGCGGATGTCCATCGGTTCAAGGATCCGGAGTGGGGTCGGTTCACGCTCGAGCTGAGGCGTGCTGAGACGGTCGAGGATCGACACAGCCTGGCAACGCGACTCATCGAGACCGGACACGTCCAGCTGGCCAACAACACGACCGCGGTCGAATCGGCGATGACTGATGCGTGGTTCGATGCGACGAACCGGCGAGAAACGATCTCCCTCATCACCGCGACCCACAGCGAGGCCCAGGCCGTCAGCGAGTCGATCCAAGCCCGACGAATCCAAACCGGCGCCCTCTCCACCCAGCGGGTTGCTCTCGGGCAGGCCGGCCAGACACTGCTGGAAGGCGACATCGTTCAGACCCGTCGCAACAACGGCCGCTCAGGAGTCGAGAACCGGCAGAACTGGATCCTCCACCAGATCACCGGCGACGGTCTCGTGTTGACCAGCGTGAACGATTCGACGCAGTTCCGGAAAGTCAGCCACGATTACGCCGCCCACCACATGCACCTGGGATACGCCAGCACCGTCTACGGGGCACAAGGCGAAACCACAGACCGGTCACTCGTTGGCCCCCGCGTCGACGCCGCCGGCCTCTACGTCGGATTGACCCGCGGACGGCTCAGCAACAACATCATCCTCACCGCACCAACGCTGCGCGCCGCTGCAGCCGAGCTGACAGAGATGATGCAACGCGGCAATGTCGAACCCACCATCCAAGCCTCCCGCGACGCCGCCCGCGAAGAACTGAACCGTGCGGCCGCCGCGGCTGCGACCAGGCAACCAGGACCCGTCATAGCTTCGGCAGGGCTGGGCCGCTAAGGCAGGCGATAAGAACGGCAGATCGGCACCGCCACCCGATTCCGCGGCTCAATGTCGCCGGCCCGAGCAACGTACGCAATCAAGGGAATCCCGTGAGCGTTGGCGAGTTCTCCAGCGTCAGGGAAACACCCCCCGGAGTGGAATACGAGGCTGTGCCGACCATCCGACGCCGAGAGCATAACCGCTCGCTGTACAAGCGGAACTTCGATGTTCCCGATCCGGTTCTCGACCAACGCGACGTATCGGGAGCTGTAGAGATCGCAGATTTCCGCTGTTGCACCCTCAGCGACCACCGTGTCCTCCTCCCCGAGATAGACCATCCACTCGCGACAGAACTCAACCGCCGCCGACTGGGATGAACCAACAGGACGTGGCCTTGGGCGCTGTGAAAGATCGGACACACCTCGAGAATCCTCCTGCGCCCAGACAAATCGCTACATCTCCGCCTGATTGGCTGGAGCTGACTCTGACGCACAAGCCGTGGGGCTACCGTTCGCGTTCTCCTAAGTCAGCATCCACGGGTGTTGGCCCGGGCAGGACAGGATGGACGCCTGACTCGAGCAAGCTCGCAGCGGTAGGTCTGCTCCGTCATTAGCTAGAGGCCAGACCGGAGACGCAACGGGCGCACACCGGTGCCGGATAGCGCGAGCGCCCAAGGACCCCGGCCCAACTTGATGACCTCGCGCCGCAACCGTGCTTCGTGGGCGAGGAACAGCTCGAGCTGTTCTCGGGGTCCCAGGTCCCGCTTCGCGCCTATCCACACGGAACAGATTCCGTATTCGACGTACGCCGCGAATTCGGCCGGACGGGTGCGGATGTGCTTGTCACGCGTGATCACGATGAGGCGACGAGCACCAACGATCGGCATCCAGTCCAGATCCGCGGTTCCGAGGGGAACCTCGGGAAGGTCCTCATGCCCGGGGTAGAGCACATCGTCACGGCCACTACGACGAAGGAGCTTGCCAAGGCCCAGGGTGTTCTCGTCGGTGAAGTACACCGGCTCGAACAGGCGAGCCATCAGGCGGCGCGCCCGCTTCCGGCGATCAGCTCGAACCGGATCGCCTCGTCCACCTGATCAACACTGAGGTCATAGAGGTCGGCAAGCTCTTCGCGTGAGGTCCCCGCACGGTAATCCTCGGCCAACGCATCAGTGCGCACGTTCCTGATCGCCGGCTGGCCGAAGGCGTGCGCAGGATCCATCACCACTTCCCGAGTCCGGATACTGGGGATGAGGCGCGCAACGACACCGCCGTCGTACTCGACAGCATCGTTGAACCGCTGTGCCGCGGCGGAGAGCATCACTTGACCATTGCGAACAACCACGAACCGCAGCGGACGGTCGAGACCGGCCTCATCCTGCAGCGCACGCACCAACTCGCGCCCCTCAACATCCAGGAAAGGGCGCGCATGCGCAAGCGGATAACGACCGAACTCGTCACGAAGCCGAACAATCGCAGGACGAAGACGCTGCACCGGTACCAGCTTGTCGCGATACTCGGCAAGAAGCCGCGCCTCGACCATCTCGCCCCACGTCACCGATTCCGTACCGGACGACTCCTCACGCAACACCGGTTCGTAGTAACGGCCCGCACGTTCGTACCCCTCAAGCCACCGCCTCGCGGTACCCGCATGCAGACCAACAAGGCGATCCACATCGGAGTACGAGTAGATCGCTCGATCGAGCAGGGAGACGGCCACATTCGTAATGATCCCACGCTGCACCGACGTCGCCACACGCCACCAGGCGCGTCGCTCCTCGTCAAGCTTCAGCTCTAAGGGGTACCGGCCCCGCTCCACCACGCAAATGCGACGGCCGCACCGGCGGCCGATCATAGCTGCGGCGTCGACTGCGTTCGCTTCGATCACCATTTGCAGACTCCGGCCGTGCCGGCCTCCGCTTAGCAACCGAGACCTCCGCTTACTCCGCCTCCCCCGTGCGCTCTTGATCGCAACCACCGGGACGGCCGCGAAAGCGACCTGGGCGAAGTGATCTCACCAAGCTCGGCGACGCGGAGCACCAACGCGAGACTGAAGGGTGGGTGCGGGCTTCTGACGTGCTCCTGCGAACCGCGCTAGACCGGGCGTGTTAGCCCTGCAGATAGTCGTTCAGTCGGTTCACGCCTTCTGCCGCCTGTTGCGCGAGTTGGTGTGTGTACCGCCGGGAGACATCCTCCGAGGCGTGACCGGAGATGTTCGCGTAGACCACCCACTCGAGCCCGGCATGCTCGGCCATGGTGGTGTACGTATGGCGAAGCCAGTGCATGGTGGCGGGCCGGTCGATTCCCGCTGCGGTGAGCGCACCGCGCAGCGCTCCGTTCATATCAGCATTTGTCAGTGGGCTCCCATCTGGCCGGTGCCATACCAGAGCATGTGGATTGCGGCCCTCGCCCGCGGTGATCCGCCTGCGCAGAATGGCGACGAGTTCGTCTGTGAGTGGGGCGATGCGCGGCTTGTAAGCCTTCGGCCGGACGAGCACCCAGCGTCCCTGCAGCGGGGCTACTTCCAAGTTCGAGGCGATATCGAGCTCCCGCTGTGGGCAGCGGCCGGCGGTCCTTCTGCCGCACGAGGGTTCGCATCCGTGCCGGAACGTGGCTTCAACGAGGGTCCAGGAGACGTGTGCCTTCTTTCCGTCCAGATCGAGGTCCTGGACCCGTAGTCCTCGCAGTTCGCCGTCGCGCGCACCGGAGAGCAATGCCAAAGTCCATCGCGCGTCACCGAGCCTCAGTAGCGCCTGAGCTTCGGCACGCGTGAGCGAGTCGCGATCGACCGGCGCCTGCTTGGGGATGTCGACCGATTCCGCAATGTTGCGGGAGATGAGGCCCTCGTCGACGGCGAAACCGAGCATCGCGGAGAGGGTGCGGTGGGCCGCGGCGACGGTGGCGGGTCCGATTCCGCGCGCGAAGATGGCGGTGTGTAGGCGTCGCACGTCCGATGGCTTCAGGTCTGCGACAACTCGTTTGCCGAGGACCGGCACGATGTTCGTGGACACTTGGGAGCGGTAACCCTGCATGGTCTTCGGCTTCAGCCGCCCTGCCGCGTCGGCAAGCCAGGACTCGGCAAGGTCGGCGACCCGGGTGTGGTGATCGAGCGGGCTGCCGTTCTGCTCGACCTCGTGCATCAGCCGGCGCAGCTTCTGGACGCATTCCTCACGCGTCTTGGCATGCACGTAGACCTGCCGGCGGCGCCCGTCAGACGTGTAGCCGTTGTCGACGACTCCGCGCCACAATCCGCGGCCTTTTAGCTCGTAGAGGCCGCCTTGGCCGTGGTCGCGTCGCTTCGGCACGAGATCAGGCTAAACCTAAGCTCGCGGTAGGTGCACACATTGGTGCACACATGGGCGTGTTATCCCGTGTCGCGCCGTGTCATCCGCGAAGACGAAAAGACCCCGAAATTCCGGGGCTTTTCGCTGTTTTCGTTGGTGCGCCATGAGGGATTCGAACCCCCAACCTTCTGATCCGTAGTCAGATGCTCTATCCGTTGAGCTAATGGCGCGTAGGGCGCTGACCGGCGATGCTGCCCGATCAACCTGACGACTATATCAGTTGCGGTGGAGGTGCCTGAAATCGTCGACGGGCGGCCCCGGTGGCGGCGGCGAGGCGCGATCTGACGGCGACGTCGGACGGAACGGCACAGTCGCGGGCGGTTTCGACAGGCTCAACCGGCGGTGGCGGGCTGGGCGGATTCGACAGGCTCAACCGACGGTGGCGGATGTGGCGGTTCCGACAGGGCCAGCCGGTGGGAGCGCGCAAGGGCGGTTTCGACAAGCTCAACCGACGGTGAGGGGGGGTAGAGGCGGTTTCGACAAGGTCAGCCGGCGGAGGCGGTGGCGGGGGCCGCGAGGGCGGCGCGGATGCGCGCGGCGACGGCATCCGCTTCCTCGGGCGTCGCGTACGCGTGGCGGGGTCCCAGCCAGAAGCGCAGGCCGTCGCCCTTGGATCGGGGGATGACGTGCAGGTGCAGGTGCGGCACCGACTGGGACACGACGTTGTTGACGATGAGGAGAGAGCCGTCGGCATCCATCGCGCTTTCGACCGCGCGCACGAGCGCCTGCGACGTGCGCAGCCACGGGCCGGCGAGATCCTCGGGCAGTTCGTCGTACGTCTGCACGTGGCGGGTTGGCACCATCAGCACGTGGCCGAGGAACACCGGATGCGCATCGAGGAACGCCACGAAATCGTCGTCGCGATACACCTCGCGAGCGGATGCCTCACCCGTCACGATCGCGCAGAAGGCGCACTTCTCCGTGGACCCGCGCTGGCTGAATGCGGCGCGCGATTCCGCTTTCGGCCGAGACGTCGTGCCGGGCATGGCTCAGGCGAAGATCTCGTCGAAGAAGTCGAGCTGCGCCTGCCAGCTGCGGGCATCCGCAAGCGGGCGGAAGTTCTCGCCCGGCACCGTGAACGCGTGCGGAGCGCCGCTGTACGTCACGACCTGCCAGTCGACGTGCGGCACGGTGCGCAGCTCGTCCTGGAACGCGTGAACGGCTTCGTCGGGCACCACCGGGTCGGCGCCGCCCGTGAGCACGAGCAGCTTCGCGCGGATGGCATCCGCATCGCTCGGGTCGTGCGCGATGAGCCGGCCGTGGAAGGAGACGACGCCGCGGATGTCCGCTCCCGTGCGCGCGAACTCGAGCGCGGCGGATCCGCCGAAGCAGTAGCCGATCACCGCGATCCGCGTCTCATCCACCTGCGGCAGCTCGACGAGCGTCTCGTACGCCGCGCGCACCCTGGCCCGCAGCAGCGGAAGGTCTCGGTAGTAGGTGCCCGCCAGAGCCGACGCCTCCTCGTTGGTGGGGCGGACATTTGCTCCATAGATGTCGGCCACGAAAGCGACGTAGCCGAGGCGTGCGAGCATCTGCGCCCGCAGCTCGGCGTTGGGTCCGACGCCCAGCCAGTCGGGAACGATCAGGATGCCCGGGCGCGGCTCCGGCGCAGCGGCATCGTGCGCGACATACCCCTGGAGCTCGGTTCCGTCGTGCCCGTACGTGATGGCGGATGCCTCCAGCTGCGCCCCCTCGCTCACCGGGATCCGTGCGAGAAGCTCCTCGTGCGTGGCGGGCAGATCGGTCATCGCGGCATCCTCCAGGTGGTCGGGGTCGGGCTGCGCCGGCCTCCGTGCCGGCGGCACTCACGTTACGCCGCGTGCACAACGCTCACGCCGCCCCTGCTGGCGACCGGTCCGCTTGGTGACCGGTCGCCGGCTCGTTGGCGACCAGTCCCCTGTCGGGACCACCCCCTGTGCTGGCGACCGGTCCGCTTGCTGACGACGGGTCCGCTTATTCACGCCGAGAAGCGGACCGATGGACAGCAACCGGACCCGTGAATGCTGTCGGTCGGCCGACCGGGCGACAACCGGACCGACCGGCGACGACGACCCAGCTCGAACGACTGCCGCCCACCCTGCTGACGACCACTTCCCCCTCGGCGACGACGGGTCCGCTTGCTGACCACCGGTCCACTAGTTGACGCCGAGAAGCGGACCGATGGACAACAACCGGACCGATCGATGGTGACGGCCCGGCCGACCGGGCAACAACCGGGTCCGTGGACGGTCACGGCTCGCCCGACAGGCAACAACCGCACCGACCGGCGACGACGACCCAACTCGAACGACTGGCCTCCCCTGCTGACGACCAGTTCCCCCTCCGCGACGACGGGTCCGCTCGCTGACCACCGGTCCACTAGTTGACGCGGAGATGCGGACCGGTGGACAAGAACCGGACCCGTGGATGCTGACGGCCCACCCGAAAAGGCAACAACCGGACCCACCGGTGGTGACGACACGGTGCGACCGGACGACAACCGGGCCGGCTGGCGACCACGAGAGTGCTGCCGGACGTTGGGCGGGGCGAGCGGCGGACCGCCACCGGGGCGGGGCATCCGACCTACGCTGAATGCATGGCCGAGGAATACGCCCACGAACCGGATGCCCACCGTTACGTGCTGCGCGTCGATGGTCAGCTGGCGAGCGTCGTCGACTACACGGTGCTGGGCGACGCGCTGTCGATGACGCGCACTTTCACGAATCCGAATCTGCGTGGGCGCGGGCTGGCGGGCAAGGTCGTGCAGTTCGCGGTGGATGACGTCGAGCAGAACACGAACTATCACATCGTTCCGATGTGCTGGTACGTGGCGCAGTGGTTCGATGAGCATCCGGAGCGGGCCAACCTGCTGGCGGCCCGCACGGCGTGAAGGCGCCGCGCACAGCGTTGAACGCAACGCGCACCGCGGTGACAGCGGCTCGCGCGACGTGACGGCTGCGAGCAACAGTGACGCCGCCTCACGCGACGTGACGATTGCGAGCACTCGGTGACGCCGCCTGGCGCGACGCGACGACTGCGAGCACGCGGTGACGCCGCCTGACGCGACGCGACGCCGCGGCGCATGGCGTAACGGGGGCCCGTAGTCGTTAGCCGTTAGCCGTTAGCCGTTAGCCGTTAGCCCACCGGGCGCACCACTGCGTTGCGTCGTCGCCCAGCTCCCGTGGAGGGGCAGCACTCACGAAGACGCTGGACCCGCCACACCGTCGGTGGGTGGGCGTAGCGTCGCGACATGGCGATCACCCGAGTGCAGCTCTTCTCCGTTCCCGTCTCGGATCCCGAGTGGGCCAAGGCCTTCTACGTGGATACCCTCGGCTTCACTCTCGTCTCCGACGCGATGATGGGCGAAGATCAGCGCTGGATCCAGGTGGTGCCGCCGGGTGCGCAGACCTCGATCACGCTCGTCACCTGGTTCAAGACCATGCCGTCGGGATCCCTGCGCGGTCTCGTGCTGGAGACGGATGACCTAGAGGGCGACATCCATCGGCTTCGTGAAGCCGGAGTGGCGTTCGACTCTGGGGTCGAGCGCGCTCCGTGGGGTCAGTATGCGCAGTTCAGCAATCCGGACGGGAACGGCCTCATCCTGCAGCAGACCGCGTTCTGACCGATGTCGTCTGCTGCTTGGGGCGTCCTGCGCCGACTGCTCGCATACGGAAGACCCACCATGCCACGACGCCGAGCAGCAGTCCGAGCAGCATCGCCACCCCGTGCGCGTCATCGGTGGCGACCAGCACGATCGCCGCCGCGACCGCGACACCACCGAAGATGCGTACGACGACCGTGGATCTCGGCGACGGATGCGCGGCATCCCTCGACCCAACGAGCAAGGCGAGCGCGAAGACGCTGAACATGAGGCCGTCGTTGGCGAACGAGCTCCCCCCGCCTGCCGCGTGCCACACGAAGACGGCGAGCACGTTGACGACGATCGAGGGCAGAAGATAGAGCGCGATAGCGAGCCAGCGACCCCAGATCCAGCCGGCGAGAGTGAGCGCGACAGCGACCACCACGAGGTTGAATGCGGCTGCGACGAGGCCGCCGTCCTGGGCACCGAGCGCAGTGAGGATGCGCCACCACTGGCCGCGCAGAGTGGCCTGCGGGTCGCGCGCGAGCGCATCCGTGATCTGAGGGACCCACGCCTGAAGCAACGACGGCGCGCCGATCAGCACGACGAACACGACCGCCGGCCACGGGAACGGGCGCACGGACGGCAGCATGCGCAGCGCCGCGTTGATGAACAGCACGATGACCACCAGGTGACCGACGATGCTCGCGATGCTCTCGCCGGAAGTGTCCACGGGTTCGAGGATGCCACGCTGCGGCGGTCGGGCGCGGGTGCGGGGCGAGGGTCCGAGGGGTTCGGGCGGCGGTTACAGCGATGGGCCGGCTCAAGCGGCGGTATGGTTCGGTCGGTTTCGACAAGCTCAACCGGCGATACGAGGAGGTGCGGCTTCGACAGGCTCAACCGACGGTGCAGGCTCAACCTCCGGCAGGGAGGGCGACTATCCTCGAACCGAAGGCCGGGCGCGGCGCAGGGCCATGAGTCGGGTGACGCTGCCGGGTACCGAGCATCCGTCTCCCACAAGGACATTCAATGACGAATACGACGAATCGCGCCGCGCTCATCGCGTCCTACGCGCGCACCCCTTTCCTGCGGTTCAACGGCGGGTTCGCCTCCGTTCCGGCCGTCGAGCTCGGCGCTCACGCGCTGCGTGCCGCGCTGTCGAATGCGGGCATCCAGCCGGAGCAGGTGGACATCGTGCAAGGCGCACAGGTGATCCAGGCCGCCGCGGGACAGAACCCGGCGCGGCAGTCGGCCGTGCAGGCAGGCATCCCGATGACGGTGCCGGCGATCACGCTGAACGCCGTCTGCCTCTCCGGCACGCTCGCCATCGGAACGGCTGCGAAGCTCATCGAGCAGGGCGAGGCTGACATCGTCGCGGTCGTCGGGCAGGAGTCGATGTCTCTGGCGCCGCACGCGTGGTCCGGTTCGCGCATGGGGCAGAAGTACGGAGCGATCGAGTTCGTCGACACGCTGGAGTACGACGGGCTGACGGATGCGTTCCAGCACGTCTCGATGGGCGCCTCGACCGAGGCGTACAACGAGAAGCTCGGCATCACGCGTGAGGAGCAGGACGGCTACGCCGCGTCATCCCACCAGCGGCTCTCCGCATCGGCCGACTTCGTCGCCGGTGAGATCGAGCCGTACGAGGTGCCGTCGCGCAAGGGTTCCACCATGTACTCGGCCGACGACGGGCTCCGTGCCGACACCACGGCCGAGAGCCTCTCCCGGCTGCGGCCGGCGTTCGCGGACAACGGCACGATCACGGCGGGCAACTCCTCGCAGATCACCGATGGAGCCGCCGCGCTCATCATCGTGGGCGACGACGTCGAACTCTCCGTGCGGCCTCTGGCCCGGATCGTCTCGCAGTCGTTCGTCGCCGGTCCCGACACGTCGCTGCATGCCCAGCCGTCCAACGCGATCGCGGCCGCGCTGCAGAAGGCGGGCGTGGAGGCATCCGCGTTGTCTGCCGTCGAGATCAATGAGGCGTTCGCCGCGGTGTCGGTGTATGCAACACGGCAGCTCGGCATCGACCCCGCCGTCGTCAACGCGAACGGTGGGGCGATCGCGCTCGGGCATCCGCTCGGCGCATCGGGAGCGCGGATCGTCGGGCACCTCGCCCGCCGCCTGCAGCTCTCCGGTGCGGGCAGCTACGGTGCCGCCGGTCTGTGCGGCGGCGGCGGACAGGGCGCCGCGATCGTGCTCGAAGCCCTCTGACTTGCTAGGAGCTACGCCGGCGGCCGAGCGGTTGGTGACCCAGCGGCCGGGCGGTTGGCCGCCGAGTGGCCAGGCGGCTGGCGGCCGGACGGTTGGTGGTTGGCGGCCAGGCGGTTGGCGGTTAGCGGCCCAGCGGCTGGCGGCCGGACGGTTGGTGATTGGCGGCCAGGCGGTTGGCGGTTAGCGGCCAGGCGGTTGGCGGTTAGCGGCCCAGCGGCTGGCGGCCGGACGGCCAGCGGTCTGACGGCGAGCGGTCACCGACCGGGCGGAATCCTGCCCGGGACGAAAACAGCAGGAAGCACCGAGAACAGCAGAGAATCTGCGGATCTCAGCGCGAGAGCGCGATCTCTGCTGTTTTCGGCGCAGCCGACCGCGGGTGGCCGAAGGGGGAGTGGCCGCTCCAGCTAGGCACGGCCGGGTGTCCGCTGCGGCGCAACCGGAGGCCCGGCCGAGCGCGACCGCCTCAGACGTACAGTGCGTCGCCCACCAGACGGCGCAACTCGATGACGCCGCTGTCGGACCAACGGCTGGGGTGAACGCGATTCGTGAGCAGTGTCCACGCGCGACCGGCATCGAAATCGATCCACAGGCCGGTTCCGGTGAAGCCGGTGTGACCGATCGTCCCTGGACTGCAGACCGCTCCGGCCGACCAGCCGTCGTACGGATGCTCCCATCCGTACGTGCGGGTCGGCCCCACGGGGGTGCGCATCAGCTCGAGCGCCTCGGGTCGGGCGCCTGATCCGTCCAGCAAGCCGCGAGCGTAACCCAGCACGGATGCCGCGGTGCCGAACAGCCCCGCGTGCCCGGCGCCCTGCAGCGCGGCCGCGTTCTCGTCGTGCACGGTGCCCACAAGCATCCGTCTGCGCCATGGGCAGTACTCGGTGGCGGCGGCCTGCGCCGGATCCGCCGACCACGCGAAGCCCTCGCCGGGGTCGAGGTCGCGGATGTGCGCGCCCGCGAGCCGCTCCAGCACGAAGCCGAGCAGCATGTAGTTGAGGTCCGAATACACCGGATCGCCGTGCGGCCAGTCCCGCTGGATCACGAACGCCCGCAGCTGGTCGGGATCAGTGCCGTACGTGTAGATCGGCCACGTAGCGGGCAGGCCGCTCGCGTGCGTGAGGCAGTCGCGCAGCGTGATGCGGCGCTGCCAGGCATCCAGATCGAACTGCCGCAGCTCCGACAGCACCTGCGTCACGGGGGCGTCGAGATCGAGGATGCCCATCGCGGCCGCGTCGAGAATGCGCGGCGTCGTGAAGATCACCTTGGTGAGTGAGGCGAGGTCGAACCAGGTGTCCTCGGTCATGGGCCGCTCGATCGGAACCCGCTGGGCGGCACCTACGGCGCGGACCGTGGTGGCCGACCCCGTCGTGCTCGCGTCGGATGCCTCGCGCAACTCGAGAACGCCGAGCACCGCGCCCGGGATGCGGCCGGCATCCACCCACGAAGTCACGATGTCGAAGGCGGCCTCGAATCCCATACCGCCAGCGTAAGACCCTGGGGCATCGGCCCTCCGCCCGGGGTGGTGGATCAGACCTGCGCCGGGTTGGATGCGCACGAAACAGGCAGTTCTACCGAGAACAGGCCAGATTTGCCTGTTCACACGAGGAGAGCGCGATCCCGCCTGTTTTCGGGAGGGGCGAGGTGGTGACGCGGCGAGGGGTGGCGCCACACGAAAACAGGCAGATCTGCCGAGAACAGGCCAGACCTGCCTGTTCACACGAGGAGAGCGCGATCCCGCCTGTTTTCGGGAGAGGCGAGGTGGTGACGCGGCGAGGGGTGCGGCCGCAGGGGCACGCGGGGCGGGGGCGGCGGCTACTTATGCCCGGACAGCCAGTCGGCCACGCGGGCGATGACCGAGGTGCGGGTCGAGCCGCGATCCTCCGCGCGATCGGCCATGCCGTACGCCTTGTACAGGCCGTTCACTGCGAGGTATCGCAACGGCTCGATCTCCCAGTTGCGCACTCGATGCCCCACCCACGGCAGCGCGGTCAGCGACGTCTCGCGTTCCAGCACGAGGTCGGTGAGCGTGCGCCCCGCGAGGTTGGTGGCCGTCACTCCGGTGCCGACGTATCCGCCCGCCCACGCGAGCCCGGATGCCCGGTTCAACCCGACCGTCGCCGACCAGTCCCTCGGCACGCCCAGCACGCCCGACCACGCGCGTTCCACCGCGACCTCGGCGAGAACCGGGAAGAACCGCACGAGCAGCTCGCGCAGTGACCGCACGGTCACGTCGGGTGTCGTGCCGTCGGAGTCGAACCGGGATGCGAAGTGGTACGGCACTCCCCTGCCGCCGAATGCGATGCGGTCATCCGCCGTGCGCTGCGCGTACATGTAGACATGGGCGAGATCGCCAAGCGTCTCGCGGCCGGCCCAGCCGATGGCATCCCACTGCGCATGGGTCAGCGGCTGGGTCACGATGAGCGACGAGTTCAGCGGAACCCACGCCCGATGCGCCCCCGGCATGCGTGCCGTGAAACCCTCGGTGGCGCGCACGACGACGTCGGCGTCGACGGCACCGCGCGCGGTCACGGCCCTGGCCGGCCTCCCGGCACTCCGCGGCTCGATCGCGGAGACCTTGGTGCCCTCGTACAGCTCGACACCGAGCGCCTCGACCACGCGCGCGAGCCCCCGCACGAGCTTCGCCGGCTGGATGCGCGCGCAGTGCGGCTGCCACAGCCCGCCCAGGGTGTGCGACACGGCGATGCGAGCGGATGCCTGCGCCGCGTCGAGCAGTTCGGCGTCGACATCCTGCCACCCGGCCTCGCCCTCCGCCCATTCGTGCAGCCGGGCGAGCTGCGCCGGGTTGCGCGCGACGTTGAGCTCGCCGCCGAGCACGAGGTCGGCCTCGATGCCCTCCGCCTGCGCCACCCGCGCCACCTCGTGCACGGTGGCCGTCATCGCGGACTGCATCGCCTGAGCGCCCTCACGTCCGTGCGTCGCCACATACTGCTCGCGGCCGCCGGTGACCGAGTTGGTGAGCCATCCGCCGTTGCGTCCGGATGCCCCGTAGCCCGCGAACCGCTGCTCGAGCACCACCACGCGCAGGTCCGGCTGCGTCTTCTTCAGGTAGTACGCGGTCCACAGGCCGGTGAAGCCGGCGCCTACGATGCAGACATCCGCACGCAGGTTCCCGGCGAGCCCGGGCTTCGGCTGAGGCGCGGGCAGCTGCGAATACCAGAACGAGACGGATGCCTGCGACACCTCGCGACTCTACCCACGGCTCCCCCACGCGCGGCATGCCCCAGTCGATTCCGCACGAGCTGCCGCACGCGCCGGTGCCGCAGGACATACCGTTCGTGCCGGCCACGGCAGTGGGAACGCAGGGTCAGGTACGGCGTCCGCGCTGGGCGGCCATCCGCCCGAGACACGCCATCTGCGCTGAGACATGCCGTCTGCGCTGAGACCGACCGCCACGAGTGGGGTTTTAGCGGAATCGGTATATCTCAGTGGGAACAACCGACGAGAAGCCCTGGCGATCCGGGCGACGAGTGTGCCCCACGACGACGGTCCGGCCGCCGTACCGACCGCCCGACGCCCGCAAACCAGATGCGCGCGAACCGAACGCCGCACCTCACGCCGGCGGCACGGCGAGCGTCTGCATAGTGTGGAGGAACGCAAGGAGTCGAGCATGAGCATCAGGCACGCGGTCGTTTCCGCTCCGCAGATCCCGGAGCGCATCGGCCAGGTCACCGTGGTGGCCGACGGAGACGACGTCATCGGCGTCTACTACCGGGGTCACTGGACGCGCCCGGACAGGTCGACGTTCGGCCCCGAGGTGTCGCCGACCGATCCGGTCATCGCCGAGGCTGCCACTCAACTCGGCGACTACCTCGAGGGACGTCGCACCTCGCTGGACTTCGCCACGCGGGCGGAGGGCAGCAAGTTCGAACAGCGGGTGTGGGCGATCCTCCGCGCGATCCCGTGCGGCGAGACGATCACGTACGGCCGCATCGCCGAGCAGCTGGGCGATCGGTCCCTGGCCCGCATGGTCGGACGTGCCGTCGGCCAGAACCCGCTGTCGATCGCGGTTCCGTGCCACCGCGTCGTGGGCTCGGATGGCAGCCTCACCGGCTATGCAGGAGGGCTCGAGCGCAAGCGCTTCCTGCTTGAGCTCGAGGGCGCGCTGAAGGATGCCGCGCCCACGCTGTTCTGATCCGCGAGCGATGACGCTCACCCGACGAGCGAGCACGCTCACCTGACGCGACCGTCACGCGTCGCGGCACCCACCCGCAGAGGCACTCACCCGACCCCACCCCTCAAGCGCCGTCACGCGGCGGCCGGTGCACGGCACGAGGCGCACCTCGTCAGTTGTTGCCCTTCGAACACGTCTGGGTCGCCGCGGTCTGTCCCTTGACGTTATCCGGGAGCTCGACCGGCGTGCTGGATGCCGTGGACCCGCCCGAGCCGGAGCCCGCGCCCCCGCTGCTGCCGGAGTCGCCACCACTGTCGCCCGAACCGCTCCCGGCAGAACCGCTCCCGGCAGACGCACTCGAGTCGCCAGCGCTGCCGCCCGAGGCATCCGACGGGCTCGGCGCATCCGAGGGCGCGACGGACCCCACGCCGGTACCGCCCGTCAGCACGATGGGCTGGTCGTTCTTGAGCGCGCCCATGAGCGCATCCGCCGACTCCCGATCGGCGACCACCTTGCCGGGGTAGTCCGAGTCGTTGCCGACCGGGTACTGCACGAAGGAGATGTTCTCGTACTTGAGGTCCTTCGCAGCCATGGCGATCTGGTACAGCGTCGTGACGTTGCTCAGCGAGTCGGACCACTGGATGTGCTGCTGCGCCGCCTTCACGAGGCCCCACACCTTCACCGGATTGGTCAGCGTCGCCTTCGTCATCACAGTGCGCACGAGCGACGACAGAAACACCTGCGTGTTGCTGATGCGGCCGAGGTCGGAGCCGTCGCCCACGCCGTACCGGGTGCGCAGGAACTCCGCAGCCTGCATGCCCTGCAGCACGGACGTGCCATCCGGCAGGTCGAGACTGGTGTGCTCGTCGTGGATGCCGCCCCCGGTGATGCACACCGGCACCCCGCCCACCGCGTTCGACATCGCGACCACGCCTTCGAAGTCCACGACGCCGGCGAACGGGATGTCGAGACCGGTCAGCTGCTCGATCGTGAGCACGGTGCACGCGACGCCGCCGTCGGAGAGCGTGGTGTTGAGCGGCTGAGACGACATGGCGCTGTTCCATCCGCCGTCCCCGTCCGGACACTTCGGGATGGCGAGCATCAGGTCGCGGGGAAAGCTGACGACCGTCGCGTGCGTGTGGTCCTTCGAGAGGTGCACCAGCATCGTGACGTCGTTGAGGCCGACGCCCGAGCTGTCGTCGGTCGTGCCCCAGGCGTCGCCCTGGCCGGAACGCGTGTCCGTCGCGGCGAGCAGGATGTTCACGCCGCCCTCGAGCGCGCCGATGTCGGGAACGGGACCCAGCTTCTCCTCGCCCACGAGGTGCACGGTGGGCTTCAC
>Ga0164242_10000310_pt1 | contig 60776 bp, 56 predicted proteins | sample OricomgcompostMG_FD_108783 | JGI IMG/M metagenome (GOLD analysis project Ga0164242, IMG submission 108783) | Miracle-Growth compost microbial communities from Emeryville, California, USA - Original compost - Miracle growth compost (MG) ...
GATCCTGTCGCTGCCGCTCGGCGCATTCGGCCTGTTCGCGTTCTCCGGAATGGCCGACCACGACCAGGCGCGCGTGGACCTTTGCGAACGCCACGCCCGCCATTTCGACGCGGACGACTGGTGGTTCCTCACCTACCGGGGCTGGGCGCACGGCGAAAACGGCAACCTCCCGCTCGGCCGCGCGCTGACCGAGCGGGCGCTCGAATTGCGTCGACACAATGCGAATGCGGCGCACGCGGTAGCGCACGTGTTGTACGAGGCCGGTGCGAACGACGACGCCGAAGCCATGATTCATGGCTGGCTGCCGGAATACGACCGGAGCGGCGTGCTCCATAACCATATCGCGTGGCACGCGGCGCTCATCGCGCTGGAGCGCGGCGACACCGATCGCGCGCTCGCCATCTACAACGAGAACGTTGCGCCTGCCGTCGCAACCGGCGTGCCGATCAACGTCGTGAGCGATACGTCATCCTTCCTCTGGCGCATGCAGGCCTATGGGCATAGCGTGCCAGCAGGACTGTGGGATGACGCGGCGAAGTACGCATCGGGATACTTCAAGCAGGCCGGCTTTCCGTTTGCCGATTTTCACATGGCGCTCGTTGCGGCCGCAACCAACGACAAAGCGGCGCTCGAGGCGCGCGTCAACGCGCTCGTCACTATGCTCGATGCGGGCAATCTGCCGGCCGGCCCCGTCGTACCGGCAATCTGCCGGGCAGCGCTTGCGTTTGCCGAAGGGCGCTATGCGCAGTGCGCGCGCATGCTCGAACCCGTTGCGCACGATGTCGCGCGCATCGGCGGAAGCGGTGCGCAGCGAGACATCGTGGAAGACACGTTGCTCGTTTCCCTGATGCGCGCGGGCGAAGCAACCAGGGCGCGCGCGCTGCTCGACAAGCGGCTGCATCGCCGCCCTTCGCCGCGCGATTCGCGCTGGCTCGATCAAATCGCCGCGGCTCGCGGCCCGCACGCATGAATTCAGCGTAACAGCAGGGAAAACCGGGCTACAGCGGCGGCTCGTCAACGTGCCCGGACCGGTCGCCACGATCTCGATCGCGCCGCTCTTCGGCACCGCGCTCTGGTTCAGCGCCAATAGCGCCGCAGCCGACCGCTTCCGCGCCAGTGCGATTTTCGTTTGCAGCGCGATCGCAGGCGCGCTGCTCAACGTGGGTTTCGCGTGGCACGCTCACGAGCCGACACGCAACCGGTCGCCCACTGTATATTGCGCATTGATTCGTTACTTGTTCGCCTGGAATCGAGGGTTCTTCGTCATGGCAACCTACGACTACGATCTTTTCGTCATTGGAGCAGGTTCGGGAGGTGTACGCGCAGCACGCATGGCAGCCGCGCTTGGCAAGCGCGTCGCTATCGCGGAGGAATATCGTTTCGGCGGAACGTGCGTCATTCGAGGCTGCGTGCCGAAAAAGCTCTTTGTTTACGCCTCGCAGTACAGCGAACAGTTCGAAGACGCCGCGGGCTACGGATGGAAGGTGTCGCCGCCGGACTTCGACTGGCAAACGCTGCTCGCCAACAAGGACCGGGAAATCGCGCGTCTGGAAGGCGTTTATCGCCGCAACGTCGAGGCCTCGGGCGCCACGATCCTGAACGCGAGAGCGGAGCTCGTCGGGCGCCACACGGTGAAGCTCGTGGGGGAAGGACGCAGCGTGACGGCCGACCAGATCCTGATCGCCACCGGCGGCCGGCCGGCGGTGCATCCGGCACTTCCCGGTCACGAGCATTGCATCACTTCAAACGAAGCCTTTCACCTGCGGACGCTGCCGAAATCGATCATGATCGGCGGCGGCGGTTACATCGCGGTGGAGTTCGCAAACATTTTCCATGGCTTGGGCGTCGAGACCCTGCTCGTCTATCGCGGAACGGAAATCCTCAATCGTTTCGACATGGATCTGCGCACCGGCTTGCATGAGGCCATGTCGAGAAAGGGCATCGAGATTATCTGCCATGCGGTTGCCGAGCACGTGGCACGCCGCGACGACAGTCGCCTGGATGTGCGATTGAGCAATGGAGCAACGCGCACGGTCGACCAGTTCATGCTGGCCGTGGGGCGCTCGCCCAACACGCAAGGGTTAGGGCTTGACGCCGTCGGCGTCGAAACCTCGGCGACGGGCGCCGTGCTGGTCGACCGCTATTCGCGCACGGGCGTCGACAACATCTGGGCGATCGGCGACGTGACCGACCGCGTTCAACTGACTCCAGTGGCCATTCATGAAGCGATGTGCTTCGTGGAGACCGCGTTCAGGAATCACCCTGTTGCCCCGGACCACGATCTGATCGCGACTGCTGTTTTTTCGCACCCTGAGATCGGGACGGTTGGCTTGCCGGAGCACGAGGCCGCGAAGCAGTACGATGAACTGGATATCTATCGTGCCTCGTTTCGCCCCATCCGCAATACGCTTTCGGGACGGGACGAGAAGACATTGATGAAATTGATCGTCGATTCCGCCTCGCGCAAGGTGGTCGGCGCCCACGTCATGGGACCCGACGCCGGCGAGATGGCCCAACTGCTTGCGATCCCGCTCAAGGCCGGCGTCACCAAGGACGACTTCGACCGCACCATGGCCGTTCATCCGACCGCTGCCGAGGAATTCGTGACCCTGTACACGCCGACGTATCGGGTGAAGAAAGGCGTTCGGATCGATATGGCTAATTAAAACCTGAATCCCGAAGGCCGATGCGCTGGAACCCATCCGGGTAGACGCACTATGCGCCAATCGGACGGCACATTCGATCATCCGCTCAGATGACCGGTCTTGATGTAGCAGGTGGCGCCGTCCCATCCCGTCGCAATAGCACAAGCGCTGAATTCGGGAAGGCGTAGCCAACTGCCTCGTCCATACGCGATCGCACCTTCAACGACGCTGCCTTCCACGACCAATAATTCGGCTCCACCAATCACATCGGCAAACAAAGGCATGCCGGGTGGGAGGCGCTGCAAGCAAACGCGTTCGTTTTCGCTCGCGAAAAGCGCGCAGATCTCGCGTTCGCCGTCTCGCCGCCAGCTATTCGGATCGCGCGTATCGATACGAACGCGATGCGTGTCGTGAACCGACATCTGCTGGAGCTTGACGAATATCGTGGCGCCCTCGCTGCTCGACGGCTGGTGGCTCGACCCCGGCGGGTTACGCAAATACCATCCTGCTGGATAGTGCGCCCCTCCTTCGGAAAACGTACCACGCAACACGAGAATCTCCTCACCGCCCGGATGGACATGGTGGGGAAAGCTGGAGCCCGGCGCATAACGCACGATACTCGTGGCACGCGCCTGCTCTGCGCCCACTCGGTCGAGCATCACGCGCTCGACGCCCGGCTGGGGCGAAGGGAGCCAGCGATACTGGTCGCGCGCAACAGTGGCGCGCCGGGAAAAATCGGAGTTAATCAGCATTTTTAGTCGGGGTATGCACCACGTCCCGAGTTTCAACGAGACACAACGCGAGGTCTGGCCCACAACAACCACGTCAGACCAAACGCCGCAACGAAAACCGGCGGCAGCATCAGCAAGGTGACGGTCAGCCAGCCGAAACTCACAAGCAGGCTGCCGGAGACGAACGAGCCGATGACCATCGCGCCGAACACAATGAAATCGTTGATCGATTGCACCCGCGGCGCCTCATCCGGGGCGTGATTGGCCAACACCATCGCGGATGCGCCAAGGAAACCGAAGTTCCACCCCAATCCGAGCAGGACGAGCGCAGCCCAAAAATGTGGCGCGGACTCCCCGCTGATGCCCGCGACGGCGGCGAGCGCCGTGAGCCCCAATCCCGTCATGACGATCGTAAGCGCACCGAATCGCTCGATCAGCCGCCCCGTGAAAAAGCTCGGCGCATACATGGCAATCACATGCATCTCGATGCCATAGTTCGCATAGAGGCGCGGAATACCGCATAGCTCCATCGCCAAGGGCGCAGACGTCATCATGAAATTCATCGTCATGTAACTGACGACACCGCATAGCATGGCGATCAGCAGTTGCGGCTGGCGGAGAATCTCGCGCGCCGATCTGCCGCTGCGCGCGCTCCTGACCGCGACTTCGCGCTCGAACCTGACGCCATGCAGCACCACCGCGGACAGAATGGCAACCGCGGCCGCAGCCGCATAGGTCATCGCATAGGCGTGCGGGGACCACAAATTCATGGTCGCCGACACCAGTTGAGGACCGACAACGCCCGCGGCCACCCCGCCAGCCATCACGGTGGACAACGCGCGGGACTTTTCCGCCGGTGGAACACATTCGGCTGCGGCAAAGCGAAATGTCAGCACAACGGCGGCATAGGCACCGCCGAATAGCATCGCGATGCAGAACAGCACGAATGAATCGACGACGAGCGCCGCCGCGGCCAGCAACCCCACGAGCACGCCGCACACATTGCCAGCCAGAAAAGCGGTATGGCGGCCGAAACGACGGGTCAGCGCGCCTACCGGCAGCGTGGATAGCGCCATCCCGACCACGAAGACGGAAATGGGAAGCGTAGCCAGTTCAGGTCGAGGCGAGAGCATATTGCCGATAATGGCGCCGGTCGCGTAAACCACGGTCGAATTGGCGCCTGAAAGCGCTTGAGCGAAGGCCAGGCGAGCGACTGACGGATTGAATTTCATAAGCGTGGAAAAGCGGAATTGTCCGCATTGAGGCAAATCGACAGCCGCGAATTCCGGGTCGGATATAAAGCAAAACTTTCGTTGCCTGCTCGATCCATCCATCCTGGCGCACATATTGTTGCGTGTTTTCCTGGTGCGGGCAAACGAGATAATATGTGCGTGACTGAAAGAAAAACTTATCCGATGAAAGCTCCCTTACACATCAATGCGTTGCGGGCATTCGAGGCAAGTGCCCGTCATCAGAGTTTCTCGGCTGCGGCCACGGAGCTTCACGTCACGCCCGCCGCAGTCGGCCAATTGGTTCGCACCCTTGAAGATTGGCTCGGGATTCCGCTCTTCCATAGAACAACCAGCGGCCGCTCGCGCCTCGTTCCCACCGAAGCAGCCGAACGAGCGCTTCCGGACATCAGGGCCGGCTTCGAGCGCTTGACGCTCGGCGTGGAGCGGCTTCGCGAAGGCGCGACCACCGGCATGCTCACGGTTGCCGTGAGCCCCGCGTTCGCCGCCAAATGGCTGCTCCCGCGCATTCATCGTTTCCAGGCGCTTTGTCCGAATACCGACGTCAGGCTCGATACCACCCTGAAGCCTGTCGATTTCGTCGCGCAACGCATCGACATCGGCGTGCGTTATGGCGCTGGCAACTGGCCCGACCTCACTGCGGACAAGCTGATGGAGGAAGAAGCCTACCCCGTGTGCTCGCCCGAGTTGCTGGCACGCCTCGGACGACTGGAAACACCCGCGGACCTGTGCCGCGAAACGCTCATTCACGACCTGTCCATGGAAGGGCACCCAGGATTCCCCACATGGTCGGCCTGGATGCGCAAGGTGGGTATCGACGACGTACCCGCAAGCAGTCGTGGCATGAGCATCAACAATTCCGCCGCGGTGCTTCAGGCCGTAGCGGAAGGTCGCGGGGTTGCGCTGGCGCGCGGCGTGATGGCGAAAGACGATCTTGCCGCCGGCCGGCTAGTTCGCTTGTTTCCGGATATCGCCTTCACGTCCGACCTGGCCTACTACGTGGTTTACCGCCCGGAAATGGCCTCGGTGGCAAGGCTCGTTACCTTCCGTGAATGGCTGCACGAAGAAGCGGCGCGATAAATCACATTGCTGCTCCGGAGCCGGGGAACATGCCTTGCGCCTCGCAAGACAGCGCGGCGCAACCCACCGCCCACGATGGCGACGCGCGCAGTCTTCATGCGAAGGTTCCCGAAGCGAAGATCGAAATCAGATCGACAAAGCCACCAGAAACCGCGACACCATGTTGTAAGCCGCGACCGTCGCGACGGCCTCCACGGTCTTCACCTCGCCCAGCAAGCGCTTTAGCGCTTCTACAACCTCCGCATCCACCGCGACGCGCCTGGTCGACTGGTCGGTCAACTGAATGAGCGCTCTTTCATGCTTGTTGAAGCGCCCGCTGGTCGTGTCGGAATGCTTGAGGGCAGCGGCTTTCTGTGCGGTTCCGCCCGCCGCGAGATAAGCGGGATAATGCACACCCCACTCGAACTCAGCGTCGTTGAGTACGGCAACGCGCAACATGATGAGTTCGCGATATTCCAGTTCGAGGCTGAATTCGGCGCGTACCCGGCGCAGCAACTCGTTCCAGCCGGTGGCCAGCGGAACACTCTTCAGGAGCACGCGGTCGATACCGATGAGTTCACCGTCAGGCCGTCGCGAGCGCATCGCCGAAAGCAATTCTCGTGGCGCTTCGTCACCTTCCTTCCACGGCTCAACACGGACTGCGGACATAAGTACGTCTCCTTTCCTGGCTCGATAGCATGGCAGGCCACGGAATGGGCTGCCATCGAGTGAGGAATTCTCGTCCGCACGGGGCACACACACAAACGGGATATTCTTGTCCGCTTCTAAAGAAAAAGTTTAGTGAGCGCTTTCTCCCAAAGCAGAGCGGCAAGCCTCGCCTGCAATGCGTTCCCGCCGCGCCATGACGATACGCATTCCTATATAAAACTCGCTCCCGCGTCGCGCTATGCCATCCCCCAGACGGTCTGGCCCGGGGGCTACTCTGTACCGGTTTTCGTGCGCTCATCTGTACCGGTACTGTACCGATTTCCGCCGTTAAACTGGCTGCCAGTCAATCGACGCGATCGTTAGCCGTCGTCGCCCTTTCCCCTGGAGCCACCGCATCATGCTGTCCGAAATGCTCAGCGCTAGCGCCCTGCCCGCCGGCATGCTGTTCGTGATCGTCACGACCATCACGCCCGGCCCCAATAACACGATGCTGCTCGCCTCCGGCGTCAATTTCGGTTTCCGGCGCACGGTGCCGCACATTCTGGGTATCAGCGCGGGCGTCGTCGTGCTCATGCTCTCGGTGGGATTCGGCCTGGGCGAGGTGTTCCGGCACCTGCCCTGGCTCTATACGGCGCTCGAAACCGCGAGCGTCGCCTATCTGCTGTGGCTCGCGTGGAAGATCGGCACCTCGGGCATGATCAAGGAAAAAAGCGGCGAGCGCCGCCCCATGCGTTTTCACGAAGCCATCGCGTTCCAGTGGATCAATCCGAAGGCGTGGATGATGGTGCTCACCGCGGCCACCACGATCCGCCTCTCGGCGGACTTCGGCTTCAACACCGTCGCGCTGGCTGCGCTGTTCTATGTGATCGGCCTGCCCTGCATCTGCCTGTGGGCCGCGTTCGGCACCGGCATGCGCCGCTTTCTCGACGACCCGCGCCGCCTGCGCACGTTCAACATTGCCATGGCGCTCGCGCTCGTCGCCTCGATGTATCCGCTGTTCGCCCATTTGCTGCAGCGCTAACGGCGGCCCGCACACGTGACGCCATGCTGCGGATTCTGGCCCGCGCGCGCAGCCACGCCGCGCTTCACGACACGCGGCTGCCGACCCGCTCGATGAACCGCCACAGCGCATCGTCGAGCGAATACGGCGCGTTGAAGCGGAACCAGGCGCTGGCCGCGTCGTCGGTGCGGAAATAGGAGCCGGGCGCGAGCCAGATGCCGTCGGCGAGCGCCGCCGTGGCGATCGCGCCGGCGCGCGCGGCCTCCACGGGCAACCTCACCCACACGAACAGCCCCGCGCGCGGCCGGCAGAACGGCTCGAGACCCAGCGCATCGAGGCGATCCTCGAGCGTGGCATGCGCGGTCTTCAGGCGCTCGTTGACGAGCTCGACGTGGCGCGCGTAGCGCCCTTCGAGCAGCACCTTGTCGACGATGCGCTCGATCGTCTCCGACGACGTGAGCCCCACCGCCATCTTCGCGCGCGCGAGTTCGCGCAGCACATCGCGCTCGGCGACCACATAGCCGCAGCGCAGCGACGGCGTGACCGTCTTCGAGAATCCGCCCACATAGAGCACGCGCTGCAGCCCTTCCATCGCGGCCAGCAGCGGCGCGCCGGGCGGCGCGAGCTCGCGGCTCACGTCGTCCTCCACCACCCACATACGCTCGCGCTCGGCGATCTGCAACAAGCGAAACGCATTCGCCATCGTGTAGGTCGCGCCGGTGGGATTCTGCAACGTCGTGTTCACGAAGATCGCCTTGGGACGATGCGCGGACACCTGCTGTTCGAGCACGTCGAGGTCGAGCCCGGCCGGCGTGCGCGGTACGCCATGCACCGCGAGCCCGGCGAGCTTGAGGATCTGCAATAAATTGCAGTAGCCCGGATCCTCCACGAGCACTGCATCGCCGGGACGCAGTATCGTGCGTACGATCAAGTCGAGCCCCTGGGTCGCGCCCTGCGTGAGCAGCACGTTGCCGACCTCCACGGGCAGGCCCTGGCGGTCCAGTTGCGCGGCAATGCGCTCGCGCAGCGGCGCGAAGCCGTACGGGTGCCCATAGTCGCCCAGCCGCACCGCGGGCACGCGGCTCGTCGCGCGCAGGGCGTGGTGCAGGCCCGTCTCGTTGATCCACTCGCTCGGCATCCAGCCGCAGCCCGCCTTGATCGGCACGGAGTGGTCGGCGAACACGTCCGAGAGCAGCCAGGTGGCCGTGAGCGTGGGCGGCTGCCAGACCGCCGCGCTCGGGCGCGGCGCGGCCTCGCGCGGCGCCACGCGGTAGCCCGAGCCGCGCCGCGCCGCCACGAGCCCCATCGAGACGAGCCGGTTGTATGCCTCGGTCACCGTATAGGTGGACAGCGCATGCGATTGCGCGAGTTGCCGCACCGAAGGCAGCAGCGCGCCCGAGCGCAGCGTATTCGCCTCGATCGCCTGCGCGAAGCCGCGCACGATCTGCTCGACGAGTGTCGTGGCGGCGCCGCGGCCGCGTTCCAGTTCAAGTTCGATCATGGGAGAAGCCGATGGCGCATGCACTGGACTTCATGGCGTTCGCCGCCTGCGGCGTTACCCGTCCAGCGCATGCAGACCAATACAGTTGCGGCAAATTGTCCAGCACGGTTATCAGCGCAGTATAGAGACTGTATATGCCGTCGTTCAAGCCCGAGGGCTACAGTCTATGAAACCCCAACCACAACCCTGTTGCACAGAACCGGCGCCAGCGCTCGAACGCCAACGCCGGTCGACCCTGGAGAGGAAACCCATGACTTCGCGCCCCGTCATCGACGATCTGTCGTCGTTCTGGATGCCGTTTACGGCCAACCGTCAGTTCAAGGCCGCACCGCGCCTGCTCGAATCGGCCAAGGGCATGTACTACCGCACGAGCGACGGCCGCGAGGTGCTCGACGGCAGCGCGGGGTTGTGGTGCGTGAACGCGGGCCATGCGCGCGACGAGATCGTCGCCGCCGTCGCTCAACAAGCCGGCACGCTCGACTTCGCGCCCACCTTCCAGATGGGTCACCCGCTCGCCTTCGAGGCGGCGCGCCGGATCGCGGACATCATGCCCGCCGGGCTCGACCGCGTCTTCTTCACGAACTCGGGCTCCGAGTCCGTCGACACGGCGCTCAAGATCGCCCTCGCCTATCACCGCTCGCGCGGCGAAGGCCAGCGCACCAAGCTCATCGGCCGCGAGCGCGGCTATCATGGCGTGGGCTTCGGCGGCATCTCGGTGGGCGGCATCGGCCCGAACCGCAAGGCGTACTCGGGCCAGTTGCTGCCCGCCGTCGATCATCTGCCGCATACGCACGACCTCGAGCACAACGCGTTTTCGAAGGGCCAGCCGGCCTGGGGCGCGCATCTCGCCGACGACCTCGAGCGCATCGTCGCCCTGCACGACGCCTCGACCATCGCGGCCGTGATCGTGGAGCCGGTGGCAGGCTCGACCGGCGTGCTGATCCCGCCGCAAGGCTATCTGCAGCGCCTGCGCGAAATCTGCACGAAGCACGGCATCGTGCTGATCTTCGACGAAGTGATCACGGGTTTCGGGCGCCTCGGCAAGGCCACGGCCAGCGAATATTTCGGCGTGACGCCCGACATCATCACGATGGCGAAGGCGATCAACAACGCCGCCGTGCCGATGGGCGGCGTGGCCGTGAGCCGCACGATCCACGACACGGTGGTGAACGGCGGCGCGGCGGGCGCCATCGAACTGTTCCACGGCTACACGTATTCGGCGCACCCGCTCGCCGCGGCGGCCCTGATCGCGACCCAGGACCTGTATCGCCGCGAAGGACTCTTCGAGCGCGCCCATGGCCTCGCACCGAAGTTCGAAGCCGCGGCCCACGCGCTGCGCGACGCGAAGCATGTGAAGGACGTCCGCAACCTCGGCCTCGTCGCCGGCATCGAGCTCGATTCGCGCGACGGCGCGCCGGGCGCGCGCGCCTATGAGGTATTCGTGAAGTGCTTCGAGGCCGGCGTGCTGATCCGCTTCACCGGCGACATTCTGGCGTTCTCGCCGCCGCTCATCGTCACCGAGGAAGAAATCGAGCGCCTCTTCGGCACGGTGCGCGACGTGCTGGCGAAGGTGCAGTAATGCAGTAACGAAGGCACGGTGGCGAAAGCGCACTAGCGCACACGTCCCGCCGCTTCACGCCACTTCACGCCACTTCACGCCACTTCACGCCGCCGCGCGCAGGTAGCGCGCGGCACGAGCAGACTCCGAAGCAGTCCTGCGGCCCGCAGCACCCCGTGCGCGGGCCTTTTTTCGCCCGTATCTTTCAGTTTGCCTGGCGCACGCCCGGCCCGGCGATCACGACCCGCGCACGGCGCGCGGCATCGGCGTATCGTTGATTGATCGACACTGCGATGCCGCTCGCAGCCGGCGGCGGGAGGAAGGGCCATGAAAACACCGATCCGTATGGGCGCGCATATCGAAGGCGTCCACTGGGTAGCCGAATATCTTGCGGCGACGCATGAAATCCGTGTGTTCCGCGATGGCCGGGAAATCGACACGTTCGCGGCGCCGGCCGCGCTATTGGGCGAAGAGGACGATGCGGGATCGGCCAGCGACGATGCGAGCCGCGCGCAAGACGCCGCCGTGCTCGCCGTCTTGCGGCGCTATGTGGCCGAACTCAATGCCGAAGAGTGAACGGGGCGTGCGTCGGCGCACGCCCCTCGCGCAGGCTCAGCCCTGCGCGCCGCCGGACGGCGCCGCCTCTTCCTCGCGGAAGAGGCGGTCGGCCAGATGGAACGCCGAATTGGCTGCGGGCACGCCGCAGTAGATCGCCGTCTGCAGCAAAACTTCCTTGATCTCGTCGCGCGTCACGCCATTGTTCTTCGCGGCGCGCAGATGGAGCGCGAGCTCCTCGCTGCGATTGAGCGCCACCATCATGGCGATCGTGAGCAGGCTGCGAGTGTGGCGCGGCAAGCCCTCGCGCGTCCAGATCTCGCCCCACGCGTAGCGCGAGATGAGCGTCTGGAACTCTTCGGTCAACTCGGTGCGGTTCGCGATCGAGCGGTCGACGTGCGCGTCGCCCAGCACCGCGCGGCGCACTTTCAGGCCTGCTTCGTAGCGTTCGTCTTCGTTCATTTCGACTCCAGCAGAAAGCCCAGCACGGTCCGGTTGAACTCGTCCGCCAGTTCGACGTTCGAGATGTGCGAAGCGTCGAGCTCGACGTAGCGCGCGCCCGGCACCGACTCCGCCAGCGCGCGGCCTTGCGCGGGCGTGGCGGCCAGATCGTGGGTGCCCGAGATCACGAGCGTGGGCGCCTTGATCGACCCCGCTTCGCCACGCAGATCGGCAGCGTTGATCGCTTCGCAGTTCGAAGCATAACCGTCCTTGTCGGTATGCGCGAACACGTCGCGCGCCTGGTCGATCACGAGCGGATTCTTCGCCATGAATTCGGCCGTGTACCAGCGCGGCAGCACCGCGTCGGCGAGCGCGAGCATGCCTTCGCTGCGGGCCTTCGCCGCGCGCGGCAGCCACACTTCGGGCGTGCCGATCTTCGCCGCCGTATTGCACAGCGCGAGGCGGTCGATGCGATTACCGTAGCGCGCACCGAGGCCCACGCCCGTGAGGCCGCCCATCGAGACGCCCGCGAAATGCGCGCGCTCGATGCCGAGGTGATCCATGAGGCCGATCACGTCGCCGGTCAGTTGCTCGATGGTGTACGGGCCGGCCGGCGCCGCCGAATGACCGTGGCCGCGCGTGTCGTAGCGCAGCACGCGGAAATGCTTCGAGAATTCGACAAGCTGGGGCGTCCACATCGACACGTCGCTGCCGAGCGAATTCGACAGAACGAGCCACGGCGCCGTGGCGTTCTGCGCACCGTCGATGCGGTAGAACAGCTGCGTGTCGTTGACGGCTGCATGAGGCATGCGGTTACTCCTGATGAGTCTGCGATGAAGAATGGGGCGCGCGCTGCGCATAGGACGCGAGTACCGCGTCGACAAACGCATGCGCCTCGCCCACGTAGTTGGCGGGATCGAGCAGCGCTCGCAGGCGCGCTTCGTCGAGATGTTGCGTGACGGCGGGGTCGGCTGCGAGCACGTCGTAAAGCGTGCGCCCCGTCTGCACCGCCGTTTTCGATGCGTGCTCAACGAGATGATGCGCGTCGAGCCGGCCGATGGCGTCGCCGAGCGCGAGCATCACGGCCTCGCCGAGAATCAGGCCGCGCGTGACGCTCAGGTTGGCCGCGAGCCGCTCAGGCCGCACTTCGAGGCCGCCGGCAATCTGCTCGATCTGGGCGAGCGCGCCGCCCGCGAGACGCGCGAGCTCCGGCAGCGCATCCCATTCGGCCTGCCAGCCGCCGAGTGCGCGTTCGTGCTCCTGCACCATGCCCGCGAAAACGGTGGCGACGAGACCCGGCGCACGCGTGGCCGCAGTCAGGACCGCTGCGCAACCTACCGGGTTGCGCTTGTGCGGCATCGTCGAAGAACCGCCCTTGCCTGCCGCTGCCGGCTCGCCCAGTTCGCCGATCTCGGTTTGCATCTGCAGCGAGATATCGCGTGCGATCTTGCCGAGCGTACCGATCAGCATGCCGAAGAAAGACGCCGCTTCGGCAATGCGGTCGCGCTGCGTATGCCAGGGCAGCGCGGGCGCGGCCAGGCCCAGTTCCTGCGCGAGCGCCGCGCTCACCTTCGGCGCCGCCTCGCGCAGGCTCGCGAGCGTGCCCGCCGCGCCGCCGAACTGCAGCACGAGCGCGCGCTCGCGCAGCGCCGCGAGGCGTTCGCGATGACGCAGCATCGCGTCGAGCCATTGCGCGAATTTCAGGCCGAGTGTGATCGGCAAGGCCTGCTGAAGCCACGTGCGCCCGACCGCGGGCGTCGCGCGATGCGTGCGCGCGAGATCGGCGAGCTTCGCGCAGGTGGCGTCGAGGCCGCTTTCGATCAGCGCGAGCGCGTCGCGCAATTGCAGCACCGTCGCCGTATCGATGATGTCCTGGCTCGTCGCGCCCCAATGGACGTACTTCGCGGCTTCGGGGTCGGCGGCCTTCACGCGCGCGGTCAACTGCTTGACGAGCGGAATCGCCAGATTGCCGCCCAAGGCGGCGTCGCGTGCGAGCGCATCGGCGTCGAGCCGGTCTGCCTTGCAGGTGGCTTCAATCGCGGCGACAGCGGTCTGCGGAATCACGCCGTGCGCCGCCGAGGCTCGCGCCAATGCCGCTTCCACGTCGAGCATGCGCTGCAACGTGGCGTAGGGAGACCATACGGCGTTCATCGGCTCGGTGCCGCAGATCAGGCTCGTCAGGCGTTCAATCATGGATCGGAATGAATCGAGTGGAAATGCGCGCAAACACAGATGGCGCGACGCCCGGCCACTGAGCAACCGGACGCCGCGCCACGCGGGTGTTCTAGCGAAAAGCGCGTTGCAGCAGTTTAAGCCGCGCGGCGATTCTGCGTCGCGTCGATCAGCGGTACGCCGGCCAGCTTTTGCAGCGCGTCGAAGTCGAGGTCCGAATAGATCTCGCGCACGGCGAGCCCTTCGGGCGTGACGTCGAACGCGGCGAGATCCGTATAGATGCGGCCCACGCAGCCCACGCCCGTCACCGGATACGAGCACTCGTTCACGAGCTTGCTTTCGCCCTGCTTCGTGAGCAGTTCCATCATGACGAACACCTGCTTCGCGCCCAGCGCGAGATCCATCGCGCCGCCCACGGCCGGAATCGCATCGGGCGCGCCGGTATGCCAGTTCGCGAGATCGCCCTTCACCGACACCTGGAACGCGCCGAGCACGCAGTAGTCGAGATGGCCGCCGCGCATCATCGCGAACGAATCCGCGTGATGGAAAAACGCGCCGCCCGTGAGCAGCGTGACATGCTGCTTGCCCGCGTTGATGAGCTCGTCGTCTTCCTGGCCGGGCGCAGGCGCCGGGCCCATGCCGAGCAGGCCATTCTCGCTGTGCAGGAAGATTTCCTTGCTCGGGTCGAGGTGGTTGGCCACCAGCGTCGGCACGCCAATGCCGAGATTCACATAAGCGCCCTCAGGAATGTCTTGAGCCACGCGTTGAGCCATTTCGTCGCGATTCAACCGTTTCATTATCTGACTCCTCACTCAGGCGGCCTGGCCGGCTTGCAGCGCTTGGTGCGCCGCCTGCGGCACTGCCACGACGCGCTGCACGAAAATGCCGGGCGTCACGATGTTTTCCGGATCGAGCGCGCCCAGTTCGACCACTTCGGAGACCTGCGCGATGGCGACCTTCGCCGCGCTCGCCATGATCGGGCCGAAGTTGCGCGCGGTCTTGCGATACACCAGGTTGCCCCAGCGATCGCCCTTGTAGGCCTTGACGAGTGCGAAATCGGCGTGCAACGGCGACTCCAGCACATAGTGGCGGCCGTCGATCAGGCGCGTTTCCTTGCCTTCGGCCAACTTCGTGCCGTAGCCCGTGGGCGTGAAGAAACCGCCGATGCCGGCGCCCGCCGCGCGGATGCGCTCGGCCAGATTGCCCTGCGGCACGAGTTCGAGCTCGATTTCGCCGGCGCGATACAGCGCGTCGAACACATACGAATCGGTCTGGCGCGGAAACGAGCAGATGATCTTGCGGACCCGTTTGGCCTTGAGCAGCGCGGCGAGACCGGTGTCGCCATTGCCTGCGTTGTTGTTCACGATCGTGAGTTCGCGCGCACCCTGCGCGATCAGCGCGTCGATCAGTTCCGCCGGCATGCCGGCCGTGCCGAAGCCGCCGATCATCACCGTGGCGCCGTCGTGCACGTCGGCAACGGCGGCTTGAAGCGAGTCGAAAATCTTGTTGATCATGCCTGTTCCTGAAAGCGATACGCATCGCGGAAAGTCCACGTCACCCGATCGCGAAAAAGTTCTATATACGAACACTGATTCGTTTAGCGAACGACCAGTGCATTATCGGAGCCGAAATGCGCGCTTGTCAAGGCGGGACTTCCTGGGGCTGCAATCAAATACACGCGGATTCGTCGGAGGAAATTTCGTGCATTGTCTTCGCACAATGCATTCGGGTGCCGACGGGGCTTCGCATGTGGCCTGCAGTGGGCAGATCCCCCAATATCGCGCATTCGAATTCATGCACTACTGTTTATCCCGTTTCAACATAGTGCATTGCGCCGCAGGCGCGCTGCCTTCCCATGCAAGACCTCGACCTCAATCTGATTCCTTACCTCGTCGCGATGGAGGAAACCCGCAACGTGAGCCGCGCCGCCGAACGGCTGGGCGTGAGCCAGCCGCGCGTGAGCACGGCGCTCGGCAAGCTGCGCGAATTTTTCGGCGACCCGCTGTTCGTACGCACCTCGCGCGGCATGGAGCCCACGCCGCGCGCACTCGGCCTGATCCCCGCCGCGCGCGACGCGCTCATCCGCATCGAAAAGGGCATGCTCGAAGCGCACGACTTCGACCCGGCCACCAGCACGCATACGTTCTCGATCGCCCTTTCGGACGTGGGCGAGATCGTGTTTCTCCCGCGCCTGCTGCAACTCTTCGCAGTGCGTGCGCCCCACGCCAATCTGCGCTCGGTCTCGTTGCCGCACAACCAGGTCGAGCGCGGCCTCGAATCGGGCGACGTCGACCTGGCCGTCGGCTACTTCCCCGACCTTGGCGGCAACAACTTCTTCCAGCAGCGCCTGTTCACGCATCGGTTCATCTGCCTGATGCGCAGCGACCATCCGCTCGCCGGCAAGCCCATGACGCTCGAGCAATTTCTTGCGCTCGGGCACGCCGTCGTGCGCGCCGAGGGCCGCAGCCAGGAAGTGCTCGAACGTTTTCTGGAAAAGAAGCGTCTGCACCGGCGCGCCGTGCTCGAAACGCCCCACTTCATGAGCCTGCCGTTCATCCTCACGCGCACCGACCTGATTGCGACCGTGCCGCATGCAATCGGCTTCGCCTATGTCTCGGAGCACGCATCGATCGCGCTGGTGGAGCCGCCGCTGCCGCTGCCCCGCTTCGACCTCAAGCAGCACTGGCATCGCAAGTACCACAATGCGCCGCGCGGCGAATGGCTGCGCAGCGTGGTTGCCGAGCTTTTCAACGATGCGATGGACGAATGGCCGAAATGAAGCGGGCGATGGGCGGAGCGGGCCGTTGCGGCGCGTGTCGCCGCGCACGGGCGCACGAGAATCATGGAACAATGCGCGTTGGTGGTGCGCGTCGCAGCGGCGTGGCCCACATGACAGGAGCCGATGCATGAGCGACGCAAAGAACGCAGAAAAGACCCGCAAGAAAAAATCGCCGGCCGACGCTGGCCGGCCGTCGCGCGAGCAGGCGGAAGACGCCGTGCGCGTGCTGCTGCGCTGGGCCGGCGACGACCCCGGGCGCGAAGGCCTGATCGATACGCCCGCGCGCGTCGTGCGCGCCTATGAGGAGTTCTTCGCCGGCTACAACCACGACCCGCGCGAGATCCTATCGCGCACCTTCTCGGAAGTGGACGGCTACGACGAGATGATCGTGCTGAAGGACATCCGCTTCGAGAGCTACTGCGAACATCACATGGTGCCGATCATCGGCCGCGCGCACGTGGCGTATCTGCCCGAACATCGCGTGGTGGGCATTTCGAAGCTCGCGCGGCTGGTCGACGCTTTCGCCAAGCGCCTGCAGATTCAGGAGAAGATGACCGCGCAAATCGCCGACACGCTCAACGAGGTGCTCCAGCCCAAGGGCGTGGGCGTGATTCTCGAAGCGGCACATCAATGCATGTCGACGCGCGGCGTGCACAAGGCAGGTGTCACGATGGTGACGTCGCGCATGCTCGGCACGTTCCGCAGCGACCCGTCCACGCGCCGCGAATTTCTTTCCATCGTCGGCAATCCGGGCGCGATGAGCGTGGCCAATACCTGAAGCGCGGCGTCGGGTTCGGCCCGAAGCCGCTCACGGCCGCGCGCGGCCCACGTCTCCTCAAGCCGCTTCGCTACCGCTGCCGTTTTCGCGGATCTTGCCCTGGCGCACGCTGCTGCCCGGCGGCACGCTGTGCGTGAGCCACACGTTACCGCCGATCACCGACCCGCGCCCGATCGTCACCCGGCCCAGAATAGTCGCGCCGGCGTAGATCACCACGTCGTCCTCGACGATCGGATGGCGCGCGTTGCCCTTCACGAGCGTGCCGTCGAGATCGGCCGCGAAGCTCTTCGCCCCCAGCGTCACCGCCTGGTACAGGCGCACGCGCTCGCCGATGATCGCCGTCTCGCCGATCACGACGCCGGTGCCGTGGTCGATGAAGAAGCTCGAGCCGATCTGCGCGCCCGGATGAATGTCGATGCCGGTTGCCGAATGCGCGATTTCGTTGATGAAGCGCGCAAGCAGCGGCACGCCGAGCCGATGCAGCGCATGCGCAAGCCGATGATGCGTCATGGCCCAGACGCCGGGATAGCACAGCAGGATTTCGGTGATGTGCTGCGCGGCCGGGTCGCCTGTGAACGCGGCCTGAATGTCGCTCACGAGCAGCGCGCGAATGCCGGGTAGCTGGTGACCGAATTGGCGGGCAATGTCGAACGCGCGCGTGCGCAGCAGGTCGTCGCCGGCTTCGGCGTTCTCGGGCAGGAAGCGCAGCGCGCGTCGAATCTGCTCGGCAAGCAGGCGCAACGTGCTTTCGAGGGTATGGCCGACGTAATAGTCGACGCTTTCGTCGGTCAGATCGGGAGCGCCATAGTGGGTGGGAAACAGCGCGGCACGCAGGCCGGCAACGATATTGACCACGCCATCGCGCGACGGCAACTCGCGAATGCCGAGCGGATGGCGCGTGCGGTGGAGATCCTCACGCGACGCGCGCAGGTCGGCGACGATCTGTTCGAGGCCCCAGTCGGGGAAAGCGGCATTTGACATGATGAAGCTTCGGAACGGCGCCGCCAGGGAGTGTATCGACCCCAGAGATTACCGCTTTTCGCGCGAGCGCGCCGACGTCCCCTCAAGTGCGTTTCAGGCACCTTCATTGCCTGGAGAAGTGCGGAAGTGCGGCGGCCGCGCTGCGCGCGCCGCCTCAGAGCGTGACGCTGCTCGCGTCGATCCAGCGCACCGCCCAGTCGCGTGCATGGGCGATGGCTGCGGCTTCATCGGAAAAGCGCAAGTCGGCCGGGAAAAAACGATTGGCAACGAGTTCGCCGTCGCTCGAGCGCGAGATCACCACATAAGGTTGATATGTGCCGTCGCCGACGCGCGCCGGTGCGCAATTGAGCAAATAACCGCGATGCGTGAATGCAGCGTCGAAGTGCATGTGTCTCGTCCGCCCCTGACTGCCTTGTCCGTTTTCGTGGGCGCGTGCAGGATCGTGCGGCAAAGCCACAGCCCGGCCTTTCCTTCTGCCATTAATTCTTAAGCGCGCCAACTCGTTGAAAGAGGATCATACTCCCAGTAAATACAGCGATCCAACGAAAAAAATCCTGGATTGCTGGAGGCGTTCTCCTGGCGCACAGGCTTGCAAATCCGCCAGTTTCAAGGTTTGCACCAGAAGCCCTGGAACGTTTCATGCTGAAATTGAGTGCATCCGGCTCTTCATTGGCTCTCCCACGGAGGACACACCATGAACGACTCCGAGCGCAGCAACCGCCCCGCCGGGATGCAGGGCAAGGAGATGCGTCCGCGCAGCGCCGAGCTGCATAACGATCGCACTCACGACAGCACGGTCGACACCGACGGCAAGAACCGCGAGGCCGCGCGCCTCGCGGGAGCCGGTCCGATCGGCCCCGACGAGGTCACCACCAGCAACGCGTCGCTCGACAACAGCATGCCCGAGACGCCCGACGGCCTTGCCGGCTTCGACAGCCGCGGCCTCGCGCATCGCATGCCGTTCGCGCCCGAAACGGGCTTCGAGGCCGTCGACATGGGCATGACGGCCCCGCAAATGCCCTACGACTTCGACGAGCCGTTCGCCAACCCGCACGAGCCGGGGCAGCGCCGCAGTCCGGGACGCATTCACTACGCCATCAATCACATGCGGCCGACGCGCGTCGTCGAACTGCATCGCAAATAGCGCCCCATGCGGCACATGCGATCGAATGCCTGGCGGGCGCGCCTCTCCGGCCGCGTCCGTATGCACTCAAGCGCTTGAATAAACCAGCGAATAGATACTCGTATGCACATAACGAACGGCATTCGACTACATTAACAACCCTCGAATTTATTACGATACGAATTGTCCGGATTTATTACCGATTCGGATTAAGCGATTTACGGAATAAGCAATAAATACCAAAACCCAATGACGCGCGACGCGCGCGTCAGGCGGTTTGTGCCGACCCATCGGCACCTGTGTTCTGCATTTGCCGAATACGCGCAGAACCGTGCCCGGAGTGCCCGGGCATTCCGGCGCAAGACCTTTCCGGCGGGGAGAAAAAGACGAGCCTTCCGGAATTTAGTGATAAATTGTTACATCACAAGAAGCAAGGCGGCAGCCTGCCCCAGGCGCCGCCTGCGGTCTGGCCCACCGCCGATGGAGAGTGTTGACGTGCCTCTACATTACATTGAGCAGATGTCATCCGTGCTCGACGCGCCCGAAGATGCGGCGTGGTTCGACGCGGTGTCTCGGCTCGCCGCCTCATGGGGCTTCGGCCAAGTCATGCTGGCCATCTTGCCGCGTCCGGGCATGCGGCTCGAAGATGCATTCATCCGGACGAACTATTCTTCCGTCTGGCGGCAGGCCTATAACGACCACGGCATGGCGTATTTCGACCCGGTCGTCGCGCATTGCACGACGCGCGCGGCCCCGCTCATCTGGTCGCCTGAACTGTTTGCCACCGCGCAGCAGCAAACGATGTATGAGGAAGCCCGCTCCCACGGGCTGCGTGCCGGCATTACCCTGCCGATCCATGGCCCGCGCCAGGAGGCGGGCATGCTGTGCTTCGTCAACGACGCCAATCCGTCGGACTCGTTCTGGCAGGACGTGGATCGTGCGCTGCCGAACCTCGTGTTGCTACGGGATCTCGTGCTCGACACGAGCCAGCGGCACCTGAACGATCATGCTCAGTCCCTGATTCCCAAGCTCACGCCGCGCGAAAAGGAATGCCTCAAGTGGACTGCGCTCGGCAAGTCCACTTGGGAGATTTCGCACATCCTGAATTGCTCCGAAGCCGTCGTGAACTTCCACATGAAGAACATTCGCGGGAAGTTCGGCGTCAACTCACGGCGGGCGGCAGCCGTGATTGCCACTCAGATGGGCCTTATTGACCCGGGCTGAGCATCATGGGCGTGTCTGCGCGACGCAGCACGCGCTCGGCCCGACCCAGGTCGCCATCCGAAATCGTCTTGTTGAAATACAGCCCCAGCAGGATCGATACCGGCGGCGGAATCTCCGCGCCCGACTCGAACCGGCTGCCGCGCGACTGCGTCACGCCAAAGCGCGCCCAGAAGCGGCGCTGGCTTTCCTTCCTCTTTTTCCGATACGCGATGATCAGGACACGGTCGATTACCGACGACAGGTCCCCTCCGCTGTGAGAGGAATTCGTGCCCGCCTGCCATTGATGATTGTCCAGAAGTTCCATTTTGACTCTCGCTGTGTCAGATATGCCTGATGAGTGACTGCCGCCCAGCCATTCTCCAGAAGAGCCCCTCCCTTCGCACCTACCTATCTTGATAGGTGTTTTTTTATATTCATAACGCATAGCTTCGATCCATACCGCTGCCCCTCCACACGTACACGGGAGAGTTGTCATGCAAGCTGCGATACGGATCGGACTGCGCCAGGAGTTCGACAACGAGGACATCAATGAAATGTACCGGCTGCGCGCTCGCGTCTTTCGCGACCGCATGGGCTGGGACATTCCCACCATCGCGGGGATGGAAATCGACGGGTACGACGCGCTCGGACCCCATTACATGCTGATCCAGGACGGCTCCGGCAAGGTGCGCGGCTGCTGGCGCCTGATGCCGACCGAGGGCCCGAATATGCTGCGCGACACCTTCCCGCAGCTGCTGCATGGCGACGCGGCGCCGGCCGGCCGGCATATCTGGGAGCTCAGCCGTTTCGCGATCGAGTCGGGCAACGACCATGCGTTCGGCTTTGCCGACGTGACCATGCACGCGATTCACTCGCTGGTCTCGTTCGCCGACCGTGTGGGCATTTCGCGCTATGTGACCGTCACCACCACGCCCATCGAGCGCCTGCTGCGCCGTACCGGCATTGAAGTCTCGCGGCTCGGCGCACCGGTACGCATTGGCGTGGAAAACGCCGTCGCGCTGGAAATCGCCGTGAGCGCGCAGACCCGCAACGCCCTGTTCGGACCGATGGCTGTCGCCGCCTGAAAGCCGCGCACGCCTTTTTCGATCCTGCCACTTGCGCCACGGCCCGCGGCGCATCGGTCAGACGAGTTTTATTTTTTGTCTGACGAATCGTGCCGAAGGTGGCTGAAACCATCGCAGCGGGCGAGCCGCGCGCGCAAGTCCCGGGGCGAAAACGGCGACGCCGTCACTCCGCCTGAACCGGTGCGCGCTCCACCGCCTGCGCAGATGTCGCTCCGGCGGCGCGGCTGAAGCGGATATGCGCGATACGGCGCACGCACAGCGCCGCCACGAACGCCGCAAAGCCGGTCAGGCCGACGCCAAGGTGAATGGCGTCCACCAGCACGTGCCGCACGGCCTCGACGAGCGCCGCGCCATCGAGCCCCGCCGCCTTCATCTGTGCCGCCAGCGCGCCGCGCAGCGCCGGATCGATCAGCACGCGCGGGTCCGCTAGCTGGGGTTGCCAGCGCGCCGCGCCGGGCGCCCCGAGCACCGCGAGCGCGTCGCCGACGCCTGCGGCGTAGCGCCGGTTCACGATCGTCGCCACGACGCTGGTCCCGAGCATGCCGCCTACCATGCGGGTGGATTGCAGCAGCGCCGTCGTGATGCCGAAACGCTCGCGCCCGGCGATCTCCTGCCCGAACACATTGAGATTGTTGAGAATGAAACCGAGCCCGATGCCCACCGCGGCCATCGCGAGTTCGAGCCACAGATGCGGCGTCGCGCGCGTGGCGAACGCGAGCCCCACCGAAGCGCACACGAGCAGGCCAAAGCCCACGCTCAGGATGGCCGTCGGCTTCTTCAGGTGGATCACGATGCGCGTGTTGACAAGACTGCCGAGCGCGATGCACGCGGCGATCGGCGTCGCCAGCAGGCCGGCCTCCTGAGGCGAAAGGCCGAAGCCGCCCTGTAGCAGCAGCGGCGCGAAGAAGATCAGCGAGAACATCACGAAGCCGGAGAGCGTCGAGAGTGTAAACAGCGTGACCAGTTGCGGATCGCGAAAGAGGTCGAGCGGAATGATCGGATGCGTCGCGCGCCGCTCGCAAGCCAGCAAGGCCGCGGCGCCGGCTAACACGATAGCGATCAACGCCAGATTGCCGGCCGTGAGGCCGTCCTTCGGCACCGCCTCGATGGCGGTCTGGAAAGCGCCCAGCACGATCGCGACCAGCGCGGCGCCGGTCCAGTCGATACGCACGTCGCCGCTGCGCGCATGACGGTAAGCCGGCAGGTGTGCCCAGATGAAATAGAGCGCCAGCGCCCCGACCGGCAGATTCACCATGAAGGTCGAGCGCCAGCCGAATTGCTCGGAGAGCCAGCCGCCCAGCGAAGGGCCCGCCGCCGTGCCGATGCCATAGGCCGCCGCCATCACCACCTGCCAGCGCACTCGCGCACGCGCATCGGGAAAGAGATCGGGAATCGAGGCGAACGCGGTGCCCACCATCATCCCGCCACCCACGCCCTGCAGCGCGCGCGCCAATGCCAGAAAGCGCATGTCGGTGGCGAGTCCGCACAGCGCCGAGGCCACGGTGAACACGATCACCGCGGCGATCACGAAGCGCTTGCGCCCGAAGTAGTCGCCCAGACGCCCGAACACCGGCACGGTCACGACCGACGCCAGCAGATAGGCGCTCGCGATCCAGGCGTAATACTGGAAGCCGTGCAGTTCGGCGACGATCGACGGTAATGCGGTGCTGACCACGGTCTGATCGAGCGCAACCAGCATATTGACGAGGCCAATGCCGAGCATGGCCAGCAGCGCGTCGCGAAACGGCAAGGGAGTATGGGCGGAAGTCACGGATGGGGATGCTGCGGCGCGCAAGTGCGAAAGAGAAGCAAAGATAGCGGGCCTGCGGGCGCCGCGCAACCGGACAGATGCGGAATGCGCGGCCAGCGACCGCTTCGTCCCTCAGTCGCCCGATACCGCTTTCCGACATAGAAATCTTGATCTTCCTTCATGTACCTTCCATTTTTCCTTCCCTGACATTGCATTTTTTCTGAACAATCATTTAAGCTTTCCCAAGTTCGAAAGCTATGCAGCACAGGGGCACGGGCAGCGGGCAGCCCAACACCCTGTGGATTCCAGTTCCACTCACGCGGAGGCTCCATGTACAAACGCATCCTGGTGGCGGTCGACGGCAGCGAAACGTCGCGCCGCGCATTCGACGCCGCGCTCGAACTGGCAAAAGCGATGGATTCGGCACTGCAACCGTTCTACGTGATCGAGAACACGCCGATGTATTTCGACGCCCCGGGCTACGATCCTTCCATCCTGCGCAACCAGATGATCGCCCAAGGCAACGAACTCGCCGAGCAGATGAACAAGACGCTGCGCGAGCATGGCGTGCAAGGCGAAATGCTGACGGGAGAGGCGACCTCGCTCGACGACGTGCCCACGCTCGTGCTCAACGCGGCAAAGGCGAATGGCGCCGACCTGATCGTGATGGGCACGCACGGAAGACGCGGTTTTCAGCGGCTGATTCTCGGCAGCGTGGCCGAGCGCTGCGTGCGTCAATCGACGCTGCCAGTCCTGTTAATTCCTTCCGCCGCAGGCGCGTCGGGAATTCAAGCCGAATAGCGAACACTCAATCACTACGCATAACAAGATAACGCTTCGAATAACGTCTTTTTGAACCCGCTTGAGCCCGATCACTTGCCGCGAAACCGGCTTCTGACAAGGCGCAAGCGGGTTCATCTCAAATGCGCGGCGTTTTGCCGCCATTTTAAGATTTAAATGCGGTGTGACAATGCTCCAGAAGTCGATTACAGGAGCAGGCCCATGCTGACCCCTACTGTTGTATCCCCCGCCACCGTGCGCCGTGCCGGCCACAACGCCACGACGAACCCGCGTACCGCCGCGCGCTGCTCGAGTTGTGCCATGCGTCATCTCTGCATGCCTCAGGGGCTCTCGCTCGACGACCTGCCGAAGCTCGAAGCGCTCATCGCCAATGCCCGCAGCGTGCGGCGCGGCGAAGCGCTGTATCGCGCCGGCGACCCGTTCGACACGCTCTACGCCGTTCGCTCCGGATCGCTGAAGACTGTCATGGCGCACCGCGACGGCCGCGAGCAGGTCACGGGCCTGCGCCTCGCCGGCGATCCGCTCGGCCTCGACGGCATCAGCACCGACTGTCACACCTGCAGCGCCGTGGCGCTCGAAGATAGCTCGGTATGCATCATCCCCTATTCGGCGCTCAAACACTTGTGCCGCGAAACCGGCGCCATGCAGGACCGCCTGCACCGGCTCATGAGCGATCAGCTCATCCGCGAGTCGTCGCAGATGATGGTGCTGGGCTCGCTTTCCGCCGACGAGCGCGTAGCGGCCTTCCTGCTCGACGTTTCCGAGCGCAACGGCCAACGCGGCTACTCGCACGCGGAATTCAACCTGCGCATGACGCGCGAAGATATGGGCAGCTATCTCGGCATGACGCTCGAAACCGTCAGCCGCACCCTGTCAAGATTTCAAAAGCGTGGTTTGATCGACACGCAGGGCAAGCTCATTCACATCATCGACCTCGAAGGCCTGCGGCACCTGTAAACGAAGCGCCCCCACGCGCGCCGCCCCGACGGCGCGCAGCCCTTTCCCCCCATCGCGCCACCCTCTCCCCTCAATCACGCTCCCCCGTTCGCCTCCCGAACGGCGTGCGCCCGTCCAGCGTCGATACGTTGGCACGACTCCTGCGCAGCGGTAAAGTCTTGTTCACCGCTCAAGCCAGGAGATTCGCCGCAATGCAGCTCCCGTCCACGCCCACGCTCGCCGCCCGTCTTGCCCGCGCCCGTGCTGCCAGCGACGCGCTCTTCGCCATCGTCAAGCCCGAATTCCTCTACGAGCGCCCGATTCGCGAGCGCCACCGCATCGTGTTCTACATCGGGCATCTCGAGGCGTTCGACCGCAATCTCCTCGACAAGCGTCTTTTCGACCTGCCGTCCGCCGACCCGTGCCTCGACCAGTTGTTCGCGTTCGGCATCGACCCCGTCGACGGCGCGCTGCCGACCGATACGCCCGCCGACTGGCCGCGCCCAGGTGAAATACGCGACTACGCTCAGGACGCCCGTACGCGCATCGACGCGCAGCTCGCGGCGCTCGACCTGCCGCCCGACGCTTCGCAGCACGGCACCGCGGCGCAATTGCTGAACGTCGCAATCGAGCATCGCCTGATGCACGTCGAGACGCTCGCCTACATGCTCCACCAGTTGCCGTTTGCGCAGAAGCTCGCACCCGCCGTGGCCCGCAAAATCGCCGATCACCTCTATGCGGCAACCCCGTCGATGGCGAGCGTGCCCGCCGGGCGGACCGAGCTCGGCATGACGCACGAGCGCGGCGTGTTCGGCTGGGACAACGAGTTTGGCGAGCAGCAGGTGGACGTGGAAGCGTTCGAGATCGACCGCTACATGGTGACCAATGGCGCATGGCTCGAGTTCATGGCCGATGGCGGTTATCGGCGCAAAGATCTGTGGACCGAGGCCAATTGGGCCTGGAAGGAAACCGAAGGCATCGAGCATCCGGTCTTCTGGGTGCGTGACGCCAACGGCTGGCGCCTGCGCACGATGTTCGAAAATATTCCGCTGCCGCTCGCGTGGCCCGTTTATGTGAGTCACGCGGAAGCCAGCGCCTTCGCACGCTGGCGCGGGGCGCGGCTGCCGACCGAAGCCGAATGGCAACGCGCGGCACACGGCGCACTGCCGGGATCCACCGACAACTTCGATTTCCGGAGCTGGGATCCCGTCGCCGTGGACGCCACGCCAGACAGCGCAAGCACGTGGGGCGTCGAGGGGTTATACGGCAACGGCTGGGAATGGACGTCGACGGAATTCGGCCCCCTGCCCGGTTTCGAGCCGTTTCCCTTCTACGAAGGCTATTCCGCGAACTTCTTCGACGGGCAGCATTATTCGATGAAAGGCGGTTCCCCGCGCACCGCGAGCTGCATGATGCGTCCGACGTTTCGCAACTGGTTTCAGCCGCGCTATCAATATGTCTATGCGGGATTTCGTTGTGCGCGCAACTGACTAATAAAGCGGAAGCTGAAATCAAATCTCAGCTTCCGCTTTAGCGCAAGTCCTTTCAACAAATGCTTTATATTTTCAGGAAATGCTTCAATTTATCGTCGTGACGACAACTTCCTTGGTCGATGCACTAGAAGTAATCTCTCACGAAATGGAACAATCGGATCTCTGCATCCGACCGGGCCATAACCTTAACACACTGAAAAACGCTTACAGTGGTAAATTGGCGGCCTTCTCCATCTAACTGGCGCTTGGCCGCTCGCAGCTTGCGTGCGAAGCACAGATGGACTCTCCAGCGCTCGATAGACCTCCGCTTCATCCGGTTGTCGCGCAGTTGCTGCACGACATCGGGAAGCCTCCGATAGAAAACGCTACTTTGCACGCCAATGCGGTCAGCAAGTTGCCCTACTCGGATGTCAGGCTCTCGTTTTAATATGCTGCCAATTGCACGCCGCAGATCTTGTTCTCTCCGCGGCTGTTTCCGAGATTTGAAATACGGCGGAAAAACGATTGGCTCACATTTCTTCCGTAGCACGTCGGCCCTGAATAATTCGTTTTGCCGCTCATCGGCATCACGCCGCAGGTCAGTCGATAACGCGCTGAAGTTCACGCCCGAAGGCGGTGCGGTCGCGCTGGATGTGCGGATCGTCGATGGGCAGCCGTTACTGGCGGTCGCCGATACCGGCCCCGGCATCGCGCCAGCCGAGCGCGGCGCGGTACTGCAAATGTTCTATCGGGGCCACACATCCGAACGCTCGATTCCGGGCCACGGTCTTGGCCTGAGTCTCGTCGCGGCGATTGCGCGGGTCCATGATGCGGCCATCGAGATCCTGGATAACGAACCTGGCTGCAGGATGCAGTTGCGGTTTCCGAAACCCGCGCAGGCGCGGCTAAGCGCTTAGCGAATACGCCGGTAATCATCGCGGCTATTCGATATGCGATCCCGCACCCGGTTATACATTCAGCAAGGTTTCCATCCATCCACGCAGTCCCGGCGTGCATGCGATCACCTGATTGCCCTGCGTGAAGCATTCTTTCGTGAGGAAATCGTTGACCCATCCTCCTGCTTCTTCGACGATCAGGACTGCCGCCGCCGCATCCCATGCGTTGATATGCAGTTCGCAGTAAGCATCCTGCCGCCCCATGGCCACATAGGCAATTCCCAGGGCGCCAGACCCGCGCCGCTTCACGCCTGCGCCCAGCGAGTGCAATTTCTCGAGAACCTTCGCATAGGGTTCGAATGGAACACGCGACGACCAGCCGAGTTCGACAACCGACTGCCGTATATCGGCAATCGTGCTGACCTTGATTGCTTGTCCATTCACGGTAGCGCCGTGTCCTCGGCGTGCGGCAAATAACTCGTCGAGCATTGGATCGTACAGCACGCCAATCTCTGCCTTGCCGCGATGGACAAATGCAATCGACACGCAAAAATACGGCACGCCGCGTGCGAAATCGGCGGTACCATCGATCGGGTCGACGATCCAGACGCTATCGCTCATCTCGCCGCCACTTTCTTCGCCGAAGAAAGCGTCGTCAGGAAACGATGCAGCCAATCGGGTGGCAATCAATCGCTCGACCTCTGCGTCCGTTTCGGTCAGATAGTCCTGAGGACCTTTGAACCTGAAACTCAATGCATCGTCGCGAGCAAGAAAACGCGTGCGTATCAATTGCCCCGCCTCTCGGGCGATCGCGCACGCAACCAGGAATCGCAGATTCATCAACGCACCGGCCATGACATCTCCCATTGAATATACCTACGATGGCTAGATCCTCACACCGCACATTCCCGCGATAATGGCTGCGGCAATGACCCCGCTCGCGGCGACGCCGGCAAACCAGATCCGGGTTACGACGCGCCGCTCCATGCCATGGGCGTTCAGCACGACCCTTAAACCCGCAACGAGGTGCCCCAGTACGAAGAACACGCCGAGCGCATAGTGCGGAAGCAGGCGAATGTTCCACGGGTCATGGATAAGGCCTGTTGGCGCGCCGGTCGCGAAATTCCAGTCGGTGGGAATGCGAAGATACCAACGCGCATAGATAAACACCGAGTTCATATGCCCAAGAATGAACAAGGAGAGATAGGCGCCCGACGCGATCTGGAAAGTACGAAAGAAATCGTGCCTTGTCTCGCTCCAGCGCCAGCTCAGATAGAGTCCGCTAACGATCTGGAACAGGAAGGCGGCGACCAGCACAGGCTCGACGAATTTGGCTCGATAGACTGACCGGCCAGCTTCCATGACTGCGGCATGCGCGCCAGGGCCGATCAACCCTGCCAGATGATTCCCCAGATGGAATAGTACATAAATGCAGAGGACCACGGCACTCGCGCCATGAGCGACCCGCCACTTCCCAAGCCGAGGGGTAACTACGGAGCGCGTTTCGCTTCCGGTAAAGCGGAACGCCCACAACACAGCCGCGAGCCATATGACACACCAGAGCCATTGATCCGGAATGGGACTGCTTAGCAGGGTCTGCACAACGCCAAGGAAGACATACAAGGTCGGCGCGACCACGCTGAAGTAGGCAAGGCGACGAAAACCTGTATGGATGAGCGGCCGGCATGCGACAGCGATACCAAGAACGGGGGCCGCAAAGGAAAACAGCAGCACGAGCGCTGCGCCGGCGATATCGATCGCCGCCGGTGTCGACCCGGGCGATCCGACAAGCGCATGAAACAGCATGAGCAGGAAGGGATAACCTGCCGCCGCCAATGGCGCAATGAATACGGTCGGGTCAACGCTGCGTATCGCCGGGCGCCCGGCGCCGTCCATCGCATTTTCATTTCTGACGAACATAATGTGATCCGGGAATAGACGTTGTTTCGTAAATTGATTCAATAGCGCGGCCGTACCGCGCACACGCAATCACTTCGTGCAATTTCGCAGACTAACGTCGATCCCTGTCATATCCATCGTCGCGATCAGCGCTTCACGATTCGCAACCAGTTGGTCGTTGTCGAGGAACGCTGTTGCCTGGAGAGGAAAGAACTGCAGGGATTTCAACCCCACGCAGCCAAACGCCGCCCTCAGATAAGGAATCAGGAAATCCGGCTGTTTCGCGCGATCGCCTGTAAAAACGCCTCCGGAAGCAATGCCGATATAAACCGGCTTGTCCTGTAGCAGGCCAATTTTTTCCCCTGTTGGCGAGGAGCCCATCGTACGGCCCATCCGGAGAATTTGATCGATCCACGCTTTGAGTACAGAAGGCACAGTGAAATTGTTCATCGGCGTACCGACGACAACGATATCCGCGGCCTCGATCTCCCCGATCAACTGCTCCGAAAGCTGTGTAGCCTCGTCCGTCTGCGCGCAAGCCAGCGCGCCTGGCGAAGACAAGGTCATGGCGTAGCCCGCCTCCGTATGAGGAATGGGATTCCGGCCCAGATCGCGGCGCATGACGGACACATCGGAATCCACGCCGAAAAGCCGTGCGACAATCGCCGCCGAGAGTTTTCGGCTATGTGAATCTTCCCTCGGGCTGCAATCGATGTGCAGAATTTTCATGACACACGCTCCAGTGGCTTTATCCCGGTTGGTGACGGGAACGCCGAAAGTTGGTTGGACACAGAATTTCCAGTCCGCCTCATATAGCGACGACAACAATTAAAGTGATCGACCCCGCGTGCTACATACCATCCGCACCGGTCTCCTCCGCAACGTACGCACGCAAATATTCCACCCATGTCTTGATCTTCGCGTCCAGATACTTGCGTGAGGCGTACACGGCATAAATAGTCATGCCCTGCAATTCGAATTCGGGCAGCACGCGCACCAGCTCGCCGCTCGCAAGCAACGGCACCGCAGAGGGCATCGGCAGCGGCCCAATGCCCGCGCCATACGCAAGCGCACTCGCCAGCGCTTCTGGCGAGTTCACACGCAATCGCCCCGGCGGCAATTCGATTTCCATCGCGCCATCAGAACCGGCGAACTGCCAGCGGCTGACTGGAAAATACGGCGTGACAAGCTGAAGGCAGGTATGCGTGGCGAGATCGTCCATATCCCTGGGCGTGCCCGCGCGTCCGATATAGGCTGGCGAAGCACACAGGACGCTGGGCATCGTGCAGATACGCGTAGAGACGAACGCCGAATCGAGCAAATGCGTGCTTGTGATCTGCAGGGTGACATCGAAGCCCTCGCCAATCAAATCCGGGGTCTCCTGAGAAAGCGTCAGATCGGCGCGTACATCGGGATAGGCCTCCAGATAGCGGACCAAAGCGGGAACCACATAACTCTGCCCAAAGCTCAATGGCGCGTGAATACGCAGCACGCCCGCCGGCAACGACTGCGCAGCACGGACTTCGTCTTCGGAGAGCTCAATCAGCGTGCAAATCTCGCCGCAGCGCTGTAAATACTGGTTGCCAGCCTCCATTATCGCAACGCGGCGCGTCGTGCGGTGCAGCAGCCTTGTACGCAGGTGGACTTCCAGATCCGAAATGGCACGCGAGGCCTGTGCGGTGGTGATCTCCAGTTGCCGGGCTGCGGCGGTGAAGCTCGAAGCTTCCGCCACCCGCTTGAAGATTCTTATGCTTCGTAGCAGGTCCATGACGCTTCCTGGCGATTGCTGCGCCGGCCTGCATGCCCGAGGCTATTGGGCCACCCAGTGCCATCTGCCGCGAAACGGCTCAAAACAGACATAGAACTCTCTTTCGTTTCCACGCGGGGAGTATATCCCTCAACTACGATTTATGTAGTCGCTGTTTAAGGCTCCTCTGCACAAGATCGTGAGATTTCCCGCTGGCGTGCCAGGTATTGCAGGCAGCTCGCCCGTGAGCTAGCCGCCATTCGTTATTGCCGCATTCCGATTGCCAACCGGTTGAATGCGCTCATCAACGCAATGGCGAAACATAGATCCGAAATTTCGACATCACTGAAATGCGCTTTGAGCGGCTCGTAATCCTCGTCCGGTGCGTGGGTCTGGTCGACGTGCGTCAGCGCCTCCGTCCAGGCCAGTGCGGCGCGCTCACGTTCGGTGAAATACTCGCTCGCATGCCATCCCGCGAGACTATCCAGCTTGCCGTTCGGCATGCCACCGGCGCGCAGCGCCTTTGCATGCATCTCCAGGCAGTACGCGCAGCCGTTGATCTGCGACATGCGCAGCCAGACTAGCTCGATGAGCTCCTTGCCGAGGCTGCTTTTCTCCAGCGCGACTTTTGTGGCGCCGAACCCACGGTAGGCTTCGGGAGAGAGGATGTGATAAGGCAATCGTTTTGGGGTACTCATACAAATTCCTGTAATAGGGGAAGCTATTGGAGCGAAGTCGCATTCGTGCCGCGCGAGACCTGGAGCGACTGGCGGAAATGCATACCGGTGGCCAGGAGGCCCTGACGGAAATAGAAGCGTTGTCCCAGCGAATTGCCCAGACCCGTGTCGAGGACAAAGTTCGTGCAACCTTGCCTGCGTGCTTCGTCGCGCAGGGCGTCAATCAGCCTGGCGGCAAGGCCATGGCCCCGCGCATCGGAGGTTGTGACGAGGTCGTCAACGTAGAGGAAGCGCCCGTAAAGCAGGTTTTCCTGAAGACGATAACCCGCCAATGCCTTAACCTGATCGTCTTGCCACGCAGCCAGCAGGCGATATCCCTGTTCGGCCTGACGACGCGCCTGCGCGGTAAACGCAGCGGCATCGCTCAGGTGCGGGCGCAGTTCGCGCATGACGTCGAAGCTGGCCTGATAGTCCTGATCGCTGTCGATGTGGCTCAATCGAAAGGGGCTCATGGGTGTCCGTGTTCGTTGTCGTTCAGGCCATAATTTAGGGCAATAATGGCCTACTCGACAGGGCCAAAAACTGACTGGACTAATGGGGCATTGCCAATGGATTTGCAGCACCTGAAGCCAAGCCGCGAGCGAAAGGCGCCGATCTACCAACAGTTGTACTGGCGCTACCGGGAAGCGATTGCCTCCGGCAAGCTCCAACCCGGAGACCGCGTGCCGTCCGTGCGCAGCCTCGCCAGCGAGCTGAATCTGGCGCGTGGCACGGTCGAAATGGCCTACCAGATGCTGTCAAGCGAAGGGTATTTCGTGACGCGCGGCGCCGCGGGCACCCTTGTTTCCCCCCGTTTGGCGAACCTGGCCGAAGCGGGTAAGACCAGGACGGCTGTGCATCCCGTCCATGCACCCTTCCGTCCGCAGGCTGTAGCGGGTGAGGTGCCGCCATTCCGGCTCGGCGTGCCTGCACTGGATGCGTTCCCGAGGAAGACATGGGCGCGCCTCGCTGGACGCAATCTGCGCAGCCTGGAAACGGCGGCCATGACTTACCCCAATCCCGCGGGATACGGCCCTCTGCGACGTGCCATTGCGACCTACCTGGGGATCTCACGCGGCATCACGTGCTCGCATGAGCAGGTCTTCGTGACGGCCGGCTACCGGGGCGCCCTCGAACTCGTGTGCCGTGCCTTGCTACAGCACGGAGACCTGGGCTGGCACGAGGACCCGGGGTACATTTACGCCCGGGAGTACCTGGAACGCGCAGGAATGCGCCTCGCGCCGGTGCCCGTCGATGATGAAGGCCTGGATATCGCATTCGGTCAGCAAAGCGCCGCGCGGGCGCGCTTTGCCGTGGTCACACCCACCCACCAGAGCCCCACGGGGGTGGCCTTGTCATTGCCGCGAAGACTGGAACTCCTGGAGTGGGCAAAGCACTGCCGTGCATGGATCATCGAAGATGACTATGACAGTGAGTTTCGCTACCACGGCCACCCTCTGCCTGCGCTAAAGAGTCTGGATCGTAATGGACGGGTTCTCTACACCGGCACATTCAGCAAGGTACTGTTTCCCGGCCTGCGGCTAGCGTATCTGGTCGTTCCCGAGGCGCTCGTCGGCAAGTTCAGGGATAGGGCAGACCATCTCCCCGGTCCCGGTTCCATATTGCCTCAGGCGATCGTCGCCGATTTCATGGCGCAAGGGCACTTCGCCCGGCACTTGCGCAAAATGCGCTCGCTCTATGCACAGAGACGAGGCTATCTAGTCGATGCTCTGGCCGAAACAACGGGAGATCTCCTGCGTGTTCAGCCACAGGCAGGCGGCATCCACGTACTGGCTCATCTGGACCTGCGGCGAAGCGACAGGCTCTTGGCGGCAAAGGCTCACGCCGCCGGGCTCGCGCTGCAGCCATTGAGTGGCTGGCGGATGCGCAAATCGCCGCAAGGTGGTCTGTTAATGGGCTTTGCCAACTTTGCGACAGCGGAAGAAGCGACAGCAGCCGTTCGGCGTTTGCGCGGCGTACTGTAAGCGAGGCACCTGTCTCTGCGGCCTGGGCCGTACGGTAAATTCCGTGTGAATGGCGGATCGCTGGCCACCCTTACTGAGTGACCAGTCAGAAAAAAGCTTGCGCCTCATAACTACGATAAATATAATCGCAGTTATCGGCGGCCGCAATGCCGTCCTCATTTTGATCATCGGATCAGGAGCAACAAGACATGACACAACGCATTCTCGTTGTTGGCGCCGGCTTTGCCGGTACGTGGAGCGCACTGGCTTCGGCCCGTCTGCTCGATATGGTCGGTCGCACCGACGTGGAAATCGTCCTCGTCGCACCGGAGCCGACCCTGCACGTCCGCCCTCGCCTCTACGAGCAAAACCCCGGCGGCATGAAGGCTCCGCTGCTGGACCTCTTCAAGACCGTCGGCGTCCAGTTCGTTCCAGGCAAAGTGGAACACATCGACGTCGAAAAGAAGAAAGTGACGGTCGAGGGTTTTGGTGCCGACACCTCGCGCCAGGAATTGAGCTATGACCGCCTGGTGCTGGCGGCAGGCAGCCGTCTGTTCAGCCCGCCGATTCCCGGCCTCAAGGAACATGCGTTCAACGTCGACCAGATCGCCGACGCAACGCGGCTCGAAACCCATCTCCATGGCTTGGCAAACCGCCCCGTAAGCGCCGGGCGCAATACGGTGGTGGTCGCCGGCGCTGGGTTCACCGGCATTGAAACCGCAGCGGAAATGCCCGCCCGCCTGCGCGAGGTTCTCGGCCAGGATGCGGACGTGAACATCATCATGGTCGAGCGCAACGATGCGATCGGTCCGGACCTCGGTCCCGGCCCGCGGCCGGTCATCACGCAGGCACTGACCGAACTGGGCGTGAAATGGAAGCTCGGCTCGGGCGTGGCGTCGATAGATGCGCAAGGCGTGACGCTGGAAAGCGGCGAACGCATCGAAGCCGACACGGTCGTCTGGACAGCCGGCGCGCGCGCCAACACGCTGACGGCACAGATTCCCGCCGAGCGCGATGCCTTCGGACGTCTGCATGTCGACGGCAACCTGAAGGTCAAGGGCGTCGATGCCGTCTATGCGACCGGCGACTGCGCCCGCGCCGCCACCGACGATGAAGGCAACCACACGATGATGGCTTGCCAGCACGCAATCAGCCTGGGCCGCTCGGCAGGCCACAACGTCACGGCAGACCTGCTGGGCGAAGAGCTGATTCCATACAGCCAGCCCAAGTACGTGACGTGCCTCGACCTCGGGCCGTGGGGCGCCGTCTATACGGAAGGCTGGGACCGTCAGGTCAAGCTGACCGGCGCCGAGGCAAAGAAGCTGAAGAAGGAAATCAACAGCGTGTGGATTTATCCGCCCAGCGGCGCTGACCGCGCCGCAGCACTGGCCAGCGCTGATCCCCGGTTAGTCGTGGTCGCCTGATCAAGCGCGCTTGCGGCTACGGCCGTTTGCCGGCTCGGCATTTTCGCCGCGCCGATTGACGGCCCGGTCGGACAACCATTGCACGACTTGCGTACCGAAGGCGGCTGGAGCCTTGTCTTCGGTACGCTGGGCGAGATCGGCCAGCGTGTGCCGCTTGAGCTCAGCGCGCATCGTTTTCTCCGCTGCCTGCATCACTGCGTGGATCGAACAGACACCCCGCGTAGCCCAGGCCGGTGCCTCTTCGCCGAATACCGCGCAGCGAGCACGGATTTCACGGCAATCGAACAACGCTTTGTCTCCGTCGATAGCAACGACCACGTCATGGACGGTGATGCGACTGGCCGGCCGGGCCAGCCTGAAGCCGCCCTTGATGCCCTCTGTGGAGACCACGAGTCCCGCCTTCGCGAGCTTGGTAAACAACTTCGCGAGGAAGTCGGCGGGAACACCCTGCAATTCGGCGAGATCGCGCACGCTCGCTTCTGGGGCGGCTGCGTCGGAATGGGTCAGATACAGCAGGCAATGCAGACCGTATTCGACTCCGGAGCTGATATGGGACATACGTAACCAAGATTTGTTTAATCGTAGTTCAAAGCGTATACGAGTCCCCATCCCGACGCAAGTTACGCCCACCGGCTCGCGGGGTCCGTGCAACACGATGTGCCGGCGTCCATCACGGACCGGCGGCCCATCAGGAAGCTGCCCGGATGCCCCGCTCCATGAATAGACGATCCCCGCTTCAGAAGCTCGTCCTGACTCCCGCCATCACGCCAAGCTGGTTGGCTCCCGCAGGCGGAGTGGTACCGCCGCCACCCAGGCTCACCGTATAACGCGCCTTTGCGCTATTGCTCAGATAACCGCTCTGGAGATAGACGGCGGTTCGTTTTGAAAGAAAATATGTTCCCCTAACTATTGCCATCGTGGCTCGGGTATCCTGTTGCGCATTGACGATCCTGACAAGCTGACCATCGATAAGACACGCAGGGGTGAGCTGATAAGAAGCGTTGGCAAAGAACATGTTATAGCGCCCCTCGGGCGCGGGCCCTTCCGTCGTCACGTACCGGCCGATCCATCCGCCGCCGAGCTTCAACGAACCCCAGATTGCATAGCCGTTGATCGTGGCGTGTACGTCCTTGTCCATGTTGCCGGTCAACGGTGTTGGAGGCATGCCGTCGAAGAAGCTGACGGCAGCGCCCGGTCCGCCATGCTGTACATCGTATGCCGCGGCAACGCCGTAGTTCACGCTATCGTATTTGAGCATCGCGGTCCATTGACTGCACTGGGACATATGTCCCGCCGCCGAACCCACACATGTGCCCTGGCCGGGCGTATTCCCCGTGCCGGCGGAGTCGCGACCGAATGAGTATGTCGCTCCGAACGTCAACCCGTGAAAGGTGCCTTTATAAGCTACGGCATTGTCGCTACGTGCAACGGCGAGATAGGGATCGACAGAACTAATGCTATAGATGTTTGGACCGAGTATATTCGCATCCGCCAATGCCCATGTCGTCATGTTGTATTGCCGTCCAAACGATAACAACCCGTAGGGCGTATCGAGGCCGACAAATGCCTGGCGACCGAACAGCCGGCCGCCTTGTCCCAGGGTGCCGTTGTTCGAATTGAAACCGCTCTCCAACGTGAAAACCGTACTGATCCCTCCGCCCAGACTCTCACTTCCGCGGATTCCCCATCTGGAGGGCACTTCTCCAGTCAGACTCGGCATGCGAATCAGCCCGCTATTGCCCGACGCATGCGAAACATATTCGATGCCCGTATCGACGATCCCGTAAAGACTCACAGAATCGGCTGCATGCGCATAACCAGACAATAGCAGAGCCATTCCGAACGTATTTCGGTAAATATAAAGCCGCATTTCTGTCTCCAAACCAGGGATCTCGTTTTTTTCTTTGTAGGTGACGGAAATCAGGGAATCTCTCGCGGACCCGCTGTTTCCGTCACGTTCGCCATCTCGGACTGACTCGATTTCCAGCTTATCCTTCTGCGTTCGACTCCAGTCCCGCTTGCTGGCCGATAGGCGGAGGCGCCTGTACCGTCGGAGCCGCTGCGTCGAATAAGGCTGCGCGGTCCCTCGTGAGCGGAGGATAAATGCGTTGGCGATTGATCGTCTCCTTGACCTTCTTCGCCCGCTCCCCTCGCGCCGCCAACTTGCGGTCCCAGCCTTCGGTGTAGACGGCCCCCCAGGGACCGAGGTCGAGGATGGTCGTATACCAGTCGATGTCCAGCGGCAACATCGGCAGACCCAACAAATGGCAAACAACGTTGTGCCCGGCAAATCGCCCCATCGGACGACCATGCTGGCAAGACATGACGGACGCGTGCTCACCATCGAAAAGCGCGCGCGCCACGTCACCTGCCGCAAATACGTCGCGAATGCCCTCGACCAGCATGTATGCGTTCACGGGAACGCGGCCGAGCGCGTCGTGTTCGACAGGGAGACATTTCGTCAAGGCATTGGCCCGCATTCCGCCGCACCACACGACCGTCGATGTTTCGATTCGCTTTCCATCGGCGAGTGTCAGCCCTTTGCTGTCCACCGCCTGAAGCTCCATGCCCGGCATCAACTCCACGCCAAGTTCAGTAAGCGCATGCTCGATGACGGGCTGCGCACCGCCCATGGCCGTCGCGATCTCCGGCGTGCGATCCGCGAGAATCACACGAACGTGCGGACCGTCGCTCGGGGAATCTCCACGAGATGCAGCTAGGCTGCGCAGTCTGCTCGGCAATTCGGCCGCGATTTCGATTCCAGTCAGGCCGGCGCCGATGACGACGGCGGTCAGACTCCCCACCTCGGTGGACGTCACGACGTTTTCAAGGTGCTGCTCCAGTCGCTTCGCACCCGCGTAGGTATCTACGTCGAACGCATGGTCGGCGAGGCCGGGAACCGGCGCATAGGCGAGCTGGCTTCCCGAGGCCAGTACGAGCCTGTCGTAGGAGATCGATCGGGCATCGCCGTCGACCTTCACGGTGACACGCTTCGCCGAGGGATCGATGTCCGTCGCTTCCCCTTTTAGCCATAAGACGCCCGCCGGATCGAGCACATCTTCCAGAGGGACCAGCGTCTCCTCGAGATTCTCTTCGTAATTCCGAACCCGAATGCTGTGGTTGGCCGTCGGATTTACCAGCACCACATCAACTTCCGAGTTCATGTTCTGTTCGTCGATCTTGCGTGCGGCCCCCAGGGCGCTCCACAATCCGGCAAACCCACCACCAATTATCAATATCCTCTTCATGATGATCTTCCGAATAAACAATATTGAATTTAAACCGATTAATTGATGTCGTTATTTTTTGTTTCGGTCATAAACAGCGTGCCAACGACGAACGCCAACGCGGCGACACCAACCGGATACCAAAGTCCGGCGTAAATGTTGCCGACTGAGAGGTTGAATGCCGACACGACGAACGGCAGCATGCCTCCAAACCATCCGGCTCCTATGTGATAAGGCAGTGAAAGCGACGTATACCGAACGTTCGCGGGAAACAATTCGACCATGAAGGCGACAATCGGACCGTAAATCATGGTCAACAGTATGATGAGATACCAGAGCAGCAGAAATACCATCGGCTTATTGACCTGGGTCTCGTCGGCATGTTCCCGCCAACCCGCACCTTCAAGCGCGGCTTTCAGTTTGGCGGCGTCGAACCCTTCAATCCGCTGCGAGCCGATCGTCGTGACCATTCCGGCGCCGTCCGCGGGCTGCGTTCTGTACGAGACACCGGCGAGGCTAAGGTAGTCGCGAGTCTTATCGCACGCAGTAACCGCCGGGGAGAACAGGCGGAATGTGCAGCCGTTAGCCGAAACGTCAATGGCGGTTTCCGCCAGAAATTTCTCCAGCTGCGGATTGGCGTAGTGCGTGAGCGCCTTGAATGCCGGCTGAATCGTGAGCGCAGCGGCAAGACAGGCCAGTACCATGATCCACTTTCGACCGAAATGATCCGACAGCCACCCTGACACAAAATAGAACGGAGCCGCTGCGATCAATGACGTGACCATCAGGACGTTGGTCGTCTCGGGATCGACCCTCAGGACGGTACTCACGAAGTAAAACGAATAGAAGTGCCCAGTGCCGTAAATCACGCCGACTCCCGCTGCCGCGCTAAACAACAGAACGAGTACTTTCTTCAGGTTCTGGCGGTCGAGAAAACTGGCGGAAATCGGGTTGCGAGTGAGCGTCCCCTGAGCCTTGCATTGCTCGAAGACCGGCGATTCGTTCAGCCCCGCACGCAACTTGATGGCCGTGTAAAGAAGAATCAACGAGACGAGAAACGGAATTCGCCATCCCCACTTATCGAACATCGCAGTGCTCATCCAGGCACGCGACATCGTCACGACGACGATCGACAGCACCAGACCGCTCGTCGCCGTCATTTGCAGGCAACTGCTGACCAGCCCCCGACGGCCTTTATCTGCATGCTCGGTCAGGTACGTGGCGGCGCCGCCCACCTCACCGCCTAGTGCCAGTCCCTGCAAGAGGCGCAATATGACCAGCAGAACAGGCGCGAGAACGCCGATCTGCGAATACGTCGGCAGTAAGCCGATGCCCATCGTTGCACCGCCAATGAGTACAATGGTCATGCCAAACGTTCGCTTTCTCCCGATCCGGTCGCCGATATAGCCGAAAATGATTGCGCCAATCGGTCTGAGTACAAACGCTGCGCCGAAAACCGCCAAACTCGACAACATCGCCGCCGTCGGATTGCCGGGTGGAAAAAACAGATGTGCGAACGTACCGGCGAGCGCCGCGTAGATGTATAGGTCGTACCACTCCAGGAGAGCACCGAACGATGAGGCAATAACGATTCTTGATCCCCGTACGATCTGACGTCGTCTTGGCAAATGCTGTCCATCCCTGCTGCCGACTGCTGTGTTGTCCACTTCCATGTCTCCTACCTTTCTTTAAATATGGCGAATATAGAAGGCGGCTATAGTCTTCGACCGATGCAACATCACGATCACCCCCTTTTATTAGGGCTCCGCTCTATCGCCAAGCCGAAAGCGCTTGTCCGATTGCAGCACGGTAGCCCCGGTCACGGGGCAGGTCTATAAATCGAAATCAATATGCATTATTATGATTTTCGATAAAGCTGCCCCCAAGAGGCTGACGCCGCTTCCGGGAATTGGAAGATTTGACCGGGCCTGCCGACCGTACGCCGGGTGGAGCGACAACCCATCGGGTCGATGAATCGCGTAGTTGGCATTCCCTTCCCGGCTCGATCATCGTTTACCCGCTTATCGACCGCTGATCGAAGGGAATGCATTATGGCGGATCGCATCGATCGCGCATCGGAAATCGCGAGCCGAAGACGACCTTGCCGTTATACCCATCAGGGACGCTGATGGAACACAGCACTCATCGACGGACGTAGCGCCCGCAGCTTCCTCTACACCCCCGAAATTACATACCTCAAGAGCGAACGGGAGTTAGCTCGTCGGTAACGCTACCGCGCAAGTACACGATTGAAGGATGTTGGCAATGAATGACATTGACCTGAAGCTGCTGCAAATTTTTGACGAAATCTACACCAGCGGAAGTGTATCTCGTGCAGCTGAAAAGCTCGCCCTGAGTCAACCCACCTTGAGCGTCGGCCTCTCCAAGTTAAGACGCCGCTTCAATGATCCGCTTTTCGTTCGGGGAGCTGGGGGAATGCGCCCTACGCCTCATTCTGAAGCGTTGATCGGGCCAATACGCGAAGTTCTTCGACTATTGCAATACACGCTCTCGCTTCAAGCCGTATTCGATCCGACGTCATCCACCCGCGCGTTCCGGATCGCGATGACAGATATCAGTCAGGTGGTCTTGCTCCCTCACATCCTGGCTCGAGTCCGCGTGACGGCACCGAATGTACGCATAGAGACATCGCACATTTCGGCAGATACGCCGACGCAACTCGAAACCGGCGAAATCGACCTGACGATCGGCTACATGCCGCATATCGAGGCTGGCTTCTATCAACAAAAGTTATTCGACGATCACGTTGTGTGTCTCTTTCGAACAGGCCATCCACGGATCGGACCACGTCTGACGCTCAAGAGCTACCTGAGCGAAGCTCACCTGGAAGTACAGGTGACCGGCAGCGGGTTCGTGGCGGTAACGAAAATGCTCGAAACGGAAGCCTCTCGGCGTCGAGTGCATCTGCGCATTCCGAGCTATCTGGGTATCGGGGAGATATTGGCCGGCAGCGATCTGCTCGCGACCGTTCCGCACCTGCTCGCCGACGTGCTACAAAGGCGCAACGCGCTACGGGCGCTACCGGTTCCTATCGGTTTGCCCTGCTTCACAATCAGACAGTACTGGCATGCACGATTTCATCATAATCCGGCGTGCCGTTGGATAAGGCAGACGGTTGGAGATTTGTTTAACGGCTTTGGATCTTCCGCAAGTCCGAGCAATCCTATAGAACGGGAGATATCTTGAGGAGTTTGTCGGTTGTGTCTCGATAGCGGAGTGGGTGAATCATGATCCAATTGGTCTGGATTCCTTATTTTGCAAGCGAGTAAAATTGCTCGGCGACGCTGCGACTATTGTCTCCCTTCATCTGACCTTTGCGGATCATGTGCATGATCTCGATACCGGAGAGGATGATACGCGCACATCGGAAATCCTTAAAACCCATCATCGACCTGACCATCCTTTTGATCGCGCGATGGTCCTGCTCCATAATATTGTTCAGATACTTGATCTGCCGGATCCGGATGGGCGTTTCCCGTTCGGCGTTCAGGGCATCGAGCGCCGCCAGGTTCGCGCCGCTCTTGTCGATTGTGACCGTCTCGGGTTCGCCGTTGCGCTCGATCGCCTTCTCGAAGTAACGCCGGGCAGCGACCTTGTCACGACGGGCACGCAGCAGGAAGTCGACCGTGTTGCCGGCCTTGTCCACTGCGCGGTACAGGTACTTCCACTGACCGCCCACCTTGATGTATGTTTCGTCCATGCGCCAACTCCCGCCAACCAGCCGCTTGTGCCGGAGAAATGCCTTTTCGAACAACGGCACGAGCTTGATGACCCAGCGGTGCACCGTCGAATGGTCCACGTCGACACCGCGTTCGGCCATCATCTCCTCCAGATTGCGCAGACTCAGCGAGTAGGCCACATACCATCGCACGCAGACCAGAACGACATCAAACGGATAATGCAGGCGCTTGAGTACCTTGCCGACGCCGGGCGGCAGTGTCTTCTTCGTTTTCGACATCGTGGTCTTCGCGCAGGTGGGAAGCCAAATTCTACTGCGGTGCCTTACTGCGACACTGCCCTTTAATCGACAGCAACTGACTAGCGCAACTGACTAATCAAGCGGATCCGGCGCCTGGCAAAACAGCAGTGGCCAGTCGTGCCACCGATTGTCGATGTCGGCGAGCCCATCAGGCCCACGGCGATACTCACCGCCCATGCCACTCCGGGAGTGGCAAGTCACGCACAGGCACGGGTGACGACTGCACGATCGACGTCGTCGTCTGCCCGTATGCGAGAAACCGGTCGAGCAATTCGTCCAGCCGGTCCAGCCCTGCCAGATGCGCCTTCACGATGAAGCAGTCTTCGCCCGTGATGCGATGACACTCGCTCACCTGGGGCAGCGCCTCGGCGAGCTCCATGATCTTGCCGAGCTGCCCCGGCATGGGTCTGATGCGGATAAACACCGTGACCGGCAGGCCAAGCGCCTGCGGATCGAGCTCGACAACGAACCGGCGTATCACGCCACGCTCTTCGAGCCTCGCAAGGCGTTCGCGGACCGTCGGCGCGGATACGCCGAGCTCGCGCGCGAGCCCGGAAACGGACATCCGCGGATCGGCAAGCAGGAGCTTGAGCAACTCGACGTTGCGCGCGTCGGTCAATAGCGGGTGAAGCATATCGCGCATTTCTCCTTCGATTGGAAGGTAAATTCCGCTGCCGCCTTTCGATGTGCAATGGACGGACAGGGCATCGAGTGCGAATCTGCACACATGAACGATATCAGAGTAACGCCGCCGCGGGATATCCTGCGTTTCGTGCCGCCCCATGTGTTTTTCGTCGCGAGTGCGCTGTTCCACTACCTGGGTCCGGCCGGCGCGGTCCTCCTGTTCACGCACCTTGCCCCGGTCGGCGTCGCGTGGCTGCGTATCGTCAGCGCGGCACTCGTGTTTGCCGCATGGCGTCGGCCCTGGCGCGTCGTTTCATGCATCGATGCGCGCGAGCGCATCGTGATGATCGCGCTCGGCATCGTGCTCGCGACGATGAACATCGTGTTCTATCTCGCGCTCGCGCACTTGCCGCTCGGCACCGTTGCAGCGATCGAATTTCTCGGCCCCGTGGGTCTTGCGGCCTGGGGCACCCGCACGTCTCGCAACCTCATCGCGCTCGTACTGGTAGTCGCCGGCGTGGCACTCCTTACGCGGGTACGCATTGTCGGAGATCTGGCCGGCTATGCCTTCGCGTTCGCCAACTGCGCCCTGTTCAGTCTTTATGTCGTGCTCGGACACCGGATCGCCTCGAACAGCATGGCAAGCGGTATCGACCTGCTCGGAATGGCAATGAGCGTGGCGGCCCTGGTTGCGTTGCCAGTGGGATTCGCCAGGGCGGCGCCCGCGTTCGCGTCGGTCGCGCTGCTCGGGGCGGCTGTCGCCGTGGGCGTGTGCTCGTCGGTCATTCCTTATGTTTGCGATCAGCTCGCCATGGCGCGACTCCCGCGCGCGAGTTTCGCACTGATGCTCTCGCTGTTGCCGGCGACCGCCACGGTCATCGGCATCGTCGTTCTACATCAGCTCCCGACTCCCCTGGAAGCTGCGGGAATCGCTGTCGTCATCGCCGGGGTCGCGATGCACAGAACACGCGAAGCAGCAAATGGACCAACCCGGCGAACCGAAAGATCTCTGCCGGATACCCCACCGGACCGAACCTGAACGCCTGTCCGTGATAGCCGCATCGTGGCGGCGCCCCCGGTAATAAGCATCTGACAATAACTTGGTTGTACCGATGATGAATCGGCTTAAGCTGTAATGCCCTTCGCCGGGCAATGGCAGCGGTGTCGGGGCTCATCCACGAGGAGGCAGAAAATCGATGTCCAACGATAATCACGACGGCCAGGCGGGGCACGCCGCCCATGGCTCGCGCCGCAATCTGCTCAAGCTCGCGGCGGGTGCGGCAACGGCGGCCGCATTGCGCGGCGTAACGGGGCTGGCCAGCGTCGCCACGCTCGCCATGGGCAGCGGTATCGCGCATGCTGAAGACCGCAAGACCCTGCGCGTCGGCTATCAGAAGTACGGCAATTTCGTGGTGTTGAAAGCCAGGCGCTCGCTCGAAAAACGATTGGCGCCGCTCGGCTTCGCCGTGCAATGGCTCGAATTTCCAGGCGGCCCGCAGTTGCTGGAAGGGCTCGCGGCCGGCGCGGTGGATGTAGGAACGGTAGGCGAAACACCCCCCATCTTCGCCCAGGCCGGCGGCGTGGATTTCGTCTACATCGCCAGCGAGCCGCCTGCGCCTCGGGGCGAAGCCATCGTCGTCCACCAGAATTCCCCCATCCGCACGCCCGCCGATTTGCGCGGCAAGCGCGTGGCGTTCAACAGAGGCTCGAACGTCCACTATCTGCTCGTCAAGGCACTGCAAAAGTCGAATCTCGGCTACAAGGATATTCAGCCGGTCTATCTCGCGCCCGCCGACGCGCGCGCCGCGTTCACGAGCCGCAGCGTGGACGCCTGGGTGATCTGGGATCCGTATCTCGCGGCAATCGAGCGACAGGCGAACGCGCGCTCGATCGCGAACGGCGAGAATCTCGTGCGCAATGTCCAGTATTACATCGCGAGCCGCAGTTTCGCGAACGCGCATGCGCCGGTAGTTCATGCGCTCCTCGACGAACTCGGCGCCGTGGACGCGTGGGCGCGCGACAACGTGCCGGCCGTTGCGGCCCAACTCTCCCCGCTAGTTGGCCTCGACACGCCGACGCTCGAAGTCGCCCTCAAGCGCACCGGCTACGGCGTGCAGCCCATCGACGCCGCAACGCTCGCCTACCAGCAGCAGATTGCCGACACATTCTCGGAACTCCGGCTGATACCGAAGCCACTCGTCGTCGCCGAGGCGCGCTGGCAATCCGCCTGAGCTCCGGCGCAGGCCCTCGCGGCACGAGCTTGCAGCGCGCACGCCGAGCCGTTCGAGACACGCGAGGATCGACTCGTCGGGGCCGACGACGCAACGCAATCCTTGTTGGGCTAGTACAACCGCGAACGATCCGTTACCCGATGGCCCCGCAACCCTTGCAGGCACGGTGAAGCGCTCGAAGTGAACGTGGTCATAAAAAAGTCACGAGCCAGCGGAATTGCGAAAGTGCCGAGTCGATGCCGAATGTCATCATTTCGAAGTCCGAATCGAGTACGAGGTTCCGCTGCTGCGCGGTGACGATGTCACGGTCTTCGTCGAACGCATCGACGACGGACTGGTGAACGGACTGCGTGACCTCAGGTTGATCGATTGCGAAGTTGTGCGGGTGCGCGAAGAAGTCATGCGTCGAGTTCCCGGTTTCCGGCGTGAGAGCCTGACATCCCCGAAACTCCGCTGCGTTCACGCGCGTGCCGTCGCAGGCCCCGGCCCGAATCCATGCGCAGGATCGCCGGCAGCGTGAAGTCATAGAGATTCCAGCGATCCACCTTGCCCGGAATGGCAGGTGCGAAAAGTCGAGCAGGTTGTCGCAGATGAACAGATAGTTGACGTGGTAGTGAATGTCCCCGGGCAGACTTCGCCATACGTGAAAGATCGAGAGTAAAGCCAGCGACCGATTTCGCCTGCGCGTCGGACGTTCAGAGCCTTATGGCGAGCGTCCGCCGTCCCTGCCGGATTCGAGGGCGGAATCGTTGCGTCTGCGGTGTCGGCCCGGCCAGAGGTCTCTGCACAGTCGATCGATCGTCCGGAGCGCCCGCTCCGTGAGTTCCAGATCGGGAAGCGCACCTGGCGAGGCCGCAAAGCCACCGCTGCCGGCCTGACACGCGAGCACGAATTCGAGACACTCGAGCGGATATCTGAGCGGCAAATCGAGCAATTGGCAGCACTGCACGCCGGCAAAGACCGGATTGAGCCTTGACATCTGCGTATCCGGGCACAGCGTAAAACCCGATGGTTTGCACTGCAAGCTGTCGACAAACTTCGCCGTATCGTCCGGTATCGCGATATCGTCCGCGAGCCGCATGATATCCAGCGCAACCCAGGTGTCCCAGACATTAGGACTGGTGCCAAAGCCTCCCCCAACGGCCAGCGCGCGCACGTATCTCGCGATCGCCGACACGTCGTCGTGGTCATCGAGCATCGTCTTGAGATGCGCCAGAAAACGCGTGCGCTCCAGCCAGCCAGTCTGCTGAAACGCGGGCCCCGGCAAGCCCAAAACCTCTAGCCGTCTGATCGACCCGATAACCGCATCGGGCAGCGGTGCCCCTCCCAGTGGCTGGAGTGCAGTAACCAGATGAAACAGGAACTCTGGCTGCGAACGGACACCGAGACCGACGAGAAACGACTTCACCCGTTCCGGATGAGGAATCGGCAAATTCAACAATACGAAGGACCGCACGGCATATCCCGTGTCTGCGATATTGGGATGGTCGGTATGGCCGGAGCGATAGAAACAGAACCCGCCAGAGGGCGATTGTCGTCCACACAGATATTCGCGTACCTTCCCATGCGCTTCGCTGACGTCCCGGCGCAGTCTTTCCAGGCGTCCCTTCGCGAGATTCCCAATGCTGCCATTCATGCCTCCCCCTCGCGTAGCTTGAGCCAGTCGTCAATCGCGTCCTCTATTTCAGCGCAAGCCATCAAAAGCGCATCCGTGTTCGATTCAAGCAACGCACTGTATTGGGGGCCCGTCTCACCCGTCGCAAGAAACCGTGTCTGTCCGTGCGCAGCGACGGCCCCCGATGGTTGATGCGTGAGTTCGATCACGATAATCAGGCCGCGGTAGATACGCTGGTGCATTTCGCTCATCTGGCGTTCGCTCCCTCATCCCCAAGTCGTCGCGTTGTCATTGGCCGACCCGGGCAGTACACTCAAATGTATGGAGATGGCATTCTCCCAATTGCCTGCCCGGGCTGATGATGCCTGCCCAGCGGTACGTCTGGAAGGCGCATGGAGCAATCCGCTTCCCTGCCCGCTTCCAGAGACAATCGCGCGAGGCCTGTTCGTTCAGAAAAGCCGTGCAGCCGTCGATGCTCGCCACTTCGACACTGACTGCGCGTTATTCCGCCTTTTCTGCGCATGGCTGCACGCGTGGGAGATGGACATGGAATTCTCCGTTGAAACGCTTGACGCCTGGCGCGCAGAGATTGGCGTCCAACCGTCGGTGCTGGCCGACAAACTCGAGGCGCTTTGGGTCGCCGGCGCAGATCTGGCGCTGGTACTTGCGCGGTTCGATACGCTGGACTGCGCGCATGGCAGCGTCCTTATTGCGCCCGGCACGGCTGACAGTGCACGGGATGCTGCACGCGAGGCAGGCTTCGACCTGGGACATCGTCTCTATCTGGTCAGAATAGAGGGTCCCGTGCGACGCAGCCTGACCGCAATCATCATCCGGCGCCTCGCGGACAATGGCGTGAGCATCAAGGGCTTCTGGGCCTCCGCCGTCGGGCCGCGCTTCACGGCGGCCATTGCGGTGGACACCATAGAAGATCTCGGACGCGTCCTGCACACGCTGAGCCAGATCCGTCAGTAGTCCATGAAGCGCACGTCGCTTTCGCCGCTGCGCGCCGTCCCGCATCAGCGGTGCGCCTGCGGGTTATCGACACGCCACCCGGCCAGGAACTTCGCGCGCCGCGGGAACATCGCCTCTCCCGATATCATAGGTTATCCTTACTGATTACGTACTACTGCAAATCGGCTTCGTTTATGTCTCGCCAGCCAGATCCTGGAGCCGCGTCCACCGGGAAAAGCCAGCGTCTTGACGCTGCATTGCGCAATGCTAGAATGGCCGAAGGAGATGGCATTCTCCTTTAACCGCTCATGACGAGCCGATGATGCCTACAACCCGCCAGACGAATGTCGCGAATCGACGTTCGTCGAGGTCAATTCAAAGACTGGGGCATCGGACATGTTTCAATCGGCTCTGGCTGTTGCCATTGGTGGAGCACTCGGCTCGCTGTTCCGCTGGTTCCTTGGGGTGCGTCTGAACGGACTGTATCCCGACCTCCCGCTCGGGACACTTGCAGCAAACGTCACTGCTGGCTACATCATCGGTGTAGCCATTGCGTTTTTTGCGCGCCTACCCCAAATTCCGCCAGAGTGGCGCCTGTTTGTCACAACAGGACTGATGGGTGGACTCTCCACCTTCTCAACGTTTTCCGCCGAAGTCGTGGGCGACCTCCAGCAAGGCCGTTTTGGCTGGGCCGCCGGGGAGGTGGTGATCCATCTTTCGGCGTCGATCATCATGACGATACTGGGCTTCGCCACCGTCGCCGCAGTTTCACGCATGGCGATGGCCTGACATCAGCCCTCGCCGCATCTGCGGCGATCCCGCTCGATATCAGCGCCGTGGTCAATGCGCCGAAGACGCCGTAACCCGGCGGCGTCCCGGTTCACTCGTCTGTCCACGGCACGTGCACGTTGACCAGCCCCGCGATCAACTTGAGCGTTCTGTCCGCCGCTTCTGTCTCTTCGGCACTGGCAAGCTGCCTGCGTATGGCGTCATGCTTCGTCGCATAGCGCCTCAGATCGTCTGCCAGCCTCGACAAAATCGCGGCCTCGCGCGCGAGCACGCGCCCGGCCAGCCCGGCGTCGCCCAGCCCCGCGATCAGGGCGGGGAGGTGCAGCATGCAAATGCCGGACAACGAATCGACGCCATGCGTCATGTCCTGCCGCAGACGGTCCGCGATCTCCCTGATCGTCGTCTGCAACGTCGCCATGCATAGTCGGCACAACGCGCACTCGTGCGTAGCGGGCAGCACATCCTTGCGGTCGAGCACGTCCTGGCGTCCCCCCGACGACGCTCGCGCCGCGCGCTCCAGGGTTGCGGACAGCGCTCCGAGCAGCGCGGGATAACCAATCGCGACACCGCGTGCTGACGCAAGCGCTGCAAGCTGTCGTGTGTGCGTGACGCAGAGGCCTCTCATCTGCGCATGCCGCTCCTGCGATTGCTCACTGACACACAATTCGTACTGGTACCGGCACAAGAAGTCGAAGCTGACGGACTGGATGTGCTCGCAGATTTCACAGGGCTGGAGCGTATGCAACGAACCCAGCTCGACTTCGGGGTCGGGAACGCACGGACGCGGGCTGCGCGCGATACCGCTATCCGCTTCGAGCCGATGAAGATATGCCTGAATTTGCAGCGCGACTGCGGCAAATCCCGCATCGGATGGATCCATTCGGGTGATGTCCAGCATCCGCTCGCAAAAGCTCGCCAGAAAGGCGTGCCGCTTGCCCTCCACAAGAAAGCCGACCAGCGCGGCCTCGAGTTCGGCCACACCGCTTTCCCGCAGCGCTTCAGGATCGCCGCACAACCTGGCGGCAAGGCCATCCCGCGCGGAAACGGAAAAAGGCGGTGAGGCACGCGGTCCAAGGACACGTTGCAACGGGTCGCTCACATAAGCGAGCCCTTCTTCGCGTTGCGCCTGCGTGACGGTGTCCTGCTTGTTTAACACCATGAATACGCGACGGTCGTACCGGGCGGCCAGCCGCAACACGGCCAACTCCTCTTCCGACAATGGACTGTCGTAGCTGGTCACCACCAGCATCGCGTCGGCTTCCGGGAGGAAGGATTCGGTCGTGCGCGTGTTCTCCGCGATGGCCGACCCCAGACCGGGCGTATCGACGAAATGGAACCCCCGCCGCAGCAGTTCGGCGGGCAACTGCACCTCCGCGGTCCTGACGCCGCGTACATTGCCCGGGTTGGCGCGCTGCGTAATGAACTGCGGAAGCTCGTCGAGCCCGATTGTCGTCGCGAGATGCCGTCCCTCGTAGTGGATGACGACTTTCTCAGTACTGCCATAGACCACGGTCGTGATGACCGACGTGAGCGGCAAGATACCGGTCGGCAGGCGCTCCACGCCGATCAGGGCATTCATCAGCGAGCTCTTGCCACGCCCAAAGCGCCCGACCACGGCGAGGTTGAACCGGTCTTCCGCGAGACGGACGAACAGATCCCGAATCCTCTCGCCCGTCGGCTCGCCCTTGTCTTTCGCCGACTCCGACAATACGCGCAGCATGCCGGCAAGCTCGAACTTTGCGTTTTCGTACTCGCGCAGGTTCATCGGGTCTCCCTCCGTTGCGCAAAGGCAAGGACCGCCGCCCTCTCACCACCGGCGCAAAGCCGCGCAGATTGATGCCGAGTCCGGCGACCCTGCCTCGCAGGGTTTGCGCGACCATCGCAATGAGACAACGGGGAACAGCAGCGGCGACAGAACATCTGGCAGTGACCGGGGCACGCATGAGCTGTCTGGGCCGGGACACCGGAGGTGCGGCCACGCGCAGCGGGCACGATCTGGCCGAATGGGAACTGGTGGTCGTGCCAGTGCCGCCTTCGGACAGGCCAGCAGGCATCATCAGCCCGGGCGGGCGGTCAGGGAGAATGCCATCTCCACCAGTGTTTATAAATTTTATCGCCGCTTGCTGTGCGTCGCAATGCGTTTGCATGGCCCCATGCGAAAGACATCGCGCATCGCCATCACATTGCAGCACCGTTTCTATCTGCGCTAGACTCCCGGGAGGAGATGGCATCCTCCCTCGAAGCGCCGCGTTTTCCCTTCGCGGCTGATGATGCCTACGGACCCCTGGGGGGACGCCGTAGGCTGTCTGCCAGCGCCATCTCCAGGTCACGTACGCAGACGCTGAACGTGACTGCCATGCGCTCCTCGCCACCCATGCTCTCCAAAGGTGCCGCTCCGTGCGACACCCGTTTCGTCGCTCCGGACTCGTGCCGCGCCAATTCGATGAATCATGCCGTTGCCGCGAAGGCGACCGCATGCGTTGTCTGCGCGCAGCTTGCCGACGCGGATGGGCGATACTTCGGACGCCTGATGCGCGATGCGCGCGCACGAACGGCGCTTGCCCAGACCTTCGCGACGAGCATGGGATTCTGCCCGGATCATGCTGCGCTGATCGCGTCGCCTGACGGCAACGTACCCACGTCGCTGGACGCGACCATCGGTGAAGCGCGCCGTCATCTGGGCTCGTTGTTCGAGCGCGCGGTCCTGCAGGACGAACTGCTCCAGGACCTCCTGTTCAATGCTCGCGGACGCTGTCCGGCCTGCGCATACTTTCACCGCAGCGAAGGGCGCGCAGTGGCCCGGGTGCTGCACGGTCTGGAAGACGACGGCAAGCACGCCCCGCTACCGCCGCTGTGTTTCGTCCACACCCAGCTTCTGGTCCAGCGTACGGAACCGCCTCTGCGCGGTCGTTTCGTGCGCCAGTTGCGCCACATCGCACGTACGGCGAGCGCGGCGCTCGACGCGCCCCCGGACATCCGCTCCGATGCGGGCGTCGGCGCCGTACGAGGTGTTCTTTACCCGCTGGCGCGCGACAGGACTCCCCGCACGAGTGCGCCCTGTGCGTGCCCGGTCTGCGCGGCGATCCGCATCGCGCGTGGCCAATGGCTGACGGCCGCCGCAGAAAACGTGCGCCTTGAGCAACCTGGCTGGATTGCGCTTCCGACCTGCCACACTCATCTGCTGCTCTGTCTCGCGCAAACAGCCCCAGGCCTGCGGCAGGCGGCGCTCGCGCGCTATCTCCAGGCCACGTTGCCCGGCCGCGCGGCGAGCAGCGCGCCGGAACCCGGCGCAGCGCCCAAAAGACGTCGACGCAGCACGCTTCGATGGTTCAACGCGGCTGGCCGCGCGGCCCGGGCGAATGGCACGGCGACCGCGCCTGAAGCGCTCCCGCGCGAAGCGTGTCCCGGCTGCGATGCAGAAGACATGGGCGCACGCAGGACCATTGCCCAGTTGATCCGGAACGTGTCCCGCGCGAAGCATGACGACGATGCGTCGCTGGTCACCTCGGGGGTGTGCCTCAAGCACTTCGCGGAAGCCCTGATTTACGCATCGGACCCGAGAATCGAGCGCCGGCTCAGCAATGCGCTATGCCGTGCCCTTCGCCCTGGTCGATAACAAGCCGGCCACTCGAGGGCGAACCGCCGACGATCGAACGGGGGGTCGGCGATAACCGGAACAACCGCTCACCGATCCTGTCGGCCTTTCTGTCGCGCACCGATCAGATCCGGCAATAAGCTGACCCATACGAATGCAGGAAGGGCCAGCAACTGCGCAGCCACACAAAAGACCACTGCGCCCAAGATCGATCGGTCATAGATCCAGCCGATCAACGCGCTACCAGCGAACCAGCAGACACCATAGACCGCCGTGAACGTGCCGAACGCGGAGGCCCGCCGCGTTCGGCTGACCATGGGCGCCACGGCGGCAGGAATGATGGACTCGTGAACGCCCATGCCCATCCCCCAAAGCGCGGCGCCGAGGACCGCGTATTCGAGGCGCCCGGCAAGAAACACGAGCGGCGCGAAGGCGGCTGCGACGACAGTCAGCGCAATCAGGATGCGAAAGCCGTAGCGGTCGAACAGCCGTCCGAGCAGGAGCGAGGCGCCGCCACTGACCGCCATGGCGACGGCATAAAGCAGCGGTATCCAGTCGGCCGGGATCACGCGATGAATCGACCAGTGATAGGCAATCAGCGGGTAGTCGGCGAATCCCGCGGCGACGAGGCCCGCCCCTGCGAGATACACCCAGTAGCCGACGGGATAGCGATCGACGGCCGCTTCGTCCGCCTCGCGCTGCTCCAGGTCCTGGGGACGGGGAAACGCCATGCGCGCCAGCCCCACGAAACACAGGTTGATGAAGGCGGGAATGGCGAGGATGGCGAACGCAAGACGATAGCCGCCCTGTACGGCGATGATGGCGGCGACAACGAGCGGCCCCACCATCGCACCGAACTGATCGAACGCCTCGTGAATCCCGAAGGCCCAGCCATATCCCCCGATGCGCTGTGCCGCGCTGGCGAGCATCGCGTCGCGCGGCGGATTGCGCACGGCCTTGCCCGTGCGCTCCAGCACGATCAGGACAGCGGCGAGCGGCCAGCTATGGACGAGCGCAAGGAGCGGGACCGCGCTCATCTGCACGACGTAGCCGACGATCGTGATCGGCCAGAACTGGCGTGACGCGTCGGCCAGCCTGCCCGATACCGCCCGCAAACCATAGCCCAGCAGCTCGCCCAGGCCCACAACGATGCCGATCACCGTGGCGGACGCCCCCATTGTGGCGAGCCACGGGCCAAGGACGCCGCGCGCGCCCTCATAGGTGAAGTCCGCGAAAAAGCTCAGGATACCGACGAGAAGCACGAAGCGCATGGCGCGCCTCGCCGCAAGACCTCCACCGGTATCGTTCATGACTGCCTCCGCAAACCATGGGGGAACGCCGCGCTGTCACGGGGAAGCAACACGGCGCGCGCGCCGTAGCGCCGGAATGTCGGCAAGCCGCATTCCCGCCGGCAACAGCGGATGCTTGGCGTGACCGACGCGCTGGGCGCGATAGATGCCCGTATGCCCGGAAAACAGATAGGCCACGACACAGGCGAGCGCCGCATAGACCGCCATGTCCGAGCCGAACAGTTCGATGGCCATGATCGTCGATGCGATGGGCGTGTTCGCCGCACCGGCGAACACGGCAACGAAACCGAGCCCTGCCAGTACCGGAATCGGCAACGCGAGCACGTGGCCCAGAGCGTTGCCTAGCGTCGCGCCGATGTAGAAAAGCGGTGTCACCTCGCCGCCCTTGAAGCCGGACGCGAGCGTGACAGCCGTAAAGGCGAACTTGCCCGCGAAATCGTAGACCGGCAGCGGCCCATTGAACGCCTGGACGATCGTGGGGATACCCAGACCCAGATACTGCGGGACGTTCAGGACGACGCCCGCCACGGCCACGACCGCGCCGCCCGCGAGCGGTCGCGCCGGGGCATAGGCAATCTTGCGCTTGATGAGGGCGGCCAGGGCGTGCGTCGAATCGGCGAACAGCATACCCACGATGCCAAAGGCGATCCCCGCCACGATGACCGAGCCCACGCCCAGCGCCGTCACGGCGGGAATGACCGGAATGGCGTAGACGGTATGGTGGACGCCCCAGGCGCGGCACACCTGGTCCGCCACCAGCGACGATGCGATACAGGCCAGCAACGCGTCGTACCGCAGGCGGCCGATGGCCAGCACCTCGAGGCCGAAGATCGCGCCGGCCAGCGGCGTGCCGAATACGGAGGAAAAGCCCGCCGCAATGCCGCCCATGAGGAGAATCCGGCGTTCCTCGCGATCGAGCCCGAAGACGGCCGTCACCTGATCGGCGAGCGCCCCGCCCATCTGGACCGCCGTGCCTTCACGGCCCGCGGAGCCGCCGAAAAGATGCGTGCTCACCGTCGCGATCAGCACGAGCGGGGCCATGCGCTTGGGCACGATCTTCTGCGGATCGTGAATCTCGTCGATCAGCAGGTTGTTGCCGCCTTCGACCGATTGGCCCACGTGATGATAGACCCAGCCCATGGCGAAGCCCGCCAGCGGCAAAAGCCACAGCAGCCACGGATGGTCGAGACGGATGTCGGTTGCGCGATCGAGCGCGTAGAGAAAGACAGCGGATGCGGTGCCGGCCAGCGCACCGAGCAGGCAGGACAGGAGCAGCCAGCGCGCCAGATACGGCAGCATCGCGACCTGCTCGAGAGACCTCAGGTTTTTCATGTTTTCCAGGTTTGAAACACCATCAAACCTGGGCGACGGGGGCACCGCACGGACGACCTACGACCTCCTTCACCCAGGAACTCGTAGGCATCATCAGCCGCTAAAAGGGCGCGGCGGTTAAGGGAGGCATGCCATCTCCGAAAGCCGGGCGATTCTAAAGGGCCATGCGCCCTCCTGCAAGCCGAATGTCGCAAAAAGGACGCGCCAACGCCGCTCTCACTCGTCCGTCGGGCTGCGCGCCGGATGGGGGGGGCGACGCTACAGGAGCGTGAGGAACAGGATCGCGATCAGCAACCCTCCGATCAGGGCGAGATAGACGTTCAGGTTGCCCGACTGCAGCGCGCGCAGTTTCTCCGCGCAACGGTTCACGATCCGGACCGCGGGGTCGAACAGGTGCCGCTCGAACAGATCCGTCACGCCCGCGGAAAACACCAGCCGCTTGATGAAGTACTCGCGCTGCGCGTGCTCGCGCGTGGTGCTGATGGTCGGTTGATACACGAAGCTGTAGAACGTACGCATCGCGTTCGAAAACGTCAGCGCCGTGGTCATGGCGTCGCGCGGGTTCGTCGTCATGCCGCCGAACCACACCGGCGCGCGCCGCACGGCGCGACGCTTCGTCAGCCATAGCAAGGCCACCGGCACAATGGCGAGCAGCGGCATCACGATGACGAGTTTCGATGGCGAGATGAAGGCGAACGTGTCGGTCAGGGGCACCAGCAACCAGCCGGACACCATCGCCTGCGGACTGTTGGCGTTGAACAGCGCCTGGGCGTCCGCCGCCAGCGCATTGAGCCAGAGCGGCGCGCCAACGGCGACCGCCAGCACGCAAAGGCCCAGAATGCCGACCGCCATGGCGTGGGCCCGGGGCACCGGCGGCGTGACGTCGACATCGGGCAAGCCGAGCAATCCCAGCCCGAAGACCTTCACGAAGGTTGCGAGCGCAACGGCTGCGGCAAGCGCGAGCCCCGCGCCGGCGAGCACCAGTACGAGCCGTCCGACAAACGACGAGAGATGGAAGCCCTGAAACACGGACTGGAACACATACCATTCGCTGACGAAACCGGCCTGCGGCGGAACCGACGCGAGACTCATCACCGCAAACACAGCGCCGAGCCCGAGAAGAAAGCCGCTCCGTTTGAGCCACCCGTGCTGAACGATGTCGTAATTGCCCGAGGCACGGAAAACGCCGTCGGCAGTCAGGAAAAGCGCGCCCTTGGCGAGCGCGTGGCCCGCGAGATGCAGCAGCGCCACGGTCCAGGCGAGCCCGGCCAGATCCGGGAGAAGGTCGGCGCGAAAAAGCTGCGTCGCGCCCAGCATGACGACGGCGACCGACGCGTTCTCCGCCGACGAGTAGCTCAGCAACGCGCGCCAGTCGTCCTGCTGGAACGCAAAGAGCACCGCCAGGATCGCGCTGACGACACCCGCCGCAATGGCGATCACGCCGAGGCCGAACGCCGTGTCGGGATGCGCGGCCACATCGAGCCAGCCATTCCATGCGCGGCTCAGGGCGAAGTATGCGGCATTGAGCACGACGCCGGAGAACAGCGCACCGGTTGCGCCGCTGCCGCACGAATAGGCGCGCGGAAACCATTCGTAGAAGGGCAGCAGACCGAGCTTCGCGCCGAACCCGATCAGGAGCGCGATGCCCGCAAACCAGGACACGACATCGCTGGACGTCGCCGCGGCGGCCACGAAGCGCGCAAACCCGATTCCTCCGGCCGCATGGTCGAGCACGACGACCGCGAACACCAGCGCCACCGCCCCCACCTCCAGCAGCGCGAGCATCAGCAATACCGGCTTTGCTTCGTTCTCCTCTGCACGCTCTCCCGCGAGCATCAGCGCGCCGCCGAGACTCATGACCTCCCACGCCACCAGCAGCGAAGCTCCGTCCTGCAGGCCCACCACGCCGAGCGCGCCGAGCAGGCTGAATGCCGCGCCCGCGTACCAGCGTCCCGAGCGGCCCGCGAGCGGAGAGCCCAGCCAGCAGGCGAAGATCGCCGGCACGAGCCCGAAGCCGAGCAGCCAGAGGCCCGACGGCTCGATCGCGAATGAAACGGGATGCGAGGCCAGCGAAAGGCCCAATGCGACGGCCGGCGTACCCAGCGGCAACGCGACCAGACAGGCGAGCATGCCGAGCGCGCAACCCGCGCCAAGCAGTGCGCGCACGATGCGATGTATCGCGCGCAGCGGGGACAGGATCGCAGCCAGCCCCCACACCGCGACCGCGAGGCCAAACAACAGATTAGCGTTCAATCCGGCCTCCCCTCATGCGCTGTTGCGCGCGTCCGACGAGCATCAGCAGCGCGTGAATCAACGCTGCCGGATTGGGCGGGCAGCCCGGCAGATAGACATCGACCGGCACGACGCCGTCCAGTCCGTTGCCGCAGGCGTAGTTCCCCCCCGAGACGCCCCCCGAAACCGCGCAGGTTCCCGTGGCGATGACCCAGCGGGGCACCGGCATCGCGTTCCAGGTCTCGAGCAGCGGCCCGTGCATCGCCTTCGTGACCGGCCCCGTAACCAGCAGCACGTCCGCGAAACGCGGGGACGGCGTAAAAAAAATACCCAGTCGGTGCAGGTTGTAGAACGGATTATTCAAGGCCTGAAGCTCGGACTCGCAGCCGTTGCACGAGCCCGCGTCCACGTGCCGGATATGCAGGCTGCGGCCGAAGGCGCGACGCCCGCGCTCCACGACCTCGCGCGCGATGCGCTCGCTCATGGCCTCGCTCCATTCTAGGTCGAGCCGTTCGCTCACGCCGAGCGCCCAGTCCGTCGATTCCGTAAACGCGCCGGTCGGGCACACTTGCGCGCAGCGCTGGCAGACGATGCAGCGTCCCCAGTCGACTTCCGGCGCCGTCGTGGCCTGCTCCGCCGGCACGAAGCGGATGGCGTGCGTCACGCAGGCCTCGGCGCACGCATCGCACTGCGGCCGGCATTTCGACGGGTCGTAGCGCGGCATGCCCAGCACGCCCTGCTGCCCGTCCTCGCCGCGCTTGAACGGCCAGTCCGTGCTCGCGCGGCCTTCCTTGAGTCCAAACCAGGTCCAGAGTGACATGGCGCATGTTCCTCGCAATGCGCGTACCGGCTAGCGGGCGCAGCCCGAGATCGTCAAGCCGAAACTCGCCTCATTGATCGCGTAGTCCATCATGTTGCTGTCGTGCACGGTCGACGGAAAAACACGCCAGTTCGCGAACGACGGCGACTTGATTTTCACGCGCTGCAATCGCCCGTTCGCGTCGAGATGCACGGCATACAGGACCGTGCCGCGCGGCGACTCCGACCAACCCAGTCCTTCGGCGCCCGCCGGCGGGACGCAGGCGGCCGATAGCGGGCCGTCCGGCAAGCCCCCGGCGATGGCCTGGCCGACGAGCGCCATGCTCGCGCGCAGCTCGGCGATGCGAACCCTCATCCGCGCGGCCGCATCGCCCTCCTGCGCCACCGCAACCTCCGGCTGCAGCGTGCGATACGCCGCATACGGATGGTCCCGCCGCAGATCGCGATCCACGCCGGAGGCGCGCTCGATGGGGCCGGTCGCGCCCTGGTCGAAGGCGAGCTTCTGGCTCAGTGGCGCCGTGGAGATCAGGCGATCGAGGTGACTGGTGGTTCGTTCGATCAACCCGATGTACTGGTCGATCTGCGGCTTCAGTGCCGCCAGCCCTTCATGGACCGCATGCAGATCGAGGTCATGCCGCACGCCGCCCGGCCACACGAGACTGCGCAGAAAACGGCTGCCGCTGGCGCGTCCGTTGATCTGCCTGGCCCGCTCCTCGAGCAGCTTGCCCTGCGCTTCGCCCACCTTCAGCGTGGTCGTATGGCACAGGTGGCCAAGATAGTGGAGATGGTTGTAGAGGCGTTCGAGTTCCGCCGCGATCAGCCGGATCCATTGGGCCCTGACTGGAACTTCGCACTCCGCAGCATCCTCGATGGCCTGCGCATAGGCGATCGTGTGCGCCACGCTGTCGATCCCCGTCACCCGTTCCGCGAGCAAGGCAGCGGAGCCGGTATCCATGCCCTCGAACTGCTTTTCCATGCCGCGATGCTTGAGAAACAGGTTCGGGTGATAGTGCAGGATCCCTTCGCCCAGATAGTAGAAAATGAATTGCGCGGACTCCAGCACATCGGCTCGCACCGGCCCGAACGGCAGCAGTTGCACGTGCTTGCCCGATACCGTCGGCAGGGACGGCGCAGGCAGTTTCGCCGCCATGCTCTCGCCTTGTGCGCCGGCCGGCTCGAGCGGCCCGCGCTCCGTGCGCGGCAGAAACGCGGTAAGCAGCCGTTCGGGCTCCGGATGGCCCGAAAACGCGACGCCGCTCATTTCCATGACTTCGCGCTCGTGCCAGCCCAGCAGCGGACTGATGGCCGCCAGGCTCGGCACCGGGCACCCGTTCACCGGCACGCGCCAGCCGCGGAATGTCTCCTGACCGGGCAAGGTGGCGACGTAGCGAAGCTCCGCATCGGAGGCCGACGGGAACCACGCATAAACGCCCTGAAAACGCCCGCCGGCAGCGACCAGTTCCTGCGCGCGCGCCGCGAGTTCCGCGACCGGCAGCGTGACGTATTCGCAGTTCCTCATCGCGGGCCTCCAGCGAGATCCGCGGCGACGACCTCGAAATACCGCCACAGCGCCTGCGGCCACCAGATCCCGAGCACGCATACGGGCAGGAGTGCCAACCACATGGGCAAGGTCATCCACGGGCTGACCTCGACGCCGCGGGTGACGGGCGGCGCAGCGGCAAGCGGCGTGCGGGTGTCGAAGTACATGGTCCGGAAGTGATTCAGGAAGCCGATGAAGATCACGATCAGGAGCAGCAGGAGCACGATCACGGCCCACGCGTTGGGCGTGGCGAACCCCGCGCGCATCAGCGCCAGTTCGCTCAGGAACAGCCCGAACGGCGGCGCGCCCGTGATCGCGACCGCTCCCGCGATCCACAGTGCCCCCGTGACCGGAAAGCGGGACCAGACGCCCCGGATCGCATCGATGTCCTTGGTTCCATACACGCGCATCACGTTACCGGCGCCGAAGAACATGAGCGACTTGTTCAGCGAATGGTTGAGCATGTGATAAAGCACCGCGGCGATGGCGAGCGGACCGCCGAAACCGAATCCGAGCGCCAGCACGCCCATGTGCTCGACGCTCGAATACGCCATGAGCCGCTTGATGCCCTGCTGCCGCACGATGAACAGCGCGGCGACGAACAGCGAAAAGGCGCCGAACGCGACGAGCACGGTCCGCGGCAACAGGGAGCCGCTCGCTGCATCGGTGATCGTCAGAAAGCGGGCGACGCCGAGCATCGCCGTGTTCAGGAGCGCCCCCGAGAGCATGGCCGATACGGGCGCCGGGCCTTCGCTATGGGCGTCGGGCAGCCAGGTGTGCATGGGCGCGAGACCCGCCTTCGTCCCGTAACCGACCAGCACGAGCAGAAAGGCCATCTGCGTGAGCGCCGGGCTCATGCGGGGCGCCGCGCGACGCAGGGTGTCCCAGGTCATGTCGTAGGTGGGCCCCAGAACGAGACTGCCCGCCCAGTAGAACAGCACCGTGCCGAGCAGCGCGAGGCTGATGCCGGCGGACACCACGATGATGTATTTCCAGGCCGCCTCGATCGCCTCCTGTCCCCGCTCGAAACCGACGAGGAAGGTGCTTACGAGCGTCGTCAGCTCGATGGCGATCCAGTAGACGCCGATGTTGTTCATCAGCGGCCCGCAGATCATCGTGGCGGCGAACAGCGCAAACAGCGCGTAGAACCCGGGCAGCCGCGCTTCCTCCTCCTTCAGCAGGCGCATGTAGCCGACGGCGTAGATCGAGGCCAGGCAGTAGACCACGCACGTGCATACGAGCGTCCAGGCGCCGAGCGCATCGAACAGCACGTAGCCGTTGACGAAGGTTCTGGCGCCATCGACATGGATGACGAGCACGATGGAAGCGACGAGGCACACGATGGCCGCCACGAGGTTGGCATACTCGGCCAC
>Ga0164242_10000311_pt1 | contig 60478 bp, 55 predicted proteins | sample OricomgcompostMG_FD_108783 | JGI IMG/M metagenome (GOLD analysis project Ga0164242, IMG submission 108783) | Miracle-Growth compost microbial communities from Emeryville, California, USA - Original compost - Miracle growth compost (MG) ...
GCGAGGTACGCCGGGAGGTCCTGACGACACCGCTGCAGCGGTTCACGGCGTACACGATCACCCAGCCGGCACGGCTCGAGCGGCAGCTCGCCCGCGCCGGCCAGGAGGGCTACGCCACCACCGCCGAGGAGATGACGCTCGGCGCCTGCTCCGTCGCCGTACCGGTCACCGTGGCCGACGAGGTGGTCGCGGCCATCGGCATCGTCGTGGCCGACCTGCGCCGTACCCGCCCGCGGCTCGTGGCAGCGCTGCAGGTAGCGGCGCAGGGCATCGCCCGCAGCCTTCGCTGACGCCGGTCAGGACGCCCGAGCGGCGGATCGCACCGGCAGGGTGAGCACGGCGACCACGCCGAGGGCCGCGACCACGGCGAAGAAGTAGAAGCCCCACGGGTGTCCCCAGCCGGCGCTCACCAGCGCACCGGTGACCGACGGCCCGACGATCGAGCCGATCCGGCCGATGCCCGAGGCGGATCCGAGGGCGGTGCCGCGGACCGCGCTCGGGTAGAACTGCGTGACGTAGGCGTAGACGAGCACCTGGGCGGAGAAGACGAAGGTGCCGGTCAGGAAGACCACCACGTCCAGCAGCACGTCGCTGTGCATCCGGATGCTCAGCAGAGCCAGCATCACCGCCGAGACCGCGAACCACAGCAGGGCGGTCCACTTGATGCCGCGCCGGTCGGCGATGAAGCCACCGAGGACCAGACCGAAGACGCCGCCCAGATTGAGCACGAGCAGCTGCGTCACCGCGGCAGGTACGGCGTAGCCCGCCGAGTGCATCAGCTGCGGAAGCCAGGTGTTGAGGCCGTAGACGAGCAGCAGGCCCATGAACGAGGCGACCCACACGCCGATGCCTGCGCGCAGCAGCGCCGGCTTGAGCAGCTCGCTGAACGGCACCCGCTGGCGCTCGCTGCGGCCCTGGGCGGCGACGAACGCCTCGGACTCCGGCAGCTTGAACCACTGGACGGCCGCGACGACGAGACCGGCGATGCCCAGCACGTAGAAGAGCACCTTCCAATCGTGGGTCACCTCGAGGGCCAGCAGCGAGGTGATCACCGCACCGGTGTGGTAGCCGGTCATGGTGAGCGTGCTGGCGCGGGCGCGGCGCTTCTCCGGCATGTTCTCGGACATGATGGTCAGCGAGACCGGCATGCAGGCGCCCAGCCCCAGGCCGGCGACGAACCGCAGCGCGGCGAACATCGCGACCGAGCCGGCGGACGGCACCAGCAGCGTGAAGACCGAGAACAGCAGCACCGAGCCGATCAGGAGCCGGCGGCGTCCGAAGGCGTCGGAGAGCGGGCCCACCAGGACGGCGCCGATCGCGACGCCCACCAGCGAGAGCGTCGACACCGTCGTCGCATCGGCCGGCGTGAAGTTGAGATGGTGGGTGTCGATCAGGGTCGGGATGATCGCGCCGAGCACGACCAGGTCGTAGCCCTCGAGCATCACCGTGATCCAGCACAGGACGACGGTCCAGGCGTTCCGGTGGCCCTGGTTCGCCGTCGCCGCGGCGGCGGAAGGGGTGAGGGAGGTTGTCATGGGTATCTCCGGGACAGGGTCGGGCGGGCGGATCAGAACGGGTAGTCTGCGATGTCGGGGCGCATGGTCACCCACTGCGTCTCGGTGAACGCCTCGACGTTGGCGGCCGCACCGCCGAAGCGTGAGCCGGTGCCGGAGGCCTTCGTCCCGCCGAAGGGCGCGTTGGCCTCGTCGTTGACGGTCTGCTCGTTGATGTGGACCTTGCCGGAGTCGATCCGGTCGGCCAGCTGCATCGCCGTACCGACCTCGCCGAGGATGCCGACCGAGAGGCCGTACTCGCAGTCGTTGACGATGGCGGCGGCCTCCTCCAGCGTGCTGAAGGAGAGCACCGGGGCGACAGGGCCGAAGATCTCCTCGCGCCAGGCCGGCATGTCGGTGGTGACGTCGGTCAGGACGGTCGGGCGGTACGCCGGCCCGGTCGGCTCGCCGCCAGCGGCCACGGTGGCGCCGGCCTCCACACTTGCGGTGACGATGCCGTGGATCCGGTCGAGCTGACGGCGGTCGATGATCGGGCCGAGCGCGACGTCCTCGCGGGCCGGGTCGCCGACCGGCAGTGCCGCGGCCTTGCCGGCGAGGACCGCGACGTACTCCTCGACGAGGGACTCGTGCACGATGTGGCGTCCGGTGGTCATGCAGATCTGGCCCTGGTGCAGGTAGGAACCGAAGGCGCCGGCGGAGGCGGCCTTCGCGACGTCGGCGCCGGGCAGGACGACCAGGGCGTTGTTGCCGCCCAGCTCGAGGTGTGCCCGCTTGAGCAGCCGACCGGCCTGCTCACCGATCATCCGACCGACCGGCGTCGAGCCGGTGAAGGAGATGACCCGAACCTCCGGCGCCTCCACGACCGCCTGGCCGACGCTGCCGTCGCCCGGCAGCAGGTGCAGGACGCCGGCGGGCAGGCCCGCCTCCTCGAAGATCCGGGTGATCACCACACCGCCGCTGACGGCGGTACGCGGGTCGGGCTTGAGCAGGACGGCGTTGCCGAGGGCGAGCGCCGGAGCGACCGAGCGCAGGCCGAGGATCAGCGGGAAGTTGAACGGCGCGATCACGCTGACCACGCCGGCGGGACGACGCCGTGCGAAGGACCAGCGTGCCTCGTCCGACGTCAGCACCTCCCCCTGCGGGTGGCTGGGCAGGCCGGCGCACTCGAAGCACTCGCTGACCGCCAGGCCGACCTCGAAGGCGGCCTTGGCCCGCGTCGAGCCGGCCTCTCGGACGAGCCACTCCTCGATTTCCGCGGCGTGCTCGGCGAACAGCTGACCGGCTCGGCGCAGGACGGCCGCTCGTTCGGCCGGCGTGGTCGCGGCCCAGGCCCGCTGAGCCTCGGCGGCGGCGGTGGCGGCACGGGTGGCGTCGGCGGCGCTGGCCTGGCCGACGATGCCGAGCTGGTCACCGGTGGCCGGCTCGATGACGGCGTACTCGCTCGTGGAGTCCTGCCAGCCGTCGCTGAAGAACCTCTTGCTCCAGGTCTGGGAGTCCAGAAGTGTCATGGTGGTGCCTTTCTCGGAGCTGGGTCTCAGGCGTTCGGGGCGGTCAGCGAGGTGTCGACCTGGATGAGCCGCGGTCCCTCGTGCGGCGTGGCCAGGGTGGAGCGCAGCTCGTCGACCGAGCCGGCGTGGATCGCCGGTACGCCGTACCCCTCCGCGATGCGGGTGAAGTCCAGGCCCGGTACGTCGAGGCCGGGGACGTCCGGGGTCCCGAGCAGGTCACCGAACCAGCGCAGTGCGCCGTAGGTGCCGTTGCGCAGCAGCACCACGGTGACGTTCGCCCTCTCCTGGGCGGCGGTCCACAGGGCGGTGATGCCGTAGTTGGCCGAGCCGTCGCCGATCACGCCGACGACTGGCCGGTCCGGCTGGCCGAGCGCCACGCCGACGCTGGCCGGCAGGCCGTAGCCGAGACCGCCGGCAGCCGGGAAGTAGTAGGACCCGGGCCGACGCAGGTCCATCTGACGCCACCACGAGGAGGTCGTCGAGGTCGACTCGACCACGTAGGAGGTGTCCTGCGGCTGCACGTCGCGCAGGGCGGCGAACACCTCCTCGGGGTGCAGCGCCACCTCGCTACCAGCGGACGGTGCCGGCGGCGTCGTGTAGCCACGCTCGCTGCGAGCGGGCGCTTCGATCGCCTTGAGCAGCAGGTCGATCACGGCACCCGGCGAGGCGACCAGCGCCTCTCCCATCGGCGCCCGCGCGGCGGCCGCGGCGTCGTCGGTCACCTGGACCAGCCGGGTGTCCTCGGGTAGGTAGGGACCGGGCAGGTGCTCGTGGTAGCGGAAGACAGGTGCGCCCAGGACCAGGACCAGGTCGTGGCCCGCGAACGCCTCCGAGATCGGCGCGATGCCGGCGGGCAGGACGCCGCGGAAGAGCGGGTGTCGGTTCGGGAAGGGCAGCCGGAACTGCGACGGCGCCGCCCAGACCGGGCTCTCCAGTCGCTCGGCCAGGTCCACGGCCGACTCCAGCAGGCCCTGGGTGTCGACGTCCCCGCCCAGCACGAGCAGGGGTCGCCGCGCCGAGGCCACCTGCTCGACCAGCCAGGCCGCCTGCGCCTCGTCCGGGGCTCCGGCCCGACGTACGGTCCGACCGAGCACGGCCGCAGGGTTCTCGCCCACCTCGACCGACCAGTCGTCGTAGGGCACCGAGAGGTAGGTGGGGCGTCGCTGCAGCTGCGCCTCGAACACGGCCTGGGCGAGGGCCCGCGGGACGTCCTCGGCGCAGGCCGGCTCGCCCGCCCAGCCGACGAGAGGACGCATCAGCGTCGGTGCATCGACGTTCGCCAGGTTCGCCTCGAGACCGATCGCGGAGCGCACCTGCTGTCCGGCGACGACCACCAGGGGCGTGCGCGCGGCGACCGCGTTGGTCAGGGCCCCCATACCGTTCCCCGAGCCCGAGGCGGCGTGCAGGTTCACCAGGACCGGCCGGCCGGCGGCCTGGGCGTACCCGTCGGCCATCGAGACGACCGCTCCCTCGTGCAGGCCGAGCACGTAGCGGAAGCTGTCAGGCAGCTCGGCGAGGAAGGGCAGCTCGTTGGAGCCGGGGTTCCCGAAGATCGTCGTCATTCCCTGGCGATCGAGGAAGTCGTGGACGAGGCGGCGTACGGAGGGCACGGGGATCCTTTCGTGGCGTGATCGCGCTCACGCTAAGAGACGGGCCCGATTAAGGCCAATAGATGTTGGAGCGCTGTGACATAGGCTCTGTCTATGTCGGACTTCGACCTCAACCTGGCACGGGTATTCGTGCTGCTCTACGAGACCGGCAGCGTGACCGTGACCGCGGACGCCCTCCATGTCACCCAGCCGACCGTGAGCTACAGCCTCGGCAAGCTACGTCGCCACTTCGGCGACGAGCTGTTCCGGCGTACCGGCCGTGGTCTTGCGCCGACCTCTGTGGCACAGCGCATCTACGAGCCGCTGCACCGCGGCCTCGCCGAGATCGACGGGACGCTGCGCCAGGTCGAGGACTTCGTGCCCGCCACCACGGCCGCACGGTTCACCATCGCGCTCTCCGACCTGGGCGAGGTGACGCTGCTGCCGCGCCTGGTCGCGGCCGCACGCCGACACGCTCCGCACGTGTCCTTCACGGTCCGCCCGCTGGACGTCGACGACGCCGAACGGTTGCTCGGGCGAGGCGAGCTCGACGCCTTCGTGGCGACGCCGGTGCTCACCTCCCACCGCACCGTGCGGGTCCCGCTCTTCCGTGAGCAGTACGTCGGCGTGGTCGCGGCCGACCATCCGCGCATCGACGGCGACGCCGTCACGCTGACCGAGCTGGAGCACGAGCACCATGCGATCGTCGTCGGGCCGAGCGGCCACGTCGGACCTCGCGCTGCGCTGGCCCGCGCCGGGCTGCTCGACCGGGTGGCGGTCGAGGTCACCCGCTTCTCGGCGCTGCCCTACCTCCTCGAGGCGACCGACCTGGTCGCGATCGTGCCCGAGTTCGTGGCAGCGGTCGAGGCGGAGTCCCACCGGTTGCGGATGGTGCGGCTGCCGTTCGGGATCGAGCCGATGGAGGTCGCCCTGTACGCCCGTCACGAGAGCTCGCGCAGCCCGGCTCAGCGCTGGCTGGTGTCCTTCCTCGTCGAGGTCCTCGGCGAGCCGATCAGCCCGGCGCAGCGTCCGCCGTTGCCGAGCATCCGGTGAAGCACCTCGGCTGTCAGGGCAGCGCTGTGCCTGCTTGCTCGCGCGCCGTCACGACTGCGGCCAGCCGGTGTAACCCTCGGCGAGGTACGTCGATCCGGCCCGCGAGCCCACGATGCTGGACAGCTCTCCCAGCTGGCGCTGCTCGTCGAAGTCGGAGGCGCCGTCGACCCGGTGCAGCATCGTCGTCATCCAGTAGGAGAAGTGCTGCGCCTTCCACACCCGCGCCAGGGCGCGATCGGTGTACTCACCCAGCGCGGCCTCGTCGTGCTTGGTCAAGGCCCGCTCGATGGTCTCGGCGAGCACCCTGACGTCGGCCAGCGCCAGGTTGAGGCCCTTGGCGCCGGTCGGCGGGACCGTGTGCGCCGCATCGCCGGCCAGCAGGAGCCGGCCGTGCCGCATCGGCGCCTGCACGAAGCTGCGGAACGGCAGCACGGTCCGCTCGATGACCGGCCCCTCGTTGAGCCGGAAGCCGTCCTCACCCGCCAGCCGGGCCTGGAGCTCGGCCCAGATCCGGTCGTCGGACCAGTCCTCGACGTTCTCGGCCGGGTCGCACTGGAAGTAGAGCCGCTGCACCGACTCGGTGCGCTGGCTGACCAGGGCGAACCCGCGGTCCGATCGGGTGTAGATCAGCTCGGGTGCGCTGGGTGCGGACTCGGTCAGGATCCCGAACCAGGCGAACGGATACTCCCGGAAGTACCGGGTCGGCTCCGGCACCAGGTCGCGGCAGACGCTGCGCGAGCCGTCGGCCCCGACCACCAGGTCCGCGGCGATCTCGTGCCGTGCACCGTGCTCGTCCGTGTAGCGCACCCGCGGAGCGTCCAGTGCGTCGAGGACCTCGGTGCCGGTGATGCCGTAGCGCAGGTCACCGCCGTCGGCGGTGCGCTGCCGGTGCAGGTCCAGGAAGACGTCGGTCTGGGGATAGAGCCAGCACGAGGCACCGGCCAGGTCCTCGAAGTCGATGCGGTGGCTGACACCGCCGAACCGCAGCGAGATCCCCTCGTGTCGGTGACCTTCGCGCAGGACCCGGTCGACGCCCGAGTCGACCAGCATCCGCACCGAGTCGCGCTCCAGGATCCCGGCGCGGTGGGTGTGCTCGATGACGTCCGCGGTGCGGTTGTCGACCACCGCCGAGTCGATCCCGGCCAGGTGGAGCAGGTGGGAGAGCATCAGCCCGGCCGGGCCGCCGCCGACGATCGCGACCTGGGTGCGGGTGGTGCTCGCGAGAGTGCTGGTGTCCATGCCGCGCACGCTAGTGAGACCTGGCGCACATGTGCGACCATCGCTTTTCGTTCAGTGAAAAAGGAGTCGGTGATGAGCGATGGCGCCGCCCCCGGATCCTCGCTGGTCGCGCGCACCCTCGCCGTGCTGGGCGCCTTCGATGAGCAGCATCGCCGGCTGACGCTGTCGACCATCGCCGACCGCGCCCGGCTTTCCCCCGCCACCACTCTGCGGATCGTGCGCGAGCTCGTGTCCGGAGGAGCCTTGGTCCGCCACGAGGACAAGACCTATGTCATCGGTCGTCGGCTGTGGGCCCTCGGGCTGCTCTCGCCCACCCAGACCGGGCTGCGGGACATCGCCTCGCCGTACCTCCAGGACATCCACGCCGCCACCCGCGCCACCGTCCACCTCGCCGTGCGGGAGGGCACCGAGGTGCTCTACCTCGACCGGATCTCGGGACAGGCGTCGGTGCCGGTCGTCAGCCGGGTCGGCGGCCGGCTGCCGCTGCACGCCACCGGCGTCGGCAAGGCACTGCTCGCGCACGCCCCGGACGACGTGGTGGCCGAGGTGATGGCGTCGCTGCCGCGCTTCACGCCGTACACCATCACCGCGCCGGGCCTGCTCTCCCGCCAGCTCGCCCGGATCCGGACCGATGGCTACGCCACCACTCGCGAGGAGATGACCCTCGGCGCATGCTCGGTGGCGGTGCCGGTGCGCGTCGGGGAAGAGGTCGTCGCCTCGATCGGCGTCGTCGTCCCGGACTTCCGCCGGGAGCGCGCCCGCCTCGTCGCCGCGCTCACCGTCGCGGCCGCCGGCATCGGACGCGCGCTCGGCGTCAGCCCACCGGCGCCGTACCGAGCGTGACGGTGCCGGTGTGGCTCGCCCCGGACTGATCCGTCCAGGTCACCGCGACCCGCTGCCCCGGCTCGAGCGTGGCGACCCGCGAGGTGAGCGCTGTGTAGCTGCCGACCTTGGCGCCGGCGACCGAGGTGATCGTGTCGCCCGCAGCGATGCCGGCCTTGTCGGCGGGACCACCGGAGACGACGCCCACGATGTACGGCGCGGAGGACTGGCTGCTGACCTCGACGCCGAGCGCCGCCTTGGAGCCGATCGTGATCGTCTTCGAGGCCTGGCCCGCCTCGATCTTGCCGGCGATCCGCAGCACGCGCGCCACCGGGATCGCATAGCCGGTGACCTGGCTGCTCCCGCTCGAAGCGGCGACGTTCATGCCGACGACCTGGTCGGCGCCGGACAGCAGCGCACCGCCGGAGTCTCCGGAGACCACGTCGGCGTTGTCCTCGATCAGACCCTTCAGGTGCTCGGTACCGCCGTCGTCGTCGCTGACGTCGATCGTCTTGCGGCGCACCGTCACGGTCCCGTCGGCCGCGGTGAGGGCGCCTCCACCCTCGGCGTTGCCGACCGCCGTCACCGCCTCGCCGACACTCACCGAGCGGTCGGTGGTGACGGTGCTGAGGCCGGTCGCGTCGGCGAGCTTGAGGACCGCGACGTCATGGGTGGCGTCGTACCCGACGACGGTTGCTGTGTACTTCTTGCCGGTGCTCGGCACCGTCACCGTGATCGACGTGGCGTCGGCTACGACGTGGTGGTTGGTGACGACGGTGCCGTCCGAGCCGATCACCAGGCCGGTGCCGGCGGCTTCACCCTGGCCATAGTCAAGAACGGTGTCGATGAGCACGACACCCTTCGACTCCTCGCTGGTCGCGGACGTGGCGTCCTGGGTCGCCGTGTTCTGGGTCTGGCTGGTGCCGCCGTCGTATCCGTAGCCGCCGCCGTAGGAGCCGCCATAGGACCCATAGCCGCCGCTGCCGCCGTAAGAGCCGCCGCCGAAGCCGTAGCCTTCGTACCCGCCGTAGCCGTAACCGCCGTAGCCGGCCGTGGCCCAGCCGCCCGGTCCGCCGCCGAAGTAGCCGTGCGCGTCCACGACGCTGACCGCGGCGACCGCCGGGGCAGCGATCGGGACCGTGATCAGCGGAAGGGTGAGCGCGGCCGCAGCCAGTGCGCGGCGGGACCGACGTGAGCGGGATACGCGTGACGAGCGAGGCATCGTTGGCTCCTTGACGAAGAGGTGATGCCTTCAGTCTGGAGCGGTGATCTGAGCGTGACAGAAGAGAACGGTGGAGGATCCGCTGAGAAGACACGCCGCGGTAGGCAACTGGTCTTGAGTGACAGGGCCGCCGCGCTCGCGCCAGCCGCTCAAGACCAGTTAGCGGAGCGATCGGCCTGCTCGCCTACGCTTCAGCGTCATGGAGTCCGCACGCCCTGCCGCCGGATCGCAGACGCTCGATCGTGGCCTGCGCGCCCTGGAGATGGTCGCGACGGCGCGTGACGGGCTGACGATCCAGGACGTGTCGGCCGCCCTGGGCGTGCACCGCTCGATCGCCTCCCGGCTGCTCTCGACGCTGGTGGACCGTCGACTGGTCCTCCGCGGCGGTGACGGGCGCTTCCGCGCCGGCGCCGAACTGGCGGCCCTGGCAGCGGGCGTGCACGCGACCTTGCGAGCCACAGCGACGCCGGTCCTGCACCAGCTGGTCGAGCAGCTCGGCGCGACCATCGCGCTGCTCGTCGCCGAAGGCGGCGAGGCCGTGGCCCTGGAGGTCGCCGAGCCTCCGGCTGCGCCCTACGTCCTCTCGTTCAGGACCGGCAGTCGGCACCCGCTCGGCAAGGGCTCGGCCGGCGCCGCGCTGCGCGCCGCCCTGCCGCCTGCCCCCGGGGAGGACGAGGCCGTCGTGCAGGCCCGCCGGCGCGGGTACGCCGAGACGTTCGGGGAGGTCGAGTCGGGCGCCTACGGCGTCGCCGTGCCGATCGCCGTACCCGGCCTGCCGCCGGCTTGCCTCAACCTGATCACCCATCGCAGCGAGATCGCCACCTCGGCCGGACCGGTGCTCGCCGAGGCCGCCGCTCAGATCGTGCGCGCGCTCGCCTGAGCGCTTGACAAGGACGCGTGACGGCGCACACACTCAACTCATCGCGCGTGCACATATTAGATAGCGACGTGCATTTAACGCACAAGGAGTCTCGAAGTGCCCCTCTCCCAGGAGTCCGCCGGCCGCGACGTCACCCTTCCGTCGGGGACGCATATCCGCTACTACGAGGCCGGAGCCGCCGACGCCACGCCGGTGGTCCTGCTGCACGGCTCCGGCCCGGGCGCGACCGGCTGGTCGAACTTCTCCGGGAACATCGGCGCCATCGCCGACGCCGGCTTCCACGTACTGGCCCCGGACATGCCCGGTTGGGGTGACTCCGATGCGGTCGCCACCAAGGAGATGGATCACGACCGCGACCTGATCGGCTTCCTCGACGCGCTCGGCATCGAGAAGGCGGCTCTGGTCGGCAACTCGATGGGCGCCCACACCGCGATCCGCTTCGCCACCCTGCACCCCGAGCGGATCACCCACCTGATCACCATGGGTGCCTCGCTCGGTCGCGGGCCGGCGACGCTCTTCGGTCCCGGTGACGGGCCCTCCGAGGGCCTCAAGATGGTGGTCAAGGCGTACAAGGACGCCAGCCCGGAGAACATGAAGGCCCTGGTCGAGATCATGACCTACGACAAGGAGCGCTTCGCGACCGCCGAGCTCACCGCGGCGCGTTCCGAGGCGGCCCTGGCCCGTCCGGAGCACCTGCAGAACTACGTCGACGGCATCCCACTCGGTGCCCCGATCCCGTTCAAGGTCGACCGCTCCAAGATCCCCGGCATCCAGACCCCGACCCTGCTGATCCACGGCCGCGACGACCGGGTGCTGCACTACGAGATCAGCCTCCGGCTGTGCGCCGAGATCCCCAACGCGCGCCTGCTCCTGCTCAACCGCTGCGGCCACTGGGCGATGATCGAGCACGCCGAGGAGTTCAACCGCGTCGTCGTCGACTTCCTGCAGAACAACTGAGGCGGACCATGACCACTCTGGACACCGACGTCCTCGTCATCGGCGCCGGACCGGTCGGCCTGATCACGGCCAACCTGATCGGCGTCCGCGGACACCGCGCCACGGTCCTCGAAGCACGCACCGAGCTGATCGGCTACCCGCGCGGCGTCGGGCTCGACGACGAGTCGATCCGCACCCTCGTCGCCGCCGGCCTGTGGCGCCAGGTCGAGCAGTTCACCGTGCCGAACCATGTCGCGCGACTGGTCAACGGCGAGGGCCAGGTGCTCGCCACCAACGACCCGAAGAACGCCGATTTCGGCTTCGCACGCAAGCACGGCTTCAACCAGCCGGTCATCGACGCCGAGCTCGCTCGCGGCCTCGACCGCTTCGAGGGCACCGAGCTGCGCTTCGGCCACCGCGTAGTGGGCCTTGCCGACAAGGGCTCGCACGTCGAGGTCACCGCCGAGCAGGTCGACGAGGCCGGCGGCGTCATCGGCACGGTCACGTTGACCGCGCGCTACGTCGTCGGCGCCGAGGGCGGCAGCTCCTTCACCCGCAAATGGATGGGCGTGGAGTTCGAGGGCAAGTCACCCTCGACCCGCTGGGTCGTCGTCGACGTCGATGACGACCCGATCGGGACGCCCAACGTCTATCTCGGCGCCGACCCGAAGCGGCCCTATGTCTCCATCGGCCTGCCCCAGGGCGTACGGCGCTGGGAGTTCATGCTGCACGACGACGAGCCGACCGAGCTGGTCGACGACCGTGCGTTCATGAACGGACTGCTCGCGGCGATGGTGCCCGACCCGGCCTCGCTGTCGATCATCAACCAGCGCACCTTCACCCATCACGGCCGGATCGCCTCGACCTTCCGCAAGGGCAACGTCTTCCTCGCAGGCGACGCCGCCCACCTGATGCCGGTCTGGCTCGGCCAGGGCTGGAACTCCGGCATGCGCGACGCCACCAACCTCGCCTGGAAGCTCACCTCGGTCCTCGACGGGTCGGCCGACGAGGACCTGCTCGACACGTACACCACCGAGCGCCACCGGCACGCCGCCGACATGATCGACGTCAACATGGCGGCCGGGACGGTGATGAAGATGAAGCCGTTCGGCGGCTGGGTCCGCGACCGGCTCGCCTCGGCACTCAACCTGGTGCCGACGTGGAAGTCCTACTTCACCGAGCTCCGGTTCAAACCGATGCCGCGCTACGCCACCGGCGTCGTCGTCGACCAGGTCACCCTCACCCCGGGGAAGGCAGAGGCCGGCTTCAAGCACGGCAAGCTACAGCCGTTCGTCGACTCTCCGGGCGAGGTATCGCCGGTCGGCCTGCAGTTCATCCAGCCGCGGGTGAACACGGCCGAGGCGACGAACGCGCTGCTCGACGAGGTCACCGGCCACTGGTGGGTGCTCGCCACGTGGGGCACCAACCCGACGAAGTACCTCGCGCCGGAGGACCTCGCGTTCTGCGCGCGCCACCGGATCAGGCTGGTCAGCTTCGTGCCGGAGACGCAGCGCGAGTGGGCGGAGAAACAGTACGCCGACTCGCCGGCCGCCGTCACTGTCGTCGGTGACGTCTCCGGCGCCCTCAAGCGCTGGTTCGACGTACGCGCCTGCGGAGCGGTCCTCCTGCGCCCCGACCACTTCGTCGCCGCCGCCTGCTTCAACCAGCAGGTCTCCGCCGCTCTCGCCGCCGTCCGGAAGGCAGGAAACCTCCGATGACCCTTGCGCTCGTCACCATGTCCCACAGTCCGCTGCTAGAGTTCAACGACCCGCCGGCCGAGGTGAAGGCCGAGGTCGACGAGGCCTTCGCCGCGGCCCGGGCGTTCGTGCGGGACTACGACCCCACCCTGGTCGTCTCCTTCGCGCCGGACCACTACAACGGCTTCTTCTACGACCTGATGCCGCCGTTCTGCATCGGCTATGCGGCCGAAGGCGTCGGTGACTACAACACCGCGGAGGGTCCGCTGTCGGTGCCCACCGACGTCGCCGAGCGACTGGCCGAGTGGGTGGCCGAGCGTGACCTCGACATCGCCATCTCCCGCAAGATGGAGCTCGACCACGGCGCCATCCAGCCCCTCGAGCTGCTCTTCGGTGGCATCGACGCCGTCCCGACCATCCCGGTCTTCGTCAACGGCGTCGCCCAGCCGTTCGTGAAGATGTCGCGGGTGCGCAAGCTGGGCGAGGCGGTCGGGTCGTTCCTCACCACTCTCGACGACGAACGGGTCCTCGTCGTGGGATCCGGTGGTCTCTCCCACGACCCGCCCGTGCCGCAGTGGGCCACGGCCACCGAGCAGCAGCGGGCGCTGCTGCTCAACGGTCGCCACCCGACCGCGGCCGCGCGTGACGCGCGCCAGCAGAACGTCATCAACGCCGGCAAGGCGTTCGCCGCCGGCACCGCCACCATCCAGGACCTCAATCCTGAGTGGGACCAGGCCCTGATGGCGACGTTGGCCTCCGGCGACCTGTCCCCCATCGACGCGATGGCACCCGCCCGGATGGCCGAGGACGCCGGCAACTCCGCCCACGAGGTCCGGACCTGGGTCGCCGCCTTCGCGGCACTCGGCGCGGCCGGAGCCTACGACGTCAGCTACTCCTACTACCGCCCCATCCGGGAGTACATCGCCGGCTTCGGGCTGATGACCGCGCGCAGCTCCTGACCGGGCTGGAAGCTCACTCGAGCTCGGCGAGGGCGGAGCTGAGCCGTCGAACGGCCTCGTCGACAGTGCTGCGGGGACAGCCCAGGTTCACGCGCATGTAGCCGTGGCCCTCGGCGCCGAACTTCTGTCCCTTGTCCAGCCACAGCCGAGCTCGGGTGAGCATGAACCGGTCGAGCGCCTCCGCGTCCATGCCGAGGCCGCGGCAGTCCATCCACGCCAGGTAGAGCGAGTCCGCCGGCAGCACCCGGACCTTCGAGGTCCGGCTGTTGATCTCCTGGGCGAAGTGGGCGTGGTTGCCGCGCAGGTAGGTGAGCAGCTCCTCCAGCCACGGCTCGCCGTGGGTGTACGCCGCCTCCGCGGCGACCATGCCGAGGACGTTGACCAGGGGGAACAGGTTGCGCTCGTACTGCCTGGCGAACTCCGCCCGGAGCCGCGGGTCCGGAACGAAGATGTTCGCGCTCTGCAGGCCCGGCAGGTTGAAGGTCTTGCTCGGCGCGGTGCAGGTGACGCTGTTGCGCGCAAACTCCGCGCCCAGCGACGCGAACGGGACATGCCGCTTGGCCGGGTTGATGATCAGGTCCTGGTGGATCTCGTCGGAGACGACCAGGACGCCGTAGCGGGCGCAGATCTCCCCCATGATCGCCAGTTCCTCGGCCGACCAGACGTTCCCGGTGGGGTTGTGCGGGTTGCTGAGGATGAAGACCTTGGTGTCCGGCCGGATCGCCGCCTCGAAGGAGCGGGCGTCGAACCGATAGCCGTCCTCGGTGCGCTCGAGCGGCGCGTAGGCGAGGTGGCGGCCGTTGAGCCGGACGTCGTCGTGGAAATGGGCGTAGACGGGCGGCTGGATCAGCACCGAGTCGCCCGGCGCAGAGAACGCCTGAACGACGGTCTTCAGGGTGGTGATCACGCCGGCCGTCTGGATGACCCACTCCCTCGGCACCTCCCAACCGAACCGCCGCGCCTGCCACCCCACCACGGCATCGACGTAGCTGTCGGTCGCCCCGGCGGGATAGCCGAACACGCCGTGGTCGACGGCCTCGTGCAGCGCGGCGAGCACCGCCGACGGCGCCTTGAAGTCGGTGTCGGCGACCCACATCGGCAGCGGCTCCGCCGCCGCTTCGTCCGGTGCCAGCAGGTCAGGAGCATAGGACCACTTCATCGAGTTGGCGGACCGCCGGTCGACGGGCTGGTCGAAGACGGAGCCCGTCCGCCCGTCGGCGGAGTGCGGGTCGGTCACGGTGGAGGAAGGATCGCTGGCCACCTCAGCAGGCTAGACGTCACAGGCCGAGCTCCCGACCCAGGGTGACGGCCCGGTCACGCGGCACCGCGAGCTGGTCCACCCGGTCGGTGGCCAGCCGCCGAAGCACCAGGTAGAGCCGCTGCTGCCAGCGCGGCATCGGACTGCGGCGGGTGAGCCGCGGCTTGGGCTCGGAGAGGAAGAAGTACGCCTCCTCCGGATCCAGCCCGTCCAGCCGCTCGTCGTCGCGGCAGACGCGCTGGAGTACGTCGACCACGTTGAGCCGGTCGCGGTAGCCGAGCGTGACGTCGAGCGACACGATGCCCTCTCCCGCCTCCTCGACGCGGACCGCGTGCTCGTGGGCCTGCGAGGTCGGGGTGTCCTCGACGTGCCAGCTCAGCAGGACGCTGCGTTCGGGCAGGACCCGGCCGAGGTCGAGCGCGGTGCGCAGCGCGAAGGGTGCGACCTCACGGTCGTAGGTGAGGAAGACCCCATCGCCGGGGACCCGATCGGGGTGCACCTCCCGCAGATGGGCGACCAGGTCCTCGAGCGGCAACTCCTCCTCGCGTCGGGTCACCGCGATCCGGCGCTGACCGGCCCACCACGTCCACATCACGGTGAACATCACGACGCCGATCAGCAACGGCAGCCAGCCGCCCGAGACGACCTTGGGCACGGCCGCGCCGAGGAAGGCCAGCATCATCACCCAGGCCACGGCCCCGGCGGTCATCGACCACCACCGCCGCCGTGCGTGCTGCAGGACGACGTACAGGCTGACCGTGATCATGATGGTCACACTGACCGCGAGCCCGTACGCCGACGCGAGCCGCTCGGAGCTGCGGAACCCGACCACGACCGCGAGCACGGCCAGGCCGAAGCTCCAGTTGGCCGCCGGCAGGTAGATCTGGCCCGGATGCGCCGAGGAGGTGTGCCGGGTCCGCAGCGGCGGCAGGATGCCGAGTCCGCCTGCCTGGTGCAGGACGGTGAAGCCGCCGGCGATGACGGCCTCGGAGGCGATGATGGTGGCGGCCGTGGCGATGACGAGCACCGGGATGGTCCCCCAGCCGGGCACGACGGCGTAGAACGGCTCCTTCGCCGTGCCCGGATCGCGGAGCACCTCACCGGCCTCTCCCAGGTAGGCGAGGACGAGGGCGGGCAGCACCAGCAGCAGCCAGGCCTGGCGGATCGGCGCCCGGCCGAAGTGGCCGAGGTCGGCGTAGAGCGCCTCGGCGCCGGTGACCGCGAGGACGACCGATCCCAGCGCGAGGAATCCGGTGGCCGGCTCGGCACGGAAGTAGGCGACCGCATAGCTGGGCGAGATCGCCACCAGCGCGTGCGGACCCTTGACGAGCGAGCTGATCCCGGCAAGGGCGAGTACGACGAACCACAGCACCATCACCGGGCCGTACAGCCGGCCGATCGCACCGGTGCCGACGCGTTGGAGGACGAAGACGCCGGCGAGGATCACCAGGGCGACCGGCAGCACGATCGGCGACAACCCGGAGTCGGCCACGGTCAGGCCCTCGGCGGCGGAGAGCACGGTGATCGCCGGCGTGATCACGCTGTCCCCCAGGAACATCGCCGCCCCCACCATGCCGAGGAAGACGGTGACCGTCACGGTCCGATGCGATCGCACCGTCCGGCGCAGCAGCGCGAGCAGGGCGAGCACGCCACCCTCGCCGTCGTTGTCGGTCCGCAGCAGCAGGCCGACGTACAACGCGGTGACCACCAGCAGCAGACTCCAGATGACCGTCGAGGCCAGGCCGTAGACGGTGGCCTGGTCGAGCCGGTCCCCCTCACCGAGCACCGACCGCATCGCGTAGAGCGGGCTGGTGCCGATGTCACCGAAGACGACCCCCAGGGCACCGATCGCCAGGCCTACACCGCCTCGCGACGCCACCATGCCGGGCTGGTACCCGAACGGGCGGGCGATCACCGTCAGCGCTTGAAGTCGGCCTCCCGCAGCTGGGTCTGCACGGTGCGTCCGCTCTCCCAGGGGTTGGCGCCGGCCACCACCTCCGGCGTCGGGATGTCCGCCCGGTTGCGTCGCTTGTGCGGCGTGGACATGCCGAGCCTGCGATCGCGCTGCTGGATCAGGTCCGCGTCGGCCTGGCCATCCTCGGTGAACCCCATCATCAGCTGGGGGATCCCGTACGGGAAGTCGTCACGGTCGTACTGCCAGGTGTGGAACGTCTTCCCGTAGGTCGTGACGAGATCCTCGAAGTACGCATGCTCGGCCAGGTCGGGGATCCCGGGCGCGGTCAGGATGCCGGACTTCACCTCGTAGTGGTGGCTGTGCCACAGCCGCTTCTCGTCCTCGGGCAGGCCGCGGAAGCGCTCTTCGCTGATGATGTACTCGATCCCGATCAGCCGGGCGTCCGCCTCGTTGCGGTCGAAGATGACGCACTGGTGCAGGTCGTGCTGCAGGTGGATGCAGAAATGGCTCGCCTCCACCTGTCGGCTCATGTCGTCGGCGTACATGTGGAACCCGTTGAGGTACGTGCTCATCGCCTGAAGCGGATACTTCGGCTGCATGGCTCCGGCGGCCGCGTCAAGGATCCGATGCTTGAGAGCGTGGCCCTTGCCGACCTTGGCCGTCGCCGCCACCTTGCGGCCGAGCAGCACGCCCAGCGCTGTGGCCGCACCGGACGCGATACCTATCCCACACGCGCGAGCCGTCTCCATGCCATGGCGATCCGATCCGGGCCGATGCCTCATTCCGAACGGGTACCCCAGGCCTCGGCGGATAACGCCGCCCCTTCCCACTTCGACGGCGGCGGCGTGGGTACCGGCGGGAGACGTCGCGTCTCCAGGGAAGGGCCGTCATGCCACCAGCTCACCGCCCGTCGGAACCGCGTCCGGACACAGGCGCCACGGTCGGCCCCGACGGAGGGAACGACAGGCGAGGCGGTGTCACCGGCGCGCTGCTGGTCGCGGTCGTGGCCTTCGCCGTCCAGCAGACCGCGATCGTCCCGGCGGTCCACGACGTCCAGCTAGCGCTGCACGGCTCACAGGAGTGGTCGTCGTGGCTGGTGACGGTCTACCTCATGGTGGCCACGGTGGCCACCCCGTCGCTGGGCCGGCTGGGCGATCTGCACGGACGGCGACGGATGCTGCTGATCGGACTGTGGCTCTTCGCGATCGGCTCGGCCGGTGCGGCTGCGGCGCCCGACATGGCGCTCTTGATCGTCGCGCGCGCCGTCCAAGGCGTGGGCGGTGCCGTGTACCCGCTCGCGCTCGCGCTGGCCCGCGACAACGTGCCGCAGGAACGGGAGTCCCGCACCATCTCGCTCCTGACCGGAGCCTTCGGCGTCGGTACCGCACTGGGCTTCGTGGGCGGCGGCCTGCTCGCGCAGTACGTCTCGTGGCGGGCGATCTTCGGGCTCGGAGCTGCTCTCGTCGTGGCCGCGGCGCTGCTCATCCGACGCCGTGTCCCTGCCGATCACGGGACTGCGTCCGGCGCCTACGACCTGGTGGGCACCGTGCTAATGGGTATCTCGGCAGTGACGCTTCTCGCCGGGTTGACGTTGGCCGCGGGCCTCGGCTGGACCTCCCCGGTCACCGTGGGCCTGTTCTTCGTCGCAGCGGCTGCGGCTGCCGTCTGGGTGGTGCACGAGCGACGAACGCGCGACCCGCTGATCGACCTCCACCTTCTCAAGGTGCGGGTGGTCGCGGTCAGCAACGTGGCGACGATCGGACTGGGCTGGTGCCTGTTCGCCAGCTATCTCCTCATTCCACAGTTCGCCAGGGCGAGCGAAGGGAGCGGCTACGGGTTGGGGGCGACAGCCGCGATCGTCGGTCTGCTGATGCTGCCGCTGGCGGTGGGCCAGACGGTGTGCGGGCCGGTTGCCGGACTGCTTCCGATGCCCCCTCGGGCGATCCTCGCCGGAGGCCTGCTGTTCCTTGCGGCGGGCACCGGCTGCCTTGCCTTCGTCCAGCACGCGTGGTGGGCGCTGGCCGGGGGCGCCCTGCTTGTCGGCATGGGCGCAGGTCTGGGTATCCAGGCCGGGAGCAGCACGGTGACCCGTGCGGTCGAGCCCGATGTCGCCGCGATCTCGGCGGCCGTCAACAGCACCGTGCGGCGCCTCGCCGGTGGTGTCGGGGGTCAGACCAGCACGCTGCTCCTGGTCTCGCTCACGGTCGGCGCCGCACCCACCTTCACTGCCTTCCGGATCGCCTACCTCGTCGCTGCCGGACTCGCACTGCTCGGAGCCGCTGTCGCGGCCATGGCTCCCTCGTAACGCCCCCTCGCCTCAGCCCTCACCGTCGTCCGCGACGACGATCACGTGCAGGTTCCGCGGGCCGTGCACGCCCTCGACCCGGTCGAGCTCGATGTCGCTGGTCGCCGAGGGGCCGCTGATCCAGGTGAGTGCGCGACCCTGTCGGACACTCGCCTCGAGCAGGGCGACGGCGTCTGGTACGTCGAGGACCACTTGGTCGGTGCGGACGAGGCACACGTGCGTGTCGGGGACCAGCGTGATCGCGCGCCGTCCCTGACCCGGCCCGTGGTCGAGCACGATGGTGCCGGTCTCGGCGATGCCGACCGCAGCTTCGGTGACAACGGCGTCGATCCGGTCCAGCTCGGCAGCGCTGAGCGAGCCGTCGTCGACGGTGGCGCGCTCGACCGGCACACAGAGGCCGTCGGGGACCACGACCGCCGCGTCGGCCGGTAGCGCGTCGGCGACCGTGGTGGCGAGCCGCTCCGGCGTACACCTGACGACGGTGGCGCGATAGTCGGCCACCCGCTCGGTGAAGAGCGCCACGACGTCGTCCACAGCGGTGCGCCGCGGCGCCGGTGGCGGCGCGGGTACGTCGCTCACCTCGGCCAGCGCGGAGCGCACCCGGGCCAGGATCTCCTCGCGTGCGCCCATCAGCGCTCTCCTTCCGATCGGCCGCCGTCGGTCCGCTTCCACCAGGCTCGGAACGACTCCTGCGGCGCCGGCGGCAGGTCGCGCGTCCCGGCCCACTTGCTCAGCCCGGGCAGCGTGCTCAGCCGGCGCGCCATCCGCAGGCCGACGCCGGTGAACCGCTCGCCGAAGCCCAGCTTGCGGGCATCCGCGAGCGCGACCGCGGCGCCCTTGAAGGCAAGTGCCTCCGCCAGATGGCCCGAGCTCAGGCTCGCGACCGCACCGTTGCCACGTCGGGCGTCGACCACCTTCACCCGCTGGTCGACCAGGACCGAGGGGATGTCGATGCGGACCGGGCAGACCTCGAAGCAGGCACCGCACAACGAGGACGCGTAGGGCAGGGAATCGACCTGCTCGCCCTCCGGCCCCGGGTTGCCCACGCCCTTGAGCAGCGGATTGAGGATCGCGCCGATCGGTCCCGGGTAGACCGAGCCGTAGGCGTGCCCGCCGGTGCGCTCGTAGACGGGGCAGACGTTGAGGCAGGCCGAGCAACGGATGCACCGCAGGGCCTGCCGACCCACCTCGTCGGCAAGCGCTCGGGTGCGACCGTTGTCCAGCAGCACGACGTGCACCTCCTGCGGGCCGTCACCGGGGGTCACCCCGGACCACATCGAGGTGTACGGGTTCATCCGCTCGCCCGTGGAGGACCGGGGCAGCAGCCGGAGCAGCGGATCGAGCTGGTCCCAGGTCGAGACGACCTTCTCGATGCCGACCACCGAGATCAGCACCTCGGGCAGGGTCAGGCACATCCGACCGTTGCCCTCGGACTCGACCACGACCAGGGTGCCGGTTTCGGCGACGGCGAAGTTCGCTCCCGAGATCCCGACCTTGGCGCGCAGGAACTTCTCCCGCAGGTGCGCACGCGCGGCCGCCGCGAGCACCGCCGGCTCGTCGGTCAGGTCGTCGGGGGCGGGCCGGCCGACCCCCTTCATCGCCCGCAGGAAGATCTCCCGGATCTCGGCCCGGTTGCGGTGGATGGCAGGGACCAGGATGTGCGAGGGCAGGTCATCGCCCAGCTGCACGATCAGCTCGGCCAGGTCGGTCTCCCAGGCGGCGATGCCCTCGGCGGCGAGCGCCTCGTTGAGGCCGATCTCCTGGGTGACCATCGACTTGACCTTGACCACCTCGTCGACGCCGTGGCGCTGGACGATCCCGGTCACGATCCGGTTCGCCTCGGCGGCATCGCCGGCCCAGTGCACGGTGGCGCCCTTCGCGGTCAGCGTCCTCTCGAGCTGGAGCAGCTGCTCCTCGAGGGTGAGCAGCGCCTGCTCCTTGACGCCGGCGCCGGCCAGCCGCAGGTCCTCCCAGTCGGAGACCTCGTCGACCTCCTCGACGAGTCGCGCACGCTTGGCGCGGATGGTGCCGGTGGCGTGCGCGAGGTTGTGCCGCAGCTGCGCGTCCTCGAGGGCGTCGCGGGCTGCCGTGGGGAAGACCGGCATGCCGACGAACGTCGCGTTGCTCATGCCACCGAACCTTCCGTCGAGGCCAGGATCTCGGCCAGGTGCACGGTCCGCACCCCCGCGCGCTGCCGGGTGAGCAGACCACCGATGTGGGTCAGGCAGGAGTTGTCACCGGCCACCAGGACCTCCGCGCCGGTCTCGCCGACGTGGCGCACCTTGTCCGTCCCCATCGCCACCGAGGTGTCGGCGTTCTTCACCGCGAAGGTGCCGCCGAAGCCACAGCACTGGTCCGCGGCCGGCAGATCGACCAGGGTCAGCCCACGGACGTTCTCCAGCAGCCGCCGGGGCCGGTCCCCCACACCGAGCATGCGCAGCGAGTGGCACGTCGGGTGGTAGGTGACCGTGTGCGGGAAGTACGCGCCCACGTCGGTCACACCGAGGACGTCGACCAGGAACTCGGAGAGCTCGTACACCCGTGGTGACACCTCGGCGACGGCGCGCTCGAGACCGGCGTCGCCGGAACGACGAGCCACCATCCCGTGCTGGTGCCGGGCCGATCCCGCGCACGAGCCGGACGGAGTCACGATGGCGTCGTACCCCTTGAAGGCGTCGACGAAGGTCCGCACCACCGGCACCGCCTCGTCGAGGTAGCCGGTGTTCACCATGGGCTGGGCGCAGCAGGTCTGGGCCTCCGGGAAGTCGACCTCCACCCCGAGTCGGCGCAGCAGCCTCACCACCGCCTGTCCGGTGCCCGGATAGAGCGCGTCGTTGATGCAGGTCACCATGAGTGCTACGCGCATGCTCGCCATCATGCTCCTGTCCTGGAAGGGTCCGCGCGGTGGGACAAGCGACGTTCGGCGGCATCCCAGTCGACGCCGGTGCGCGGCTCGTAGCGGACCAGCTCGTGTGTACGCCGGACCAGCGCTCGCATCGCCCGGAGATCCGGCAGCGCGGCGCCGAGGGTCCGGGCTTGGACGAGCGCATTGCCCAGGGCTGCGGCCTCGCCCGGTCCGGCGAGGACGGGCAGCCCGCACGCGTCCGCGGTGAGCTGACACAGCAGGGCGTTCTGTGAGCCACCGCCGACGATGTGGACCATGTCGATCTCGCGACCGGCAAGCTCGGTCGCCAGCCGGACGTTTCGGCGATAGGCCAGTGCGAGGCTGTCGAGGATGGTGCGCACGATCTCCGCTGGGCTCTCCGGGACCGGCTCGCCCGCCTCGTGTGCCATTGCCAGGATGCGGTCGGGCATCGGGTCGGCGGCCGTGCTCGGCACGAGCAGGCGTGGGTCGTCGATGTCGATCACGGTGCGGAGAGCCGGCCTGTCCGCGGCCGCGGACAACAGGTCGGGCAGGCCCTGACTGACCTGCCCGACCTGCGCATCCCGCGCTTCCCATGAGCGCAGGCTCTCCGAGAGGACCCACAGCCCCATCACGTTCTTGAGGAAGCGGACGGTCTCGTCCAGGCCGCCCTCGTTGGTGAACCCGGGCAGACGGGCCTCCTCGGTCAGCACCGGCGCCTGAAGCTCGAGGCCGACCAGGGACCAGGTCCCGGAGGAGATGTAGGCGAACCGGTCGGTCTCGGCCGGCACGCCGACGACAGCCGAGGCGGTGTCGTGCGAGGCGACGGCGATGACTGGCACCCGATCGATCAGGGCGAGCTCAGCAGCGATCGCCGGGGTCAGATTCCCGACGATCTCGCCGGGTGAGCGCAGTGGCGGGAGGATGGACCAGGGCAGCCCGACCCTCGTGGCGAGGTCCACCGCCCAGCTTCGAGCGGTGGCGTCGTATAGCCCGGTCGTGGAGGCGTTGGTACGCTCCGCACCGACCTCCCCGGTGAGCCAGTAGCCGAGGAGGTCGGGCAGCAGCAGGAGCGTCTGCGCCGACTCCAGCGCGACCGTGTCCGTGGCCGCAGCCAGCTGGAAGATCGTGTTGAACGGCAGCTCCTGGACGCCGGTGACGGCGTACATCTCCTCGGCCGGGACCTTCTCGTAGACCATGGCCGGCACGCCGACGGTGCGCTTGTCGCGGTGGCTGACCGGATTGCCCAGCAGCCGCCCGTCGCGGTCGAGCAGGCCGTAGTCGACGGCCCAGGAGTCGATGCCGATGCCGTCGATCGGCCCGGACGCGGCGACCTTCTTCAGCCCGGCCAGGACCTCCCGGTGGATGCCGACGATGTCCCAGACGAGCTCGTCGCCGATCTGGACCGCGCCATTCGGGAACCGATGGACCTCCTCGAGGTCCAGCCGGTCCGGGCCGATGACCGCCGCCATGACGCGACCGCTGGTCGCACCGAGGTCGACCGCCGCGACCCGGACCTGGGTGGGGTGGCTCATCGCAGGAAGGCCGCCGCCACGCCCGCGTCGACCGGGATGTGGAGACCCGTGGTGTGGCTCAGCTCGGAGGTGCAGAGCACGAAGACGGCATTGGCGATGTTCTCCGGCAGCACCTCGCGCTTGAGGATGGTGCGCTGGGCGTAGAACTTGCCCAGGTCCTTCTCCTCCACGCCGTAGACGGCTGCGCGGTTGGCGCCCCAGCCGCTGGCGAAGATGCCCGATCCTTGGACGACGCCGTCGGGGTTGACACCGTTGACCTTGATGCCGTGCTCCCCCAGCTCGGCGGCGAGCAGCCGAACCTGGTGGGCCTGGTCGGCCTTGGCCGCGCCGTACGCGACGTTGTTGGGGCCGGCGAAGATCGAGTTCTTGCTGGAGATGTAGACGATGTCGCCGCCCAGCTCCTGCTCGATCATCACCTTGGCGGTCGCCTTGGAAACGAGGAACGATCCCTTGGCCATCACGTCGTGCTGAAGGTCCCAGTCCTTCTCGGTGGTCTCGAGCAGCGAGCGCGAGAGCGAGAGGCCGGCGTTGTTGACGATGAGGTCCACTCCACCGAAGGCGAGTACGGCGGCGTCGACGGCGGCCTGCACCGCATCGGCGCTGGACACGTCGACCTCGACACCGACGGCGACGTCGGTCGAGCCGAGCTCGGCAGCTGCGGCCTGTGCCTTCTCCAGGCTGAGGTCGGCGATGACGACGCAGGCGCCGTTCTCGGCGAGCTTCTTCGCGGTCGCCTTGCCGATGCCGGACGCGGCGCCAGTGACGAGCGCGATCCGGGTGGCGAGCGGCTTGGGCTTGGGCATCCGCTGGAGCTTCGCCTCCTCCAGCGCCCAGTACTCGATCCGGAACTTCTCCGCCTCGTCGATCGGCGCGTAGGTCGACAGCCCCTCGGCACCGCGCATCACATTGATCGCGTTGACGTAGAACTCACCGGCCACGCGGGCGGTCTGCTTGTCCTTGCCGAAGCTGAACATGCCCACGCCCGGGACGAGCACGATGAGCGGGTCCTTGCCGCGGATCGGGGGGCTGTCCGGCGTCGCGTGGCGGTCGTAGTAGCCCTGGTAGTCCTCGCGGTAGGTGACCGCGAGCTCTTTGAGCCGGGCGATCGAGTCCTCGACGCTCGCCGAGGCGGGCAGGTCGAGCACGAGCGGCTTGACCTTGGTGCGCAGGAAGTGGTCCGGGCAGCTGGTGCCGAGCTCGGCCAGGCGCGGGTGCTCGGTGGAGGCGAGGAAGTCGAGGACCACCTCCGAGTCGGTGAAGTGGCCCACCATCGGCCGATCGGCCGAGGCGATGCCGCGGATCGTCGGCGCCAGGGCTGCTGCCTTGGCGTGACGCTCGGCCTCCGGCAGGGCGCCGTACCCCTCGAGCGCCGGACCGAACGGCTCGGACCTGCTGTGCTCGGCGATGTAGGCCGCAGCGGTGTCGATGATCCACAGCGAGTTGCTCTCGGCCTCCTCGCTGGTGTCACCCCACGCGGTGATGCCGTGGCCGCCGAGGATGCAGCCGATCGCCTGCGGGTTGCGCTCCTTGATCGCGGCGATGTCCAGACCGAGCTGGAAGCCGGGCCGGCGCCACGGCACCCACACCACCCTGTCGCCGAAGACCTTGCCGGTCAGCGCCTCGCCGTCCGCGGCGGTCGCGATCGCGATACCGGAGTCGGGATGGAGGTGGTCCACATGGTCCGCGTCGACCAGACCGTGCATCGCGGTGTCGATCGACGGTGCCGCACCGCCCTTGCCGTGCAGGCAGTAGTCGAACGCGGCGACCATCTCGTCCTCGCGGTCGATGCCCGGGTAGACGTCGACGAGGGCGCGCATCCGGTCGAGGCGGAGCACGGCCAGGCCTGACTCCTTGAGCGTGCCGAGGTCGCCGCCGGAGCCCTTCACCCAGAGCAGCTCCACTGGCTCACCGGTGACCGGGTCGGTGTCCGTCCCCTTGGCCGAGGTGTTGCCGCCCGCATAGTTGGTGTTCTTCGGGTCGGCGCCGAGGCGGTTCGATCGAGCGATCAGCTCTGCTGCCGTCGGGTTCGTCATCTTCTCAGTTCCATCCTGCCTGCGTACCGCCGACGCGGTCCGCCTCGATCTGTTCCTGGTAGCCGCTGGCGAGGTAGGCCCGCATGGGGTCGGCGGGCAGGCCACGCTCCTCGCGCCATCCGGCGAGGTGCGGTCGGACGTCGGTGTAGAAGGCGTCCATGAAGATCTCGTTGGCCAGCAGGACGTCGCCGTCCTGCTGAGCCTGGCTCAGCGCATCACGATCGACGAGCAGCGCGCGTGCGGTCATCTCCTGCACGTTGAGCACCGACCGGATCTGGCCGGGGATCTTCTTCTCGATGTTGTGGCACTGGTCGAGCATGAAGGCCACGTCCGCCCCGGAGTCCGAGGCCCCCGGGCCGAGTGCGCCACCACGGACGCACTCGAACAGAATCCGGAACAGCTGGTACGGGTCGGCGGCGCCGACGATGAGGTCGTCGTCGGCGTAGAAGCGGCTGTTGAAGTCGAAGGACCCGAGCTTCCCGAGACGCAGCAGCTGGGCGACGATGAACTCGATGTTCGTGCCGGGTGCGTGGTGCCCGGTGTCGAGGCAGACCATCGCCTTCTCGCCGAGAGCGGCTACCTGGACGTACGACGTACCCCAGTCCGGGACGTCGGTGTGGTAGAACGCCGGCTCGAAGAACTTGTACTCCAGGACCAGGCGTTGGTCCTCGCCCAGCCGGTCGTAGATGGTCCGGAGGCTCTCCGCGAGGCGGTCCTGGCGGCCGCGCATGTCGGCTTGCCCTGGGTAGTTCGATCCTTCGGCGAGCCAGATCTTCAGATCGCGTGATCCGGTCGCGTCCATGACGTCGATGCACTCGAAGTGATGATCGATCGCCTTCTGCCGGATCTTGGCGTCGGTGTGGGTCAGGGCGCCGAGCTTGTAATCGTCGTCCTGGAAGGTGTTGGAGTTGATGGTCCCCAGCCGGATCCCGAGGTCCTCGGCGTAGCGCCGCAGCACGGCGTAGTCGTCGTGCAGGTCCCACGGGATGTGCAGCGCCACCGACGGCGCCAGTCCGGTGAAGCGGTGCACGGTCGCCGCGTCGGCGATCTTCTCCTCCACCGTGCGGGGGGTGCCCGGGGTGCCGAAGACCTTGAACCGGGTCCCGGAGTTGCCGTAGGCCCAGGAGGGAACTTCGATCGCCTGGCCCTCGAGGAGGGGAGCGATCTCGTGGAAGGTCGTCATGTCAGTTCGCTTCTCGTGTTGCGGTGGCTTCCGGAGTGTCGGAATGGGCTGTGCTGCGCTCGAGCTGCTCCTCGAGGTGGAAGATCTCCTCGAGCTGGAGGAACCCCGTGTCCGGCGCGCGTCCCTCGAGGTCGGCGAAGAACTCACCCATCTGCGCCTGCCAGCGGTCGTTGACCTCGGTCCGGTTCATCGCCGCGACGGCCTCCTCGAGCGAGGTCGTCTCGAAGTAACCGATCAGCAGGCCGTCGGGACGCAGGAAGAGCGAGTAGTTGGACCACCCGCTGGCCGCGAGTGCTTCGAGCATGTCGGGCCACACCGTACGGTGTCGGGCCTTGTACTCCTCGAGCCGATCGGGCTTGACCTGGAGTTGGAAACAGACGCGCACGGTGGGCCTTTCCTGGTGGTCGAGCTTGGCGACGGAACGACGTCGCCAAGCTCGGCCACGCGGTGATCAGAAGTTGAACTGACCGATGTTGGACTTGTTGAAGACGAACGGCTTGCCGAGAACGACCACGCCGTCGGCGCCAACCGTGTACTTGCCGAGGGTCCCGGCGGTGAAGGTGTCACCCTGCTTTCCGGTGATGGTGCCGTCGACGAGCGCCTTCGCCGCATACGCCGCCAGGTAGCCCAGGTCCGTCGGGTTCCACAGCGCGAACTGGGGGACGGTGCCGTCCTCGACGTACTTCTTCATCTGGGCCGGGTCGCCCAGGCCGGTCAGCATGACCTTGCCCTTGGACTTGGAGCTGTCGAGGTAGCGAGCCGCCGCCGCGATACCGACGGTGGTGGGCGAGATGATGCCCTTGAGCTGAGGGTGGTCCTGCAGGAGCGCAGCGGTCTTGTCGAACGAGGTCTGGTCGTCGTCGTTTCCGTAGACCGTGTCGACGACCTGGATCTTCGGGTACTTCTTCGCGATGTAGGCCTTCATCAGGCTGTTCCAGGTGTTCTGGTTGGTCGCGTTTGCCGCCGCCGACAGGATCGCCACCTGGCCGGCGCCGCCGATCTCCTTCGCCATGATGTCGGCCTGTGCCTCGGCGATGCCCTCCGCAGAGGCCTGATTGACGAAGATGTCTCGGCAGCTGGGGTCGGTGTCGGAATCGAAGGTGACGACCTTGGTGCCGGCCGACATGGCCTGCTTGAGCGCGTCGCACGGGGCCTTCGGGTCGTCGGCTGACACCACGAGTGCCTTGATGCCCTGCTGCGTCGCCGTGTTGATGAAGGAGACCTGGCCGTCGGGGGTCGCGGTGTCCGGTCCGACCTCCTGGTACGTGCCCTTGAACTCGGCGACGGCCTTCTTGCCACCGTCCTTGTCGCTGGCGTCGAAGTACGGATTGCCCAGGTTCTTCGGGATGAACGTGACGGTGGTACCGCTGCCGCCACCCCTGCTCGCCCCGCCGCTGCCCGACGCGTTGTTGCTGCTGCCGCAAGCGGTCAGGCTCAGCGTGGCCGTCACGGCGATGGCCGCAACCGCGGACAGCCGTCGAGTGCTGAACTTCATTGTTCTTACCTCTCTGTGGTGCTGGATGACGAGGCGACCGCTTGCCGGCGCCTGAGGGTTCCGAGACCGGCTCGCCGGGCTGACTGCTTGGAGAGCCAGGCGAGGACGCTGGTGGACATCACCGAGAGCACGAGGAGCGCTCCGATGACGATGTTGATGACGTTGACCGTCTCGTTCTGCAGGCGCATGGCGCTCTGGATGACGCCGATGAGCAGTACGCCGGCCACCACGCCGTGCAGGGCGCCACGGCCGCCGAAGATCGACACCCCACCGAGCAGCACCGCGGCGATGACCTTCAGCTCGTCACCGGTGGCGTTGTCGCCACGGGCGTTGCCGCTGCGCAGCGTGATGTAGATGCCGGCGAAGGCGGAGACCGCGGCGGTGAGCACGAACAGGATGAGCTTGGTCCGTGCCACGTTGACGCCGCTGAAGTGGGCCGCCTCGTCGTTGAGCCCGATCTCGAAGACACCGCGACCGAAGGAGGAGAAGTGCAGGAGCCAGACGAAGACGACGAGCAGGACCAGGATCGGGATCACGATCACCGGATAGCGGCTGGTGCCGATGTGCTGCTGGGCCAGATTCGTCCACTTGTCCGGGAAGTCGGTCTTGGCGGTCGTGCCCAACAGTCCTACCGCGAGTCCGCGGAAGAGCGCCATCGTGCCGATGGTCACCGCCAGGGAGGGCAGCCCGACGTACGCCACCAGGAAGCCGTTGAAAGCGCCGGCCACGACGCCCACCAGGATCGCGATGATCCCTGCGAGAGGGATCGAGAGACCGGCATCCTGGTGGAGGATGCCCACCATCACGCTCGAGAGCCCCACCACGCTGGCGACCGACAGGTCGATCTCGCCGGTGATGATCACCAGCGCCATCGGCAACGCGATCAACATGATCTCGGCGTTGTCCAGCCCGAGGAAGTAGACGGTCAGCGGGCTGTTGAAGTTGGCCACGTTGGCCGAGGCCCAGCCGAAGACCACGACAAGCAGGGCGATGATCGCGAACTCCCGGGTGAGCAGGATGCGACGCCACCACGGCTGGCTGTAGGAGCGGTAGGTCCGGGCCGCCGGGGCGGAGCCGGTCACGGTCGCGGAGGTCATGCGTTGTCCCTCGCTTCGATGATCTTGCGGTCGCGCCGGACGGTGAGGACCCGGTCGAGCACGATGGAGCCGATGATGAGGACGCCGACCACGAACTGCTGCCAGAAGTCCTGGACACCCAGCACCGGCAGTGCGCGGTTGATCGTCACGAGCAGGAAGGCGCCGATGGCCGCGCCCCAGACGGTGCCGCTCCCCCCGAAGATGGCCACACCGCCGATGACGGCCGCGCCGACCGCCTGCAGCTCGAGGTTGAGCCCGGCGTTGGAGCTGACAGTGCCGTAGTAGGCCGCCGTCATCACCCCGGCCAGGCCGGCCATCGCACCGGAGAGCACGAAGGCGGCGAGGATGCGGCGAGTCACCTTGAGCCCGTAGAGCTGGGCAGCGTCGGGGTCCGACCCGATCGCGTAGAGCTCGCGACCGCCCCGGGCGCTGTAGAGGTAGTAGCCGACGATCGCGAGCACGATCACGGCGACGATGGTCAGCAGCGGGATGCTCAGGATCTGCTTCGTGCCGACGTTGAGGAAGCTGTCGGGCATGTCGGAGGCGTTGACCCGGTTGCTGCCGGCCCAGGACAGGAAGACACCGCGGTAGATGTAGAGCGTGCCCAGCGTGATCACCAGGGCAGGCACTCTGCCCCAGGCCACCAGTACGCCGTTGACCAGCCCGAGCACGCCGCCGAAGGCGAGGCCGATGAGGAACACCAGGAAGATCGGCGTTCCTGGGTGGGCGATGAAGATACGGCCGGTGAGGTAGGCGGTGAGGCCCACCACCGAGCCGACCGACAGGTCCACGTTGCGTGTGATCACGACCGCGGTCTCCCCCACCGCCAGCAGCAGGAGGATCGACGGGGTCAACAGGAGGTCCCGCCAGCCGTTGGCTCCGAAGAGGAAGTGGTCGTTCTTGACCGTGGTCGCGGCGATGACCAGCACCAGCACGACTGCGACCGCGATCTCGCGCGACCGCAGGGCGCCCCCGAGGATCCGCCGTACCGGCGAGATCTCGCTGGGGTTCAGGGTCAGCGCAGTCATGCCGGCACCTCCTCGGTCTTCGCGGGCGTGATGTCGTTGGGACGTACGGCGCGGGTGGCGGCGTACATGACCTTCTCGGGTGTGGCGTCGGCGCGCGCGATGTCCGCGGTGATGGAGCCCTCGCACACGACCAGGACGCGGTCAGCCATGCCGAGGACCTCGGGCAGCTCGGAGGAGATCATCAGGATCGCGACGCCCTGGCCGGCGAGGTCGGAGAGCAGTCGGTGCACCTCGGACTTGGTGCCCACGTCGATACCGCGGGTCGGCTCGTCGATGATGAGCAGCTTGGGCTGGGTCGCCAGCCACTTGGCGATGACCACCTTCTGCTGGTTGCCGCCGCTCATCGTGGTCGCTGGCATGTCGAGTGCCGACGTCTTGACCTCGAGCCGTCCGGCCCAAGGCCCGCTGGCGCGGTTCTCGGCGGAGGTGGCCAGGAAGCCGGCTCGGGTCAGGCCGCCGCGGATGACCGAGGCGATGTTGCGGGCCACCGACGACTCGACGACCAGCCCCTGCTTGCGCCGGTCCTCGGGAACGAAGCCGATCCCGGACCGGATCGCTGCCCGTACGTCGCGGCGTGGAACGGCCCGACCGAGCATGGTCACCGAACCACTGTCGTATCCGTCGACGCCGAAGACCGCGCGAGCGATCTCGCTGCGTCCGGCGCCGACGAGGCCGGCCAGGCCGACGATCTCGCCGGCCCTGACCGTGAAGCTCACGTCGTGGAACACGCCGGCCGAGCTCAGCCCTTGGACCTGGAGAACGGGATCGCCGATGGGCGTAGGACTCTTCGGGAAGAGCTCGGCGACCTCGCGCCCCACCATCCGGGCGACGATCTCGTCGACCGACGTATCAGCGATGGGATCGGTGGAGATGTACTCGCCATCGCGCATCACGCTGACCGTGTCGCACAGCTCGAAGACCTCATCGAAGCGGTGCGAGATGAAGACCAGCGCGCGCCCCTCGTCGCGAAGGCTGCGGGCGACGGCGAACAGCCGCTCGACCTCGACGCCGCTGAGCGCCGCCGTCGGCTCGTCCATGATCAGAAGGCTGGCGTCGAGCGAGATGGCTTTCGCGATCTCGATGATCTGCTGGTCGGCGATCGAGAGACCTCGTGCCGGGCGACGCGGGTCGATACTCACCCCGAGGCGCTCGAACAGCGCCCGCGCCTCGGCGTACATGGCCGCGCGGTCGATCCGGCGTCCGCGCCCCAGGGGCTGGCGACCCATGAAGATGTTCTCGGTGACCGAGAGGTCCGGGAAGAGCGTCGGCTCCTGATAGATGACTGCGATGCCGGCGCTCTTCGAAGCGGCCGTGGACGCGAAGTCGACCTCCTCCCCGAGGAAGCGGAACGTCCCGGCGTCACGACGGTGCACACCGGCGACGATCTTGATCAGCGTCGACTTGCCGGCGCCGTTCTCTCCGACGAGGGCGTGGATGGACCCGCGCTCGACCGTCAGGCTCGCGCTACGCAGAGCCACGACGGAGCCGAAGGACTTGGCCACATCGCGCAGCTCAAGCACCACTTCGGGGTTCGGTCCAGGCATGACCGCTCCTTTTGAAAGGTTTCAAACGAACGGCTCGACTGTAGGTGACCCCGATCACAGCGGTCAAGAGTCTTCGTCGGATTTTCGCGTGCTCGGCGCTGAAGGTGGCAGGCCAGCTGTTGACGGATCGTTATTTGACCGTTTCAATACGAGCGGTTAAAGGAGGCGAGATGGCGACACGGGTCCGCGGCAACCGCGATCGCGGCGCATCGGTCAAGGACGTGGCATCAGCCGCCCGCGTCTCACTCGGGACCGTCTCCAACGTGCTCAACCGGCCCGAGAGGGTCAGCACCGCCACTCGCGAGCGCGTCGAGCGCGCCATGGCGGACCTGGGATTCGTGCGCAACGAGACCGCCCGGTCGCTGCGTACCGGGCGCAGCAGCACGCTCGCCTACGTGATGCTCGACTCGCGCAACCCCTTCTTCACCGACGTCGCGCACGGCATCGAGCTCGCGACCGAGGCCCTGGACCACACGCTGTTCCTGTGCAACAGCGACAACCGCGCCGCCCGCGAAGCCGCCCTGCTCTCCCATCTGCAGGAGCGTCAGATCCAGGGCATCCTGATCACCCCGGTCGACCCCGAGAGCGCAGCTCTTCAGGCAATCGCCGACCGGACCCCCCTCGTGATCGTCGACCGCACCCGCGGCTCATCCGCCTTCTGCACCGTCGCCGTCGACGACGTCCTGGGAGGCCGGCTGGCGCTCGAGCATCTCATCGACCTCGGTCATCGGCGGGTGGCCTTCGCCGGCGGTCCGATGTCGATCGGTCAGGTCGCCGACCGGTTGGAAGGGGCACAGCGCGCCTGGGCCGACGCGGGCCTCCCGCCCGACGACCTCATCAGCCTGCAATGTGGCGCGCTCACCGTCGCCGAGGGCCGCGCCGTGGGTGAGCAGCTCGACGGCATTCCGAGCCATCGCCGTCCGACAGCGGTGTTCTGTGCCAACGACCTGGTCTCCCTCGGCCTGCTCCAGCATGCCATGCGACGTGGCTGGAAGGTCCCCGACGACCTGGCGCTGGTCGGCTACGACGACATCGACTTCGCCGCGGCCGCCGCCGTACCGCTGACGTCTGTGCGCCAGCCCCGCGAGGAGCTCGGCCGCACGGCCGCCGAGCTGGTCCTCGAGGAGGCCTCCAACCCCGACCACCAGCACCAGCAGGTGGTCTTCACCCCGACCTTGGTCGCCCGGGCGTCCACCATCGGCTGATCTGGAGAAGTTCCGCCACCGGGAGGCGCCCCTGCTTGTCCGCTGGTGGCGGTCCGCGGGCGCCGATCTCAGCGACCCGTTGCGCGGCCCATCAAGAAGGAATGCGCCACTTTGGCCATCGCAGGACGCTTACCAGCCGTCCTTCGGGTAACGGGACAAGCACAACGAGGATCGGATGGAACCATGAACAAGTTGTCCGTCTTGGCGCGTGCGGGGGCGCGTGGACTGGTAGGCGCCATGATGATGACCGGGGCGAGGCAGTTGACGACGAACCTCGGACTGATGGAGGAGACGCCGCCCGAGACCATGGTCAACCGGGTGGCGCCCCCAGCGCTGAAGGCCGTCGACCGCGACACCCGCTCAGCGCTCACGGAGCTGGCTCACTGGGCCTACGGTGCGGTCGGCGGCCTCGGCTACGGAGTCTTGCCGGCCCGGGTACGAACCAGCCCCGCGACGGGCCCCCTGTACGGCGTGGCGGTCTGGCTGGCGTTCGAGTTCGGCATCGCCCCCGCCCTCGGGCTCCGGCACCCGCAGGGCCGGGTCGCTGGGCGGGTGATGTTGATGCTCGATCACGCGCTCTACGGGATCGTGGTCGCCGACCGCTTCGCACCCGAGGAGCAGGTCGTCGCGAGCCGCCGGTCCTGAGAGTCACCTCGTCGCACGTTGAGCACAGGACCGCGCTCAACTGCCGAGAGAGATCGTCGCGGCCAACTCGGTCAGGTCGCGCACCCGGATGTCCGGCCGTGAGAAGGATGTAGGCCATGGCTGGTGGTGCCGGTCGAGCCAGGCGGTGCGGAACCCGGCGCGGCCGGCACCGTCGAGGTCCCACGGGTGTACCGCCACCATGGTCAGGTCGGTCGGGGCGGCACCGAGGCGTGTTGCCGCGCCCGCATAGGCCTCAGGATGCGGCTTCCAGACGGAGCCCTCGTCGACGCTCAAGACCTGCGGCACCTGTTGTGCCACGCCTGCGCGTTCGAGCAGGTCCCGCGCGGAGTCGGCCGAGCCGTTGGTGAAGGCTGACACAGCGTGACCGGCCGCGGCGAGCGAGCGGATGCCGGGAGCAACGTCCGGGTGGACAGGCAGAGAGCCGAGGACCGCCATCACGTCGTCGACCACCTCGTCGACACGATCGAGCGGCGCGGGCAGATCCCAGAGCACCGCGCGGACCGATTCCTCAGCGAGCTGGAGGAACGGCGGCGCCTGCCGTTGGAGCGAGAGGGCGAACCCGTCGCGCAGGACACCGTTGAACCAGGCGCGGGTGAGCACCCGCGGAGCCCCGTGACGTTCCAGGGCATCGCCGATGGGGGCGAGGTCGGAGAGTGTCTCGTTGACGTCGAGGACGAAGTGCATCGCTCTGCTCCCAGGGCTAGGGGACCGTTCGTCTCAGGAGTTCCGAAGGAGCCGTCGTACCTGCGCTGCGGCAGGGTGGTTCGGGTGTTCCCGGACGAAGCGACGCAAGGTCTCGGTCGCAGCCGGGTCCTGTGCGGCGCGCTGCGCGAGACCCAGGACCAGGAGCGCGAGCGTGCCGGTCTTGCCGGGGCGATCGGCAAGTCCTTGGACCAGCGCTTCAGCGGCGGCAGGCTGACCGTTCTTGAGCAGGTCGAAGGCGGTACCGACCGGGTCGGTCGCGGCCGCCGGGGACGGCGAGGACGACGTGACCGCCCCCGTGGCGGCCGTGGGGGCTGCTGAGGCTGCGTCGGCCGCTCCGCCGTGATGCCGCAGCGAGAAGACGACCGGGACCGCCGCGCCCGAAGCCACCGCGAGCGCCAGGACCGCCGCCAGCCATGCGTTCGGCAGCGCATGCTCGGTCGCGGTCTCCTGCCGCCAGCCAGCGCCTCGCCGGCGGCGCCACAGGATCACTCCGACACCGATCGCCAACGCCCCACCGGGCACCGCCCACAGGAGCGGACCGAGGCCGTGGCGGGTCGGCAACAGGACGATGCTCTCGCCGTACCGCTGCTTGAACCACGACAGGATCTGGCTGTCGCTTCGTCCGGCGGCGACCTGACGCGTCACCTCCGCTCGCATGCCCTCGGCGACGGGCGTGTCCGAACCCGCGACGGTCTGCGAGACGCAGGTCGGGCAACGCAGCTCTCCGGAGAGGTGCTGGACTCGTTCGGTGTCGGTCGGTGCTCGATGACCCACCATGACGGTCACGACGAGCAGCCCCGCAGCGAGCAGGGCGAGAACGAGCAGGGCCGCTCGCCTCATGAGGTCGTCCTCGCCTGTGCGGCGGCGACCTCCCGGCTGAGCCAGGTCGGGTCGACGGCCCCGTTCCAATGGGCGCGAACGATGCCCTTGGCATCGACCACGAAGGTCTCCGGAACGCCGGTCACGCCCCATGCGACGGCCAGCATGCCGTTCGGGTCACGCACCGCCGTGAGGCCGGTGGCACCGGTCTGGCGCAAGAAGCGCGACGCGAGTACGGCGCCGTCACGCGTGTCGATGGTCGCCAGCTCGACCCCGTGGCCCGCCCACTGTCGTCCGAGTCGGACCAGCGTGGGAAGCTCGCTGCGACACGGCGAACACCACGACGCCCAGATGTTCACGACGGTCACCGTGCCAGGCCGGTAGGTGTACTCGCCGCCGCTCAAGGTGCGCCCACGAAGAGCCGGTGCGCGATGCCCGATCAGCGGCGACGCCCCGTGCGGCGACTGGTCCACGGACTCACCGCTGGCCCGCACCAGGACAACACCGACGAGGACCAGGACGGGTACCAACGCCACGATGGCAAGGCGCCGCCATCGCCGCGCCTGCGGCGGTGCCGACTGTTGCACGGTCATGAGCTGCCCACCGGGATCGTCGGCCGGTCACCGGCTCGGTCCTCGCCGTGGTGGTCCCCGGCATGGTCCTCGACCGGCCCGGTGGCCCGCTTCCGCCGTCGCAGCGTCAGGAGACCGCCCAGTGTCATGAGGGCTCCGCCGAGCCACACCCAGTCGACGAACGGATTGACCGCCAGCCTGATGCTGGCCGATCGTCCGCCCGCCGGGGCTGACAGCAAGGTCACGTAGACATCGCCGACGGGGCTCGCGGCGACCGCCGGGACCGCCACCGTGGTCTGCCGGGCGGTGTAGCTGCGCAGAGCAGGGTGCAGCGTGCCGCCCCGACTGAGCCGCACCACGGCGGTGGTCCGTTCACCGTCACCCTGCGGCCGCGAGCCGACGCTCACGAGAGTGGCCCGCACCCCGTCCACCGTGCTCGATGCTCCCAGGTGAAGGACGCCCTCACCGAACGTGCCGCCGGCGCTGGAGACCGCCACCCCGACGGCAAGTACGGCGAAGCCGAGGTGCGCCACTCGTCCACCGAGACGCCGGCGTAGCGCTCTCGCTCCGGCGGCCCGCGCACCCTCCAGCAGCGTGCTGGCCGCCAGCATGGCGGCCAACGCCACGGCCAGCACCACGCCGAGGTGCCCCGGGAGGAGCAGCCGGGTGAGCAGTCCGGCAGCCGCGCCGAGGAACAGCGGCACGACGACCCTGCCGGCCACCCGGGCTGGGTCGTCGGTCTCCCACCGCAACACCGGCCCGAGCACCATCAGGGCCAGCAGCAACGCGGTCAGCGGCAGGACCAGCCGGTCGTAGTACGGAGCGCCGACCGAGGACTCTCCGCCGCCGAACGCCTGCACCACCACCGGCAGCACCGTGCCGGCCAAGATCGTGACGCACATGGTCACCAGGACCACGTTGCCCGCCACGACGGCGGCGCCGCGAGAGAGCAGCGTCCCCACCGAACCCGCCGGTGCGATCTTCCCGGCACGAAGAGCCACGAGGGCGAGCACGCCGACGATGACGGCGACGATGAAGCCGAGAAGGACCGGGCCGATTCCCGAGTCGGCGAAGGAGTGCACGCTCGCCACCACCCCGGACCGGGTGAGGAGGACGCCTACCGCGGCCAGCACGAAGGCGCTGACGGCCAGACCCAGGTTCCAGGCCGTCAGGGCCGTCCGTCGCCGCTGCACCATCAACGAATGCAGCAGGGCGGTCGCGAGCAGCCACGGCATCAGCGAGGCGTTCTCCACCGGGTCCCACGACCAGTAACCGCCCCAGCCGAGCACGGCATAAGACCACCAAGCGCCCAGCACGATGCCGGCGGTCAGTGCTGTCCAGGCGACCACGAGCGGCGTACGCACCGCTCGGAGCCAGGAGAGGCTCGTGTCGCCGACGATCAGAGCCCCGACGGCGTAGGCGAACGGCACGACCAACCCGACCAGACCGAGGTAGAGGAGCGGTGGATGGACGCCCATGGCCGGGTGGTCGCTGAGCAGCGGCGTCGGACCTGGGCCGTCTGCGGGCACCGGGCTGACGCGGTCGAAGACCCCACCGCTGAAGAAGGCGAGGCCGACGAAGAAGACGGTCGCGGCGGCGGTGACGGCAAGCGCCCAGGAGTGCAGGGCGTCGCGAGCGCCACGGCGACCCAGGACAGCGAGATAGGCCGACAGCACCAAGCACCACAACAGCAACGAGCCGTCGTGCGCCGCCCAGAGGCTGGTGACGGTGTAGTAGACGCCGGTGCGACGACTGCCGTTGTCCGCGACGAAGGCCACTGCGAAGTCATGGCGGACCAGAGCCACCTCGATGACGAGGACCGCTCCGAGCGCTCCGGCGAGCGTGGCGAAGACCGCCCAGCGCAGCGCCGGGACGGGTCGGCGTCGCAGACCGGCCCACGCGCCACCGATCGCCGTCGCTGCTGCGGAGCAGAGGCAGAGTGCTTGCAGGAACGGTCCGAGGATGGCGGTCATCGAGCGCGGTACTCGTTGTCGTGACGTACCTCGATCGAGGAGGCGCGGAACACGCCGCCGGCGAGCCGGCCCTGCACGACCGCGTCCTGACCGGCTCGGAACGTGCTCGGCGGGGCGGCATCCGTGAGTACGGCGACCGTCTTCTTGCCGTCGGTCACCTCGAAGCGGACCGTCGTACCGGCGTCGTGCACCGATCCCTTGACGACCATGCCCTCGAGCCGGACCGTCTCGCCCGGGTGGGCGGAACCGAGTACCTCGCTGGGCGTGCGGTAGTACGTGAGCGTGTCCTTGGCGCTCGCGGTCGCCACGAGTGCCACGCCGGCGACGACCGCCAGCACCAGCACACCGAGCGCGATGCGTCCCTTCACCACGTCACCTCACGGCCGCCGGCTGCGTAGCCCCAGCCACACCAGCCCGGCCCACACCAGGGCCGCGAGTGCGTAGCCGACGACGACCACCGCCCAGCCGCTCACGCCGACACCTTGGTCATCGCGCGTTCTGCCTGCTGCGTCGGTCGCCGCAAGACCATGCCGGAGACCCGTGCCCGGACGTACCAGATCGCACCGAGCGTGGAAGCGACCAGGGCGACCAGCAGTGCCACCAGCATCAGCGGCGCGATCGGCGGCGCCGAGAGGCCCGGCTGGAGCAATGTCGGACCTTGGTGGAGCGTCCGCCACCACACCACGGAGAAGTGCACGATCACGATCTCGAAGGCGCTCGCCAGGCCGACCCACGCGGCAGCGCGCGGAGGCACCACGGCCGCCGGGAGAGCGCGGAGCGCAAGGTAGGCGACGTAGGAGACGAACAGGACCGCGGTGCTGACCAGGCGAGGGTCCCAGGCCCACCACACGCCCCAGGAAGCGTGCCCCCACAGGCTCCCCTCAGCGAGCGTCAGACCAGTGGTGGCGACACCCATCTCGGCAGCCGCCTGCGCGATCTCGGCCCACGACCCAGGCCTGCGAAGGAGCTGCGCGATGCTGCACAGGGCGACAGCCCCGAAGCAGAGGAACGCCGTCCAGGCGCTGGGAACATGCAGATACATCAACCGTTGGGGCTGGCCCTGGACCGCCGCCTCCGGCGCGACCACCAAGCCGAGGAGCAGTGCAACGGCAGCCGTCGCGACTGCACACATGCCCAAGGACGGTCGACGGCGGGTCGAACGTTGCTGCTGCTCATCTCCGAGCCTCGGCGTGGGGATCATCGATCGGCTCCTGTCGCTGCCTCACTCATGGGCGTGGGAATTGCCAAGCCGGTTCCCGAATCTGCCTCGATCAATCGCGCATTCTCCGGCCGATCAGTGGTACCGGGTGGCAGCCGACCGCCGTGGCCGGCCGGGGAACGCTCAGGAGGAGGCGACGGTGGTCCTTGTGTCGGCAGCGGGCCACTCCACGTTCTCTCCGGTGGGACCCAAGGCCGACTTCACGACCTTCGCCTGGTGGCTCCTGTTCGGCGTCGCCGCCTTCGTCTGCGTCGTCGTCATATCGCTTGTCGTCGGCGCTGCCGTGGTCCGCCGAAAGGCTCGCCGGGTGAGCGACTCCCCCGCGACCGGCTTCGTCCTCACCTTCGGTGTGGTGGTGCCCGCGCTGGTGTTCGCCGCCACCTTCGCCCTCAGCGTGGTGGGTATTGCCAAGCAGGCCCATCCGCAGAACCGCGCCGACATGACGATCGACGTCGTGGGCCATCAGTGGTGGTGGGAGGTCCGCTATCCCGGCGGTGCGGTCACGGCGAACGAGATCCACGTTCCGGTGGGCGCCGCCGTCGATCTGCGTCTGACGTCCGCCGACGTGATCCACAGCTTCTGGGTGCCCGAGGTGATGCCCAAGATGGACCTGATCCCCGGCCACACCAACGACACCTGGATGCAGGTCGACCACGCCGGCACCTACCGCGGGCAGTGCGCCGAGTACTGCGGCGTCCAGCACGCGCACATGGGCTTCGAGGTCGTGGCGCAGTCTCCCGCCGACTTCCAGCGGTGGCTCCAGGGCCAGTCCGCGGACGCGGCGACTCCGACGACCGCCGAGGTGAAGCGCGGGTACGACGTCTTCACGGGCGGCACGTGCGCCACGTGTCACACGGTCCGTGGAACCAGTGCCGATGGCCATGTGGGCCCGGACCTGACGCATGTGGCGAGCCGGTCGACCTTGGCTGCGCTGACCGTCCCGAACAACCGCGGGAACCTCGCCGGTTGGATCGCCAACTCCCAACAGCTCAAGCCCGGCAACAAGATGCCTCCCCAGCCCCTGTCCCCAGCCGACCTGAACGCGGTGGTCGCCTACTTGGAGACCCTTCGATGACGCTCGACGACGTCCGGCCCGACCAGCCGCCCACCCGCGCCGACATCGACGCGGCCGCCGCAGGCATGCTCCCCGAGCGTGCCATCGCCGAAGGAACGGTCGGCGAGAAGCTGCGGGAGCTGTGGGAGGAGAAGCCCGGGCTGATCGGGTTCATCTCCACCGTCAACCACAAGCGGATCGGGCGACGGTATCTGGTCACCGCCGGGTTCTTCTTCCTGCTCGCCGGGATCCAGGCGCTGGTCATGCGTACCCAGCTGGGCAGCCCGAACAACTCCGTGGTCAGCCCTGAGACCTACGACCAGCTCTTCAGCCTGCACGGCACGGCGATGATCTTCTTCTTCGCCACGCCCATGAACAACGGCTTCGGGAACTTCGTCGTACCGCTCATGCTCGGCACCCGCGACATGGCGTTCCCACGCCTGAACGCCCTGAGCTACTGGATCTTCCTCTTCTCCGGCCTGCTCATGTTCGCCAGTCTCCCGCTCGGCATGGCGCCTGACGGTGGGTGGTTCGCCTATGTCCCCCTCACCCGGCAGCTGTCGGGACACGGTCTCGACTTCTACACGCTCGGCCTGCTCTTCCTTGCGGTGTCGAGCACGGTGGGGGCGCTCAACCTCATCGTCACGACGCTGAAGATGCGCGCTCCCGGCATGACGCTGGCGCGGATGCCGGTCTTCGTGTGGTCGATCCTGGTGCAGTCGTTCATGCTCCTGTTCGCGTTGCCGCCGTTGGACCTGGCGAACGCCATGCTCTTCATGGACCGGCGCTTCAACACGCAGTTCTTCGCCGAGAGCAAGGGTGGCGACACCCTGTTGTGGCAACACCTGTTCTGGCTCTTCGGCCACCCCGACGTCTACATCATCGTGCTGCCGGCTCTCGGCATCGTCTCGTCGGTGGTGCCGGTCTTCACCCGGCGGCCGATCGCGGCGTACCCCTTCATCGTGTTGGCCACCGTCGCCACCGGAATCATCTCCTTCGGTGTGTGGGTCCACCACATGTTCGCCGTCGGGATCTCGGAGGTCGCCGAGAGTTTCTTCGCCGCAGCGACGCTGACGATCAGCCTGCCGGCCGGGATCCAGATGTTCGCGTGGATCGCGACGATGTGGCGCGGCCGCGTCGTGCTCAGCACCGCCATGCTCTACGCGATCAGCTTCGTCGCGGCGTTCGTGGTCGGCGGTGTCACCGGCGTGATGTTCGCCGTCGTGCCCTTCGACCAGCAGGTCACCGACTCCTACTTCGTGGTGGCGCACTTCCACTACGTGCTGTTCGGCGGTGCCGTGCTGCCCCTCCTGGCCGGCATCTTCTACTGGTGGCCGAAGATCACCGGCCGCACCATCAACGAGAAGGCCGGCAAGTGGAGCTTCGTGGTGGTCTTCGTCGGCTTCAACCTGACCTTCTTCCCCATGCACATCAGCGGTCTGGAGGGGATGCCGCGCCGGATCTACACCTACGGGGCGGACACCGGCTGGACGGTCTGGAACGTGCTGTCCACCGCCGGCTCGTACCTGCTCGGCGCGGGCTTCGTCATCACCGCCGGCGTCTTGATCGAGAGTCTGCTCCGAGACCGCTGGGCCCCCGATGATCCATGGGGCTCCAACACCTTGGAGTGGGCGACCGCCTCGCCCCCCGAGGACTACAACTTCCCGGTCATCCCGACCGTGCACAGCCTCAATCCGCTGTGGGACGGAGAGACCCTGCCTTCCATGGCGGAGCATCGGTACGACGACCAGCGCACCATGCTCGATCACCACAAGACGCTGCGCACCAGCGAGCTCGATGCACGGGTCGAGGCGATCATCGCCATGCCTTCGGACACCTCCGTGCCGCTGTGGCTGGCCGCCTGCCTCACCCTGAGCGTGATCGGCCTGCTCGCCGGCCTCTACGTACTGGCCGTCATCGCCTTCGCTGCGGTGGCCGTGGCTGCTGTCGTCTGGCTGTGGAAGCGACCCGACACCGAGGAGCCGGTGGACGCCACACCGCCGGTGGGCCGCACGACCGGCTGGTGGGCGATGGTGCTGTTCATCGCCACCGAGGGAGCCACGTTCGCTGCCTTCGTCGCCAGCTACTTCTACCTGCGTTTCTCCGCCACCGGCCCGTGGCCCCCGCACGGCGACATCCCACCGAAGATCGTCGTACCGTCCATCGCCACCGCGGTGATCGTGCTGAGTTGCCTGCCCGTCTGGCTGGCCGGCCGCTGGGCGGCGAATGGCAGGCGAGCCCTCGCCACCACGGCCAGCATCGTGACCCTGTGCGCCGGGGCGGCGTTCGTCGTACTCCAGATCACCGACTGGTTCGCCGAATGGCCGGCCTCGACCCTGTCGAAGGATGCCTATGGGTCCCTCCTGTTCGGACTCACCGGTCTCCACGTCGCCCACGTCGTGGTGGGGCTGGGGATGCTGGCGTTCGTCGCGGTCAGTCTGGCCACGCGACGCGCGGCCGCGCGCCCCGGCGGCCCGGTCTCGCTGATCGCGCTCTACTGGTACTTCATGGCGCTGGTCGCCGTGGCCCTCTACGTGACCGTCTACCTGTCCCCGCGGTGGTGATGGCCTCATGCGTCTGCTGATGTGGTTCGCGATCGCTGGTGGCCCCGCCGCCTGGGCGGTCCATCTGTTGACGGCGTGGAGCGTCAACGAGCTGTCCTGCCTGAGTCCGACGGCGAGCGGCGTCGCCCTCCACGACGGGTCGCTCGGCACCAGGTCGCACACCGCGGTCTGGCTCGGCACAGGACTGCCCTGGCTCGTCGCCGTCGGCGCCGTCGGCGCATGCGTGGTGCTCACGCGTGCTCATCGTGCCGCTCGACGTGAGGAAGATGTCGAGGTGGCGATCAGCGAGCGCACCAACCTGCTGCTCGTGCTGGGCTGGTTCCTCTCCTTGATGTCCGTCGCTGCGATCACGGGCGGCGCCATCGCCCTCTTGGTACTGGAGCCGTGCGCATGACCGCTGTCCTGCTCTACGCCCTCCCGATCGTGGTGCTGCTGGCTCCGACGTACGTCGCGGGGCTGCGCGCCCTGCTCGCCCATCCGCAGGGACGCCGTCAGCAACGCCTGCGGGTGGCATGCCTGCTCACCGGCGTGGTCACGCTCGTAGTGATCACCACTCCACCCGTCGGCGAATGGCTCGAGCCACGCATGTGGACCCACATGACGCAACACCTGGTGATCATGATGGTGGCCACCCCCTTGATCGCGCTGGGCCGCCCCGGACAGGTGCTGTTGGCCGGCATGGCGCCGCGGTGGCGGCGCCGGATGGTCCGGCTCGCCCATCGCCTCCCCGGGCTGGGGCTCGCTGCGCCGGCGGCATGGGTCGTCTACGTCGCCGCGCTGTGGATCTGGCACGTCCCGGGCCCCTACGACGCCGCGGTCCGCCACGAGTGGGTCCACGTTCTCGAGCACGTCACCTTCGCGGTGACCTCGTGGGCGTTCTGGGTCGTCTTGATCCGGTTGGCCGCCGACCTCCGCCGGGGACCGCTCGGAGCCCTGTACGTCGCCTCGGTGGTGCCACCCGGCGCCGCGCTGGGCGCTGTGCTGACCTTCGCCACGCACCCGCTCTACCCGGCGCAGGCCGATGAGGCCGCGGCCCGGTCCATCGACCCGCTCCTCGATCAGCGCATCGCCGGCCTCGTCATGTGGATCCCGCTCGACATGGCGTTCCTCGGGCTCGCGATCTGGCTCTTCGCCCGCTGGTGGCAGCGTGAGCAGGACGCGCCCGTGCCGCTTCCCGCAGCTCCGCTGGGAGTCCGGCGATGAACCGACGACCGATCCTGTACGGCGTGGCTGCGGCCGCGGCAAGCGCGCTCCTCCTGGCGGGCTGCTCGGGCCCTGAGCATGGCGCCGCCCCGCCGCAGGTGGCCCACACCGGCTCGCCCGCGCGAGGTGCCCAGCTGATCAGCTCCTACGGGTGCGCCAGCTGCCACACCATCCCGGGCATCGCCGACGCCCATGGGCTGGTCGGCCCGCCGCTCACCCAATTCGCACGCCGCAGCTACATCGCCGGCATGCTCCCCAACACGGAGGCCAACCTGCACCGCTGGCTGGAGAACCCGCAGGCGATCGTCCCAGGCAACGCGATGCCCAACCTCCACGTCACCGCGCGCGACGCCGCCGACATCACTGCCTACCTCTACACGCTGCGATGAGCACGCCCCGTCCGCTCGGTCAGCGCTTCGCCGTACTGCTCGCGGCCGCAGCCGTCGTCGGCCTGGCCGGTGTGCTGACGCTCACCGCCGGCAGCGGCCGCGCGACTCCGGGCGCTGTCCCCGCCGAGCCGACACCCAGTGTCACCGCCGAGAGCACTCCGGCGCCGGGTGGCTCCGGGAACACCGGACGCCAGGTCTTCCTGCGTGACTGCGCCTGGTGCCACGGCAGCGACGGCAGCGGCACCCACAACGGGCCGTCACTGGTCGGGGTCGGCGAAGCCGCTGCCGACTTCTACCTGCGCACCGGTCGGATGCCGCTGGCCTCGCCGGAGGCGGACGTCAAGGGCGGCAAGCCGGCGTACTCATCGAGCACCATCAACGCCCTGGTGAAGTACGTCGGCAGCCTCGGCGCCGGTCCCGCCGTACCTGCCCTCACTCGCGGCGACCCGGCCGCGGGACGCACGCTGTTCCTCGAGAACTGCGCCGCCTGCCACTCGGCCAGCGGTACCGGCACCATCGTGACCGGCGGCCAGCAGGCGCCCGACCTGTGGGCCACCGCAGACCAGCAGGTCGCCGAAGCCATCCGTCTCGGACCGGGACCGATGCCGCCCTTCGGCAGCGGCCAGCTCTCCGACGAGGACGTGAGCAACATCGTCAGCTACGTCCACCAGCTCGGCTCACCCCAGCGCATCGGTGGTGCCGGGCTCGATCAGTACGGTCCGATCATCGAGGGAGCTGCCGCGCTGTTCCTGCTGCTCCCGCTGGTGGTGCTGATCTCCCGTGCTCTCGGCAAGCGCGCCCCGTCGCGGAAGGAGAAGGAGTGAGCGCTCCCGCCCACGCACCGCGCTCGGTCGTGTTGTGCTTCATGCTCAGTGCGCTGGGCGCCGCCGGGTTCGCGGCCAGCTACGTCATCGGCCTGGGCAACGAGGCCCTCGGGGTGAGCATCGGCGCTGCCTTCGCCTTCCTCGCTCTCGGCCTCGCCCGCTGGTCGAGCCTGATCTCGGCCGCAGAGCCGGAGTACGTCGAGGAGCGCTCGATCGGCCCGACCCCGCAGCACGAGTACGACGCCTTCAAGCAGGCGCTGATCGAGCAGCCGGTGCCGCGCTCGTGGGTGCTGTGGGGCTCACTCGGCACAGCGGTGGCAGCGATCGGTGGCGCGGCGCTGTTCCCGCTGAGGTCATTGCTGCCGGCGATGGGCACCGATCCCGATGCGGTGCTCTCCCGCACCCCGTGGAAGGCGGGCCTGCGTCTGGTGAACGAGGAAGGCCTGCCGATCCGTCCGGCCGACCTCGCCCTCGGGGGTGTCGTCACCGCCTTCCCCGAAGGGCTGGATCCGCGGGAGCACGTCGACACCACCACCCTGCTCATCCGCGTCGATCCGAGCATTCTGCAGCTGCCGGCAGGACGCGCCTCCTGGGTGGTCGACGGTGTGGTCGCCTACTCGAAGCTGTGCACGCACGCGGGCTGCCCGGTCGGCCTGTACGTCGACACCGCGGATCAGCTCCTGTGTCCCTGCCATCACTCCGTCTTCGATGTCGCGACCGGCGCCAACCCGATCGAGGGGCCCGCGCCGCACCCGCTCCCACAGCTGCCGCTCGGCACCGACGGCGACGGCTACCTCGTCGCCGAGGGCGACTTCAGCGCACCGGTCGGTCCCAGCTGGGGGAACCACTGATGCCCTCGTTGCTGCCCTCGTTGCTCAGCCGCGTGCTTCCGCATCCCCGCCCGATGCGCAAGCTGGACGAACGGCTCGGGTTCGCCTCCGCCGGCCGCGCGGCGCTCGCCAAGGTCTTTCCCGACCACTGGTCCTTCATGCTGGGTGAGATCGCGCTCTACAGCTTCGTCTTCCTCGTGCTCAGCGGCATCTATCTCGCCCTCTTCTTCGAGCCGAGTACGGCGATGGTCGTCTACCACGGCCGCTATGCGCCGATGCGGGGCGAGGAGGTCTCGGCGGCCTATGCCTCGGCGGTCCGGCTCAGCTGGGACGTCCGCGGTGGACTGCTGGTGCGACAGGCCCACCACTGGGCCGCGCATCTGTTCATCGCGTCGATCGTGCTGCACCTGTGCCGGATCTACCTCACCGGCGCGTTCCGCCGGCCGCGAGAGCTCAACTGGACGATCGGTCTCACCATGTTGGTGCTGGCGATCTTCAACGCCTTCGCCGGCTACTCCCTCCCCGATGACCTCCTGTCCGGCACCGGCCTGCGGATCTTCAACGCCATCGCACTCTCGATCCCGATCGTGGGCAGCTGGCTGGCGTTCCTGGCCTTCGACGGCGAGTTCCCCGGCCAGGAGATCATCCAGCGGCTCTACATCGCCCATGTCCTGCTCGTGCCTGCGCTGCTGGCGGTCCTGATCTCGGTCCACCTCGCGATCCTCATCCGGCAGAAGCACACCCACTTCCCCGGGCCCGGCCGGCGCGACGCCAACGTCGTCGGTTCACGAGCCTGGCCGGCGTACGGCCTGCGCTCGCTGTCGCTGCTCGCCGCGGTGTTCGCCGCCCTTCTGCTGGCCGGCGGGCTCCTCCAGATCAACCCGGTCTGGGCCTGGGGCGACTTCGACCCTGCGACCGTCACCGCACCGTCGGTGGCGGACTGGTACATCTTGTGGATCGAAGGCGCCCTGCGCCTGTTCCCGCCGGTGGAGTTCCAGGTCTTCGGGTTCGAGATACCCAACCAGTTCTGGTGCGGTGTCGTCCTGCCCGGTCTCATCTTCGGCGCGTTGTATCTGTGGCCCTGGCTGGACCGGCGCTGGAACGACGATCGCGAACCGCACCACCTGACCGGCCGGCCGCGGGAGTCGCCGCTGCGCGTGGGACTCGCGAGCGCGATGCTCGCCTTCATGGCGGTACTCCTGGTCGCCGGCTCCCAGGAGCTGATCGTCCAGTGGACCGGCTGGACCGTCGGATCGGTCCGTGACGTGCTGCGGGTGCTGGTGTTCGTCCTACCCCTGATCGCCGGCTTCGCCGGCCGGTGGGTCGCGGAGTCCCTGCGCCGCAGCGACCTCGACCACGCCGTGGAGCTCGGTCACCGCGAGATGGTCGCAGGCCTTCGCCGCCGCAACCGGCCGCAGGCGCAGTGACGCCGCTAGCGGCGCCGCCAGCGCCGGATGGCTCCTGCGACGACCGCGCCCACCACCGTGGCGACCGCAACGGCGGGGTGCTCGATCGGCTCGGGCGCGCCTGCTGGGGTGCCAGACCCCATCGCCTCCGGATAGGCCTCCTGTGCACTGCGCGCCGCCTCCTCGAGGGAGTCGTAGGCCTGGTGGCTCACCAGCTCCGTGCTGGCATCGCTCGACCTCCAGCGCCACCGCCACATGCCGTCCTCCTGCTGCCACATGTCGACGGTGGGAGCCGGCGCCTCCTCGTGGTTCGCCGCCGCAGGCTTCTTCGTAGCGACGCGGGGTGTCGGCACCGCGGATGAGGTCTCCGCGGCCTTCACGGCCTGTCGCTGTTCGAGCAAGCGCTGGCGCTGGGGCTTGACCGTGTACCGGGGGTCCTCGGCGGAGGCGATCCCGGCCGAGAAGATGCCGAACCGGGTCAGCGCCGACCCGGCGAGGAGCATCGCGCCGCTCGCTGCATCTGCCGTACGACGCACCCGACTCGAGCCGCGACTGAGCAGCGCTGTCGCCGACCCGACGACGGCGAGGCCCTCCCCGGCCTTCATCAGACGCCCGGACCGCCCGCTGCGATACGGCTCGGCGACCTCGCCGAGGCGGTGCTCCATCGCCTTGAGGAAACCGATCTCGGTGGCAGCGCCCAAGACGCCGACGCGACGTGGCACCTGCCGCTGGTCGCTCGGCGCCAGGAGGAGCCCGAGGCCTCCCGCTGCCATGGCGCCCGAGCCCACGAAGGCGAACGGCATCTCGCGATAGCCGTCGTGCCACGCCGGCACCGCCGTATCGCTGATGAGGGCACCCGTGTACGCCGCGATCGCCGGGCCGATCATGGCAGCGCCCGCCGTACCGGCGACACCGAGAGGCCGCAGGCGTCCGGTCAGGTCGGACCCGGCCGCGACGACCGTGGCCGGCCCGTACGCCGAGAGCAACCAGGCACCGACGTTCATCGGCGAGGTCACCTTGATGACGCGCAACATGTTGAGGAAGCGGGTCGGCTTCCCGAGGTCGTGCACCAGCGCGGCGAGGGAGAGCGTCGCAGCTGCGGCGGCACCGGTCTTGCTGACCCGCGCCAATCCGTCCTCGCCACGCACGTCGGCGGCTGCCCCGATGACGGAGGAGGCGCCCGCGAGCCCGCCGAGGAAGAGGTAGCCGGCGATGTCGGTCGACGACCAGACCGGCTTGTTGAGAATGGGCTGGCCGTAGTACGAGCGGAACTCCGCCTCCGGCACCATCGGCGTCTCGCCGCGGCGACCTCGTCTCTTGCGCCTGGTGGTGAAGTCAGCGGTCGCCTCTCGACCCGTGCGCGCGCCCTCGACACCCTCACGGGTGACCGGCGCCTCGTTGCCGCTCATCCCTTCCTACCCCACGCCGCCGCGACCACGCCCGCCGCCAGCCCGAGCGCGGCCAGCCCGGCGCGACGCCACATCGCCGGCAGGTCGCGCGTGGTCACCACCGGGTCCGGCGGCAGCCCATACGCCTCCGGCTCGTCGAGCAGCAGGAAGAACGCCCCGTCGCCGCCGACGCCGTCCTCGGGGTCGTGGCCGTACAGCCTCGCCACGTCCACACCCTGCTCGTGCAGCTGATCGACCCGCTGCTGCGCGCGCTCGCGCAGTTCCTCGAGAGGGCCGAACTGGATGGAGTCGGTCGGGCACGCCTTGGCGCAGGCCGGTTCCATGCCGACCTCCAAGCGGTCGTAGCAGAGCGTGCACTTCCAGGCCCGGCCATCGTCCTTGCGCTGATCGATGACGCCGTAGGGACAAGCCGGGATGCAGTAGCCGCAGCCGTTGCAGATGTCCTCCTGGACCACGACACTGCCGAACTCGGTGCGGAACAGCGATCCCGTCGGGCACACGTCGAGGCAGGCCGCATGAGTGCAGTGCTTGCAGACGTCGGAGGCCATCAGCCACTGCAGCTTGCCCTCGGCATCGAGCAGGTCTCCGCCCGGCGGCAGGTCAGGCCGTACGTCGCCGCTGCCCGGCAGCCCGACGGCAGGCATGCCGAGATCGACCGGGGCCGTCTCCGAGCGGTTCTCGATGAACGCGACGTGCCGCCAGGTGTCGGCGCCGAGCCCACGGGTGTTGTCGTAGGACATCCCGCTGAAGCTCAGGCCGTCCTCGGGAACGTGGTTCCATTCCTTGCAGGCGACCTCACACGCCTTGCACCCGATGCAGACCGAGGTGTCGGTGAAGAACCCCATCCGGGGCGGTGCGTCGTCGTACTCGCTCTCGCGCAGCACTCCCACGTCAGACCTCCGTCCCTGTCGTGTCTGTAATACCCGCTCGCTGCTGGTACTCATGCACGAGCGCGATGCGATCCGGCCCGCGCGGTCGGCGCCCCGGGCGGATGTCACACGCCAGCGCCTTCACCTCCTGGATGTGGACGTTGGGATCCAACGCCACCGAGGTCAGGTCGTTGGGGCTGTCCCCGCGGGCGTAGCCGTTGGGCCCCCAGTGGTACGGCAGGCCGACCTGATGGACGGTGCGCCCGGCCACCTGGAGGGGCGCCATCCGCTCGGTGACCATCACCCTCGCCTCGATCACGTTGCGAGCGGTGACGATCGTCGCCCAGGCGCCGTGCTCCAGACCACGCTCGGCCGCGAGCTCCGGAGATACCTCGCAGAACAGCTCAGGCTGCAACTCGGCCAGATAGGGCACCCAGCGGGTCATGCCGCCGGCGGTGTGGTGCTCGGTGAGCCGGTAGGTGGTCAGTGGATAGGGGAAGATCTCCGCCCCTGGCTCGTCACCGCTGGGCTGCAGCCGGTTGTTCTCGTGCTTGTGCAGCTCCCGGGCCGGATTGCGCTGCTGCCGGTACAACGGATTCGTGAACGGCGACTCCTGCGGCTCGTAGTGCGTCGGCAACGGCCCGTCGGAGAGACCCGATGGCACGAACAGCCAGGCCTTCCCATCTGCCTGCATGATGAACGGGTCGACGCCGGTCAGCGCCTCCGGCCCCTTGGCGCCCTTGGGCGGCTGGTAGTCCGGCGCCTTGTCGACCTTGAAGTCCGGTACGTCGTGGCCGGTCCACTTGCCGTCGTCCGGGTCCCACCACACGTACGCCTTGCGTTCGCTCCAGGGCTTGCCCTCCGGATCGGCCGATGCCCGGTTGTAGAGCAGACGGCGGTTGGCTGGCCACGCCCAGCCCCACTCCGGGGCGACCCAGCTCTGCTCTCCTGCCGGCTTGCGCCGCGCAGCCTGGTTGGTCCCATCGGCGTAGACCCCGCAGTAGATCCAGCAGCCGCACGCCGTGGAGCCGTCTGCCGCGAGCTCCTGGTAGCTCGACAGCGGCTCCCCCTTGGCGTTCCAGCCGCTGATCTCCGCGATGATCGCCTCCGCCTCCGGCTCGTCCTGGCTCCCCTTGGTGGGGTAGTCCCAGGTCAGGTCGAGGATGGGGCGGTCTCGCGGATCGCGGGAGCCGGCGAGCTTCTCCCTGATCCGGCGGCCCAGGTGGAAGGTGAACCAGAGGTCGCTGCGGGCATCGCCGGCCGGTTCGACCGCCTGATGGTGGAACTGGAGGAGGCGCTGGGTGTTGGTGAAGCTGCCGTCCTTCTCGGTGTGAGCGGCCGCCGGCAGGAAGAAGACCTCGGTCTTGATGTCGTCGGTGACCATCTCGCCGGTCTCGATCTCGGGCCCGTCCTTCCACCAGGTGGCGCTCTCGATCAGCGAGAAGTCACGGACGACGAGCCAGTCCAGGTTCGCCATCGCCATCCGTTGGAGCTTGGCGTTGGCGGATCCGACCGCGGGGTTCTCCCCTATCAGGAAGTAGCCGTTGGTCTTGCCCGCGAGCTGGGCCATCACGGTGTCGTACGTCGATGCGCTGCCGGTGAGCCGCGGTAGGTACTCGAAGCAGAACTCGTTCTCGGGCGTCGCCGCGGGCCCCCACCACGCCTTGAGCAGGCTGACCATGTAGTCCCGGCTGTTGGCCCAGTAGCCCTTCTCGGTGGAGTCTGCCTGGATGTAGGCGTCGAGGTCCTCGTGTTCGTGGGCGTGCGGCATGGGCAGATAGCCGGGCAACAGGTTGTAGAGCGTCGGGATGTCGGTGGAGCCCTGGATGCTGGCGTGGCCACGGAGTGCGAGGATCCCGCCACCGGGCCGGCCGATGTTGCCCAACAGGCTCTGCAGGATGGATGCCGCCCGGATGTACTGCACCCCGACGGTGTGTTGGGTCCAGCCCACCGCGTAGCAGAACGCGCTCGTGCGGTCGCGGCCTGAGTTCTTCACCAACGCCTCGGCAACCTGGTGGAAGAGGTCCTGCGGGATGCCGCAGATCTCCTCCACCATCTCCGGCGTGTAGCGGGCATAGTGGCGCTTGAGCACCTGGAAGACGCAGCGCGGATGCCGCAGCGTGTCGTCGTGCTTGATCTCGCCGCGGATCGCGGCGCCACCGGAGCCGTGCGCCTCCCCGCGGCCGGCCTTGTTGACGCCGCTCTTCTGGTCAGCAGCGACACGATCCTGGTACTGCTGATCGCGCTGCCCCGACGCCGCCTGGACCTCCATGCCCTCGTACTGCCAGGAATGGAAGTCGTAGCTGCGGTCCTCGGGGTCGAACCCCGAGAAGACGCCGTCGTTCTCCTCCGCGTCGACGTAGTCCTCGCCGAGGATCGTCGCGGCGTTCGTGTAGGCGACGACGTACTCCTTGAAATAGGCGTCGTTCTGCAGCACGTAGTTGATCAACCCGCCGAGGAACGCGATGTCGCTGCCAGCGCGCAGCGGCACGTGCAGGTCCGCCAGAGCGCTCGTGCGCGTGAAACGTGGGTCGACATGGATCACTGTGGCGCCCCGTGCCTTGGCCTCCATCACCCATTGGAAGCCGACCGGGTGGCACTCGGCCATGTTCGAGCCCTCGATGACGATGCAGTCAGCGTTCTGCAGGTCCTGCTGGAAGGTCGTAGCCCCACCACGGCCGAACGAGGTCCCCAAACTGGGAACCGTGGCGGAGTGTCATATCCGCGCCTGGTTCTCGATCTGGATGGCGCCCAACGCGGTGAACAGCTTCTTGATGAGGTAGTTCTCCTCGTTGTCCAGCGTCGCTCCACCGAGGCTGGCGAACCCCATCGTGCGGCTGACCTTGGTGCCGTTCACCTCGTCCTGCCAGTAGGCCCGCCGGCTGTCGATGACCCGGTCGGCGATCATGTCCATCGCCGTGTCGAGGTCGAGTCGCTCCCAGTCGGTGCCATGGGGACGCCGGTAGAGCACCTCGTAGCGACGCGCGGATCCGGTGGTGAGCTGCAGGCTGGCCGAGCCCTTCGGGCACAGTCGACCACGACTGACCGGTGAGTCGGGGTCACCCTCGATCTGTGTGACGCGGCCGTCCTTGACGTACACGTTCTGCGCACAGCCGACGGCGCAGTAGGGACAGACCGACTTCACCACCTCGTCGGCCTCGGCCACGCGGGGGGCGAGGCTGCGGCTGCGACCGGACTTCGCCGCAGGGCCACGTCCGGTCGGGTCCTCGCCCTTGAGCTGCCGGTAGACCGGCCAGCCCTCGATGAAGGTCTTGACCCCCATCAGCTCTCCTCCTCACGCTGACGGGCCTCGAACGCTGCCCTCATCTGCGGATCGGCGGCCACCCGCCCCTGGATCCAGTTGTGCACCAGGGCACGACTCGTGGGGTTCTCCGCAGGACGAGGATTGGCCAGGCGCTGGCTGGTCGGCAGGAACCCCGGACGCTGCTCCGGATGGGCCGACGGGGCGTCCGAGCCGTCGGCAGACAGGCCGGTCGCCACCAGGTAGGCCAGCCCGGGCGCGATCCCGAGACGCGCGCCGACCTCCTCGTAGTCGAGTCCTTCGTTCAGCAGCCCGAGCACCTGTTCGCGGTTCGCCATCTCGTCCCTCTTGTCCTGTCCGCGGTCTGCTCTCAGCTTCCGATGACCGAGGAGACGTCGACGGTGCCATGGTCAGACTCGATCGCGGCCGCGAGGGTCGCCACGTCTGTCTGGTCGATGTCGGCCCCCGCCTCGCTCAACGCGTCGCGCAGCTTCTCCTCGACGGTCTCCGTCGTCGCACCGTCCCAGTTGGCGCCCACCCGCTCCACCACATGCTGGATGGCCTCGAGCTCCTCATCGGTGTACGTCATGGATCGTCGGTACCCGACACCTCGGCCTTCACGCACTGATCGCGAGGAAGAGGTGGGATCCGAGCGCGCCCGGGGAACCGAAGGCACACCATGTCAGGTCACCTCTTCCTTGTTCACGGCCGAACCGAGTCGCTGGTGCACGATGCCGCCGTCGTGCCGACCGATGACGACTTCGCGATCGAGCCCACCTGGCAGGCACTCATCGGCGCCCACGGTGCGGCGCTCAAGCCGCCCGGCTGGCCGCGCAGAGGCTACGGCCGGGCGGCGGGCGGGCGGCCGGTGTGGTTCGTCAGCGTGGACGGGTTGGCCACCGACGATCTGGTCCAGCGAGCCGTCGCAACCGTGCGCGACATGGCGGAAGCCGACCTCTCCCCCAGCCGCAACCGCGTCAAGCGCCTCCTCGCCCTGCCCGTGCTCGGCATCGAGGGAGGCGGCCACAACCACGACCGCGGAGCCGTGATCAGGGCGCTCCTCGAGGCGCTCCTCGACGCCGTCGACGAGCTCGACGTCGACATCGCGGTCGTCACGCCGGAGCGCTCCGTGTACGCCGCCGCCCAGCACTTGCGCGGCGAGCCGCGACCACCGGTGCTCGATGACGAGCTGCTCGGCGAGGCGCGCCGACTCGGCGAGCTCGCCCGAACCGGTGACCTGGCGCTCTTCCTCGGAGCCGGCGTCAGCGTGCCGGCCGGGCTGCCCGGCTGGCGCCAGATGCTCGACGAGCTCGCCCAGCAGGCCGGGATCGACCCCGGCGTACTCGTCGGTCTTGGTCCGCTCGACCAGGCTCAGCTCCTGCAGCACCGCCTACCCGATCTGGGCGAGTACGTCGCGCGCGCTGCCCAGGACCCTCGGCTGCGTCCCTCACTGGGCCACGCTCTGGTCGCCGGCTTGGGCTGCCGCGAAGCGGTGACGACCAACTACGACCACCTCTATGAGACCGCTGTCGCCGCCACCGGGCGCGGCGAGCCGAAGGTGCTGCCCTGGGAGACTGCCGTGGGCGCGTCGGCATGGGTGCTCAAGCTCCACGGCGACGTCTCCCAACCTGCCACGGTCACCTTGACCCGGCGCGACTTCGTCCGCTTCGACGCCCAGACCGGGCCCGCCGGCGCGCTCCTGCAGGCGTTGCTGCTCACCCGGCACCTGCTGGTGGTCGGTGCCTCGCTCAACGACGACAATGTGGTGCGGCTGCTGCGTGAGGTGGAGGTCTTCCGCGAAAGCACCGGGCTCGAGGGGCCGATGGCCGCTTTCCTCGATGTCGACGACGACCGCGCCCGCCGTGAGCTGTGGCGTGAGCAGCTTGCTTGGTCGAACATGCCCGGTGACGACCTGCCCAGCCGCGCCCGAGCGCTGGAGATCTTCCTTGACACGCTCGCCTGGTACGCCGCCGGCACGTCGTGGCTCCTCGACCCGCGCTTCTCAGAGCTCCTCGGACCCGAGGAGCGCGAGGCGGCGGAGACTGGCCGGGCGCTGCGTGGCCGGCTCGATGGCCTCGGCGAGGAATGGGAGCAGCTGCGGGCCACCCTCGACGCCGCCGGGGCCTGCGAGCAACGAGGCGACTGACCGTCCGGTCGGCCGGCGGCGCGACGGGTACCGGCGGACCATGGAAGGCAAGCTCGCCGACTATCGGCGCAAGCGCGACTTCGCGCGCACGCCGGAGCCCACCGGCGCTGATCCCGGCCGCGGCGGCGCCCGGTTCGTCGTGCAGCGGCATCGCGCGCGGCGTCTCCACTACGACCTGCGTTTCGAGATCGACGGGGTGCTGGTCAGTTGGGCCGTGCCGAAGGGCCCGACCCTCGACCCGGACGCCCGGCGGCTCGCCGTACACGTCGAGGACCATCCGATCGAGTACCTCCACTTCGAGGGGGTCATCCCGCACGGCGAGTACGGCGGTGGCGACGTGGTCGTGTGGGACACCGGCACCTGGGAGCCCGTGCACACCGACGACCCGGCCGCCGCCGTGGCGGCCGGCGAGCTGCACGCCGAGGTGCAGGGTCGGAAGCTGCGCGGCCGGTTCGTGCTCGTGCGCCGCGGCGAGGGACAGGACTGGATGCTGCTGCACAAACATGACGAGTACGCCGTGAAGGGCTGGGACCCGGAGGACCATCCCACCTCCGTGCTCAGCGGCCGGACCAACGACGAGGTGAAGGCCGACCCGGACCGGCTCTGGCACGCGGACGTGCCCGCCGCCGACGCAGCCGAGGCCCTCGTGCCGGACACGCTGCCCGAGTCCGCGCTCGACGACCTCGAGGCCATGGGCGACCAGGGCACGTGGGAGGTCTTCGGACGCCGACTGAAGGTGACCAACCTCGACAAGCCGCTCTTCCCGGGAGACCCGCCGGTGACCAAGCGCGAGCTGCTCGCCTACACCGCTCGCATCGCCCCGGTCGTGCTCCCCTACCTCGAAGGGCGCGCGCTCAACCTGCACCGCTACCCCGACGGCGTTGGGCGACCCGGCTTCTGGCACAAACAGTTGCCCGAGCACGCCCCCGCATGGGTCGGGCGATGGGACAACCCGGAGGCCGACCCCGGCGAGACCACGACGTATCTGGTCGTGGACGAGCCGGCAGCGCTGATCTGGGCGGCGAACTTCGGCGGCCTCGAGTGGCATCCGTGGACCTCATGCACCAGCGCGATGCACGAGCCGACGTACGCGCTGATCGACCTCGACCCAGGCGAGCGGACCAGCTGGGACGACCTGCTGGTGCTCGCCCGGCTGCACCGCACCGCGCTCGAGCACGTGGGGGTGCTCGGCCGACCGAAGATCACCGGGCGCCGCGGCATCCAGATCTGGGTGCCGGTGCGGGCCGGCTACACCTTCGAGGAGACCCGCGCCTGGGTGGAGACGCTCTCGCGCACGGTCGGCAAGGTCGTCCCGGAACTGGTCAGCTGGAAGTGGGAGAAGCGCGCCCGACACGGGCTGGCGCGCCTCGACTACACCCAGAACGCGATCAACAAGACCCTCGTTGCGCCATACTCGCCGCGGCCGACAGCCGGCGCCCCGGTCTCCGTCCCGATCGCGTGGAGCGAGCTCGACGACCCGGACCTGCGCCCCGACCGCTGGACGGTGCGCAGCGTCCTCGACCGGCTCACCAGCCGCGGCGACCCCTTCCGCGTACTGCTCGGCGTGGAGCAGGAGCTGCCCGACCTGAGGTGAGGCGTGAGGTGAGGCGTGAGGTGAGAACGGGGTGCCGTGCGGGCACCTGTGCTCGTGGACGCGACACTGGAGTTCATCGGCACGGCGACGACGCTGCTGCGCCTCGGCCCGTACACGCTGCTGACCGACCCTGACTTCCGTCACCGAGGCCACCGTGCGTACCTCGGCAAGGGGCTCTTCTCCCGGCGCCGCACCGAGCCGTCGCGGCAGCCCGACACCCTGCCGCCGCTCGATGCCGTGCTCCTCTCCCACCTGCACGGCGACCACTTCGATCCCATTGCGCGCGAGCAGCTCGACCACCGGCTGCCGCTCCTCACGACACCGGCGGCGAGCCGGCGCCTCACCCGGTGGGGCTTCGGCCAAACACACGGCGTGTCCACCTGGGAGACCGTGACCCTGGCCGAGGGCCTGCGCGTCACCTCCGTCCCCGGGCAGCATGCGCCCGGCGCGGCCAGAGCGCTCCTCCCACCGGTGATGGGCTCGGTGATCGAGTACAGCACGGTCGATGAACGCCTCCGCGTCTACATCACCGGGGACACGCTCTACCGTCCGTGGCTGCGCGACGTCGTCGACCGGCTCGGCGTCCCTGACGCGATGGTGATCCACCTGGGCGGCACGAGAGCCTTCGGCCTGTTGGTCACCATGGACGGGCGCCAGGGCGCCGACCTCGTCGACCTGCTCGCCCCGGCGGTCACCGTGCCGGTCCACTACGACGACTACACCGTCTTCCGCTCGCCGCTGGAGGAGTTCGTACGCCTTGCCCGCGAGCGTCGGGTCCCGAGCGCCGTGCGCACCGTGCGCCGCGGCGAGACGGTGTCCCTGATCTGATCCTCGGAGATCGACCGCAGGGTGTGGCACGCGTATCCGGACGCCGGCTGGTAACCGAAGGAGGACCGATGCCTCAGCGACTCACAAGGAGATGGGCAGACATGGCAACAGGTGAGACCGGCTTCGACGATGTGACCTTCGACCTGATCTCGGTGCAGTACCACTCGCTCAAGGCGGGGCACGACTACGGCCAGTACGTCCGCGACGCCGAGAACGCCGGCGAGAAGGAGATCGCGGACTTCTTCCGGCAGGTGATGGCCGAGGACAGCGAGCGCGCCCACAAGGCCCACGAGTTCCTCCGCCGCCTCGGCGGCACCGACAACACCAGTCCGCAGGCAGGCGCGTAACCGCGTCGTGCTCGACCAGCCGAGTGCGCAGAACCTGGGGGTGGCGATCCGGCCGGCCCCGAGTGACCGAGGTACCGGATCCGGCCGTGAGCGCGGCCGGATCCGGTTCGATCAGGCGGTCGCGCCGTTCAGGACGACCTTGTCCATGCGACCCTGGCTGACGCTGTAGTCGTCGAGGATCTTGGTGTAGGTGCCGTCGGTCATGAGCGCGTTGAACGCGTCGACGAAGGCCTTGGCCAAGGCGGGGTCGACGAACCCGAAGCCGGTGGGCTGTCCGGGGCGCTCGGTGGTGTAGCCCACGGAGAGCTTGTCCGGCGTGCTCGCTGCGGCGGCCTGGGCGATCGGGCCGTCGACGAGGGCGACGTCGGCGGTGGTGCCGACCGTGGTGATGGCGGCAGCCGTCGACTCGGCTGGAAGCGCCTTCGGGGCCTTCTTCCCGGCGTCGGTGCAGAGCTTGGTGATCGCGCCGCCGGCGCTCACGGCGGCGAGCTGGGTGGAGGCCTTGATCGCGGTCACGGTCTTGCCGCAGAGGTCCGTGTTGGACGTGATCTTCTGCGGATTGCAGTTGGCCACGAGCGCGGAGTCGGTCGCCTCGAGGTAGTCGACGAACTGAAGGCCGGCCTTCTCGCGCTCCTTCGTGTCGTTGAGGTAGTACGCGGCGGCCTGGACCTGCCCGGTGGTGAACGCGCTGGTGAGGTCGTTGGTCAGGGTGTAGTGGAGCTTCACGCCGAGCTTGGCTGCTGCAGCGTTGAGCAGATCGGGCTCGAAGCCACGCCGGGTGCCGTTGTAGGTGAAGTTCACGCCCGGCAGGTCCGGCGGAACACCGACCTTGAGCGTCTTGCCTTTGTCGTTCGCAGGCACCTCGGCAGCGAGAGTGGCGTCCTTCTCCGGTGTCGTCGTCGCGGGCGCGACCAGTGGATTGCCGGTCACCGCCGGGGCACATGGCTCGGACGACTTGTCGGCATCGGGCTTGGTCGTGCTGGCGCCGCAGCCGGTCAGGCCGAAGGGCGCCACGAGCGAGACCGCGGCCACAGCGAGTACTGCCTTCTTCATCGATTCTCCTCGGGTAGTGATGGGCGGTGATGGGTGTCGTGGTGGTGCCATCGGTGCGGCTAGGGTCTGGCCGGCCGAAGATGGCGGGTCAGCACTCGTTCGAGCCCGAACTGGACGAGGGTCAAAGCGGCGGTCAGCAGCAGGTACCAGAAGGTCGCCACCAGCAGCAGCGGCGTGTGAAGGAAGAGCCGCCCGGCGATCAGCTCGACCGCGGAGAAGAGGTCGATCACCGAGGCGAGGATCACCACCGCGGTGGTCTTGGTCATCGAGATGATGTTGTTGAAGAACGGCGGCACGGCGACCGGGAGGATCAGAGGCAGGATCACTCGGCGCCGGATCTGGCCCGGTGTCATGCCCAGTGCGGCGGCCGCCTCTATCTGACCCCGGGGGACCGCGGCGACGGCACCGCGGATGATCTCCGCCAGGTAGGCCGACTCGTTCAGCGTCAGGCCGATGATGCAGCCGACCATGGGCGCGACCAGCTGCTTGGTGTCGAAGTAGACGAACTGCGGGCCGAACGGGATGCCGAGCGACAGGTACGGATAGAGCTGGGCGAGATAGACGAAGAAGATGATCAGGACCACGACCGGCACTCCACGGAAGAACCAGATGTACGCCGCCGCGAGGCCTGATAGGACCCGGCTGGAGGACAACCGGAAGCCGGCGACGATCGCTCCGAGGATCAGGCCCGCGACCATGGCAGTGACGGTCAGCTCGATCGTGACCACGAGGCCCTTGAGGACCGAGGCGTCGAAGAGGTAGTCCCCCACGACGTCGAAGTCCCAGTTCTTGTTGGTCAGCAGGCTCTTGACGAAGAGCGCGAGGGCGAGCGCGATGACGGCGTAGGAGATCCAGCGCCACGGGTGGGGACGGCCGACGACCTTGGTCGTCGGGATCGTGTCAGTTCTCTCGGCGATCTGAGTCACTGGACCCTCGCAAGGAACTCGCGCGTGCGGCCGTGGGTCGGATTGCCCAGGACCTCTCCCGGCGGGCCGTACTCGACGATCACACCCTGGTCGAAGAAGGCGACGTGGTCGGCGACGTCACGGGCGAAGGACATCTCGTGGGTCACCACGATCATCGTCATCCCGGACTCGGCGAGGGAGCGCATCACCGCGAGAACGTCGCCCACGAGCTCGGGGTCCAGGGCGCTCGTGGGCTCGTCGAAGAGCATCAGCTCCGGCTCCATCGCCAGGGCGCGGGCGATCGCGACCCGCTGCTGCTGGCCGCCGGAGAGCTGGGCCGGGTACTTGTGGCAGTGGGCTGCCAGGCCGACGCGGTCGAGGATCTGCTCGGCCTTCTCCCTGGCCGCGGTCTTGTCGGCCCGCCCCACCACGACCGGACCCTCCATCACGTTCTCGGTCGCGGTCCTGGTCGGGAAGAGGTTGAAGGACTGGAAGACCATGCCCATCTTGGCGCGCTGGGCCGCCAGTGCCTTCGGCGAAAGCTCGTGGAGACGGCCGTTCCGTTCGATGACGCCGATCCGGTCGCCGGCAACCTCGATGCTGCCGGCTGTAGGCGTCTCGAGCGCGTTGATGCAGCGCAGCATCGTCGACTTGCCTGAGCCCGACGGGCCGATCACGCAGACGACCTGGCCGCGTGCCACGTCGAGGTCGACACCACGCAGCACGTGGTGGGGTCCGTAGGCCTTGTGCAGCCCGCGGATCTTCACCAGCGGGGCGGCGTTGTCGTCAGCCCCGCCAGCTCCGGCGGCCGGGCCACTGGGCATCGGCGTGTCCAGCACAGTCATCGGAATCCTCATCGCTCGTCCCGGCGCGAGGTGTCACCGGGGTTGTGACGAATTCCATAACGACCGCCAGATGGACGGCGTAACTTGCAGCATCATTCCCCTGCCAGGTTTCCTGA
>Ga0164242_10000312_pt1 | contig 60477 bp, 58 predicted proteins | sample OricomgcompostMG_FD_108783 | JGI IMG/M metagenome (GOLD analysis project Ga0164242, IMG submission 108783) | Miracle-Growth compost microbial communities from Emeryville, California, USA - Original compost - Miracle growth compost (MG) ...
GAACCGGCACCCCACCGCGAGTGACATCGCGGCAGACTGTCACACCCACAAGGCAAAATCGAGACCAGGGCCAGCGATCAAGCCGGGAACAACGTCACACGGCAGCCCCATGAAATTTCGAGGCTAGGTAGGTCGTGCCCTTGATATCCAGGAAGAAGCCGGTACCGCCGCCGGGCTGCCCATTGCGAAGAGTGACCATGATCGGGACCGCCGGGAGCGCCATTGGCGCAGGTTAGCGCGCTTGAACTGACTACCCCAGATCTGCGCGCTTCTTCGAGTGCACGACACCACCCGAATGGCGGCCGCTCAGTGGCGTCCATAGCCCTCGTCGCAGAATCCTCCGCTGGAGTCCCAATGTCCTCAGTCAAACTGCCCTGGTGTCTCACGCCGTCTCGTACTCCCGAGTAAATCTCAAAATCGCTCGCCGTTGACACCGGCACATCAGCTGACGCTGCGCAGGTATTTCCCGAAGTGCGGAACGGTGAACGCGATCCGGCCACGCTCACCGGAGTAGATCAGGCCCTTCTTCAGCAGCGCATCGCGTGCGGGCGAGAGCGACTGGGGCTTGCGACCGAGCACCTTCGCAACCGCAGCAGTGGGGACCGACTCGACATCGTCCCGCTCCTCGTCGGGTATGTCGCTCGCGGCGTCGGCCATTGCCCGGAGATACTCTCGTTCCCCGGGAGTGGCTCTCTCGTAACGGGATCCGAAGAATCCGACCGCAAGCTCCGCCTCGGCAGCGGGTGCCGCGACGTCGACGTCGGCACCCGTCACCGGCGACCCCGGCGCCACGTCCCACGCGACCTTGCCATAGGCCTGGATGAAGTAGGGGTAGCCACCCGTGGCGGCATACATGGCATCGAGGGCGGCCGTGTCGAACTCCGCGTCCTCCTCCTGCGCCGGCGACTGCAGCGCCCGGTCGGCGGCTTCCCGAGGGAGGCGGTCGATGCGCGCATAGCGGAAGAGCCTCTCGCTGTAGGACTTCGACGCCGACAACACTGCCGGCAGGTGGGGCAGGCCGGCGCCCACCACGATCACCGGCAGCGACGCCTGGCTGATCTCGTGGCACGCCGCGCACAACGCCGACACGTCCTCGGGGTCCAGGTCCTGCATCTCATCGATGAAGATCGCGATCCCGCGGCCCATGTCCGCAGCCAATCCCCCGGCGTCGGACAGCAACTCGACCAGGTCGATCTCGATGTCACCCGAGTCGGCGCGGCCGGTCACTGCGGGTGCGTCGATGCCCGGGTTCCACCGGTCCCGCAGCTTCGCACCCGCCCCCGCGTCACGCTGCGCGAACGCCTTGATGACCCCGAGCACCTGATCGACGTCGGCCTGCTGGGAGTGCCCCAGCTCACGCACCGCCTGGTGCAGCGCCGAGGACAACGGCCGACGCAGGCGCTGGTCGGGCCGCGCCTCCAGCTTGCCGGTGCCCCACTTGGCACGAACAGCCGCGGACCGCAACGCATTCAGCAGCACTGTCTTGCCGACGCCGCGCAGCCCGGTGAGCACGACCGAACGCTCCGGGCGGCCGCGCGCGATGCGCTCGAGCACCACATCGAAGGTGCGCAGCTCGTCGTCACGACCGGCCAGCTCCGGCGGGCGCTGCCCGGCGCCGGGCGCATAGGGGTTGCGTATCGGGTCCACGCGAGGACTGTATGCGGGAATCTAGGGTTTGTGCGATACATCCTTAGCGTGTCGCATCGATGGGTCTGCTCACCCGACGGGCATTGCTTTCAGCGTCACCAACGCAGCGGCACCGTCAGTGGCGTCGACGGTCACCTCGTCGCCCTCGTCAAGTCGCACCAGGTCGAAGGCTGCAAGCTCCTCGCCGCACTGCACCGACCCGTCGAGACAGACCACGAAGAGCTGCGCACCCGTCGGCGCCGTCACCTCCGACCGATCGGCAACAACGGTCACGACGTCGGCGACATACACGCCCCGCCGGGTCATCACGTTGAAATCCCGTGTCGGCCCCTTCGGCACCTCGCAGTTGACCTGCAGCCCGCCGTCGAAGCTGTATGGCGAGAAGCGTTCCAAATCCACCGTTTCGGGGATACGCAGCGTCATCCGACCTGGTGAGCACAACACGATGACACGATCGACCCCGTCGAGCCGGGAGAACGCACCGTCGTGCTGCACCTCCGCGACACTGAGCCGCCAGCCGAAGTCCCCCTCCTGCGGCTGACGCGCCAACTCATGGGTGATGCCGCCGCCACCGAGCCACGGCATCGTCGTTGCGTCCGCAAAGCGTCGCACAGTCCTCATCGGCTCGCTCCTCACACCGTCAGCAGGGCCTTGATCATTGCAGCCCCTTCATCGGTCTGTATGTCGCCTTCTGCGCTTCACACTAGACACCGTTAGAAGGCTGCATCGACTCGCGGAGCGGCGCTGCCCCGACCTCCGACGACTCAGGCGGCCGAAGCGGCGCGCCGCAGCACGCGGGTGACCACCGACGTGAGGCCCACTCCGGCGAGGAAGCCCAGCACCGCAGGCGCCATCCGCACGACTGCCGGCGGGAGCACGGTGGCGAGCCCGATGGCATCGGACGACGAGGGCTGCGACGTCGCGGAATGCGCTCCCGCCCGGTCGACTTCACCCGAACCGTCCGCCTCCGGCGCGCACAGCTCGGCGAGGTTCGCGGCGAACTGATCCAGCATGCGTTGGTTGACGTCGGCGAGCGCGCGCCGGCCGAACTGCGCGACCTTGCCGGTGATGTCCAGCGCGGTGTGCACGTCGACGGTGGTGTGCGAGGCGCCATCGGGCTGCAGTTGCAACGTGATGGTGGCTTTGGCCGAGCCCTTGCCGCTGCCTTCCTTGCCCGCCGCGTCGATCACCATGCGATGTGCGGCCTCGTCGCGCGTGCTCACCGTGCCCTGCCCGTTGTATGCCGCCTTGATCGGCCCGACCCGCACCCCGATGTGGCCGGTGAAGCGGTCGCCCTCCAACGAGTCGACGGTCGCACCGGGCAGACAGGTCGCCACGCGCGGTAGATCACCGAGCAGCTCCCATGCGTCCTGGACGCCGGCGGGCACTCGGAAATGATTCGTGAACTCCATGGTCAAACTCCTGGGGGTCAGTCGTGGGTGGTCGCCGCTACGGGATCGGCGTTGTCGGCGTCGAGTGCCTCGTCGTTCGCCAGCTGGATCGCCCGCACGATTCCGTTGTATCCGGTGCAGCGGCAGATGTTCCCGCTCATCGCGGCACAGATCTCGTCGCGGGTCGGGCTCTCCCTGCGGCGCACCACGTCATAGGCGCTGACGAGCATGCCGGGGGTGCAGAAGCCACACTGCAACCCGCCCTGGGTGCGGAAGTGGCCCCGGAGCCGTTCCACATCGGGGCCCTGCAGGCCCTCGATGGTCACCACCTCACAGCCCTCGCAGGACGCGGCCAACGTCAGGCAGGCTCGCACGGGCAGGTCGTCGAGCAGGACGGTGCAGGCCCCGCACACACCCTGCTCACAGCCGAGGTGGGTCCCGGTGAGCGAAAAACGCTCCCGCAACAGGTCGGCGAGCGACTCCCTGGCCGAGACCGAGATCGATCGTTCTCGCCCGTTGACGACCAGCGTGAGGGCGACGGTCTCATCCATGGTGTACCTCCTGGGCGTGCTTGATGGCGTTTCGGACAGTCACCGCGTGCAGCTGGGCCATGTGTCGTTCGCCGGGATCCATGGCGTCCCAATCCTGTTCGAGCTCGGTCAGTATGACGTCCCGCACCGCCTGCACCGGCGGCGCGTCCGGGCCGTCGTCGCTCAGCAACGCCTCGACGCCTGCCAGCCGCACCGGCACGTCGCGCGCCGCGCCCAGCCAGACCCGCGGGGACACCACCGCGTCCTCGACCCGGCGGTAGGTCACCACGGCGAGCGATTCGGCGAATTCCCCGAGTTTGCGGTTGGTCTTCACAAAGCCCCACACACGGTCCGGCGCAAAGCGTGGAATGCGCACTGCGACCAGGACTTCGTCCAACTGCAGAGCCGTGCTGAAGAAGCCGAAGAAGAAGTCACTCAGGGGCACCTCTCGCGTGCCCGCCACCGACCGGATGACCGCGGCAGCATCACAGGCGGACAGCACCGTGGGCCACTCGGCGGAGGAGTCGGCGTGCGACAAGCTGCCCCCGATGGTGCCCCGGTTGCGGATCGCCCGGTAGCCGATGCCCGACGCCGCGTGTTGCAGCAACCCGTTGCACGGATCGGGCACCAGCCCGTCCTCGATCATCCCGTGCGTCGACATGGCGCCGAGAGTCACGTCGCCGTCGGACTCCTGCCAGTCGCGCAGATCGTCCGCACCGGCGAGGTCCACCAGATGGGCCGGCTCGGCCAGGCGCATGTTCATGATCGGCAGCAGGCTCTGGCCTCCCGCGATGACCTTGGCGTCCTCACCGAGCTCGGCAAGCAGCGCGACCGCACTGTCGGCACTCGTGGCGCGGTGGTAGGAGAAGGCTGCCGGCTTCACGACGCCACCTCCGAGGGGGAGGCGTCGGCCGCTTCGGCCGCCTGGATCTGCTCCCACACCCGCCGCGGCGTCATCGGCGTCTCGTTGACCGTCGCCCCGATGTCGGCGAGTGCGTCGCTGACCGCGTTGGCCAGCGCCGCGGGCGGGGCGATCGCGGAGCTCTCACCGGCTCCCTTCACACCGAACGTCGTGAAGGGAGAGGGCGTTGCCATGTGGTCGATCTTGATCTCGGGGATCTCGGCCGCACCCGGCAGCAGGTAGTCCAGGAAGGAGGTGCTCTTGGGCTGACCGTCCTCGTCGTAGACCAGTTCTTCGAGCAACGCGGTGCCGATCCCTTGCGCGACGCCACCGATGATCTGCCCGTCCACGATGAGCGGATTGACCACCGTGCCGCAGTCCTCGACCACGCCGTAGTCCAGAATGCGCACCTGGCCGGTGTCCAGCTCGACCTCGACCACCGCGGCATGCGTCGCGTAGGTGTAGGTGCCGGTCTGCTGGGTCGGTTCATAGAAGAACGTCTCCTCCAGACCGCCGTCCACACCGGGCACGTGATCGGGGGTGAACAGGAACTCGCGGGCCAGGTGCGCCAGGGTGACCGAGGTCCCGCCCGGGCCGTGCACCTCTCCCTGGTGGAAGAACAGCCTGTCGGGGTCCTCCTGCAGGAGCACCCCGGCGATCCGTAACACCTTGTCCGCCAATGCACTTGCCGCACCGAAGGTGGCGCCACCGGCCATCACCATCGACCGCGAGGCAAAGGTCCCGTCACCACGTGGTGTCAGCGAGGTGTCCCCCGCGTTCAGCGTCACTCGTGACACGTCGACGTCGAAGACCTCACTGACGACCTGTGCCAGCGACGTCTCATGGCCCTGACCCTGGCTCTTCACACCGACACTCAGCGTGAACGACCCCGAGGCGTCGAGCAACAAGCGCGCGCCTTCCTTGCCGATGGTGATCGCCAGTCCGCGGGAGGCCCACTCGAGGCATCCGTGCGCGGTCTGCTCGGTGAACGACGCATATCCGATGCCGATCCGCCGCCGGGATGCCGGATCCAGCAGCTTCTGTTCCAGGCGCCAGCGGTCGTGATCGATCAGGCTGGTCGCCCTGCGGACCGCCTCGGGGTAGTCGCCGCTGTCGTAGACCTTGCGGGCCACGGAGGTGTAGGGCATCTGCGCAGGACCGACCATGTTGCGGATCCGGATCTCTGCCGGCTCGATCCCGACCTCCCGTGCCAAGTCGTCCATCGTGCGCTCGATCGCCAGGCAGGCGCCGGGCCGGGCGACCCCGCGATATGGCCCCAGCGGGGCCTTGTTGCTCGCGTAGCTGACCGTGCGGAAGCGGTAGTTCTGCACGTCATACGGCCCCGGGACCATCGCCGCGCCCATGCCCGCGTCCATTGCGGCCGTCCACGGATGCACTGAGTAGGCACCGGCGTTCACCGCGATCTCGGCCTCGATCGCCAGAAGGCGCCCGTCACTGTCCGCGTGGGCGGTGATCTCGTAGACGGTGTCCCGCGCCTGCGTCATCGCGACCTGGGCCTCCCACCGGTCCTCGACCCACACGATGGGGAACGGCACGTGCATCGCGATGGCCGCGAGTGTGATCTCCTCCGGATAGACCGAGCACTTGGCGCCGAATCCGCCGCCGACATCCGGAGCGATGACGCGCAACCGACTGCCGTCGATGCCCAGTTGCTCGGCAACCATGTCATGGATCATGTGCGGGGTCTGGGTCGAGGTCCACAACGTCAGCTGTCCCCTCGATCTGTCGTAGTGGGCGGCGACCGCCCGGGTCTCCAGCGGCACCACGGCCTGCCGGTTCATCGTGTAGCGGCGGGTGAGAGACACGTCGGCCCGGGCGATGGCGGCGTCGACGTCCCCCAGATCACCCTCGGTGCGCGCGAAGACGTTGTCCGGCCAATCTTCATGCAGCAGCGTTGCATTCGGATCCAGTGCACCGGCCACGTCGACGATCGCCGGCAGCGGCTCGATGTCGACCTCGAGCGACTCGGCGAGGTCCTCTGCCTCAGCCCGAGAATCGGCGATGGCGACCGCGATCGGCTCCCCGACATACCTCACCTTGCCCACCGCAAGATTCGGCAGCGGCGCAGTGCGGTAGCTGGGCAGCGTGGAGGTCGCCGTGAGCGGGGTCGCCCACGGGGCCAGCTCCGCTTCTGTCCATACGCAGCCGGGCTCTGCCTCGGGTGGGACCACGACCCGCTCGAGGCGGCCGTGCGGGATCTGGCTCCGGACGAACGCGACATGGCGCAGTCCCGGGAGACGGAGGTCCTCGACGAACGAGCCCTCCCCATGCAGATGCCGGGCATCCTCGCGCCGTAGGACACGAGCGCCGATGCCTTGCGCGCGTGGGCGTTTCGTAATGGCGTCAGTCATTTTCCTTCACGAACTCCATTCGTGGACCGGCCTTGACACGGGATGTGAATCGTAGCACAGTCTTCGACATATAGAATGCTATATTCAGAATGGAGACAGCATGCAAGGGACCAGTCGGGTCGCCGTCCTCTACGGGCCGGGGGACTTGCGGATCGAGTCGATGCCCCTGCCGGAGGTCCAGGCCGACGACGGATTGTTGCGGGTCGAGGCAACCGGGGTGTGCGGCACGGACGTCGCGGCATACCACGGGGTGAACCCGTACTACGAGCTGCCGACGGTCCTCGGCCACGAGCTGGTGGGGGTCGTCGAGGAAATCGGGGACGCTGCAGCCACCCGATGGGGTGTGCAACCCGGCGACCGCATCGTGGTCGAGGAGTATCTGCCGTGCGGCACCTGTCGGTCCTGCCTCGCCGGCGCCTACCAGATGTGCATCGTCCCGCGGTACGGCGGCAAGTCGATCCACGACCGCTGCGGGCTCTACGGCGGCTACGCCGACTACCTCTACCTGCACCCGCAGGCCATCGTGCACAAGGTGTCCAAGGACGTCGACGCCGATCTGGTGCAGCTGTACATCCCGTTGTCCAACGGGCTGCACTGGGCCAGTGCGGTCGGCGCGCTGCCCATCGGTGGCACAGCGGTGATCGTCGGTCCGGGACCACACGGTCAGGCATGCATCATCGGCGCACTCGAAGCCGGCGCGGGACAGGTCATCGTGATCGGGCGGGAGTCCGACGCGCATCGTCTGGAAGTGGCTCGCAAGCTCGGCGCCCACCACACGCTGACCGGCGACACCGCCGAGGTCGTGGAGCAGGTCGAGGAGCTCACGGGCGGCCTGTTGGCCGACACCGTGATCAACGCTGCGGATTCCAGCGCCGCACTCGAGACCGCGGTCAGCGTGGCCGGCGACCGGAGCACCCTGGTGCAGGTCGGCCTGCCCAAGAGCGGCGGGGGAAGCGCCGAGCCCGTGCTGCGCGCGCTCAACAGCAAGGTGCTCACCATCCGCGGCGTCCGGGGCCGGCCGAGCAGCGCCGTCCCACCGACGCTTCGCCTCATCGAGTCCGGCCGTTACCCACTGGACCTGCTGTGCACCCGTCAGTTCCCCATCGAAGGCACGGAGGACGCACTCGTCGGCTCCGGCCGCGACCCGCAGGAGATCCGATGCAGCGTCATCCCCTCCCTGAGCTGACCCCCAACCCACTCTCGAACGAGCCGAAGGAGATTCACATGACAGACACGACCCGGAAGGAGCCGTACATCACCGACAACTGGGAGGTCTCCGGGCGGATCTATCGCGACCCGGAGGTCTTCGAGGAGGAGATGGACAAGATCTACGGGCACACCTGGATATACGTCGGACACGAATCCGAGGTCGCCGACGGCGGTGACTACAAGACCGCACACCTCGGCAGGCAGCCGGTCATCCTCAGCCGCAGCTCGGACGACGGGTCGCTGAGCGTGATGTTCAACCGGTGCCGCCATCGCGGATCGGCCGTGTGCCAGCAGGAGATCGGCAACTCCAACTACTTCCGGTGCGCCTACCACGGATGGACCTACGGCTCGGACGGCCGCCTCATCGGAGTGCCGTTCGACGACGGGTACGGCGAGGGCTTCGACAAGTCACAGTTCGGTCTGGTGCACGTGCCGCGGGTGGACAGCTATCGCGGATTCATCTTCGCCAGCCTGTCCGCGGACGTCCCACCGTTGGCCGACTACCTGGGCCACGCCCGCAAATACCTGGACTTCATCGCGTCCATCGGCGACGGCATCGAGCTGTCGGCGCATGCACACAAGCTGGTGTTCAACGGCAACTGGAAGTTGCAGATCGAGAACACCATCGATCCCTACCACTTCTCCTTCACCCACCAGAGCTGGCTCGACATCCTCAAGGAGCGCAACGACGGCAAGAGCAGCCCGTGGGTCAAGAACGTGCGCACCAACAAGTCGTGGCGCGGCATCGACCTCGAAGGTGGTCACGGGGTGCACGAGTACGGCGGGCTCGACGCGCCCACGGACACCCACGAGATCGCGATCGGAGAGCTGATCCCGTTCAACCTCAACATCTTCCCTAGCCTGGCATTCGTAGGAGCGCACCTGCGGCTGGTCGTCCCCGTGGCGGTCGACAAGACCTACGTCTACCTCTACCCGATCTTCCCGGTCGGGGCGGACGAGGAGACGCGCGCGAGCATCCTGCGTGATCACGAGGCCTTCTACGGCCCGTCCGGATTCGGCTCCACCGACGACATCGAGGTCGGCTTCGACCGGGTGACCCGTGGCATGTCGGCGTCGGCCAGCACGCAGGACTACAGCCTCATGCGACGCGGACTGCACCGCGAGGTCCCCGACCCGCAGACGGGCCTGCGAACGGGTCGATCGTCCGACGAAGTCCCCCAGCGCGCCTATCTGCGGCGCTGGCTGGAGCTGATGGAGGCAGACAGCAATGACAAGTGAACTGAGCGTGACCGGAGCCGACGCCGACCTGCGTGACAAGGTCACCGACTTCCTCTACGCCGAGGCGGAGCTGCTCGACGAGCGCGAGTTCGTCCGATGGTTCGAGCTCTTCGACGACGACTGCACCTATTGGGTCCCGGCCGGCGCCGACGAACCGGACCCGAGCCGCACGGTGTCCCTGGTCTACGACACGCACGCGACCCTCTCGGAGCGGGTCTGGCGCTTCGAGGGCGGCCTCGCCTACGCGCAGCAGCCCGCCTCGGTCACCTCCCACCTGATCTCCAATGTCGTCGTGGACGCAGTCACCGCCGAAGCCGGCTCCACCCTGGTGTCCGTCCACTCCCGGTTCCTGGTCAGCGAGTTCCGCGGGGACGTGGTCACCCCCTACGCCGGCAGGTACGACCACGTGCTGGTCGTCGGCGCCGACGGTGGCTTCCGCATCCGCAGCAAACGCGTCGCACTCATCGGCCGCAACGGTCACCTCGGAAACCTCGGGCTGCCGCTGTGACCAGCGCCGACGAACCCGTCCCGCCACCTGAAAGCGCTGGTGCCTACGCGGATTTCGTGGCGGGCTCCGGTGCCGGATCAGGCCAGGAGGTCATCAGCAGCGAGTTCGGGCACGTCCGGGTCCGTGCTGTCGGCGCCGCCGACCGACGACGACTGCGCATCGACGATCTGCGCACCGGCCAGACGATCGAGTTGGACGCGCTCGAGTTGGAGTCGCTCGCGTGGGCACCGCACAGCAGCCTCGCGCCACTGCTCGATCCCAGCGCCACCCGGTGGGTCGATCACGACCCGCCCCTCACTGATCACAACACACACCCTTAGGAGGGCACGATGACGAACGACACCATCTCCAAAGAAGATTCGCTGACACAGAAATGGATCTGCACCGCATGCGGTGACATCTACGACCCGATGGAGGGCGACCCCGAGGGCGGCATCCCGCCGCAGACTCCGTTCAGCAAGCTGCCGGACGGGTGGGTCTGCCCGGTGTGCGGTGCCGCGAAGTCGGCCTTCGAGCCGTATGACGAGGACTGACACGTGACACCTCCAGCAGGAATGGTGCTCATCGGCGGTGGTTCGGCGTCGGCCAGCGCCGCCGCCGAACTGCGCCGGTGCGGCTACGACGGACCGGTCACGCTGCTGACCCGCGAACTGCAGGCGCCGTACCACCGACCTGCACTGTCCAAGGAGCAACTACGCGGCGAAAGTGACACTCAGTTCGTGCACGACGCGGACTGGTGGCAGCAGCATGACGTCGAGTTGGTCACCCGGGCGCCGGTGATGAAGATCTCCACCGACTCTCGCACCGTTCAACTGGCGAACAAGACCAGCTACTCCTACGACAAGGCCCTGGTCGCCACCGGTGCCATGGTGCGCAGGTTGCAGCTGCCCGGGATCGCGCTCGGCGGCGTGCACTACCTGCGCGCGCCGATGAACTCCGACCAGCTCCGCGCCGACCTCGCCGGCGGCCCCAAGAACGTCGTCCTGATCGGCGGCTCGTTCATCGGCGTCGAAGTAGCAGCCTCACTGACCACCCAAGGCCATCACTGCACGCTGGTGATGATGGAGGACCACTGTCTGCAAACGACTTTCGGTGGCACGGTGGGCAACTTCGTGCATGACCTCCTGCGATCGCACGGGATCGACACGATCTGCCGGGCCGAGGTCGCGCAACTCGAGGGCGACGAGCGCGTGACCCAGGTGCGCACGACCGGCGGCCAGCTCCTGCCCGCCGATGTCGTCGTCGTCGGCGCGGGCGCCGTCCCCGACGTGAAGCTGGCACGCAGCTCCGGCCTGGAGATCGGCGAGTCCGGCGGGATCGCGTGCGACGCCTTCCTGCGGACCAGCGATCCCCACGTCTTCGCGGCAGGCGACGCCTGTGAGTACGACAGCGTCCTGCACGGCAGGCGCGTGCGGATCGAGCACGAACGGCACGCCGAGGACCAAGGAGTGACGGCAGCGCGAAACATGCTGGGCGATCCGGCCGAACACCTCGCCGTGCCCTACTTCTGGACGGACATCGCAGACTGGGTGACGTTGGAATACGTCGGAGTGTCAACGCAATGCGACGAGGAGGAGGTCACCGGCGACATCGCTGCGGGTGATTTCACCGTCTGGTACCGACGCGGGGGCACCCTCGTGGGTGCCTTGACGAGCGGGCGGCCGGACGATCTCCTGACAGCCGAGGAGCAGATCCGGAAACGGTGACCCGAGCCGGCACATGCGGTCGAGTCCACCAGGCAGGCCCGAGCACCTTGAGTTGCTCGGGCCTGCCTCATGTCTGCAGCGAACGCTGATAGCGGCCCGGGGTGACGCCGACGAGCGCGGTGAACGCATCGATGAACGCACTGGGGTTGGCCCAGCCGCACGCCGTCGCGGTGTCGATGACCGAACAGCCGTCGGTGAGCATCAGCAGGGCCCGATGCACCCGCAGCTGCGTCCGCCACCGGCGGAAGCTCATGCCCGTCTCCTCCCGGAAGAGTCTGCTCAGCGTCCGCTCACCCGCGCCGACCCGGCGGCCCAGCCCGGCCAGACTGACCGGTGCCGCCAGGTCACGCTCCACCAGCCGGGCGACCGCTTGCAGGCGATCGTCGCGCGGCTGCGGGAGGTGCAACGGCATTTCGGGTGTCGCGAGCAGGTCGTCGATGATGATCCGGCGCAGCCGGTCACGTGCCTCCGGCGGCCGGCCCGGCGGCCGAGTCAGCGCCAAGACGGCTTCGCGCGCCAATGGCGTGACGGCGAGCACCACCGGGCGGGATGGCAGCAGTGCCGCAAATCGCTTGGCCATGAAGACGATACGCATGTCGGTGATGCCGTGGGCACGATGCTGGTGGGCCGAGCCGGCGGGGATCCACACGGCGCGGTTCGGCGGCGCGATCCACGAACCGTCCTCGGTCACCATCGACAGCACGCCCGTGGCGGGATAGACGACGTGCCCCTGCTGGTGGGTGTGCGCGGGCGTGCGCTCGCGGTGGCCGAGCAGGTGGATCTGCTCCGGGGCGGGCGAATCGTGGCGGCTTTTCGGCATCGATAGTCAGTTTACTGGTTGTCCGCCGGGGTCCGGCCCGGTCGAATGGAACGGTCACCACTTCGTCCCGATCGACAAAGGAGATTCCGTGTTCGTGCGTGCCCATGACACCTGGTCCCTGGAGGAGCAGCCCATCCCCGATGGTGCGCCTCCGCCGTCCCTGGGTGGCACGCTGTCGCAACCGGCCCACGGCGCCCGGCAGCTGCTGCTCGCCGCGGGACTCGTCCTCATCGCCCTGAACCTGCGCATCGGCGTTGCATCGGTCGGCCCGGTCCTGGGGGACATCCGCAGCTCTCTGGGGTTGTCGGCGACAGCGGCGAGCCTGCTGACGACGATCCCCGTCTTCGCCTTCGGCGCATTCGCGTTCTGCACCCCGGCGCTCATCGGTCGCATCGGGATGCACCGCCTGCTCGGGATCACGGTGCTCGCACTCGCCGCCGGCATCACGCTGCGGTTGCAGGCCGGCCTGCTGCCGCTCTTCGCGGGCACGGCGATCGTGGGTGCCGCGATCGCGATCGGCAATGTCGTCATGCCGCCGGCGATCAAGCAGGACTTCTCCGACCAGGCCGGTCTGATGATGGGCCTGTACTCCACCGCCTTGTTCGTCGGTGCGGCAGCCGCCTCCGGCCTGACGGTGCCACTGATGCACGCGGCGGGCGGCAGTTGGCGTGCCTCGCTGGCGGTGTGGGCACTGCCAGCCCTGCTGGCCGCAGTCGTCTGGATCCCGCAAGTGCGTCGTCGCCGGACCGGACGCGAGAAGACCGCGACCGCCGCTTGCGACGACTCCGAACCGTCGCTGCGATCGATCCTCACCGACCCGACCGCAATCGCGGTCAGCGCCCTCATGGGCCTGCAGAGCATCGGCTACTACGCCACCTTGACCTGGGTGCCGACCATCCTGCAGGACGCCGGCATGCCGGCCGCCACCTCGGGCTGGATGCTGTCCTATTCGGCGTTCCCGGGCATCGTCGCCTCGCTGACCGTGCCATCGCTGGCCGCACGCATCCGTCCGTCCTGGTCACCGATCGCGGCGGCGACCGTGCTGACGGCGTTGGCCTATCTCGGTCTCGCCACCTGCCCGCTCGGCAGTCCATACTTGTGGATGACGCTGTTGGGGCTGGGTCAGGGCGCGTCGATCAGTCTGTCCCTGGCCTACATCGTGTGGCGTTCCCCCGATACACACCACACCGGGCACCTGTCGACCATGGCTCAGGGCTTCGGCTATCTCCTCGCCGGCGTCGGGCCACTCGGTATCGGGATGGTGCACACGCTCACCGGCAGCTGGACGGTGCCGCTGTCCGTGCTCGGCGTGCTCCTCGGGGTGCAACTGGCAGCCGGCACCTTCGCCAGCCGCCCGGTGCACATCCGGGCAGGCGCCGCCACGGAAAGGAGCGCCGCATGGCCAGAGGGTCAGCTGGTGAATCGGTGCTGACCAGGGCACTTCGCGTGCTGAACGCTCTGGACGCAGACACCACGACGTTGACGCTCAACGAGCTCGCCAGGCGCGCCGGCCTGCCGACCTCCACCGCTTCCCGGCTGGTGTTGCAGATGGTCGACCTCGGTCTGCTGCGTCGCGACGAGCGCGGTCGCATCGGCATCGGGATCCGTCTGTGGGAGTTGGCCTCCCGGGCGGCCCCGACACGCAGTTTGCGGGAGACGGCTCTGCCGTTCATGGAGGACCTGCATGCCGTGCTCGGCCATCATGTCCAACTGGGCGTCCGGGAGGCCGTGGAGGTGCTCTTCGTCGAGCGACTGTCCTCACCACATGCCGTGATCAACTACACCCGGGTTGCCGGCCGCCTGCCCCTGCACGCGTCGTCGTCGGGGCTGGTCCTGCTGGCCCACGCACCCGGCGCCGTCCTCGACGAGGTGATCGCCGGGGGTCTGCCCGGGTTCACCGAGCACACCATCACCGACCCCGACCGGCTGCGCCGGGAGGTGGCCGAGGTGCGCCGGCGCGGCTACGCCCTCAACCGCGGACACCTGCACACCGCCGCAGCGGGAGTAGCCGTCCCGATCCACGGGGCGGACGGCCGCGTCGTGGCCGCGTTGTCCGCGATCATCCCCAACGACGAACGCGCCTTCCACGCCGTCCCCGCGCTGACGACCGGGGCGCACGGAATACACCGCGCGCTGAGCGGCGAACTGCTGTCCCGTTGAATGGTTCGGCGGTCGTCTCCGGCCCTGTGGTGTCAGCAAGATCACACCATGACCCGAGCCACTCTCCTGCCGCCCCGCCCACACAGCGCGGGCCTGACCCTCATGGTCGAGGAGAAGACCCGACGTGCCGATGACGTCGTGTCCCTGCGCCTGGTCGACCCCGGGGGCCACCGATTGCCGGATTGGGCACCCGGGGCCCACATCGACCTGCTGCTGCCCGGCGGCCTGACCCGCCAGTACTCGCTGTGCGGTGATCGATGGGATCCGCTGGCCTACGAAGTCGCCGTCCTGCGCGAGCGGCACGGGCGCGGCGGGTCGGCATACATCCATGACCGGTTGCAGCCGGGCGATCGGCTCGACATCGGCGGCCCGCGCAACAACTTCCACCTCGTCCCGGCCGACCGATACCTCTTCATCGCCGGCGGCATCGGCATCACGCCGCTGATCCCGATGATCGCCCAGGCGAGCCTGCTGCGGATCCCATGGATGCTGCTGTATGGCGGGCGGACCCGCACCTCCATGGCCTACCTGGACGCGTTGAGCGACAACGGTGACAAGGTGACCGCGCGGCCCCAGGACGAGTTCGGGCTGCTGGAGCTGGACGAGGCGCTCGCCGCCCAGCCGGTGGGCACCAAGATCTACTGCTGCGGGCCGGAGCCGTTGCTCCAGGCGGTCCAGGCGTGCGCCGCCGACCGGCCGGTGGGACACCTGCGGCTGGAACGATTCGTGCCCAAGGACCAGCCTCCGCCACTGCGCACCACCGGATTCGAGGTGCAGCTCGGCGCCGACGGGCCGGTGGTCCGGGTCGCTCCCGGGTGCAGCGTCCTGGACGCGCTCGAAGCAGCCGGGACGAACGTCTTGTCCTCCTGCCGCCAAGGCACCTGTGGCACCTGCGAGACCGGGGTCCTGGCCGGCGAGCCGGACCACCGGGACTCCCTGCTGACCGACGAGGAGCGCGCCCGGTCGACCTCCATGTTCGTGTGTGTCTCACGTTCGTGCAGCGACCGACTGGTTCTCGACCTGTAGCCGATGGAAGGAGCGCCCATGACCGCAAGGACCACCCGGGCGGATGCACCGACGATGGACACCGACCCCTTCGGGCCGGATGTCCTGGAGGACCCCATCCCGTTCCACACCGCGCTGCGGGATGCCGGTGAATTGGTGTATCTCAGCCGGTACGACGTGTACGGCCTGGGCCGGTACGCCCACGTGCACGCCGCGCTGAGCGACTGGCAGAGTTTCGAGTCGGGCGCCGGCGTCGGCCTGTCGAACTTCCGCCGGGAGAAGCCGTGGCGTCCACCGAGCCTGCTGCTGGAGGCGGACCCGCCTCAGCACGACGCACCGCGGTGGGCGCTGGAGGAGATCCTCAGCGCACGCTCGCTGCGTGCACTCGAACAACAGTGGACTGCCACTGCGGAGCAACTGGTGGACGAGGTGCTCGCACGTGACGAGCCGATCGACGCGGTCCGGGACCTCGCCGCGGTCTTCCCGTTACGGGTCTTCCCCGACGCCGTCGGACTGTGTGCGGACGGGCGGGAGAACCTGCTGCCTTACGGCGACCACCTGTTCAACGCCTTCGGGCCGCACAACGAGCTGGTCGAGCGTGGCCTGTCGCAGATCGGGCAGGTCTCCGCGTGGGTCAACTCCCAGTGCGCGCGTGACCGGCTCGCGCCGGACGGCTTCGGTGCCCGGATCTGGGAGGCTGCCGATCGGGGCGACATCACCCACGAACAGGCGCCACTCATCGTCCGCTCGCTGCTGTCGGCGGGCGTCGACACGACGGTGAACGGACTGGCGGCGATCCTGCATGCGTTGGCAACCTCGCCCAGTCAGTGGCAGCGGTTGCGAGCCGACCCCGGCCTGTCCCGCATCGCGTTCGACGAGGCGGTGCGCCTGGAGTCACCGGTCCAGACGTTCTTTCGCACCGCCACGCGCGATGTGCGCGTCGCCGACGTGACCATCCCCGAGGGCACGAAGATCCTGATGTTCCTCGGTGCCGCCAATCGCGACCCGCGCCACTGGAAGGACCCCGACCGGTTCGACCTGTCCCGCAACCCTTCCGGCCATGTCGGTTTCGGCATGGGCATCCATCAGTGCGCCGGCCAGCACGTGGCGCGGCTGGAGGCCGCCGCGCTCGTGACGGCGTTGGCCCAACGCGTGCGAACCCTCGAACTCGCGGGGGCCCCTCGCCGACACCACAACAACACACTGCGAGCCTGGGCGTCCCTGCCGATCGCGATCACGCCCAGCTGACCCGGCCACGCGCTGCGCCGCGGCCGCCGGTGGGTGCGTCTTCGGGAGGGTGTCATCCGGCCCGCAGCCGCCGATCCGCGAGCACCGGGAACGCACGGCGAAAGCTGAGCGCGTCGGCCAGGTCGATGTCCAGCGTGAAGACGGTCTCGTCCTGCCCGGCCTGGGCGATCACCTCGCCGTGCGGGTCGACGACCTGGCTGCGGCCACCCATCTGCAACCCGCCGTGTGTGCCGGCGGTGTTGCACTGGATCACGAACGCCTGGTTCTCCAGCGCGCGTGCGCGCCCCAGCAGCTCCCAGTGCTCGATCCGGGCGGCCGGCCATGCGGCCGGGACGACGAAGAAGCTCGCCCCGCGGTCGACGAGCAGACGGAACAACTCGGGAAAGCGCAGGTCGTAGCAGGTGGCCAGGCCCCCGATGCCTTGCGGCAGGTTCACCGTCACCGGAGTCTCACCCGCCTCCAGCAGTTGCGGCTCTCCCTCGCCGAATCCGAAGCGATGGATCTTGCGGTAGCCGGCGAGCCGGCGCCCGTCGGGCCCGAAGACGAGAGCGGTGTTCCACAGCCCACGACCCTGCGGCCCGGTGTCGGCACCCGGACCGGCAGCCTCGACGATGCTCCCGGCATGCAGCACGCAGTTGTTCTCCTGCGCGGCTGCAGCCAGGCGCCGCGCCGTCGGCCCGTCGAGCGTCTCGGCGCGCTCGGCCCAGACATCCGCGGTGAACGCCCCGCAGCCCCACATCTCGGGCAACACGATCAGGTCGGCGCCCCGCTCCGACCTGATCGTGTCCAGCACTCGCTCGATGCGCGCCTCGCGCGCCTCGTGCTCGTCATACGCCAGCTGCAGGACACTGACCCGCAGGCGACCGTCGGCGGTCACGCTCGCAACGGCAGCGCCAGGGGGCGGATGGGTGCCCCGGAAGCGCCCCGCAACCGGATCGGCGCCGCGATGAGGCAGAACTCCGTGATCTCATCACGGGCCAACTCCTCCAGATTGGCCAGCTCCAGCATCGGGACGCCCGCTTCGGCCAGGAAGTGACAGTGGCCCGGCAACCAGTTGTCGTCCTGCTCGGAGGGTCCGACCTCGATGCACTCCTGATCGGAGGCGATGATCGAGATGCCCTGATCGGTGATCCACCGCGCGGCGTCCAGACTCATGCCGGGAGGGTTCCCCAGCACCTTGCTGCCGTCGGGCCAGTAGCGCATCCGGCCGGTGCGGATGAAGGCGACATCACCTTCCTGCAGCTCCTGGGCGGCCTTCGCGAGCGCCTCCTGGCAATCGTCGACGGAGATGGCATAGGAGTCGGGGAGGCAGTCGACACCCTTCAGCCCCGCGATGTCCAGCAGCACCCCGCGCGCGACGATCGGTGGGATGTGCTCGACGCCGGCCTTGGTCCAGGCGCGCGAACCGAGGTGATCCTCCACCTTGAAGTTGTTGTAGATCGTCCCCTCGACGCCGAAGTGGTTCAGGGCATCGATGTGCGTGCCGGTGTGGGTGTACATGAAGATGACGTCACCGGAGTAGCACACGTGCCGGTTGATCTCGTCGGTCTGCCCGTTCAGGTTGTCGACGGCCGTGCCGGCAGGGGTGTGACTCATGTAGATCTGGTACGACGGATCGCCTGCCGCCTGGAAGCTCGGCATGCCGACGAAGTAGTCGATGCTCAGGTCGTAGACCGTGCTGCCGTCCGCGCGCGCCAACAGCGCTGCCGACCGCTGGGGGTCGAGTTTGTTGAGCGCACCTTTTTGGTCGTCGGGCCCGTAGGGGCTGGTGGCCACGCGTATGTCGGCGCGGCGTGACACCTGTGTCATCAGTCCTCCCGCACGAAGTCGACGACGGCCCGCTCCGACAGCAGCGGCAACAGCTCACCGAGCAGTTCCACGTGTGCCGGATGGCCCGAGTAGGTGTCCAGGCCGCCCCAGTCGTCGAAGTCGGTGATCAGCACACCGTCCCACGGGTCACCGTTGTCACCCGGGTCACCGGTGTGCGCCCCGATCTCGAAGGAACGGACCACATCAACCTTGGTCGAGAAGTCCTTCAACAGCTCGATCGCGCGACGGTTGTCCGCGCCCTCGGCGACCTTCCAGGCGAACACATGGCGAATCATCAGATCTCCTCATTTAGGATTTAGCATTCTAAATATCGAAGATACCGTGCCATCCGCTATCTGTCGACACCTTCCGCGGTCAGCTCGTCGCCCATCCCGTCCAGCAGAGCGTCGGCCCAACCGCTGTCATAGGCCTCCAGGCGCGGCAGGCCCTCTCCGGGCGGTGCCGTCCAGTGGTAGGTGACACCCGGATTGTGCAGCGAGCCGTTCGCCGTCATCACCTGCGGACTGCCTTGCACCGCAATCTGTTTCGCGGTCTTCCAGTCGTCGAAAACGGCGCCCCGGCTCGCGCCGGTGGCCAGCGCGTCGGCGAGCGCATCCGCGTCGACCAGTGGGCAGTGGGAGGCCACGTCCACGATCACGGCATGGGTGCTGATGCAGCGCGACTCCTGGTAGAAGGCGGCGCGCAGGGCCGTGTCGAGCTGGTCACCGGCCGGCAGCCCGTCGTGTGCGGCGACCGCATGGACAGCTTCCATCGCGGGCAGCATCGTGACCGGGTAGGTGGTCGGCTCCGCGTCCCACGGTTGCCAGTGCAACTGCGGCAGCAGGCCGGCGATGGCGACGATCTCGGCATCGAGGATGCGCGCCGGCGTCGGCCTGCCGTTGAACAGTTCCAGCGGGAAGTTGCGGTGGACCACCTCCACCTGCGCACCACGGGCCCGGGCGGCCTCGTGCAACGTGTGCAGCGCCAGCGTGGCCCATGGGCAGCCGATATCGGACCACACGGTGACGGTGAGCGGTTGCGACATACGAATGACCTCCGAGAGACATGGCGAGTCGTGCGAGTTCTCTCGAGCATATAGATATAGAATTCGATATGCATCCTTCGATCGCCTGTCTCAGGCATTGCGACGTCTCGCCGACCGGACGCTCCGACGCGACCAGCTGAGACTTCGCGGGCGCCGTACCCGGATGCAGATAGCATTCTGATGACAGTCAGACCGGAGGAGAGGTTCCATGGCCGCCATGACACCAGCCAATGCGGTGGCCGCGCCGCCCGGCACCGTGACCGAGTTCGTCGTCGAGCAGCTGCGCGATCGGATCGTGCTCGGCTCCCTCGCCCCGGGATCGAAGGTGTCGGTCTACGCGTTGGCGGACGAGTTCGGCGTCAGCCGCGTCCCGTTGCGTGAGGCGGTCCGTCAGCTGGAGGCCGAATCCCTCGTGGAGAACCTGCCGCGTCGCGGCACCATCGTCCGGCCGCTGCGGGCCGCGGACATCATCGACACCTACGAGATGCTCGACAAGATCGAGGTCATCGCTGCACAGCGTGCCGCGGCTGCGGACGGGGACCAGATCGCCGACGAGATGCAGTATTGGCTGGACGAGATGAAACGCCTGTCCCAGGACGACACGCCGTCGGTCTCCGCGGAGATGCTGCACGCACACCGCGCCTTCCACTTCGCCCTCTTCAAGGGTGCCGGGGAGGGCGTGCTCCAGCAGCACCTGTCGATGCTGTGGAACACCGCCGAACGCTACGTGATCAGCGCACGCACTCCGAAACGGCAGCGGGCCGCCAACCGCGAGCACGCAGAGTTGGTCAAGAAGATCGCCGCGCGAGACGCCGACGGAGTGACCGAAGCACTGCGGGTCCACCTGCACGCGTCGCGCACCGCCACGCTGCAACGACTTGCGGAGTTGGGCGTGGCGACCCCCGACAAGCCGTAGCGCACCGGTCGCCTGCGGTGGCGACTCATCCGGCGTCGTCGGTTCCTAGGCGGCCCCGCCGCCCAGGTAGGCGGCCTGGATCATGTCGTCGTCCAGCAGGTCGCCACCGGTGCCTTCCTTGACGACCTGGCCGCGCTCGAGGACATAGGCACGATCGGCCAGACCGAGCCCCTCGCGGACGTTCTGTTCCACCAACAGCATCGTGACGCCGTCCGCCTTGATGTCCCGCAGCACGTCGAACACCGCATGGATCATCAGCGGGGCCAGCCCCAGCGACGGCTCGTCCAGCAACAGCAGGTGCGGAGAGGCCATCAGCGCTCGGCCGATGACCAGCATCTGCTGCTCACCGCCGGACAACAGCCCGGCGTTGACGTCACGCTTGCTCACCAGCACCGGGAACCGCTCGAGGATCCAGTCCAGGTCTCCCGGTGCTCGGCCCGCTCGTCGGGCGCATGCGGCACCGAGCTCCAGATTCTCCGCCACCGTCATACCCGGCAGGACACGCCGTCCCTCCGGCACCTGCACCATTCCCATGCGGGCGACGCGCGCGGGTGCAACACCGCTCAACGGCTTGCCCCGGTAGGTGATGTCACCGTCGCTGACCGACCGGAAACCGGACAATGCCATGAGCGTCGTGGACTTGCCGGCACCGTTGGCTCCCAGCAGGGTCACCACTTCCCCTTGGTCGACGTGCAGCGACATGTCGCGCACCGCCACTTTCGGGCCGTAGCGCACCGACATACCGGACACGCGCAAAATCGTTTCCTCAGACATGACTCTCCGTCCCGAGATAGGCCGCGATCACCGCGGGGTCGTGGCGCACCTGCTCGGGTGTGCCGCACGCGATCACCTCGCCGAAGTTCAGGACGACGACCTTGGTCGAGACGCCCATCACCAACGGCATGTCGTGCTCCACCAGCAGCACTGCTCTGCCGGACTCGGCGATCGATCGGATCAGACCCATCAGCTCCTGCTTCTCCGCGGTGTTGGCTCCGGCCGCGGGCTCGTCGAGCAGCACGACCTGAGGGTCCAGCGCGAGCGCCCGGGCGATCTCCAGCCGGCGTTGGGCGCCATAGGGAAGCTGGTCGCTGCGCGTATCGGCCATCGGGGCCAGCCCGACCTCCTCCAGCAACTCCGAAGCGCGCTCCCGCGGCGAGGATCCGCCGCCGGACCGATCGGTGGAGTTCGCCGCCTCCGCAGCGACGAGGACGTTCTCCAGCACCGTCATCCCGGCGAAGAGCCGCAGGTTCTGGAAGGTCCGCCCGATGCCGCCCTGCGATCGCGCGCTGACAGCGGTCCCGGTGACGTCGCGTCCGTCCAGGACGATGCGCCCGCGGTTCAATCGGTAGACCCCGGTGATGGCGTTGATCAGGGTCGTCTTGCCGGCACCGTTCGGGCCGATCACGCTGGTGACCGAGCCCGGCTCCACGGTCAACGTGACGTCGTCGAGAGCAACCACGCCGCCGAACGCGACACGGGCGTTCTCGACCTCCAGCGCCGGTGCGGCCGGCTGCGCGCTCGCCGCAGGGGGGACTGCCGTCAGCGGCAGCGCGTCGTCATCGGCCACCTTCGGACGCGCACCGAGCGATGCGGTCGGCGCGGGCCCTTTGGTGCGCTGCAGGGATCCGAGGACTCCCTCCGGGAAGAACAGCATCACGACGACGAGCACCGCGCCGAACAGCAAGGTGCTGAACTTGTCGACCTGCAGGAACCGTTGCGGCAGGTATCCGACGAGCACTCCGCCCACGACGACGCCGGCGATGCGGCCCTTGCCGCCGAGGGCGACTGCTGCCAGGACCAGGATCGACAACGTGAGACCGAAGGTCTCCGGGCTGATGTAACCGACCTGGGCGGCGTAGATGGAGCCGGCCAGGCCGGCCGGTGCAGCACCGATCGTCGAGGCGATGACCTTCAGCTTGCGGACCTCGACCCCCATCAGCGCGGCCGCGTCCTCGTCCTCGCGGATCGCGGCCCAGGCGCGGCCCAGGGAGCTGCGATAGAGCAGCGCGAAGATGACGCACACAGCCAGGATCATCGTGAAGATCAGCCAGTCGTACGCCTGCGGGTTGGCCACGCTGAACTCCAGGCCGCCGATCGGCGCCGGGGGCGGGACCGAGGAGATGCCGATGGTCGAGCCGAACGCGTCGACATTCGAGACGATCTCCTGCACCACCAGGCCGACACCGAGGGTCACGATCGCGAAGTAGTCCCCGTTGACCCGGAGGGACACCAGACCGACGAGCAGGCCGAGCGCCGCACTGACCAGGATCGCGGGCACGATCGTCGCGTAGTAGCTCACGCCGTGGGTCGACATCAGCGCCGTCGTGTAGGCGCCGCCCGCGAAGAAGGCCGCATAGCCCAGGTTGATCTGCCCGGTGCGGCCGACGGTCATGTCCAGACCCAGTGCGAGCAGGACGTAGACGCCCACGGGATAGAAGAGCACCGAGGGAAAGCTGACCTGCGGCGTGTTGATGAGCGGGATCGTCAGCCGCGGCAGGCTGTAGAGCAGCACCAGACCGACCACGGCCAGTGCCACCGTCCAGATCTTGCGGTTGCCGGGGACCGCCCGCCGCTGCATGTTCGCCCACCACAGTCGTGGCGCACCGGCCGTGGCCGGTTGGTCGTGGTTCTTCATGCTCGCGCGAATCCTCTCTGCTCACGGATCAGCCCGGAGGGCGCAACCAGCAGCAGCACGACGAGCGCGGCATACCCGATGACGTTCTGCCAGGTTGCGCCGAAGACGGCACCGCCGTAACTCTCGACCAAGCCGAAGACGAAGGAGCCGACCACGGCGCCCGACACGTTGCCCATGCCGCCGAGGAGCGCGGCGATCAGCCCGTTGACCGCAAGCCCCAGACCGACGTCGTAGCTGGTGTTGGTGAAGTAGAAGAGGTAGAGGACAGCGCCCAAACCGCCCAGGACGCCGGTCACCGCGAAGAGGGTGTTGGCGACCACGTTGACGCTGATCCCGTTGAGCTGAGCGGCGATCGGGTCCTGTGCCACGGCCGTGACCGACTTGCCGAAGGATGACCGGCGCAGCCACACCCCGACGGTTGCCGCGGCAGCGCCGGCGACCACCAGCAGCGCGAGATCGACGATGTTCACGCTCGCTCCGCCCACGGAGAAGAGGCTGGAGTTGGTGAAGGGCAGGGTGTAGTTGATCAGGTCCTGCCCCTTCCACAGGCCCATTGCCTCCTGCAGGACGTAGTAGACGCCCAGCGATGCGATGACGACCACCAGACTCGGTGCGTTGCGCCGGCGAAGCGGCTGGAACATCGCCATCTGCAACAGCACTCGCACCGCGACGCAGACCACGACCGAGACCGCGACGGTCGCGAGCGTGAACAGGATGGCACCGCTGGTGCTCAACTTCGCCGGCGACCACCGCCCGGCCAACGCGAGGGCGACGAACATGCTGACCGTGAGTGCGGCCGAGTAGGACAGATCGACCAGTTTCAGCACCCGGTAGACCAGCGAGTAGCCCAGGGCGAGGAAGACGTACACCGCGCCGATCAGCAGACCGGCCAGGGTGTAAGACGGAAATTCGGTGAAAAGTCTCATGATTCGGGGATTTCGTTGCGGTTCACCACGGGCGCCTGCTAACCGATCTTGAGCGAGTCGGGGACCTTGACCTGTTTCGCGTAGGTCCAACCGTCGCTGCCCGCACGCATGATGTTGACCGTGTCGACATCGAGGTTGCCGTTCGGCAGGAACTTGATGTGGCCGCTGACACCGTCGAAGCTGATGGTGTCCAGGTAGGAGTTGATGCCCGACCGGCTGTGTTTGCCGGCCTTGATGGACTTCAGGATCGCTTGTGCGGCGTCATACCCCTGAGGCGCGTAGGTTTGGGATGCTTTCTTCCCGTACTTGGCCACGTAGTCGGCCAAGAACTGTTTGGCGGGGGCATAACGAGAGGCGAGGTTCCCCGCGATGCCGCCGATCGCGCCGGTCGCGGCCTGCGGACCCGCCAGAGTGGTGAATGCCGTCTCCACCGAGCCGGCATCGGTGACGAAGGGGATCTTCACGCCGCCTTGTCGCAGTTGCTTCACCAACCGCGCCGCCTCCGGGTAGAGGCATCCGCAGTAGACCGCGTCCGCCTTGGAGGACTTGATCGCCAACACGGTGGAGGAATAGTCGCTGCCGGATGCGTCGATCGTCGCCCGCATCGCCACCTTGCCACCGAGCTTGGGGGTGACCGTGGCGAATGCCTTCGCGATGCCTGCACCGTAGGACTCACCATTGTTGATGACCGCGACCGAGGTCAGTTTGCGGTCCTTGATCGTGTGGATGGCCTCGCCCGGAGCCTCGACACCGTCACTGCCGATCGTGCGGTGGAAGACCTTCCACCCGTGGGACGCCAGGTCGACCGCGGTCGCGTCGGAGGTGACGGTCGGCATACCCGCCCTGTCGAAGATCGGCTCGGCCGACTCGACCTCGCCGGAGAACTCCGGCCCCAGGATCGCCACGATCTGTTTGTCCTGCACTGCTTTGGTCGCCGCGGCCGGCGCCGCCGAGGCGTCGCCCTTGGTGTCGAACAGTTGCAGCGTGACCTTGCACTTGGGGTTGGCGGCGTTGTACTTGTCGATCGCCAGCTGGGCGCTGTCCTTGTCCGCCTGACCGAAACTGGACGACGGACCAGTGATCGGCCCGATCAGTCCGATCTTCATCTGCCCGCACGCGACGTCGCCGCCGCCTGCTCCCGCGCCTCCGGTCGTCGCGCTGCCGTTGGAGCTGCATGCGGCAAGGACCAGACAGGACGTCGCCAGCACCGCCCCACCGACAACTGCGGGCCGGCGATGTGTGGCGCGCTTCGCTGTGGATGCGGCACTCTTCTCGTCGCTCATCGGGATACCTCTTGATCCATCTGCAGGGTTGGCGGGTTCTGTTGTTGCGCCTCGACGCGTCGGAGCCCCGAGGCCTGCACCGTGCGCCGGAGCACGTCTGCACTGACGGCTCGGCACCGGAAGACACCACTCGAGGCGTCATGTGGCACGGCTCACAGTTAACCGCAGCGGTAGCCTGCTGTCTATAGAATTCCGCAAATAGAATTCTATTTGTGAGCGAGGTGCACCCGAAGGTGGTCGCTGAGGGAGGATGTTCCGCGCGGTGGCCGGGTCCGGCCGGCTCAGTGTTCGCCGGGGTCGGCGATGGTCGACGGGTCGAGCACGACCTCGATGAGCAGCGGACCGGGCTCGGCGAGCAGGTCGGGCACGCGATCGAGTCCGGACCAGTCGGTCACCCGGGCACCGCGGCCCCCCAGGGCAACCGCCAACTCGGCGAAGTTGGGCCAGTTGAACGTGGTGTTGCGCGGGTCGAGGCCGAGCTGGACGAAACGGTAGTACTCCGCGCCGTACGCTCCGTCGTTGAGCAGCAGCACGACGAGGTTCGCATGGTGCCGGACAGCCGTGTTGAATTCGGTCAGGCCACCCAGCATGAATCCGCCGTCGCCGGCGACGACCAACGATGGTGCCTCCGGCCGTCCGATCGCTGCACCGATGCCATAACCCACGCCCAGCCCGATGTGCCCGACGTTGAGACCGTGGGCGTACCGCGTCGGGTGCCGGACGTCCATGATCCGCAAGGCCTCGTGGCTGAAACGTCCTCCGTCGATCACCAGGCTGCGGTCCGCGGTGACCATCTCGTTGACGCGGTGCAGCACACCGGGCAGGGTCAACGCCGAATCCTGGGTGCTGGAGGCGCGATCGGCGCGCCGGAACTCCTGCGTGCGGGCCGCCAGGTCAGCGGAACGGAACGTCGAGACGCTCGCTTCCGCTTCATCCAAGATGTCGATGAGCGCGTGCGCGGTCAGTGCCGCATCACCGACGATGCCGACATCGGGCGGGAAGAAGCGGCCGAGCGCGCTCGGGTCCTCGTCGACCTGCACGACGCGTTTGCCTTCCAGCAGTTCACCTTTCAAGGTGGTCAATGCCGTCAGGCTGGCACCGACGACCACCATGCAGTCGCAGCGACCGATGACCTCGCTCGCGATCGGGTTCGACAGCGTCCCACAGATGCCGACCAGGTGCGGATCGTCATGGAAGAGCCCCTTGCCCCGCAGCGTCGTCGCCACGGGTGCACCCATGCGTTCGGCCAGTTTGCGCAGCTCCGTTTCGGCTCCCCGCCCACCTCGACCAGCGATGAGCAGCGGTCGGCTCGAGCCGATGATCACCCCGGCCGCTTCCTCCAGCGCGGACCGGGAGGGATGTATGGCGCCGTCACCGATGACGGGCGAACGCAGCTGCGCCATCGTGCACGTCGCCGACTGGAAGTCGCTGGGAATGTCCAGCACCACCGGCCGGCGCTGCGTCACCGCGCTCCGTAGAGCAGCCGCGAGGTCCAGGGCTGCCGTGGCCGGCGAGCGCACCTGCCGGTATTCGGCACCGGTCGGCGCGACCACCTCGCGCTGCGGGATGTTCTGCAGGTGCTGGCCCTCCTGCCGCGAGGTGTTGCCGGCGATGACCAGCACGGGATAACGACCCCGCACGGCGTCGAACAGTGCGCTCACACAGTTGGCGATCGCACCGTGGGTCACGGTCGCGACCCCGACGCGCTCGGTCACCGCCGCGTAGCCCGCGGCCATCAGCACGGCCCCGCCCTCGTGGGCGGATGACACGAAGCGCGTGCCGGGCAACGCCGTAAAGCTGTCTGCGACATACATGTTCGCATCACCCATGACGCCGAACACGACGTCGACGTCCAGCCCGTGCAGGACGGCTGCGAACTGTTCGTGGAAGGTGGGCTCCGTCATCAACCCACGCCCAACAGGTCACGCACCCGTGTCGGGTCGTGCAACGCGTCCGGTGCGCCACGGAAGACCACTCGCCCTTTGCTCATCACCGCGACCTGGTCGGCAACCTTGAGTGCGAGGTGAAGATTCTGCTCGACCAGCAGGACGGTGGCACCCTCGGCCGCCAGCGATCGCACCACCTCACCGACGAGCTTGACGATGGACGGGGCGAGGCCGTCCGACGGCTCGTCCATCAGCAGCAGCTGCGGATTGGTCACCAGCGCCCTGCCGATGCTGAGCATCTCCTGCTCGCCGCCCGACAACTGCCCGGCGTTGTTCTTGCGGCGTTCGGCCAGGCGCGGGAACAGCTCGTAGACCTTGGCGGGGCTCCACGGGCCTTTCGCCGCCCGCGCAGCGCCCAACCGGAGGTTTTCGTCGACGGTCAACGGAGCGAAGACCCGGCGCCCCTGTGGCACCAGCGCGAGACCTGCTCGGGCCACGTGGTGCGTGGACAGGCCGAGCAGTTCACGCTCCCCGAGCCGGATCGAACCAGTGGCCTTGAGCATGCCCATGATCGTGTGCATCAGCGTGGTCTTGCCGACCCCGTTGCGCCCCAGCAGGACGAGCACGCGACCTTCGTCCACCTCCAGATCGACCCCGTCGAGGACCCGCGACCCGGGATAGCCGCCTGCGACGTCCGTCAGAGTCAGAACACTCATGCGCCCACTCCTGCATCCGCCGACTCCGGGCCGATCCCCAGATAGGTCCGTTGCACCAGCTCCGACCCGCGGATCTGGGCCGGCGTCCCCTCTTCGAGGATCGCCCCCAGATGCATCACGCTCACGCGGTCGGCCACCGAGAACACCACCTCCAGGTCGTGCTCGATGATCAGCACGGTCATGTCTCGTGACAGGGAGCCGAGCAACTCCACGAACCGCTCGGTCTCCGACGCCGACATCCCTGCGGTGGGTTCGTCCAGCAGCAACACCTGCGGGGAGACGCCGAGCGCGAGGGCGACCTCGAGCTGTCGACGCTCACCGTGCGACAGCATCCCTGCCACGATGCCGGCACGATCGGCGAGACCGACCTGTTCGAGTGCCGCATGGGCCCGATCGATCGCTACCTGCGAACCTCGGCCGAAGGGCCTGGCCGCCACTCCGGTCGTCCGCTGCGTTGCGAGCAGCACGTTGTCCAGCAGGGTCATCGCCGTGAAGACGCTGGAGTGCTGGAACGTCTTGACCAGACCCTTCCTGGCCCGTTGGTGATCGCGCAGTCGCGTGACGTCGCGGCCGTCCAGCAGGACCCGGCCATGCGTCGGTCGGAGTGTCCCGGCAACCAGCGCGAACAACGTCGACTTCCCTGCGCCGTTGGGTCCGATCACCGCGCGGCGCTCGCCGTGCTTGATGCTCGTGGTGACATCGTCGACCGCGACGACCGCTCCGTAGCTCTTGGTGAGTCCCTGCACCTGGAGCGCGTCCGGGTTCTCCTCGGCACTCATGACGCCTCCACCTCGCGCTTCTGCTCCACGTGGCCCGACGGTGTCGGGTCCTCCGGCGGACCCGGCGGCGTGTGTGTCCCGCCGCTGCGCTCCGCACGACGGAAGCGGATGCCCGCTATCCCCTTGGGCAGGGCATAGACGGCGACCACGAAGATGATCCCGAGCACCAGCGGCCCGTTGCCGTTCAGGTGCTGGCTCACCACCTCGTTCATGACCACGAGGACCCCTGCCCCCAGGCATGAGCCCCACATGGAGCCGGTGCCCCCGATGACCACGGCCAGCAGCAGCAAGCCCGCCATCTGGAACGACATGTCGTCCGGGGAGACCAACCGTGGCTGCTGCGCGACCAGGAGCCAACCGGCTCCCCCCGCGACGGCCCCGGAGAAGACCCAGCCGAAGTATTTGTATCGCGCCGTCGGATATCCGAGGCTGCGCATGCGGGCCTCGTTGTCGCGGATCCCCCGCAGCGCACTGCCGAACGGCGACCGGGTGAGAACGACCGTGGCCAGCGCCAACACGGCAAACACGATCAGCGCCGCCCAGTAGATGAATCCGGACAGCACCACTGGGCCCGACCCGAAGAATTCCATCCCGGAGTAGGTCGACAGGCCATCGCTGCCGTGCGTCACCGGGCGCCACTGCACGGCGATGACGTAGAGGATCTCGCCGATCGCCAGCGACAGCATCAGGAAGTAGACCTTGGTCGCCCGGGCGGTGATCCACCCGGTCGCGGCGGCCGCGGCTGCTCCCGCCACGAGCGCGGCCAGAAGCTGCAGGACGCCGTCCTGCGTGACGTGGAGCGAGAGGAGCACCACCGCGTATGCCGCGACCCCGGCGTATGCCGGGTGGGCCATCGTCAGCAACCCTGCGTGTCCGGCGACCAGGTTGATCGACATCGCCAGCAACGCGTAGGCGAGGAAGTCGGTCAGGATCGTGACGTTGTACGCGCTCAGCCCGACAAGGGGGAGTATGGCGAGCACGACCACGGCACTCACCGTGAGCGTCGGAGTCAGCCGATTGCCGGCGAACGACCACTTCATCGGGACACCGGGACCCGTGCCGGGATGAGGCCCTGCGGGCGGAATGCCAGGACCAGCACCATGGCGCCGAAGGTCAGGAACGAGGCCAACTCCGGTGCGACCATCACACCGACGCTCTGCATCAGCCCGATGATCATGGCTCCGAGCAGCGTCCCCGCCACCGAACCCAGTCCACCGATGACGATCACCACGAGCGCCAACAGCAGCGTGTTGTCCCCGATGCCGGAGCTGGCGCCCTGGATCGGACCGGCAAGCAAACCGGCCACCACTGCGAGCGCAGAAGCACCGGCGAAGGTCGCCGTCATCACGGTGCGGACGTCGATGCCGCATGCCTCGACCATCGGCCGGTCGGACACCGTGGCTCGCACGATCGCGCCGGCCGAGGTCTTTTCCAGGATGAGCCAGACCCCGGCCGCCACCACGAGGCCGAGCACGATCACGGCCAGCCGGTATGCCGGGTAGGCACTGCCGAAGAGCGAGACCGATTGCGACAACCGACCCGGCGCGGCCACCGCGTGGTCGTCCTTGCCGAAGACGACCAGCAACAGTTGGCTGACCACCAAGGCGAGTCCCAGGGTCAGCAGTGCTTGATCCATGTGCCCGCGCGCGACCAGTGGCCGGGTCATCAGCATGAACGCCACACCGATCACTGCACCGACGGCGATACACGTCACGAGCGCCAGCGCGAAGCTGCCCCACGTGGCGGTGGCCTCACCCGCGATGCGGTAGCCGAGATATGCACCGACCATGAAGAAGGCACCGTGGGCGAGGTTGAGGATGTCGAGCATCCCGAAGATCACGGTGAGACCGACCGCCATCATGAACAGCAGCAACCCCATGGCGACGCCGTTGAGCAGCAGCGCGTAATTGGTGGAGAACCAACCCATTACGCGGCGCTCCTGAGATCGAGCCGTCCCGTCACGAACGGCCCAGCTTCTCGACGATGACGTTGCGAACCCCGTCGGCGGTCTTCTTCACCTGGGTGAGATAGAACTCCTGCTCGATCGTGTTCGTCTTGTTGAAGGAGAGGGTGCCGCGGACCCCCTGGACCGACCCCATGTCGTTGATCGCCTTCTTGATCGATGCCCGATTGACGTCGCCCTGGATGGTGCCGATCGCCTTGTCGAGGATGATCGCGATGTCGTACATCGTGGCGGCATACACGGTCGGGAGCGTCTTGTACTTCGCCTCGTACGCCTTGACGAAAGCCTCGTTGACGCTGTTCTTGATGTCCCAGTTGTACCGCGTGGAGTTGTACACCCCGAGGGCACCGGCGCCCTGCGCCTTCAAGGTGGGCTGGCCCTGGGTGAGGAAGCCCGCGCCGTACAACTTGACCGTCTTGTCCAGGCCGAACTGATGGAACTGCTTGACGAACTGGATGGCGTCCGCGCCCGGCTCGAACACGAACACGCTCCCCGCGCCCGATGCCTTGATCTTGCTCAGGTAGGGAGAGAAGTCGGTGGTCTGGCCGAACGGCGGGTTGTAGACCTCCCCGGCGATGCGCGCCTTGGGGAACTTCTGCTTGAAGCCGGCCATCGTCTCGTGTCCGCCGGAGTAGTCCGCGCCCATCAGATAGACACTGCCGGCCGAGGCGTCCTTGGCCAGGTGTGCGGCCAGCAGCCGCCCCGGGTCTCCGTTGTCGTATGACGCCCGCCAGACCCAGGGTGACGGATCCTTGCCCAGAACCACCGAGCCGGTGTTGCCGAGCAGGGCCGGCACCTTGGCCGCGTCGAAGATGTTCCGGCCGGCCGCGGCGGTGGGCCCGGACACGATGCCGACGATCGCGTCGACCTTGTCCTGCTGAGCCAGGCGGGTGTCCCCGGCGGCACCGCTTTGTGCGGAGGACCCCTCGTCGACCACATCGAGATCGACCTTGTGACCGCCGAGCTTGTTGCCATGCTGCTCGAGGTAGAGGCCGAAGCCGTTGCGCATGTCCTTGCCGACCACGGCATACGCCCCGGACAGGGCCACCAGCTCGCCGATCTTCACCGAGCCGCTCGCCGACCCACCACCGGTCGTCGCGCTGTCACCGGACCCCGACGCCTTGAGTGAACTGCCACAGGCGGAGGTCGACAGCGCCAACGCCAACGCACCCGCTACGCCCATGATGATCGTCCGACGTTTTTCCATTAGCTGAGCCTCCTGAGGCAGACACCGTGGGCAGGGTTTGCCCGAATTTCGCCTAGATTCCTGAGGTTAGAACTGCCGGAAACTCCTGGGATGACCCGAATGGGTAGTTTCGCCGTCACCCAGCCGTCAGGGCATATAAGAGCCACCGTTGACGTGGAGGGTTTGCCCGGTGATGAAATCACTTTCCGGACCGAGTAGGAATTCAATGGATCGAGCCACATCGGCTGGCTCGGCCACGCGGCCCAGCGGTGCATTCTGCGCGCGTGCGCGGAGTTCTTCCTCCGTGAAGAGGCCGTCGTTCATCGGTGTTCTGGTAAATCCCGGCGAGACCGCGTTCACCCGGATCCCGAGCGGCCCGAGTTCACGCGCCGCGGCACGCACCAACCCGAGCGCGCCGGCCTTCGCGGCGACGTAGTGCGCCTGCCGGGGCGGCCCGAGACCGGCTGCGACAGACGACGCGACATACACCAGCGAACCGCGCGACCCGCTCGCGACCATCGCGCGAGCCATCGCCTGCACACACAGGAACGCCCCGGTGAGGTGGACCGCGAGCATCGACTCCCAGTCCGTGCGCTCCAGGTCGAGGAAGGCGGCGTGCCGCGCGGTCCCCGCACTCAGGACACCGCCGGCCAGGCCGCCGAAGCGCCGAAGCGCCGCCTCGACCAGCGCGGTGCAGTCTTCGTCGTGAGTGACATCGGTCGCGACGATGAGGCTCGACCCGCCGCGGGCCTCCACGAGCTGGGCGGTCCGGGCCATCCCGGCCTCGTCGACGTCGGCGAGCACCACCGGGATGCCGCGCGTCGCCAAGCGGATCGCGCACTCGCGCCCGATGCCGCTCGCGGCACCGGTGATCACGACCGGTCCCGCGGGTGGCTCCACCTCAGACACTCAGATAACCCCCGTCGACGAAGACCACCTGGCCGGTCATGTATGACGAGGCATCGGAAGCCAGGAACACCGCGGCCCCGGCCAGGTCCGCGGGCTTGCCGAGCCGGCCCATCGGGATGTGCTGCAGGATCGCGCTGGTCTTGGCCGGATCGGCGAAGACCGCAGCGGTCATGTCGGTTTCGACAAATCCCGGCCCGATCGCGTTGACCCGGATGCCGTCGGCCGCCCACTCCAGGGCGAGACTCTTGGTCAGCTGGGTCAGGCCGCCTTTGCTCGCGGCGTAGCTTGCTGCCCAGGCGTTGCCGACGACGCTGTTCAAAGAGGCCACATTGACGATCGACCCTCCTACCGGCAGGTGACGGGCGGCGGCCTGGCACATGAAGAAGACCGACTTGAGGTTGACGTCCTGGACCGCGTCCCAGTCCGCTTCGCTCATCTGCGCCGCCGGGCCGCGACGGGTCCCGCCCGCGGCATTGACCAGCACGTCGAGCCGACCGAAGCGGGCGTGCACTGCTTCGACCAGTTCCCGGCAGGCTGCCACCGACGTGACGTCGACGACGAAGGTCTCGACGTGGGTGCCGAACCGCTGCGCCTCCTGCGCGGCATCGTCGAGGGCGGCGGCGTCCCGCGCTGCGAGTGCAACATCCGCACCCGCTTCTGCCAGACCGGTGGCGATCGCGCGGCCGATCCCCCGGCTTGCGCCGGTGACCAGCGCAACCCGACCGGCGAGTGGTCCGCGAACCCTGCGGGCCACGTCGAAGACGTCGGACGACGGCAACGCCCCGATCTCGTGGAGGGCGTGGGCCGGGTTCAGGTGCACGATCTCGCCGCCCAGCTGCCCATCCGCGGTCACCGGGAACTGGGCGAGTGAACTACTGCGGAAATGCTTGCCGCTCGGCCCGAACCGCCCCCATTGGCCGTTGTGGGTGCGTTCGGTCACCACCTCCACGAAAATTGCCTGCTCAGCGACATGAAATTTCGTGGAGACATTCTCGAAATCGGGGAATGAACGGAACATTCCCGCGTAGAAGTCACCGATATCGCGCTTTCCCGCCAGGTCTATGCCATAAGCAGGTATGCGATAAATGCAGTCCTCCGCGAAAGTTGCCAGCACTGCCGCGACATCACGCCTGTCCTCTGCCGCCAAGTGCTCTTTGACCAGGTCCAGCGGAGAAACCATTGGCACCTCCTTGCCGTGGAGTCCGCCATCGACTCTAGAAACCGCCGGAGGCCGGAACATCACCCATGCGGGTGGATTCGCCGACTTCCGCGACGGGAGGGCGGGCTAGGTCGTCGGAGTGGGATCGAGGCCCTGCGCACCGGTGACCTCACACCAGACATCGAAGCCGTGCTGGAACGCGACCACACCGGCCTCCGGGAGCGCGATCTCGATCGCCTCGAGGATCTCCTGCGGCGTCGCCCCACACTCCAGTGCGACCCTGATGTGACTCGCGAGCTGTGCCTTCTCGCCCCGCAGGACGGTGAGGCTGACCACGAAGAGCAACTCCTTGGTCTTGCGGTCCAGTGCGCGGGGTTTGAGATATGCGGCCGCGACCAGCTCGTTGGCGGCCCGCAGCACCTCGAAGTCGTGCGCGGCCATCTTGCGGTGGTAGTCCAGCACGTAACCGCGCTGTCGAACCATGTCGTCGACATACGCCTGGGCGTCCTCGGAGGTGGTCATCGCCGGGCCCGCCTTCCCTCGATCGGAGCACGAGAACTGGACCTGGACCTTACTCACGACCGGTCCTCAGTGCGTAGCTGCTGCGCCCGAGATGCCCCGAAGGGGTACCCGGCCTGTCACCCGCGCGGGGCATTTCGCGGCAACGTCATACCTCCGCGCTGTGCCGCTGCCTACGCTCGAAAGCAACCAGCAGCGTGTCTCAGCCTGGATTCGGAACTCTCGAAAGGCGCATCCCGTGGAAACCTCAAAGATGTCGGAACTGTATGTGGGCGGTGGGTGGCGCGCTGGTCACGGCGACAAGGTCCTCGTCGACAAGAACCCTTTCAGCGGGGAGACGATCACCGAGATCCAGGTGGCGGACGTCGATGACGTCGACGAGGCCTATCGCAGCGCCGCAGCCGCTCAGGTTGCGTGGGGTGCGACCAACGCCTATCAACGCCGCGACGTCTTCTTGAACGCCGCCCGCATCGTGCAGGAGCGCTTCGACGAGATCGCCGGCATCATCTGCGCAGAGAAGGGCGCGACACCCCTGACCGCTGCGTTCGAGATCGGTCTCGTGATCGACGCCCTCAAGGAGGCCGCGACCCTGCCGACGCGGATGGATGGCAAGATCCTGCCTTCGCCGGTGCCGGACACGGACAACTACGTCTTCCGCAAGCCGGTCGGTGTGATCGGGGTGATCAGTCCGTTCAACTTCCCGTTCTTCCTGACGATGAAGCCGGTCGCGCCGTCGCTCGCGACCGGGAACGGCGTGGTGATCAAGCCGCACGAGGACACCCCGGTCACCAGCGGTGCCCTGGTGGCCGACATCTTCGAAGCGGCGGGCCTGCCCCCGGGTGTCCTCAACATCGTGCCCACCGAGATCCCGGTGATCGGCGACGCCTTCCTGGAACACCCGGCGCCGCGGGTGCTGATCTTCACCGGCTCCACGGCCGTCGGCCGACACATCGGAGAGGTCGCGGCGCGGCACTTCAAGAAGGCGATCCTGGAGATGGGCGGCAACAACGCGTTCATCGTGCGTGCGGATGCCGACGTCGACTACGCGGTGGAGTCGGCAGTGTTCAGTCGATTCACCCACCAGGGCCAGATCTGTATGTCGGCCAACCGCGTCCTGGTCCACTCCTCGATCGCGGCCGAGTTCAAGCAGAAGTTCACCGCCAAGGTGCTGAGCCTGACGACCGGAGACCCCACCGCACCGGGGACGGTCATCGGGCCGCTCATCAACGAACGTGAGGTGACCAGCCTCGTGTCCCGGGTCGACGACGCCATCGCGAACGGCGCTCGTGCGCTGGTGCGCGGTTCGGTCGACGGGAACGTGCTCGGACCGACCGTGCTCGAGAACGTGCCGGTCGACGACGCGGTCAACCGTGAGGAGCTCTTCGGCCCGGTGGTGATGGTCACCGAGTTCGACACCGACGAGGAGGCCGTCTCGATCGCCAACGACACGGTCTTCGGCCTGAGTGGAGCCATCCACACACGCGATCTGATGAAGGGTGTCGAACTGGCCCGCCAGTTGGAGACCGGCATGGTCCACGTCAACGACACGAGCATCGCCGACGAGCCGATCGTGCCCTTCGGCGGCGAGAAGCAGTCGGGCCTCGGCCGGCTGAACGGCCTGAGCAGCATCGACGAATTGACCACCCTGCAGTGGGTGTCGGTCAACCACGGGCGCAGGCAGTATCCCTACTGATCCCACCGGCCGACGGTCAACAGACGGCGGGCGCACACTCCTTCGAGGGTGTGCGCCCGCACTGTCGGTCAGTAGCGCCGGCCACCGTCGGTCGGGATCACGACTCCGGTGACGATGCGTGCCGCGACCGGGTCGGCGAGGTAGCAGTAGGCGCCTGCGTGGTCCTGCGGACGGGCGGTGACTTCCAGCAACGCACCGGCGGCGATGCGCTCGTCCCGGCCGGGGACCCGGTCGGCGGTCTGCGTCTGGTGCAGGCTGGACAGCCCGCCGAGACGGGTGTTCGTCGTTCCACCGGGAGCAACGGCGTTGACCCGGATGAGCGGCGCCAGGTCTGCGGCCAGGTGGGCGACCATGCCTCGGAGCGCCCACTTCGAGCTGCCGTAGAGCACCCCGCCACCCACCGGGTAGAGCGCGGACTCGGACAGTGTCAACGTGATCGAGCTGGGCCCACCCACCTCGGCCGTTGCTTCCAGCTGGGGTATGGCGCAGCGCACCGCCTCCAGCGCGCTGCGGACATTGACCCGCCAGATCTCCTCACTCGCACGCGCGAGTTGGTCTGCGTCCAGGGCCCGCAGCGATTGACGGTTGTCGAACACCCCGACACAGAGCGTCAGGTTGTCCAGGCGGCCCTCCGGCGCGGCGACCGAGACCGCCTCCTGCACGTCTGCCACGTCGGTGGCGTCGCCGACGACGACCTGGATCCGTCCGTGGACCTCGCGCTCCAGGGAGTCGGCGAACTCCGCTGACCGCTCCAGGACGGTGACCACGGCACCGGCCTCGGCATACGCGATGGACACCGCGCGGCCGATGCCGGAGCCCCCGCCGGTCACCAGGATCCGGCGGCCGTGCAGGGCGGTCCCCATCAATGACCGGTGGGGTTGCGCGTCAGCAGTTCGGTGATGAGCTCGGGCGGCTGGAAGGACAGGCAGTCGAGCGCCACGGCGTCGAGCTGCACCCGGGTGCCCCGCTTGGGCGACCAGATGTCGAGCCGCACACCGTTGCGGGTCTCGACCTTGCCCACCACGACATCCACGAACTCATTGGCGATCAGGATGGGACCGTCGACCCCGCCGTCCTGTGGATAGTCCGGGTGCAGTGATCCGACCTCAGGTCGATCGATCTTCGGGTTCTCGTCGCTCGGCATCGTGGGCTCCTTCGGGTGCGTCAGATGAAGATGGACAGGTTGTGTGCGTTGACCAACGACTGGTCGAGGGCTGCCCACCGCCGGGCCAGCCGCCAGCCGTCCGGCGTGCGGCGCACCGTGTCCTTGCGGGCGAGCGAGTAGAAGCTGGGGTCCGGCTCCACTCCGCGACTGCGGTAGATGAAGCAGTTGGTCGACACCAGATATTCGTCGTCCTCCTCACCCGGATCCACGATCACGTTCGTGATGTAGTGGCGCGTCCGCGAGGGCGGCTGCTCGGACCAGGAGAAGTCGGTCTCCAGCCGCCGGATCCGCACCTCGAGGGTGTCCCGGTTGTCGTCGAAGATGCGCGACGTCGGGGACAGCTCCCACTCGGCCTGGCCCTCGCGGGCGACGCGGACCGGCATGACGTATTCGATGTCGTCCGCCAGGTAACCGAGCCAATCGCGGAACCTGCGCTCATCGAGCGCAAGCGACTCGCGGTAGAGGAACTCCGCGATGTCCAGTTTCGTCTCTCGATCGATGGCCATGCTCACACCTCACCCAGCAGATAGTCGCCCCAGCGTTCCCACATGTTGCGGAAATTGGTGTCGTTGACGTATGGCGTCACCACGTGCCCCGGGCCGGCGAAGTCGGTGGCCGGCTCGCTCTCCATGCCCATGATGTAAGGGAATTCGAGGTCCTTGGCCATGGTGTACTTCGCGGACTTGGTGACCTTCGTCCAGTTCTCGAAGTCGTCCTGCTCGAACGTGCCGGCCTGACCGAACGCCAGCGTGTAGGCCTTGTACGACGCATCGCGGTATTCCTGCGAGGCGCCCTTGGGGACCAGACACCACGAATACATCTCCATGCGGCCCGGCCCCACCGGGTGATAGAGCCGCATCGTCACGAAGCGCACCCCGGGCTCGCCCGGGATCAGGCTGAGCGGTTGCATCAGGAACGACAAATTCGGGAAGACCGTCCCGACAGCCGTCCGGACCTTCTCGAACACCTCGACCTGGGCCGGAGTGAAGGTCCGGCGCATGTCTGCGACGAGTTCGTCGGGAAATCCCCCGAACGGCGGGAAGTTCGGGCTGTGCCCCAACCCGACTCCGTGCCCGCGCCCGGGAATGCTCGCGGCCCACCCCTGGCTGTGGGTCGACCCGGAGGACGGGTAGTAGCCCAACGTGAAGCCCCACTGGTGGGCGACCGGCGTGTGGTAGCCGTCGCCTGCGAAGTTCTCCGCGCAGATCTTCCAGTTCGTGTCGGCCACCCAGTGGTCCGGCGCGCCATACACTTCGACGCCCTGCTCGCCGTGCCGCAGGTAGAGGTCGAGGTAGAAGCGGAAGTCGCCGAGGTAGTCGTCCAGTGACATCGCGTCCGGGTCGAGAGTGCCGAAGATCAAGCCGGCATACGACTCGATGCGGACCGTGACCAAGCCCCAGTCCTTGCGCTTCAACCGCCCCTCGTAGCCCTCCTTCATGTAAGGGACCCCGATCAACTCACCGGAGTTCTTGTAGGTCCAGCCGTGATAGGAGCACCGGAAGTGCGAGGCATTGCCCATCTCGGACTTGCACATCATGTTGCCGCGGTGCCGGCACATGTTGAGGTTCGCGTGGACCACGCCGTGCTCGTCCCGGGCGACGATGATGTTGTTGTTGCTGATGTAGCGGGTGACGTAATCACCCGGGGACGGGATCTCCGACTCGTGGGCCAGGAAGCACCACGCCTTGGAGAACAACCGCTCCTGCTCCAGCTGGTAGATCTCCTCGTCGTTGAACGCCCGGACCGGGAACTTGCCGTGCTTGATGCCCTCGCGAATTTGCTGAAGGGTCGAGTCGTCAATCATCGGACTACCTCTCTCACTGATCTCACGCCAGCTGCTGCTGGCCGCCCCGAACGCCGAACTTCGCCTCGACCTCACCCTGGATCTGCTGGTAACGCGCCACGTGCTCGTGAGTCGTGGTGACATGCTCGGCCGGGACGAGGTCGTCCACGTAGGGCACCCGGCTCTTCCCGACGTGGATGTAGCCCGCGCCGTTGACCCGGATCTTCTCCAGCGGGACGTTGTACTTCGCGAACTCCGGGAAGTCCTGCCCGACGAGGAACGGCTCGTGTGCCCACCGCAGCCGCTCGGTCAACCAGCGGGCGTCGTCGGTGCGGCCCTGTTGCAAGGCATCCCGCAGCTCCAGGACCGGCCCGGGGCCCATCGCCGTGGTCGAGGACCAGGCCATGCCGACGAGCTCCTCGCCATACATCTCCCACGCCGGGAACCAGTCGGTCTCGATCGGCATCAGCGGGAACTTCGTGCCGGTGTGTGCCATGTCGTTGTGGTAGCGGAAACCGACCGAGGCACCGCCGGCATACTTCACGGCGACGACCTGCGGCAGCTCGACCAGGGTCCGGTAGACGCTGCGCGGGATCACCCCTCCGAACGCTGCGGTGTTGTCGTAGACGACGATGGCCAGCTCCGGCACCGCGTGCGCCACGTCGCTGTAGAACCGCTCCATGACCGGCGCGACCATGTTGCCCCACATGGGCCGACCCAGCAGCGTGCCGGTGGTCCCGAGATCGGCCAGGAAACGCATCCGCTCGATGGTGTCGCGGGTGTTGAGCGTGGTCGTGCCGATGAAGACCGGGAAGTCGGCGTCGACGGACCTGGCCGTCTCGGTGACGCACTCGGCGAACGCCTTCCACTCGCTCATCGTCAGGGAGGCCATCTCACCGAGGGTGCCGTTCACCGCGATCGCGTCGACGCCGTCGGCGATCAGGGCACGGACCATCCGCTCGGACTCGGCGAGGTCCACCGTGTCGGCGGCGTCGACCTCGTCGGCCCCGGGAAGCGCGGGGGTGGGCGGATAGGCCATGACACCACGCATGTCGCGTCCGGTCACCTTGGGCAGCTTGCTCATGAGATCTCCTTGTGATGGTGCAGGTCGTGTTCGGCGGTGTGGCGGTGGCTCGGTCGGCGGCAGTGCGTCACATCCGGGCGGCCGCAACGGCGGTGCCGGTGATCCACTCCGGCACGGGTTCGTAGGCCAGCACGTCGAACGCGGTCCCGGCCGCGCCCGCGGCGACGATCCACGTGCGGATCTCGTGGGCACCGTTGCCGGCTTCCTCGATCTGGTCCCCGGTGTATGCCGTGAGGCGATCGGGGTCGCCGGACTCGAAGCGGGCGATGAAGTCGCGATCGAACTGCTCGTTGATCTGGCCGGCCTGGGGCAGGCCCACCCAGTGCGAGAGGCCGCCGGTGCCGACCACCACCACCCGCTCGGCCTCGGACTGTGCCTCGACCGCGGCCCGGATCATCGCGCCGAAGTCGTAACAGCGGCGCGGTGTCGGCCAGGGCGGGTTGACCCCGTTGACGATCACCGGCACCAGCGGAATCGACGACTCCGGGTCCAAGTGCTTGAACGGGACACAGAAGTTCTCGTCGAAGTCCAGGCCGCCCTCGACCAGGGACGGATCGAAGCTCGACTCCAGCGCGAATCGATAAAGGTGCCGCCCGAGCGCCGCATCACCCGGGTACTGGTGTTGCGGCACGTTGACGAACGACGCCATCTCGGCCGTGACCGGACCGAGGTAAGACTCGCCCGTCGCGATCGCGAAGGCCGGCAGGTTGCCGAGGTGGAAGTTGGTGAAGTGCTCCACCGACACCGCCACGATCGCATCCGGCTCCAGTGCGGCAATCCGGTCGCGTGCCTCGGCATACGCCGCTTCGACGCGCCGGCGCCGACCGGGCTCGGCACGCTCGGGCCAGCCGGTGATCCCGGGTGAATGCGAGGCCGTGAACGCCCCGACGACTCGTCCAGTGCCCATCAGACCTCCTCCCCGCGGATGCGGGCGTAGTACTCGGCGCGCGGGACCTCGAGCTGGATCGCGCAGAAATAGATCAGATAGGGATTGACGCCCCGCTCGTAGAGCGTCTTGAAGTCGAAGGACCGCATCGCCCCGCGCAGTTCACCGGTGACGCCGTACTCGTCGAGCACCGCGTCAGGGTCGGCCAAGTAGCGGTCCCGCAGCGCCTGGTCGCGTCGGATCTCCCACAGCAGCTTGTGGAGGCTGTACACCTGCCCCGCCTTTCCTCGGTCCGTCCGGCCCGTCCCTCAACGGTAGGAGGGGCGGCCGGTCCTTCGCGTTACCCTTCCGGGTCCAATCAGCACCGCTCACAGGCGGATTCGCGGCTCACCCGAGGCGGTTGACGAACCAGTCCGCAAGCGCTGCGGTGGCGACGCTGAAGTAGTCGTAGCTGCAGTGCAGCGACCCGGCGCCGTCGTAGATGTTGACGGTCACGTCATCGGTGGTGAGAGCGTCGACGAACCGCCGTGCACCGTTGATGTCCATGATCAGGTCGTCGGTGCCGTGCATCACGTAGACGGGGATGTGCAGCTTGTCGGCAACCCCGTCGAGGGTGAACTCCGCGAGCTTCTCGCGTGCCTCCGCGTCGTCCTTGGAGCCGGTCAACCACTGCAGCTGCTCCTGCAGCGGCGGATAGAACTCGTAGAAGTCGGTCAGGATGCTCCAGGTGCCGCACCACGCCGCCACGGCCTTGACGCGCGGCTCGAACGCGGCCGCGCGCGGTGCGTAGTAGCCGCCGAAGCTGACCCCTGCCAAGCCGATCCGGGACTCGTCCACGTCGTCGCGCTTCTCCAGGACATCCAGGATCGCAGCAACCGGCACCTCGTAGTCCGGTCTGCTGTAGAGCTCCTTGAACCGCAGTGAGCTGCCGCGTCCGGGGGTGTCGATCATCGCAACGTTGAGCCCGCGGGCGGGAAACTCCGTCCCGCCCATGAAGTAGAGCTCCTCGGCCCACGAGTCGGCGCCGCCGAGGAACAGCACCGTCGGCCGAGCCGTGCCGGTGTTGTCCGGGCGGACGAAGTAGCCGTCCATGGTGATGTCACCGAACGGGATCTTGATCCGTTCGATCAGCCCGCCGCTGAGCTCGGCCGCCTTCTGGAAGTTGGCGGTGCCGGCCAGATAGGCCTCGTTGCGTCGCGGGTCATGACTGCTGAGGAAGAACTCCGAGTGCCGGTAATAGCTGCAGGAACGCTGCAGCGCTCGCCGCGCCGTGGTGATGTTGCCCGCCGCGAGCGCGGCCTCACCGGCCGCGGCGGTCTCCTGCGCGGTGCGCAGCCACTCGCGCTGCCACACCTCCCCGTCCGTGGTCTCGCCGCCGATCCGGTTTGCGGTGCGGGCACACTCGAACAGGTCCGCGCCACCGACCGCGACCTGTGCCAGCAGACGCATCGTCTGCAGCGACCAGTCCTCGTCCTGCGGGAACAGCTCGATGATCGAGAGTGCGTCCCTGTTATCCGCGGTTGCTACATCGACCATGGTGAATCTCCTACCTTCTAGCGGGTTTTCGGTCTTGGGGCAGGTCCGGCCGGCTCAGACCGGCGCGGCTCCTGCATGGACGGCATCCCGCCAGGCGGTCCGCTCGGCGATGGCCTTGCGCTGCTTGGCGAGCTCGCGTGCAGCGCCGACGCAGATCGCGCCGCGCAGGACCCCGCGGCTGCCGTAGAGCGCGACGAGCCTCCCGTCGTCGGCGCGCTCGACGTGCACGTCGTCGCTTGCCGTCGCTCGACCCACGAATCGGGCCTTTGCGGAGTATTGGTCCGTCCAGAAGTACGGGACCGTCCGGAACGGCTCGTGGTCGCCGAGCAGAGTCCCGGCTGCGTGCCGGCCCTGCTCGATGGCGTTGGTCCAGTGCTCGATCCGCATCCGCTCCCCGAACAACTCGTTGGGCCAGGAGACGACGTCCCCCGCTGCGACCACCCCGGGCACTGAGGTGGAAAGGTCTGCCGCGCACTCGATCCCGTCGCCGATGCGCAGGCCGCTGCCGGCCAGCCAGTCGATCGCCGGGGTCGCGCCGACCCCCGCCACGACGTGGTCCGCGAGCACACTGGTGTGCCCGAACTCCACGCGAGTACGGCCACCGTCCACGTTGCTGGCGGTCAGTGAGGTGCCACATCGCACGTCCACGCCGTGGCGTTCGTGCAGGCGCCGGAACCACGCGCCGACCTCGGCGCCGAACACCCGGCTCAGCGGCTCGTCGGCGAGGTCGATCACGGTCACCTCGAGTCCTCGGGACCGTGCGGACGCGGCGACCTCGAGTCCGATGAAGCCGGCTCCGACGACGACCAGTTGTTGTCCTGCCTCCAGTCGCTCGTCCAACCGTCGTGCGTCCAGCCGGGTCCGCAGGGTCAGCGGCGGTGGTGCGCTCCCCGGCGCGGAGAACGGCCGCGCGATCGATCCGGTGGCGATGACCAGCCCGTCGTAGTCGACACTCCCGCCATCGGCCAACGTCACGGTGCGTGCGTCGGTGTCGAGGGCGGTTGCCGCTACACCGAGCCGCAGGACGACTCGCCGGTCGGCATACCAATCTCGTTGGTGAAGCTCAAGATTCGAAGCTCCCGTGTGCTGGCAGAGCACTTCCTTCGAGAGCGGCGGCCGGTCGTAGGGTAGCTCCGGCTCCGCGCCGATGAGGGTGAGCGCGCCGTCATACCCTCGCTCGCGCAGACCCTCGATCGCGCTGACGCCGGCGAGCGATGCGCCGACGACGACGACGTTCTTCACTCCTCGTCCTCGACGCCGATCGCGTGTGCCGGACAGCCACGTTCGGCCGCTTTCGCGTGCTCTCGCAACGACTCGTCGGGGTGTGCCTCGAGCAGGATCGCGACGTTCTCGTCCTCGTCGAAGTCGAACAGCTCGGGCGCTTCGATGATGCAGTTCGCGTAGCCCTGGCACTTCGCCGGATCAAAGGTGACCTTGTACGTCATGTCTCCTCCTGAAGGACTCAGTGTCCGGCCGCGGTCAGATGCGGCAGTTGCGGTGTGACGGTCGCGAGACGGGCTGCTCGCGGGGTGTTGCGGCTGAGGAGGGCGCGGACCTCGCCACCGGTGACCACGGCGGTGATGCCGGGTATGTCGCCGATGCCGAGCGCGCCCAGCGCGTCGTCCCTCGTCGAGCCCCACGGGGCGTCCATGACCACGAGGTCGGCAGCGGCGCCCGGCGCGATGAAGCCTGCGGGCAGGTCCCAGACCTTCGCACAATTGCCCGAGGCCATCGCCCACACCTGGGCGGGAGGGATGTCGGTCCACGAGGACAGCTCGGCGACCGTCTTGATGACGCCGAGCGGCATGACCCCGGTGCCGGTGGGTGTGTCGGAGCCGATGACGACTCGCTCAAGTCTTCCCTCGGATGCGCACTTGCCCAAGATCCGCACCGATGAGCGCAGATTGCCCGCCTGCACGAGTTGCAGCGCCATCGAGGTCTCCTCGATGATCCGGTCCACCCCCGCCTCGTCCAGCGAGGTGGGCCCTCCGTTGACGTGGCCACACACATCGGGTGCAAGGTGCAAGAGGTGCTCGGGAGTGATCGGCTTGCTGCCAGGGATGCTCGCGCCACCGGAGTGACACATCACCGTGATGCCGTGCTGCTGTGCCCACCGGACCTGGTCGAAGCCGTCGTCCGGGTCTTCGTAGAGGCCGAATCCGAATTTCGCCAATCTCACTCCGGCCGCTTGCAACTCGGCGAAGTCGGCCTCGGTGAGCACCGGCTCGAGGACCACCGCGCCGGCGTGCACCGTCATCCCGCCCGGGTGGAAGTTGTCGAAGCAGGTCTTCGCAGCGATCGCGAGCGCCTTGACCCCGACCGCCGAGTGCGGCCGGCCCTGGGCGTGGATCTCTCCGGGCGACACCACACTGGTGATGCCGCCGTGGACATAGCTGGCCAGGAAGTCGACTGTCTTCTGCCGAGGGGTGTAGTCGCCGAGGACGACGTGACAGTGCGAGTCGATCAGACCCGGCGCAACAGTGGTGCCGCCGGCATCGAGGACGACATCGCAGTCGGCGAGCTGGCCGGCCAGGTCACTGCGGGTGCCGACGTGGCTGATCACGCCGTCAGCACAGATGACCGTGTCGGCACCACTCACGACCGGCGACGCGATGTCGCCGGACAGGATCGTCCCTGCGCCGGTGACCGCGAGTCGGGCGCTCATTCGCCGGCCTTGGCGTGGTATTCGTCAACGGTCATGCCGCCGACGCGGGCGTTGAGGCGACCCCTGTTGGAGACTGCGACGACTACGACGAGCTCGTCCGGGTGCGGCGCGTCCGGCACGCGCACCTCGAACGCGTCGTAGTGACTGCGGATCCAGATCTCGTCCTTGAACGCCAGCGGCACATCCAGCACGGCACCCTCGGAGCCCGGCTTGGTGACCGACGTGATCCAGGCCTTCCCGCCGCCGATGGCGTCGCGGAACGCATTGCCGAACACCGAAGTGACACAGGCGTTCACGTGCTCCTGCTCGCCGGCGGAGCCCACCAGGCCGCCCTTCCCGTAGCTCTGCACCGGTTCACCCAACAGGCGGGCCGCCTCGGTGCCGAGCAGCGTGCCGACCTGCCCGGACGCGTCCGTCAATGCCGAGAGGTCGGCGACATATCCCTGACCTGCATACGGATTGGTGAAGACCGCGCACACAGCGACTTTTCGCAACGGACCGCCCGGATCGCTCCTGCCTGCGCTGGTGTGGATCTCCTCGACCTGCGCGAAAGTCTTCCGCAGGTTCACAATGCTGTCAGGCACGTCATTCCTCAATGGCTCTACGTCGACACTCTCTCGCCCGGCGGGTTCACCGGAGGGGTACGACAGCGACGATAAGACGAGTCAGGTAGTGAAAACGTCCCCCTGATGGGTCAATTCAGCCCGAGTCCTCCCACGCGACGTTTTCTTGTATGGCGGCCCGAAGCACGGCAAGTTGCCTCGGTGCATTGACACACAACGCCCCACGCAACATGCCGTCGCGACCGAACTTGACCACGAAACGCGACTCCGACGATTCGACCACGTCGACGTGTGAGGCCGCGGTCGCATTGCCGACGAAGCGCATTCGAGCATCGAACTGATCGGACCAGTAGTAGGGCACGACGGCACACGGCTGAGGCTGTCCGAGGAGGCTGGCAGCGGCGATCCGTCCCTGCACGATCGCGTTCGTCCATTGCTCGACTCGCATGCTCTCGTCGAAGAGTGGGTTGTACCACCTCGTGACGTCCCCTGCAGCGACCACCGCTGGTGCGCCGGTCCGCAAGCTCGCATCACAGTGCACACCGTCGGCGATCCGGAGGCCACTGCCGCGAAGCCAGTCCACGTTGGGCTCGGCGCCCACCGCGGCGACCACGAGGTCCGCGGTGAGGGTCGTCCCGTCCCGCAGATGGACCGTCGACGACGTGCTCTGCTGGTCAACCGCGTCGACGAAAGCACCGACATGAATCCGCACCCCATGACGTTCGTGGTGTTCGCGGAACCAACTGCCGACCTCGTCCCCGAGGACGCGGCTCAGCGGCGTCGTCGCGTGCTCGATCACATCCACGTCCATGCCGAGTTCGCAGGCGTTCGCTGCGATCTCCAGCCCGAGAAACCCCGCCCCCACAACGACGATGCTGCGTGCACCCGCCATGGCATTGCGGATCCGCGACGCGTCCTCGACCGATCGCAACGTCAGCACGGACCCGAACGATCGAGCGCGCGATCCGGTCGTGATGGCGACTCCGTCGCAGTCGATGTCGTCGCCATCCTCCAGATGCACGATGCCCTGCTGCGGGTCGAGCCCGGTCGCGGCCGTCCCCAGACGAAGCTGCACTCCGAGATCGTCATACCAACCGGACTCACGCAACAGGACGGGAGTGCCGAGCTCCTCGCGCAAGAATTCCTTGGACAACGGTGTGCGGTCGTAGGGCAGCTCCGGCTCGGCACCGACCAGGACGATGCCGCGCTCATAGCCGAATTCCCGCAACGCGTCGATGACGTGCACGGCCGCCAGGGATGCACCGACCACGGCTACTTGATCCATGTGTGCCCCTGACCCTTCGGCATCCGGGCGGCCGGGCCGGTGGCCGGGGCGCTCCCCCGAGCACTGGACACGACCTCGTCCGCGGTTGCGGTGATAGGTGGACTATATGACTGGCGCCTGATCGGTCGGCATCACCTACCCGAGTACTTTTCCGGATTCGGCGAAGTCACTCGATCGGGTACTTTTCCTCGATTGCAATCCGCCGACGACCGCATCTACCTACCATGAAGGCACTGGTGAAGCCTTCCCCCATCGGCGCGCGAACCCTGTCAGCGCGCACCCGGTCCTTCGGAGTGTGATCATGATGGCTGCGGACACAGCGCGACAGGAGTTCGCGACGCGGCTTCAGGCGGCGCTGACACTGGACGAGGTGACGAGCACGTTCATGGCAACGGCAGGCAAGGTCCTGCCCGCGGCCGCTCTCGGGATGTATTGGCTGGACGAGGATTCCGGTGATCTGCTCCAGGTCTGGTCCGACGCCGATCTCGGGTTCCTCGACGAGTACGAGGAGTACGGCCGGACCGACGACCCGGTCCTGCGTTTCGCCATACAGAACCGCCGGCCGATCGACTCCACACGCGCTGCGTCCTGCGCCGACTGGGAGGCATCGGGCGCCCGGGACGCGCTGGGACATGTCGGGCTGGGGCATTCACTGGAGGCGCCGCTCACCGCATCCGGGGTCTTTCTCGGGACGATCAACTTCGCACGCGCCCCCTCCAGCAACGCCTTCACGGACTCCGACCTCGCCACGGTCCGCTTCCTGGGTGAGCAGTTGAGCCTGGCCACCGAGCGTGCGTTGCGCTACGAGCAGTCCGGGCATCGGACGACGCTGATGGAAGGCGCGCTGGACCAGTTGCCGCAACAGGCCATCGTCACGGGCGAGGACGCGCAGGTGCTCTTCCAGAACCGTGCAGCGCGGAAGGCGAGGATCGTGACCGGCTCACGCCAGCTGCGGGAGAACGATCCTGTCGCTGCGTGCATCTCGGAGGCGCTGGAGGAGTTCAGGTTGAAGGACAAGCGCGTGCACACCCGCGCCCTGCGGATCTCCCCGACCAACCACAAGATCGTCAAGACCTATCGCCTCGGTGCCACCAACGGCGGATCGCTGACGCTGATCTTCGAGTGCGCCGACGGCGACCGGACGGCAAGCCGTCTGCCCGCATGGGATGTGCTCTCCAAGCGTGAGCAGGAGATCGCACAGTTCGTCAGCGAGGGGCTGACCACCAAACAGATCGCGGAGCGGGCGTTCATCAGTGAGAACACCGTCAAGCAACACCTGAAGCGGGTCTTCGCCAAGACCGACGTGCGCAACCGCGCCGAGCTCGTGCAGCTCATCTGGTCCTCGGGTGCGAGGTCGACCGACTCGTGACTCCTCGACCGCTGCAGCCGTCGCAGCCCATGCCAGACGTGAGCCATGGCTCACTTCTGGCATAGGACAACCGCCGTCTCAGCGCAGCCGCACCACCTCGAACCGGCCCTGCGGGTGTGCAATGGCGTCCTGCGAAGGGATCAACTGGATCTCCCGGGTGCCCGCCTGATGGGTGCGCTCCATGATTGAAAAGATCGAATCCGCCGTGTCCGCAAGTGCTTTCGCCGGATCCTCGGTCAGCCACCGGGCCAGGAAGATCGCCGCGGTCGCGTCACCGGCACCGGAGACGTACATCGGCAGCAGCGGCGTCGTCACCAGCCAGGCGCCGTCGTCGGTGACGACGGCGAGCTGCACGGAGTCGGCGGGGGTCTGGTCGGTCTGCACCGACGTGACGAGCACGGTGCGCGGGCCGCGAGCGCGCAAGGCGTCGACCGCCTCGAGCAGACCGTCGACGGTGCGCACCTCGGTCCCGGTCAGATAGTCCAGCTCGAACTGGTTGGGCGTGACGATGTCCGCGGCAGGGACGACCTTGTCCCGCATGAATTCCGGGATGCCGGGCCGCACGAAGAAGCCGCGTTCGACGTCGCCCATCACCGGGTCGGCGCAGTAGATCGCCTTCGGGTTCGCGGCCTTCACGCGCGCGACCGCGTCCAGGATGACCGCGCCCACCTGCTCCCCACCCTGATATCCGGACAGCACGGCGTCGCACTCGCCGAGGACGCCACGCTCCTCGATGCCGGTGATCACGTCGGCGACGGTCTCCGGCTCGAAGACGGGACCACGCCACTCGCCATACCCCGTGTGGTTGGAGAAGTGCACCGTGTAGACCGGCCACACCTCGAAACCGAGGCGCTGCAACGGGAACACCGCCGAGCTGTTGCCCGCGTGACCGTAGGCGACCGAGGACTGGATCGACAGGATGTTCACCGCGGCAGTGTATGGCGCGGCCGGCGTCAGATGACCTGCGCCTCGGCGCCGGAGTCGGTGACCACGGGCTTGCCGGCGAACGCCCACTGCTTCATGCCGCCCTCGACATTGGCCACGTCGAAGCCCTGCTGGGTCAGCCACGCGACGGCGCGGCCGGAACGGTTGCCGGAGCGGCAGATGATCGGCAGCGGGGCACGCTCGTCGGCCTCGGGCAACTCGTCCAGCCGGGCGGGCAACTCACCCAGGGGGATGTGTATGGCGCCCGGCGCGTGCCCGGCGTCCCATTCGTCCTGCTCACGGACGTCGACCACGACCGCGTCGTCGGCCAACTGCTCGGGGGTGGTGGTGTCACTCATGGGTCCATCCTCGCCCATACCCGCTCCCCCATGACCGAGCGGCATATCCATGCATTGACCGGCATACCGAATTGGGCGACATCCATACGCCCCTCGATGCCAGGGTATGCCGGTCAATCCGGTGCGCGGGGACCTCATTTCAGCAGGCGCGACATCCGCCGGTCGGCCAGCGGCTTCCCGCCGGTCTGGCAGGTCGCGCAATACTGCATCGACCGGTCGGCGAACGACACCTCGCGGATCACGTCACCGCACACCGGGCACTTCTCGCCGGTGCGGCCGTGCACCCGCATACCGGCGCGCTTGGCGTCCTTGAGGTCCTTGGCGGGCTTGCCGGACGCCGCGGCGATGGCTTCGGTGAGGATGTCGCGCAGCGCGTCATACAGCAGGTCGGTCTGCTCCTCGGTCAGCTTCCCGGCGATGGTGTATGGCGAGAGCTTCGCGGCATGCAGCACCTCGTCGGAGTACGCGTTGCCGACACCCGCGAGCACGGACTGGTCGCGCAGCAGACCCTTGATCTGCGTGCGGGACCCGGCGAGCAGCGCGGCGAAGTCGTCCCGCGAGATCTCCAGCGGGTCCGGCCCGAGCGAGGCGATGCCCGGCACCTGCTGCGGGTCACGCACGACGTGCACGGCCAGGCGCTTCTGGGTGCCGGCCTCGGTCAGGTCGAAGCCGGAGTCGTCGGCGAAACGCACCCGCAGTGCGATCGGTGACTTGCCCGGCCGCACCACCGTCTGCGGCAACGCGTCGGACCAGCGCAGCCACCCGGCGCGCGACAGGTGGAAGATCAGGTGGATGCCGTCGACGTCGAGGTCGATCCATTTGCCGTGCCGTGTCACGTCGGTGACCGACAGTCCACCGAGCGAATCGACCGGCGGGTCATAGGTCTTCAGCACCGAGAACGAGCCGGGCTCGACCCGTGCGACGGGCAGCCCGACCACCCGGGACGCCAGGAAGTCGGCGAGGCCCTGGACCTCGGGCAGCTCAGGCATCCGCATCACTCCTCGCCTCGCTGGTGTCCCCGGCGAGCGCCCGTCGCACCAACCGGTGCAGCGTGAAGCCGTCGGGTCCCTCGCACACCATCATCCGCGACAGACGTGACGATTCGTTCCTCATCGTCGCGTCTGTCGCCTGGTCCACGTGGTCCGCCCTTCGGCCGGAACGGGGCCGCCCGCGCAGCTCGTCGCGCACGAGTGGGTGGCCGTGCGAGAGCAGCTGCTGGGTGACGGTCAGCTGGCGGATCGCGATGCACGCGACGTTGTCGGGGTGCTCGACGGCGAAATCCTCGTAGATCACCGGGTCGTGCTGACCGTCGTCGCCGACCAGCAGCCACTGGACGTGCGGGAACTCACGTGCCAGCCGACGCAACGACTCGCGTTTGTGCGCCTGACCGCTGCGGAAGATGCTCTGGTCCGTCGGGCCCCAGTCGGTGAGCAGCGCCGGTCCCGAGGGGAACCCGTGCCGGCGCAGGAAGCGGGTGAGGATCGGCTGGGTGTTCCAGGCGCCGGTGGACAGGTAGACGATCGGCGCCCCGGGATGCGTGGCCAGCAACGAGCGGTACATCGCCGGCATGCCCGGCACGACCTTGCGGGCGGTCTCCTCCAGCACGAAGCTGTTCCACGCGGCGATCATCGGGCGCGGCAGCGCGGTCACCAGGCAGGTGTCGTCGACGTCGCTGACGATGCCGAAGCGGGTCTCCGGTCCGATGACCTGCACCGGCGTCTGCACCGCGAGGTCGCCGACGGTGATGGTCGCGGAGTGCCAGCCGGCCTCCAGGCCGTGGTCACCCAGCTCGACATCGAGGTAGCCGCCGCGGTCGGTGGTGGCCGTCGTGCTCGCCGCGCCGAACCGCACCACCACGTCGACGCCGGCCAGCGGCGCGGTGAAGAACACCTTGAAACCGCGGCGGATCGGCGCCTCCTCGGCACTCGGCGCGGTGGTCGGTTGCCCGTCGCGGCCCAGCACGACCCGGGCCAGCACGCGAGCGAAGCCGCTGCCGGCATACCCGAGATAGGGCAGCACCTGGCGCTGCCATCCGCGCTTGCGCAACCGGCGCGCCACGACGGCGTTGACCGCGTCCTCGGCGCGCGCTGCGGGGTGGACCTTCGCCATACCGCTCAGATTACGGGGCGGGCGCGACTACTGGTCGGCCCCACTCGGATGAACGATCCGCAGGATGATCTCGGTGGCGCTGCGCAGCGCATCGCGCTCCTGCTCACTGAGCCGGGAAACCTCCGGCGCCAGTGCCTGCGCGCGGGCGACACGCAACTGCTCCAGCTGCGTGCGGCCCTCATCGGTGAGCTCGATGAGCGCGACCCGGGCGTCGGTGGAGTCGGCCGACCTGCTCGCCCACCCGGCGGCCTCGAGCCGCTGCACCTGGGTGGTCATCGTCGGCTGGCTGCAGTGGTCGGCGTTGGCCAGCTCGCCGATGCGCGCCGGCCCGAGCTCGTCGATGAGCGAGAGCAGTCGCGCCTGCGCCGGGGGGATCGCCAGCTCGGCGTGCCGGGTGGCCCAGCGGTTGAGCCGGGCGACCGCTGCGAGGAGTCGTGCGCCCTCGGGGACGGCACCTTCGGATTGCATGGCCGCACTTTACATAGGTTTACTATGCAGTGTCAACTAGGCCGGGTCGCGCAACTCGCGCTTGAGGATCTTTCCGGTCGCGCCCTTGGGCAGCGCGTCCAGGAAGGTGATCGTCCGCGGATATTTGTATGCCGCCACGCGCTCCTTCGCGTAGTCGATCAACGTCTGGGGAGTCACCGTTGATCCCGGAGCGCGCACGACATAGGCCGCCACCTCTTCGCCGTAGTGCTCGTGCGGCACCCCGAGGACCGCGGCCTCGACGACGTCGGGGTGCTCGTAGAGCACCTCCTCGACCTCGCGCGGATAGACGTTGTAACCGCCGCGGATGATCATGTCCTTGGCACGGTCGACGATGAAGAAGTAGCCGTCCTCGTCCTGCCTGGCCAGATCACCGGAGTAGAACCAGCCGTCCCGGATCGCGGCCTGCGTGGCCTCCGGGCGACCCCAGTAACCCTTCATGATCAGGTCGCCCCGGATCGCGATCTCGCCGATCTCACCCTCGGGCGTGTCCGAGCCGTCGGCCTGCGCCAGCCGCATCTCGACACCCTTGAGCGGCACACCGATCGAACCGACCTTGCGCGGCCGGTCCGGCAGGTTGAAGGACGCGACCGGTGACGTCTCCGACAGTCCGTAGCCCTCCAGGATCTGCGCACCGAAGCGGTCCTCGAACCTGCGCATCACCTCACCGGGCAGCGACGCCCCACCGGAGCAGCACGTCCGCAGCGACGACAGATCGACCTCCCGGTCGGCGGCCGCCGCGAGCATCGCGTTGTACATGGTCGGGACGCCCTGGAAGACGGTCGTCCGGTCGCGCTGCATGATCTCCAGCACCTTCACCGGGTCGAAGCGCGGGATGAGCGTGATCGCGGCGCCGGAGACCACGGCGGTGTTGAGCCCGCAGGTGAGACCGAAGACGTGGAACAGCGGCAGGCAACCCATGATGATGTCGCCCGGTGCCACCGGCACCAACTGCTCGGCCACCATGCGTGCGTTGTCGTCCAGGTTGTGGTGGGTGAGCTCGGCGCCCTTGGGATGGCCGGTGGTGCCGGAGGTGTAGAGGATGACCGCGGTGTCGTCGTCCGCTCGCTCGACGGGCTCGGGCAGCGGATCGTGGTCACCGAGCAACCCGGCCTGGTCGGCCGGATCCACCACCTGGTGGTCGGTGCCGGACTCCTGCGCACCGGCCTGGCCGTCGCCCGGCATACCGAACATCACCGAGGCCGCGGAGTCGGACAGGTAGTAGGCGACCTCGCGCGGTTTGAGCAGCGGGTTCATCGGCACGACGATCGCGCCGGCCCACAACGCTCCGTAGAAGATCACCGGGAAGGTCGGCAGGTTGGGCTGGGACAGCGCGATGCGGTCGCCGGGCCGGATGCCGCGCGCGACCAGCTTCCCGGCGAACTTGGCCGCCGCGTCGCGCAACTGCGCATAGGTCAGCTCGAAGTCGTCCAGCTTGATCGCCAGCGCATCCGGGTGCTGCTCGGCGGTGCGGGCGAGGTTGGCCGCGAGGTTGGTCATGCCGACACTGTAGATCGTGCGCGTGACGTGGGTCACAGAACGCCGGAAGCGTCAGTCCGCCCGGTCGGCAACGGCGGCCGAGACGTTCCCGGCACCCTGTTGCAGCAACCGGTCGGCGGCAGCCGCGTCCACTCCGGCCAGCAACATCACCACGGCGACCTTCGTGCGGCCCCCGGCGGCGTCCAACGCGGTGGCTGCGGTGCCCTCGTCGACCTCGGTCGCCGCCGCGACGATGCGACGGGCACGGTCGACCAGCTTGGCGTTGGTGGGCCGCATGTCGACCATGAAGTTGCCGTAGGTCTTGCCGATCCGCACCATCGCCGCGGTCGAGAGCATGTTGCAGACCATCTTCTGGGCGGTGCCGGCCTTCAACCTGGTCGAGCCGGTGAGCACCTCGGGTCCGGTGGCGACCTCGATCGCGACCTTCGCCTCGCGGCCGATCAACGACCCGGTGTTGCAGGCGAGCGCCACGGTGTGGGCGCCGCGCTCGCGCGCGCGGCGCAGACCGCCGATGACGTATGGCGTGCGTCCGCTGGCCGCAATGCCGACGACGGTGTCGTGGGCGCCGACCTCGAGGGCGTCCACGTCGGCCGCCGCCGCCACCGGGTCGTCCTCCGCACCCTCGACGGCCTGCACGAACGCATTGGCGCCACCGGCGAGCAGCGCCGTCACCTGGCCGGGATCGGTGTCGAACGTCGGAGGGCACTCGACCGCGTCCAGCAGCCCCAGTCGCCCGCTCGTTCCCGCGCCGAGGTAGATCAGTCGGCCGCCGGCACCGAGTGAATCCGCAACCAGATCAACCGCTTCGGTGATCTCCGGCAACGCGCGCCGCACGGCGAGCGCGACGGTCTGATCTTCGTCGTTCATCAGCTCGAGCACCTGGGCGGTGTCCATCGCGTCCAGTCCGACGCTGCGCGGGTTGCGCGCCTCGGTCGTCAGATCGCCGAGATTCATCGGGTCTTGCCCTTCCTGGCCGTCCGGCGGCGAGCCATGGGTTTGCCGCCCCGCACAGCCTGGTGGGTCCGGGCCAGAGCTTCGGTCGTCGCTTCGAGCGAGGTCCGGGCGACCCCCACGAAGAGGAAGTCGACGACCGCGAGTTGAGCGGTGCGGCTGGCCAGGGCACCGGATCGGAAGGCCGTCTCCCGGGCAGCCGTGGTCAGCACGATGTCGGCGTGTTCGACGATGGGAGCGCCGGAGAAGTTGGTGATCGCGATCGTCGTGGCCCCCGCGTCCTTGGCGGCCGCGAGCGCTTCGATGACGTCGAGGGTCGCCCCGGAGTGCGAGATGCCGATCGCGACGTCGCCTGCGCCCAGCAACACCGCCGACGTCATCGCGCCGTGAAACTCGGTCCAGGCAAAGGCGACCCGGCCGGCGCGGATGAGCTTGTACTGCAGGTCGGTGGCGACCAGGCCGCTCGCCTGGACGCCGAAGATCTCCACCCGGTCGGCCTGGGCGACCGCCGCGACCGCCGCGTCCAACGCCGACAGGTCGAGGTGTTCGGCGGTCTCCTGCAGGGCACGCACCTCGTGGTGCACGATCGTCGCGACGATGTCCTCGGTCGTCTCGGCCTCGTCCAGGTCGGCGGGAGGCCGGCGCGCCGGTGCCCCGAGCGCGGACTCCCGGGCGGCTGCGCCCGCGAGCGCCAGGCGCAGCTGGGGGTAGCCGCTGAAGCCGACACTGTGGCTGAAGCGGGCGACCGTCGCGACCGAGGTGTCGGCGCGCGAGGCCAGCTCCGTGATGGACAGCTGTGCGGCGGCCGCGGGATCCTTCAGGACCACCTCGGCGACCCGGTGCTCGGCGGGCTGCAATTGCGGGAGCGCCGACCGCATGCGCACGAGCACATCACGGGTGGGGTCTGCCAACAGGTCGGTGAAATCCTTGCCCATGACGTCCCTTTCGAGCTTCGACGCGCGGTATGTCGGGCGCCGGGCGATCTGCGGTGGTCCGGTTCCTCCTGCCGTTGTTGTCCGTCACTGTAGCCACCCGATGAAAATCTCGTGCCAGCAACCGGTCAAGAAATGAAAATGATTGACATCGGCCGGTGTGTCCGTCGGATGGCTCATGGCGTGATCGTTCGCGGCGATCGGTCGGGCGATGCGATCGGCAACAGCGGGCGACAACCCTGGGTCGGGCGCCGACGTCAAACGCATGACCAATACTGCACTGTTGTGCGTGCGTCGCAACAAGAACCAGCAAAATTGCCAGACAACTCACCGTTTGCTCGACGCCGGTCGGGGCAGGGAAGACAACCGTGCGAGCGTTCGTGCCGCCCGCTGCGTTGATGCCATGCATGCTCGCGTGCTGCCGCATCTGCGCGGCGGCGCACGTCGCTGGGGCTCCGCAGCAGCCTGCGCCATACGCGGTGCGGCTGCCGGACGGGCGCACACTGCCACGCGTGCGCAAAGCGCTGGAGGAGTTGCGCGCCGAAGATCCGTGAACTCACGGATCCGCCTCGCGTCCTGAAGCACAACGCTGGTCGTGTGCGGATCATGATCTGGGTCGATCAGACCGACCCTCCGACCGGGCACGTCGGCGACGACGGCAGCGGCGTGCCGTTCTGCGGCTGGATCGATCTGCTAGCCGTGTTGACCGGCATCCTCGAGGCGCCGGGCCACGAGGACGGCGACCTCGGTGCGCGACCGCAGGCCGAGCTTCGCGAGGACGTTTGAGACATGGCTCTCCACCGTGCGTCGCGACACGCACAGCCGCTGGGCGATCTCAGGATTCGTCGCACCCGTCGCCACGTGGCGTGCGATGCGCTCCTCGGTGCGGGTCAGCGAGTCCCAGCCGACCGCCGGCCGGGTCCGCACCGCGCTCAGCACCCGCACACCCGCCTTCCGGAACGCCGCTCGGGCACGTGCCACGTCGTGCAGGGCGCCGACCTCGGAGTATCCACGCAACGACGTCTCGGCCAACCGGCGCGTGACGGCGTCACGCGCCGGGAGGGCCAGCGCTGCGAGCTCGGCCACCCGCGCATGATCCAGTCGACGAACCGTCGCCGCGAACAACCGCTCGGCCTCCACAAGAGCCTCGGCATCACACTCCGTGATGCCGCGGACGGCCAGTGCTGTCGCCCGCAGGTGCGCAACGTCGAGATTGCGACCCGCCAGCGCCGCGAGCAGCTCGACGACCTCGTGCGCCCGCTCACTCGCGACCTCGCCGGAGCTCGGGTGTTCGGCGTGGACCCGGGTTGCGAGACAGGCGAGGTCCAGGCCGAGTTCCACACAGTCGAGCATGAGTTCGTCGTCTCGCAGTTCCTCCCAGCCGGTCCACAGAACGTCGAACGTGCCCGTCACGTCACCACGCGCGCGTTCGAGCTGGCTGCGCCCCTGCCAGACCCAACTGCGTCCCCGACCAGCCCACGTGCCACGGTCGGGCACCGGATCAAGCCGGCACGCCCACTTCACCGCGGCAGCCGGCCCGCTCTGGTGGGCCAGCACGTGCGCCCACAGACCGCGGATCGGGCGATCCAACTGCAGATCCATGGCACTCACGACCGACTGATGCGCATCCAGCTCCGCCGCGACGTCCGAGAGGTTCTCACTGTGGCTGAGCGCGTGCGCTCCCAGCGTGTGAACCGCGAGCACGCCAGTGCGGTAATCGAATTCGGTCGAGATGCGCTGACCACGGTCAAGCAGGGCGACCACCTCCACCGTGCGATCGAGATCTGCCAGCGCCACCGCGAGCTGTGCGTGCGGAAAGGACTCGATGCCGGTGAGGCACGGGTGCCGGTCGACCTTCGCCACCGCGGCGGTCAGCAGGGCCACGGCATCGCCAAGAGCGCCACGGCAATTGGCGATCAGCCCCTGCAGGGTGAGTGCGTAAACCTCGGCGCCGCAGCTGCCGACCGCTCGCGCCGCCCTGACTGCCTCGCGCGCCACCCGTTCCGCACCTGCGATATCACCGAGCATGAACCGGGGCCAGGCCGCGAACGCCAGGTGCTCGGCACGGTCAGCCGGTTCCAGCACCTGCGACGCGGCATACTCCTCAGCCGCTTCGCGAGCCGCGCCGTGCTGGCGCGCCATCATCAGCGAGTGCGTACGGATGACGGCCAGGGGCGCGAAAACGTCCGGTGGTGGCGCGTACTGCAGTGTCCGGTCGGCGATCTGGCCGGCTTCGGCGATCCGACCCTCCCGCAGCGCAGCCGAGGCCAACCCGGCACTGGCGCGCGCGTGCAGCACGGAATCTGCCGCGGTCGACTCCAGGACGCTTCGCCACAGCTGGGAGGCGGTTGCCGGTGCGATCGTCGTCGTCCGCTCCGCCAACTGCTGCATCCACTCCAGATCCTGGGCCGCGACCGGTGCGCGCAGCAGGTGTTCGGCCACGGTCGCCGGCGACACACCGGCCGCATCGAGGCGGATGGCGAGCTCCCGGTGCAACTCGGCGCGGACGGTCGCGGGCAGGTCCTGCAGCAGGACGGCCCGGATCAGCTCGTGGCGGAAGCCGAGCAGTTCATGGGTGTCCTCCTCCTCGAGAATCCCTGCGGCAAGGGCCTCGCGCAGCATCGGCACGAGATCGCTCATCGGCCGTTGTGCAGCGACCCGCAGCTGCGCTGCGGGGAAGCGGGTGCCGAGGAGTGCGGCGGTGGCGAGCAGTTCTCGGGTCGGCGCGGTGAGATGGCTCAGGTGCCGCATGATCACCATGGCGAGCGACGGCGACGGCCCTGCGGGTGCGTCCAGCAACGCTTCGCCGTGCGGGCCGATGGTGACCGCGCCGTCGCGCAGCAGGGCGCGGATCAGTTCGGTGAGGAACAACGGGTTGCCACCGGCCGCAGCGACCCGGTGAGCCAGCACGCCCTCGACACTGCCCCCCGTCAACTGCTCGGTGATCGCCACACAGGTCGAGTGGGGCAATGGTCCGAGACGGAGCATGTCGACCAGCCCGCGCTCGCTGAGAACGCTGAGCAGGTGGTCGAGTCCCGGCGCCGTCGCATGGCTGGCCTGGGTTCGCAACGAACCGATGATCAGCAACGGGATCTGCTCGAGCGTGTGGCTCAGCCGCGCCAGCATGCCGAGCGAGTCGGCGTCCGCCCAGTGCAGGTCCTCGAGGACCAGGACCGCGGGCTCGGCGGTGACGCGGTCGATCACCGTGTGCAGTCGTTCGCCGGCGGCATACCCTGCCTGTCCGGTGATGATGCTGCGGTCCTCGTCGGTCAGCACCGGAGCAACGGCGTCCAACAGCAGGCCATGAGTGCGGCGACGGCCCATGGAGTCGGCCGTCGCGCGCAGGACTGGCCGACCTGCCGCCGCCAGCGCCGCGTCGATGAGCGAGGTCTTGCCGATGCCGGCCTCGCCGAGCACGACGACGAAGTGACCGGTGTCGGAAGTGTCCTGGAGCGCAGCCACGAGTTGCCTGAGTTCGGGCTCGCGGCCGAGGAAGAGGTGCCGTGCGGGATCTGCTGATGGCGTCCGACCGGTCGATGGTGGCATATCGGTGACACCGCCTTTCCGGCCTCCCAACGATCCGATTCTAGTGAGGAGTGATGAGTGTGTCCGCCGAATCCGCTAGGCCCACAACGACTCTGCAGCCGTTCGCGCCGCGGCTCGTCGCGGAGTGGCTGGGCGCGCACCGGGACACCCGGCACCGGTTGCTCGACGGCACGATGGTCTTTGCAGACATCTCCGGCTTCACGGCATTGACCGAGCGGCTGGCGCGCCGCGGCAGAGTGGGTGCCGAGTTGATGAGCGACACACTGGACCTGACTTTCGGCGCGTTGCTGACACCCGCCTTCGAGGACGGCGCGGACCTCCTCAAGTGGGGTGGCGACGCCGTCCTGCTGCTCTTCCGCGGCGACGGTCACGCAGTGTGGGCGGCCCGCGCTGCCTACCGGATGCGAGCCCGGCTCAGGGAGCTGGTCCGCTCGCACGCGCTGCCCGTGCAGGCGATGCTGCGCATGTCGATCGGGGTGCACAGCGGACGTTTCGACGTCTTCTTCGTCGGGGACGAGACAAGCCATCGCGAGCTGCTCGTGTGCGGGCCGGGGACGAGCCACCTGACGCTGGTGGAGCAGGCGTGCAGAGCAGGGCAGATCCTGCTGAGCTCCTCCGCCGCAACCCTGCTGCCCGCACGAAATCTCGGCGCGAGCATCACGGTCGACGGCTCGGCGGCCCGACTGCTGCGCTCCCATCCGGGGGCACCCACGGCACACCCACCGCTCGTCGCTGCGCCTGCCACGGCGATCGAACACACCCTGCCGCCTGCTATTCGAGCGCACGTGCAGGGCATCCCCGGCGATCCTGAGCACCGACCCATCGCAGTGGGTTTCGTCCAATTCAGCGGCGTCGACGACGTATTGGCCACGCATGACGCCGAGCAGGTGGCGGACGCCGTCCACGACGTCGTGGCCACGGTCCAACGGGCCTGCCTCGAGCACGGCGTGACCTTCTTCGAGTCCGACATCGCACCCCGTGGCGGCAAGATCATGCTGGCCTCGGGGGCACCCCTCAGCACCGGACACGACGCGGAGCGGATGCTGCGGACCGCATGCGCCGTCGTCGAGCACGACGGGCCACTGGGGGTGCGGGTCGGGGTCAACGTGGGACATGTCTTCGCCGGCGATTTCGGCCCGGTCGACCGGCGCACCTACTCGATCAAAGGCGATGC
>Ga0164242_10000313_pt1 | contig 60262 bp, 61 predicted proteins | sample OricomgcompostMG_FD_108783 | JGI IMG/M metagenome (GOLD analysis project Ga0164242, IMG submission 108783) | Miracle-Growth compost microbial communities from Emeryville, California, USA - Original compost - Miracle growth compost (MG) ...
GAAACACATGCCCATGACCAGCAGGAGGTTAGATAAGATACTGCCAATCAGTGAGGTCTGAACGATAATGACTTTTCCCTGTATCAAGGCCATGATGGCGACGATTAACTCGACAGCATTGCTAGAACACACAAGATTAGCACATGCATGTTTCGTGTAGCTGGACTCGGGAGGAACCCTCGAGAAACCACCACGAGAAGTGACGTACTTACCCGAAGGTGGCGTTCAACAGACCGCCGAGGGTCTCGCCAGTGCGCAGCGCGATCTCCTCGGTCGCAAAGCCCAGCATCGCGGCGAGCGGGACAATGGCAATGAAATTGACCACGAAGACGACAACCCTGTTAACGGAGGGGACGTAATTGAGCGCAATGCCGACGGGCGCGGCTATCAGCAGGACGTTGATCCACGAGTTCAGCACGGTCCGCTGGATCTGGTTCGCGACGGTGAACGGCGTCTTCGGGTACACCTTCTTGAAGATGCCCTGCTTCTTGGGCGCCTCCTTCTTGCTCTCGACCTCCGAGCCAGCCTCGGGCGCGCCGCCGGCGTTGGGGCCGTTCTTGCCGCCGTTCTCCCTCCTCCGCAAGCCGCCGCCGTCCTGCGGCGGCGGCTGCGGGGCCGCGACCGAGTGCTGCGACTCCGCCACGGTGGTGGCGTCCTCGAGGCGCGGCGAGGCGGAACCCAGCGCCTCGTGCTCCTTGCCGCGGCTAGGGCTGCTCCTGTCGTCGTCGTCGTCGGAGAGCCTAGCGGACCGCGGGGCGGGCGCGGTGGCGGCGTGGTGGATCGGCTCCCCTTCCCCTTCTTCTCCTTCCTCGGTGACGCGCGCCTCGTTCTGGGCCTCGACGCCGGCGACGTCCCACGTCTCCCTCCTGGGAGGCTTGCGCATCTGCCATATGTGGCCGAATGGGCTCCAGCCCGAGTTCTGGCGGCTCAGGGTGTGCGCCTGGCGCTTGATGCGGAAGGTGTTGACTTGAGTGGGCGCCATGGCGTTAGAAAGTTTCACGATTCCAAACAAGCGGACGGGGAGGTGGAGGTGGAGGTGGTGGTGGATTGATTAGGATCGACGTTATGGCGAATCCATATCAACAGCGCAGGGTTTTTGCGTGGGTGATAGACCAGATCACCCGTTATCAACCCGCTGCTGGAGAGGAAGTGGGAAGGATAAAGTGAAAGATGCAATTGAAAGGAATTTCTCGTCAAAGGGTTGACGGAAGCGGGATTTGGCCGGGGGTAGAGGATCGCATTTGGAGCGGAGTAACACGGGCAGGGGGGCCACAGGCCGTTTCGCTACGACTTTTTTTGTGGGTATGTGGTGGGCAAAGCGGTGCGCTAAGGTTGGGTACAGCACACATTACTCACAAGACATTGTTGTGTTTCTTCACTCCCTTGGATTGGGGGCGAGGCCCGAGAACCAAAACACCGGCGCCAATTGAGTCGCGGTCCACAGTCCGCAGTACAAACAACCACGCTTTTCGCTTTCGGGTGTTGCTGACCACGACAAGTCAAGGTAAGGCACCGTCAGATGCCCAGAATCCACACACCGATTGCTCAGACCCAATTCGCGCCGCTCTCCGTCGCGTGGTCGTTCCAAGATCTCCCGCGTTGGGCCGGAGTGGGAATTGGCTCGCGGTGAGGCAGATTTGGGTCGCAAGGGCCCTCTTTTTCTTCGGTTTCGTTGTTGGGATTGCTCTCCTTAGGCCGGTTGTCCCTGTTGGTTCCTTCTTGGCTCCTTCTTGGCTGCATGCAAAGCGAGAGGAAGTGCGAAAACGCTTGGCCTGCAGCAAATAGAAAGACCACAAAGTGAGAGTGGACAAAGTGTGGGAATTGGCGACGACGGGTCCTGGGGATTCACCTCCGCTTGGAAAAAGAGGTTTGGCAACAAAAAGATAGAGATTGGGCAAAAGCAAACGAGAGGGAGACAAAGGACGGGAACGGGGGGACAGTTTGATATTTCATGCCAACGAGTAATTTCAAATTGGCTGTCAAGTTTGACCTGCGCTGGCCCGCTGGTTTCGCAAAGCAGGGTTCCTTAGTCCCGTCCCTTGTTTATGAAGTCACTCAAGCCACCAGCAACCTGCTCTGGTAAATTAGTACTGACACTACTGACGCGCGCAGCTGTAGTGACTGACGGTCCCCTTCCTGGCGGCTTCCTGAGCGTATTATGTTGGCCTGATCGCTTGAAGCCACCCGTTAAGTGTGAAGTCCACTTCATAAGCTCGCCAATCACGCTTTAGTGGCGTCGTGCATTGCGTAGGGATGTACCCTCGCATAGAAATTATGTAGGTACAGTACAACACAACCGCAGGACGGAGTGCTCCATGTTGCGTACATGCGCATATAGGCACTCCAGCATGGCCGCAGAGTCACAGACCCCTCCCCCAGTTTTGGGCGTTCCTATCAATCGGGTATTTGTTTCATGTTTCAAAAAAAAAAAAGCCGCTGCCGGTCCGTCGCTGGTCGCACTCGTTCGTCGCACTCGCTGGTCGCACAGTAGGGTTATTCCTGGCCCATTCCGCGAAACCACGTCGAGGATGACCGCTGACGAGGAGCGGAAAAGCGGAAAAGCGGTGAACTGGACTGGTGTGCAAGGATGGCTGTCGAATGATCACGGCTCGGACGACGAATAGGAGCAGGTCCACGATAACGGCGGCGATGTGTTGGCCGCCGAGTGGTGTCTGAGCCTTTTCCTCCGTGCTGACTGTGCCTCTGACCACTTGCGCGTTGCGCATACGTTGGTTTCGACTCCGGGTTACAATTTAGGTCGGCGGCTGGGAGGATTGTGAGTGGATGGCCCCATCGTCAGATATGGGGGTTTGGCGAGGAGGCCTCCCGCCAGCCGGGGGGGGGGGCTTCTAAATTATTGTACGGAGGGGCAGATGAATGTTTTTGAATATCCGAGGGAATTGAATTGCGACGATATTGGGATGCTCAGGGGTTGATGGTTCCTCTGGTTTGTTGTATAACTACTTCCAAAATGTTTTGGTAAACTGTTTAGGCCCCTTATTTGCTAAGCTTGTTGTCAAGACAAGCAATCTCGGCCGGCAAACTTAAGCTTTCTAGACATTCTTGGCCGCAGCAATTGTTGCCACACCTCAGCTACGAGTCTACCACACCTCGTTGATCTTGCACGTGCGGTTTTGGGGATGCCGAGAGGTGGGAGTGTGGACACTTTCCAGGGGCCCGAGCTCGGCCCAGGGCGGGATTGGAACTAGAACCACAACTCGGTGGATAGGCGGCGACGAGAACTTACCGCCCTACTTGAACCTTCTTACTTGCTGTCCGGTCACATGTGCCACGAGAACCACATAAGCAATCTCACTCGGAAGCTTGGCGGACGGGCTTCGCGATCTGGACCTCACCGATCCAAATTATCTACCATTTTGCCCTACCAGAGAGATATGAAGCGACTACAGGAGAAATTGATGACATATGCCCGCTATCGTTCAAAGATGATGGAAATTGGGGGATAAACATATGTAGGTAAGTAAATTACCGAGGCCATCGACTTAGCACAGGGCAGGACAAGCATGGCCTGGGGTCACGGCGAACAAGAACAATGTTAAACAAGCAGCTTAGCCAAGTAATCTGCCGCATCCACATCTGCCCATCTGACGATCTCCCGATTCTTGCTCTCTTCCATCCTCTGCGCTACAAATGTCTCCGACACGTTCCTCTGCGGCTCAGAAAGAAGCCCGAGCCTGTCCAGGTGGTCCTGATTTTCGTTCGGCCCGAAGTATTTCTTGTCCAGAAACTTCCACCAAATGAAATCAAAAGCCCAGCTCTTCCTAGCCGCGTAGTTGAGCATCCGCGTCTGTTTCTCCCAGCTTTCGCGCATCCGCTGAGAGAGTGGCCTTTCTGCCTTTCCACCGCTGGCCAGTGACGAGGCGCTGGCTTTCTCAACGATGTCTGTGGCCGCCATCTCCTTCTCTTCAGCTTCAAGCACGCGCAGAAAGGTCGTGAATCGAGGTTCATAGGCTTCCATCCCTGCATTGTATCCGCCCGTCCAGTACTCAGGTTCTTCTCAGAGTAGCCACCAGGGGGGGCCGAAGCTGAATTGCGCAGGGGCAGCATAAGCAAATTCCCAGCCGATGACGCTGACAACCCGGAGATCTTTGTTGAGGAGGACATTGGCTGGCCTAAAATCCTCTGAATACAGCCTAAACCCGTTATCTGACTCTAGCGGGTTTGGCGTGAGGCGCCTTCCAGTGGCGAGATTGCGGAAGAGTTGGCGAGCAGTGAACTTGTAGGCATCTTCCTCATCTTCCACGGCATCGTTATGTTGAAATGTTAGCTGGGCTACATGCATGTCGGCGAGGGCATTATACCACTCGCCTGTAGAGGTGTACGTCCGAGATGGCAGGGTACTCAATGGTGCACTGGTATGTACGACAAGGTCGTTCATATTCGCGATTAAGGGACGTCCTTTGATAGAAACAGAGTCCCCACCATTTCCCTCAACCAGTGAGCCAATTCGAGGAAACTTCAGGGAAAATAGCTGAAGCAGGATGTTGGCCATTTGGGAGTAAAGAAACTCGAGTTTCTCCTCACTGATATCTGGGTCCAAGAGAGGGCGTTTGTCAGGCGTGCGCTGTTGGTCAAGAAGCTCTTGAGACATGTTCTGGTGGTGCTCGATGTATTCCATAATAATGAATGGGCCTAAACCTGTAGGATTCTCTGCCGCAGTTCTGTAATGGTAGACTCGCGGGACCGGGATGGTGGTGTTGGCGGCAATATATCGCATTGTAGCCACCTTGTAGTAAACTTTCTCATCAGGAAATGGAACGACGCCTATCTTAGTTAGTGGCATGGGCAGTAATTTGCATAACTCACCGCATACCTCTGATAGGAACCCTTATAATAACTGATGTACTGTTTTTATATTTGAGACGATAGACAGTGTTGTACCTGCCCTTGACCGCTGGATGCATCAGCTCGGCTTGGCCATTCTTGTATTTGAGGATAAAATTGCCAATAGCCCGGTATGTTTCTTTTCTCCGGATTGACGCAACCCATTTGTCAGTTGCCTCGTCGAGCTTCTTCCAGGCTAAGTTGTCTCTATCCATATAAAGAAATCTCGGTTTGGGAGGCAGTACGAATCGTGGGATCAACAAACTATTAAGTTGAGTTTAGCGGTATTGGAAATAATACCTGAAGTGTGGTCAGCCGTGAAAAGAAATCTGAAACTAAACAAAATATTTAGCGCCGGGAATTTGTGAAATTTGTAGCAGATGATCTAAGGATTATCTATGTTTCGAGCTCCTAGCTCCGAGTCCAAACACTCACAAATCACCCTTACGACGCACCATCGAACAACCCAGTCAACAACGTCCCAACCACCGTGATCATCGGCGCATATCCCCAATGATTCCATTCGCCTTGTCCATGGGCGTAGCAGACCATGCCATCAGCAGCAGCAACGCCACTAGCGGCAATCAACGTCCATCCCAACGACTTGTTAGTGCCCCAGATGGCAGCAGAGTAGACGGCCAATCCCATGAAGATGTCGCGGACACCGTAGACAGCCAGTAGACTATCAACCAGCTGCGCATCAGCCGCGCCGGCCGGCGGGCTAAATTCAAAGAAGGTGAGGGCGTGAGCCGGGCGGATAATAGCGTTGATGCCAAAGCCGACGAATATGGTTGCAAACGCGTGGGCTGCCAAGTGCAGTGCGGGAAGCTTTGAGAGAGGCATAATGGTGTTCAGGGATGCGATGCTTTAGTGAGAATTGTGGAGTCTAGAGGAAGTTAGAGAACCGGTACATGAATAGGGAAATTCGGACCTACCTTAGGATAATATTGTCGGAATCCGTGATAGCTTTCTATTTGGCCTATTAGACAATCTTTGGTGAATGAACAAGTTTTATGACACGGGTAGGGAAACTGAAAATATATAACACGAGTTGAAGCGCGTGTGTTCGGACTTTCGGGGTGCTCGGAAATATCCGACGCGTCGATCCGTAGCTCTGAGTCACCAGGCGTCCATACGCGCCGAGTGGCTGCTGACGCCAAGAGAAAGGATTCAAACGGAGTTTTGTGTTCTATGTCCCGCATTTCGAGCAAGGTGTAAGTGCCTAGGTAAACATGCCGTGCAGCGACATCCAAGTCGACCTAACCACAAGATACCTGACGAAGAGAGTGCGCTAAGGTCAAAGCTTACAGAGTTGGACGAAATATTGTGCAGAGAAATTCCTTGACTCAACCAACACTGTCCCTCCGATGACGCCAGGGCCTAATTAACAAGGAAGTGTGCCCCAAGGCCAAATCCTGAGTCGAGGAGACGGTGGTTTTGAGACTATGCCTTTGCGCCACCTGAACTGGGACGTCGGAGGTGGGGAACGGTTTGGGTAAAATAATCGAGATTGTCATCATCCGTACGAATACTTGATGAGTAGATACTATTCTTGAATGCAATTTTCTTTCGTTGATTTGAACATTTGAGGCTCAGAATGGTCATCTTTGTTTCATAAGACCTTTCACACTCGTTTATCATGGAAATGAAACTTCATGGATGGGTGAAGATGTATGAACTTTATCCTCGCCAACATGTTTTCGGATAACGCCTTGCTAGGCCAATCGGCGAAGCATTCCGAGATTCAATACGGATCCTGAAAGAGACCACAGCCAAACAAGTCACTGAGAGGATGTTTGGTGGTGGCGCCTGGCTTACCGTCCCGCTACTGGATAGGAATGAGACTCATACGGGTACTCATCGCTTGACCGTCGACCTAGTTCGAGGGTGGCCTTACAATGCTGTTTTCACGATATAGTCAGGCTAAAACTGATGACATTTTATCTATACAGTCTCGTACCGAATTTTTTTTTCATATTTAAGGAGTCATGACAGGAGTGGAAGAGTCACTTGTCCCAATAAATACGACCAGGACTGCGGCGAAACTGAAGGGTTTGTTAGTTCCTGTAACTCTTTGCTTGACTCCAAATAAGGCAGTACCTACGCTGCGGTAGCTCCAAATATGTCCTTTGTGCTCGCTGTCGTCATGATGTTTAGGAAGGTTGAAAATATGGCTGTGAAGGCAGCGATGGCCGCAAGTCGAGCTGGCATAGACTTGATGACATACAGGATCACAATACCTACTATTGGAAGAAGGCATGCTACTAGAGTTATGAGCCACTTCAAAAGTTGGAAGATCTTTTCGTCCCGGTAGTGGATAGTATTTTTCAGGTATTCCGCAGATTCCTCTCGCTAAATACGTCAGTACCATAGGCTAGTAGGGTGACGATCAAGACGGTGCATGGACGTACGTGGATATGCTTTCCAAGCAGTGCGTGGTAATAGTGAGTCAGAATTTGAGTGGGTTTGGAAGTGAAACTGTCTTCCGGCGACGGCGGCTTGAGGGTGACCATGTCATCAAGGTTTGGCTGACTCCAGATGTAGCGGTCCGGACCTTGGAGGAAAACATTCCCCATCGATGGCCGTTGCATCCAGGTATCCAAATCCGTTACCTGGTCTGGCAGAGGACTCTGAAGTTCAAGGACTCTGCGATACCGGAGTAAAGCGTTGTCTGAAGATGTCGGCATCGCAGCTCAAAATCGGAAATCACCCTGTAGGAACTTACGGTATCTCTCCAGCTTCTCTCTGATCTCTAGAATAGTCTCCAACTGTGATGAATTGTGGCCACTCTGCGCGTCCTCCTCGCTTGACGCTTGTATCCTATTCCAGCTGAGCGCATAGCCTTGGCGGGTTTTGTTACCAGACTCCTTGTCCGCTTTCTGGTACTCCCGGAGGCTTCTTTCGAGTTCGGCCAACTCCGCTTGTCGATATAAGAGATCTTCCGCGGCCAACTCTCCGAAGCGACGGAAGGCTGTGGTTTCTGGGTGTCGCCCCATCAACCGACCTAGTCGGTCATACCCCTCGGCCGGCTGGCGAGGGAACCCGTCCGAGGTCCGGCTTGGGACTTCATTGCCTGCTTCGAGCATCTCTTCACCCGACCCCATTATGCATGGCTTCCCTCAATGGTTTCTGACCGGCCTTTAAACAATATGTAGGGCTTGGTCAGATTCCCGTTTGAATTTGATGCAGGCTCTCGCGGCTATTTCTCGTGTCACGCAACGAGTAGCACAGCCCCTCCCGTCCGTAGCTACTTATTCACATATCAACGATGCAGGGTGGTTTTACCGACCTATCAAAGGGCCATCCTCCATAAGCGAGGCCATTCCAGTAAGCCCACGGTGCAAGCAGAATGTCGCGACCTATTTCGCGGAGCCTCGCGAGCTGAGGGAGAGGTCCCCCCTTCCCCCCGGCAAAAGGGTATGCCTCGCTGAGTTTTGAAGGGAGCAGAAGCTACCGCCCCATCCCTTTACCAAGAACCACCGGAATTGTGCCAGGGCCTAGAGATCACACAAGTGTGAAACCCTAGTTGTTGGCATCCGACAAATATCACGTCTAAGAAGAGAACCCAGATGAATACCTCTTCGGGGTCAAAAGGGAGGAAAAGCGGGGCAGAGAAAGATTCCGGCAAGAAAGATAGGAATCGATCAGATGGGAAGTCCGGTAAAATCGACAAGGCTCGCCGTCAACAACCTAGGTCATATCAGGAGGAATACGACGGCGGTGATGGTAATGACGGCTCTGCTTCTTATTCGCATCTTAACGGTTACGAATATAGCCACAGCGCGCTCACAGGCTCGAACCAGTCACCCGCTGACCCTCTACAAGGAGACGAGGGCCTAGAAGATAAGTGGCCGGAAGACGCCACGGGTGGCTATAATCATCAAGGCAGCTATAACGACGGCTATCAGAACCAGCTGATGGGAGTGTCATACGAGGGGCAGTTTGATGAATATGGCCAAGAACTAGGAGTGTCACACGAGGGGCAGGTTAGTGGGCGTAGCCTGGGGGGGGCGTCCTTGAGTGCGGCGGAACAGCATCAGTCCAAACGGAAGCACGGCGGAACCAAACAAACACGGCCGGCAACAATCCCCGAGGAAGACTCACAAGAGAGAGATCCTCTATACCGCGACTCTACTAGCCTGTTCGGCACTTGGTCGAAACCTAGATGTGACCAGCACTACGACCAAGACCATGACTTGTATTATGCCCGCGAGCTAGAAGGTTCGGGTTTCGACACGGACCGGCAGAATAATGAGATGCTTGGCCATGGAGCGATTGAAATACCCGGCTACCATGAGGATATGCCTGCGTTTGACTACCAGGGAGAGAGCGGCTCTCCTGTGGAGTTCCGCCATGAGGAAGGTATTAACGACGACTGGGAGGAGTCAGCGGCTTCTCGAAGAAAACGATCTCAGGGGGTTAGTCTCTCTTCAACCCCACACCTATCCCCTACCGTGCTTACTGAAAACGCAGCCGTCCGATGTCAAGTTACTTCTCCAACCGAGAAGAGGGGCGAAGTGGCAAGATGCGCTGGGATTGATGGACTCGGCAAATTTTCTCGGGCCCACGATCCTTTTAGAAACGGTTTTTAAGCTTGGATTCACGCACAGGGATATCAATTTCTCCCGTATGAAGGAGTATGAAGTCCCAGGTGGTATCACCCTGAAAACTGCGGGGCTCATTCCCATAACGTACAGTTACGGCGCAAGGTCCAGCGGTGTGCAGGAGGACTTCCACGTCCTGAACAAACTGATACGGGACTACGACGTCATTCTTCCCACGGAAATCCCTCCTAACTACACTGGCGAGAGGTCACTTATAGCCGCCATGAAGCCCAAGCGTGATTTAAGCGAGAGTGAGTGCGTTCCCGTCGGGTCGATCCCAAACCCATGCTGACAAAAGCGACTAGAGGAAAGGCAGGCACAGAAGAAAATGGTCATCGAGGCGGACGAGGCGGCGAGAAAGGATGACTTGGAGAGGGCGAAGCGGAAAGAGGCCGAGAGACGGAAGAAAGAGGCAAGTAAACGACGGTAACAGTACGCGGGATAGGGATGAGGTTCCGGCTCAAAGAAGACGCGCATCTGCGTTTCTCGCACCCGGCGAAGCCTCCGAACAGATCTCGCGCGATGCATATACAGGCTAGAACTACCTTACGTTGGTAGCTGTCCGTGGAAGCTTTCATCGGTGCCTCTCGCAATTATGCTGGTTAGTGTGTCAACATCGTTTCTCAGATGATAGAGCATCAGCGATTAGGAGCTAGGATATGGAGTCATTTTAACCCAAGCCCCCGAGCGGAATATTCTATTCTAGCATACTAAATGGTCAGCCAATACTAATTATCATCCAAGTTTCGACTGAAGTTCTTCTTTGTATCCCTCTGGGTTCGGTGCTACTCGTCAAATCCTGAGAATTTATCTAAGGTAGTATGAGAAAATAGAAACCGGCTCACGGCTATGCAAACAAATCAAAGAGCTTCTTAGAATCTACCATACTATAGTAGCTATAACACCAAAAGTGGTAGGATTCTTGCAGGTTAAACCTAGAAGTACAAGCCCTGTAGAACCTAGCTGCTTAATAATCTTTACGATCTATCTGATCACTGTCCCAAGGCGATGATACTCTAAGACAGTTTCTCATTTTGTCACACTTGAGCTCCTAGGTATGAGGGCACACGTCAGCCCGCCAGGCGCCTCATTCTTACGACATCCGAAGGCACCAAAACACATCCCGGTTACCGCACGGCGGGCCGGCCAACACGACGTGCTCCTTCTCGGGCGAGCCATATACCAACAACTCGCTGCTCAGGCCGTCGTCGCAGAGACAGAGCGACTCAAAGAGAGAGGTCGACTCCTTTAGAGGTTATACACAAATAGTCAAGCTAGGCTGGCAGCGGAGCTTTATTATAAACGAACCACGACCTGTAGCGCATTCTTCTTTTAGCGAATCAGGTCGTTTCTACCGCAGAGTGTGTTATTCACAGACCTGTATGGAATTTGCAGGGTTTTCTCCGGTTTCCCATGAGGACGTGGAGTACGACTCTCGGTTTCAGGGAATGACTTGTTAGTAGGACCACATAGCAAGAGCTATATCCATCCCATCAGCTGGTGGGAAGGGCGAAACAACCATTCAACGAACTCAACCGAAAATACGTCTGGCGAGTCAAGGCTACCGAGGTCGATCTCTTGGGTGTCCAAGGTGAAGACATCCATAATGGGCCACAAGCAGGAGTAAGTACCCCAGGCAGGACCGCTCTGCGCAAACTCATGTGGGTATTCGCCAGTATTAGCATTACTAGCACTATTGGCAGTATCGTGCTGTTGAACTGGAGCCGAGTCCACTGTGCTGGCTTGTGATGCGCCCCCTATGATCGAAGGCTCGTAGGTAGATGAGTAGTGCGAAGACGGCGTGTAAGAGTGAACCGCCGGTGGCGGCGGTGGCGGCGGTGGCGGCGGTAGGGGGTTTTCTTGATCTAGTCCTGCAGGCATCTGGACTTTGCCATCATTTCCAAGTATACTTGAACAGGTGCCGTCCGGAGGAACCAAGAATCGGAATAGTCTTGGATTTTGGTTCGTGGGAAGGGGGGAAGTAGGGAGGAGGCTGCAAATCAGTGAAGGGTGGACAGAGCACCGGACTGGGGAAACATTGGGCTGGAGGTAAGCTGGAGGGAACATAGCCGGAGCCTCTGGTAGCCTCTGGCGGATGGGATCGTAGATCATGTTTCCTGGAGAAGCTGCGGCTGAGGCGGGGGCTGGGGGAGGTTGTTGAACAAGTGTTGGTTTTGGTGTTCCGGTGTTCATGTTATGGTATAGCAGCGTGAGGCTTGAGTTTGGTGAGTTCGTGGTTCCTGCCAATGACCAAGCAATAGGCGGGACACTGGGCGATGATGGATTTCCAAAGTGATGAAATTGAGTAAGAGAGGCAGGTTGAGGAAGTTTAGTGCTCTCATATTCTTCCACCGTATAAGTCTCACAATCCCAGATGCCCTTGGATTTCTGATCGAGGGCGGTAAGGATGTACTTCACTCCGGCCCAGTCCGTGTGCAAACGTTGGAGTGACTTGTAGCATCGTTGATAGTTCCAGTTGGCAGCTGAAGCTAGCAGCGAATACTTGAAGGATTTCGTATCACCAGAACTGTTAGACCTGGAATGATGAGTCTTATTTGGCTCCGCTTTAGAAGTTGGCGGAGGAGTGACTTCTGGAGAGGCAGGCTCCAAAGAAATGACAGCAGACTCTCTTAAGAACGCACATGCTGCGATGTATACTGGCTGCGATGTAAAGGGATTGCTGGTGAAGCTCTTTGGCTCGATAAGCTCTGCGAAAGCGAGTATATCGGAAATAGTCTTCGCGCTAGACATTGACAGCTCGTGGCTGTTTGGTAACAGTTGATATGTCCAGCTTAAACCACCGGACGGGATAAGGAGTGTCGGTTGGTGTAGAATAATGATTAATGCATGGAACCAGAGGTGTAACAGGATGAAGGTAGTTCCTTGGCCCGCCTTTATATATTCCTGGAAATTGTATGCACTAAAGTGGAGCCTGGTGGCTTGTTTCTGGTAAAGTTGTACCAAATCGTCCTCTACTTGGACAAGCTGCTTCATCTTCTCCTGCGTCAAGTTGTTTGCGTTCTTCAGTTTATTCAGGATATCTGAGGCTTGTCCGTATAGGCGAATTATTCGAATCAAATCTGAAAAAGGATCGGGCCAGCCCGTAGCCAGTTTGATCGTCGACAGAGGCAAGGGCAGTTCGCAGTCCTCATCCCTGAATGCGGCCGGTCTTCCAGTGCTCGATGATACTACTCTGTCCAACATGAACAAAGCCCAAAGGGTATCAACCCGCTCCTGTTCGGCCTCCTTTTGCTCATCGGGGCTCGGAATGACGTTATCTGTACCCTGCCCATTCTCATTGAAGTAACTCTCGCTGGGCTTGCCATTACACATCCTCCTATCCCAAGGGTTATTCTCTCCTTGATGTCTGACGCCATCGAACGTCTGAAGCCCTAGATCAACAGCCATGCGACTAGCAAGACCCACGTACATCCACAAGGCACTGTCTAAGTTGGCACCAATGCTCTCGTACGCCATCAGGATACACGCTTGAACAGCCGCCACGGAAGGGCACGCAAATGTATCAACTGTTAAGGACTTCGCTCTTCCAGCATAGAATCGACTATGCTCAGATCCTTCCCGTTCGTAGTCCAACCCATGGGAAAATGGAGCTGCTATGGCGCATACGGCATTGACCAAGATTGGCTCCACGGTTTTTGCCTTGACTATGCGCTCAAACTTGTCCTTTTGCAGGAAGCGATAATTGCACCCTAGTCGTAGGAAGAAGGTATCGACGAGCTTTAGGATTAGCTCGGGGACGGGGCTGGGGTCGTCTGGATTGTATATAGGGAGCTCTCCGACGTGTCTCAGGCCATTCTCCGACTGGTGAGGCGAGTTTCCAATTGCAGCAATATGTCTCCTGTCCGGAACTGACACTACCACCCGCTTGAACCCTGGAACAATCGCTGTCGGGCCAAAGTACCGGAAGTATGGTACAGAGTGACTTTCTTCATGGTCCTTAGTCGAAGAAAGCACTACTTCCGAGCTGCCTGGATGAGAAGTGGGTGGAGGGACACAACGTCTGGCCGCTTTGGCTTTCTTAGTGTTTGGGGAGCACTCGAAGCCCTTCGCCTCGCACCGGTCGCATTTCTGAGGCCATTCACGGTCTCGTGGCAGACACTACAGGAGACCACATTAGTGACCGATAAGGACTTAGGCGAAGGGTGAAGCGGTCAAGACCTTTTGCTTATCTTTCCGACAGCATTCGCATTTGTACCTATCCAGGTTTCCTCGGGCTTTTCGCTTCCTCGAGGATGGATCATGTGTCCGAAGGCCATCGCCAGGTCCTTCAAGAGACGTTTCATGCATGAGAGCTTTCGTAGCGTCCTCCACGGCCAAAGGCTCGGCCAAAGGCATGCGGGACGATGGGGCTCTACTTCAAGCAGAGGGCTGCAATCAGAGCCGCTTCCGTATTTCTCGTCTGGACAATCCGTGCTGGCGGCCGATAATCACTGGGTTCCAAGCCCTGGCGGAGCTATTATTCAGGGGTAATGCTGTACTGTGAGGCACAACCCGTCCGAGGCTGGAGTGGTGAGCCTAGTAGGCCAACAGGTATCTCCGCGTTCGTCTAATCAGTTGAAAAGAGAATGGAGGATGTGCGATAGCATGTGCGACAGCATGTGAGCTGCCTTTTTTTTATGTACAGGTCCGTTCACAATGGGGCGCAGCAAGCCACTGCCAGGGGGATGCCATAAGGGGCTTGCCATTTTCCAATGACAGTTTATCGCAGTTTATCGCACTTCGCCCACTTCCCAGGATGAGCTGTCGCACTTTTTACCGCACTTCCGCCCATCTTGCATCTACAAGCAAACTTGAGCGATATCTAGCAACGCATCTCTATATTTTAAGCCAGTACGTTTTAAAAAGGCGCCATACTATGTACTATGTAAAGGGGAGGGGAAAATTGATTTTGGGTGGGGATAGGGAGATCGAAGTAGAGAGTGAACTTGATCTTGGGTGGGGGGAGGGAGATCGAAGTAGAGAGTGAACTTGATCTCGGGTGGGGAGAGGGAGATCGAAGTAGAGAGTGAACTTGATCTCGGGTGGGGAGAGGGAGATCGAAGTGACAGGGATAAGCTAAGGATGCCTTACCTACTTAAGATACGATGTAACAACTCTTATGTTGTTTAAACGCACCCCTGTCGTGTTGAATCACCACGCCGTAGATCTATTCCACAGATACGTTGATTATTTGCACTGCCACATAACGAATGGCCCTTCCAAAGGGCTCTAGCTAGCGAAACACGCCGCCAATAATATCACGCCCCCCTGCAAAACCGGAACGCCGAGAGCGGCCGCACACGATCAATTGTCGCTGGGGTTCTGGATATTCAAACCTCTCACATCGCACATCGCACTTCATGCCCACTTGACAGCCGGGTATTTAAAGCAATGGAGTTTATATCTTTCCTACACCCTTGTCTCCGTCTCCCATCCTCTCCAAGATAAATAGTCTCGCTTCCCCTGGCAACAAGTTTGCCAGTCTTCCACTTCCCGTTCTATCCTGCTCCGTGACTTTGATCCACCTCTTCGATCGCTCTCCTGACTGGACGCCTACCAACCGCAGCCTCACTTTGCTCCTCCGTCTGCTTCTCACCGCGAGTAATCGATCCAGTGTTCATGAGCACCGTGGAGACCATGTTAGTGGCAAGCACCAGCAGTGCTTCCGGCGTACCTCCCTCAAGCACAACCGGTCTTCTCATACTCCCTCCCACCGAGGCTGGCGGCCCGTTTCCGTCGACGGACATACAATCCATCGTTATAGGTGTCTTCGGCTCCATGATTGCTATCGGATCTCTCGTCGTTGCATATTTTCAGCTTCGCGATATGCGGCGCGTTCACGTTCTCGGCCAGTCGGCGTCAAACAGATAATAGTACGTACATGTCTTCTTCAGATACATGTCCCGGGTCCACTATTCACAGCCCTCTCTCCCTAACCATAATTTCGCTCCTTTATAGAAGTGGTTAACAATTCTTCTAGGCCCAAGTAAATCATCGCAAGGACTTTGCCGCCCAACATCCGAGTATTCCGGGGAACAGGAACATGCTGTGGTTTGATTCTTGCGAGATGGGCTCGACACCTTCATCTTCTTCTGTCATGGAGGTTATCCTCATTAAATTTTATCTCTTACAAGATAGACCAATAAAATTGTTTACGCTCATACATTGCATCCTTCCCAGTCTTGATTTCACCGTGTGGAAGCTGGTTAGGTAACTTGGGCTGAGTGCAGGTAGCCGTGTTGGTGTGGCAGTTACACTGCGCCTCCGATCTGTAAGACATAGATAGGGCTGGTACACACAATTACTTCCCACCGAAGTGGCTCGGCTAACAATTTAATGCCTTGAAGGAAAGCGAAAGAAGAAAAATATCCATGAAAAGATTTAATCGCACCAAGCGTCTCTAATCCTCAGCGGCAATTTGATTCACCGGAGAACGTAGCTCAGGTGATGCAGGTTTTTGGGCGAAAATTACGCGCCTGTGATAGTTTGTCAAATATTGCGTGAGTGAAAATAGGGTATTATCAAGCTTACAGATAGATGTACGAATGGATTTCGGGGTTGCGGAGATCTTTCCGCATCTCTGCCAAGTATAACTGAGCGTCATCATAAGCCCACTATGAAAGTGGCATCGTCAGCAAAAAAGGGCCTTGTCTTAAGTTGAATTGGACACTTACTCCCAGTACGTCCGTTAAGCCTATCAAAGCAAATCCTTCGAGGCCTTCTAGGAGGAACGCCCGGTTCCACCTGCCCCACAGGTTTTGGGTTTTGTTCTTGGTCCAGGGACCTATAGGGACCTTGTAGCTACGTTCCTCGACGTTGATGTAGCCGGCTGCCTCGATGGACTCGCGTGCCACCTCCGAGGCGTCAAACGGCTTGCCCACCTTCTCGCCGATCTCACGGAACACATCCCACCACCTCCTCAACGCCGAGTCTTCTTTCAGCGTACCATCGTCCGAGATAGCCCTAGCCGACAATTCAACCTGCTCAACCCAGCCGCCAGGCTTCACATACCTAGACACAAGCGGAAGATTTAGGGGGGTGTGTCATAGTGAAAAGGGGGCGGGGAGTGGCAAGGAGCTCACTGGATGGCCTTCTTGTGAAACGCAGCCCAGTCAGGGACGCAACCAGTCATGTGGCGAACGTGGAGGAAGTCGAACATATTCTCTTGGAATGTCCACTCTTCGTTAATGTTGTCAACCTGGAATTCGCAGTTGGGTGGCACAAATGATGGCTGGATGGGAGATAAATCAACCCCGATGACTTTAGCTGCCGGGTTTGCATCCGCAAAGTCACTCAGTGAACAGCCCGTCAGAGATAAGCCGTACAACCAAAAGACAAAATAAAGTACTCACATGGCCCAAATTCCGGTGCCGCAACCGACATCGAGCACGTTCTGCATTCCAATCAGTGCCGCGGCTCAATTATCAAGTACCTGGCGTAGATCAAGTAATTACCTGGATGGTTTCCGGTATCGGGGCAAGATAAAGCTTTCGACCCATGATAGTCCTGTACATCTCGTGGCTGGGGACCTCATTAGGAGCCAGGGCAAGGAGATATTGTATGCACGACCTACCCAAGGTCCTCGGAATTCTGCTGCTTGTCGTCATTTGGGCCCCTGTGAGAACATCGACTATTAGCAGGTGCTGCCCTGGTTTGCTCAGCATTGCGGATGCGAGAAGCCACGGAATTACCAGTAATGAACTCCGTCGAACCCGTGATATCGCCGCCCATAATTGTATGTGTACTCCATGATGGAGGGCCTCAGTGATTCTGTGGTTTCGGTTGACCTAACTTTCGTCAACAAGAAGGATTATACCGGTGTGCCCGGTTACTATTAGAAAATCTGGTCTCACGATTCGGCATAGGCGGATAAAATCTCATCCTGGCCATGCTGTTGCGACTTTGATAAGCAGAGGCACAGGTATAGAAAGTGGGACAGTACAGTACTGCTTCGATTTCGTCCGGAACTGGCCCATGTTCGTCCCCTGCAACGGCGATTGGTGTGGACGATGACATTATATTCGTTAGTAGGCCACGACGTTATCGCTCGGCTTCTAACTCGCGGATGAGGATCTGAACTAGATATAGAATAGGGCCAAGGTGCAAGCACACGGAAGATTCTCATTACTCAATATATACAGAAGATGAGGGGGAATATTTAACTCATGGGTAGGTACTCAACCAACTGACTGGGTGGAGTTCCTCGACCTAATCGAACTGGCATTTTCGTGCTTCAACCCCTGTTCTCGGATGCGGTGATCGCATAGCCGAGGAGCATTTCAGTGACCTGTCAGTTGCAGCCGCCCACGGGACCTCCCATTAGTGGCCGAACGGCGTGGGGTGGAGTGGCTCGGGCCGGAGGGCGGTTAAGCCCCCAATAGATCGACTCTTTTCATGTAGCTTGAGGATTTTGGTAGGAGGGCGTACCAATGATCGCTTCATGCGTGGCAGGGTCTGCTGTGAATGGGTGGAGGATCAAGCAGAGGTATAGCTTTACAAGTCGTTACGACCTGCTGGCACGCCTTTGTACCTAGGAAGTGTGGGGGTGCAACACAATGTGTTGTCCAAGAAGTCATTGGTATCTACTACTATCGTACACTTTCTGCTATCGTCGTCCGCGCCGTGATATTCAACTGTCAACCTACTACACTAGTCCAGTTCGCTGCCTTTCCCGTCATCGTCGACGTAGTTTTGCAGTATAGCAAGCACCAGAAAGTATTTCAATATCCGTCCTCTCGCTCAATACAACTCAATCCGTCGTTCCTCGTCATCGTAGCAAGCCCATCGGGTAATCCAGGGCTAGAAACGTACAATTGGTAATACACAACCGAATCGGCAGACACAATAAGCGCAATACTATTACAGACACATGTATGCTGGCCCTTGAAACCGTAGCCCCTAACCCCCGTCGTACAAGGCAAACCGCCAAACTAGCCCTACAGGCCTCAGCTTACCTCCCCTCGCGACCATCACCACCAGCCCCGCCACCAATGCGCATCCCCAATATCCCATCCTGCACGCTCCCACGCCTCAGCAGCTGCGAAGCCGACAAGCTAAACGCAGGACTACCCACCCTCGGGCTCCCGCTCGCGTCCGAAGCCGCCGCCGTCGCCGTCAGTATCCCCGGCGGCAGGCCCAGCGCCGGGATGTACACGTCCGGGACGTTGCCCTGGGCCGCCGCGACGGCGACCGTGCGCGGGGTCGCGGCGCTCCCCGCCGCCGCCGCCCGCTCGAGCACCTCCCTGTAGAAGGTGTCCAGCGCGGGCCCGTCGCGGCAGAACGCCTCTAGCTCGTCCTTGATGGCCTCGGGCTCTCCGGCCGCGAAGACGGGTTTGGCCGGTGGCGGCTGCGGCGTGGTGGCTGCTGCTGCGTCGGAAGGTGCAGGTGCGGGTGGGGGCGGAGGGGCTGCGGCAGCGTTGGCTGGCCGTACGGCGGGTGAGGAGAAGAGGTTGGGCCTAACGATCGGCGATGAGACCGGCGTCGTCTCGGACACGCCATAGGGCAAATAGGTGCCGAACTGTCCGGCGCGTTGCGACCCGCCGGCGCCGCCACGCTCCAAAGTGCCTTGCTGTTGTTGCTGCTGCTGTTCGTTCCTCATCTCCTTCTGCATCTCTTTCTCCCTCGCCGACGCGGCCCTATTTCCGTAAAGTCTATTCGCCAGCACGAGGAAGTCGCCCTCGTCCGTAATCTCGGCGATGATAACCCCGGACCGGTGGATGTACTGCGAGTACTTGAAGTCAGGCTTGCCCCACGAATACGACACGTCCACGTTGCTCGGGAAGCTGGACGCCGCCTCGACGTCGAGAACGAAGTCGAACTTTTTGAGGATTGCCTTTTGGTAGAAGTGCCGCCCGGGCTGTGCGCGGGGTGCGAGCGAGCTGGGGTCGAAGTAGGTCAACGGTTGTTGGTTCGGTGGTGGCAATGCTAGCTGGATCCGGTATGGACGCCGGAACGGGTTGGCGCCAGTTATGGTGCACGCTTCAGCAATCGGGACCTCGACCAGCCGAAGGCCGTATTGGGACGCCTCCCTCGCCCAGCCCTCAAGCGCGTCCTCGACGAGTTTCGCCGTGACGTTCATCCAGTCTACCCTAATGTGGTAGCAGCTATCCGGATTGTGGAGCCGGTCGTAGTGCAGGTCAATCACTTCCGGTCGATAGGACCGTTTCCTGTGGTCGACATCGTACTTCATCAACCTGCTCAGCACCACCCTCGGTTTGTTACCGCTCGCAATCGTCGGCGTCGGCGTGACGGGGCCGGATATCGGCGACGATTCGCCGAGATTGGAAGTCGGCCGTGGAAGCCCGGGGCGAGGAGACATGGTTTCTGAAATCGGCGTAGCAGGGACGGTCATCTCCTTTCGCCTGCTGTTGAACCAACCAGGATGCGGTTTGGCGTACTCACCACTGATCTGGTAAAAGTATTGACCGTCCCGGAAAGGGTGCCGTTTCTCCACGTGGACAAACAGCCCGCCCTCTCTCCTGCTGTCCTTCGAGTCCTTATCTTTGTCCGCGTCTTTGTCTTTTTCCTTGTCCTTGTCCTTGTCCTTGTCCTTGTCCTTGAGTCTGTCCTCGTCTAAGACCATAAGCCTCCTACCCAGTGCTTCCGCATCTTCCCTATCCTCCAAGTCCTCAAAGTTATCCAGTAGCCAGCTCGTCATGTCGGAACCGATGAAGCAGTTATAGTGCAGTCGCAAATGCCATCGGCGATTCTGCATCCGCACTCCTCCGTTTTCAACCGGCTGCTGCATTGCTTCCGCTAACGCGGCCACGCTGAAGTTCTTCTTCTGGAATCGCTGTCGGCTCGTCAGGAGCTGTCCCCTTCGAGGTCCGCCTTCGAGGCCTTCCAACAGTGGTAGGGTCTCTAGCTCTGCCGCAATAACCACCGAAGGGTCCTCGGTCCGGTACACAATATCGGGCGGGTTATGGACTCTCTTGTGTCGATTAGCCGAGTTCTGGAAGGGTCGCTCCTCGGGTGGGATATAGCGGAACTTCAACCAAAGCTGGGCGAGCTTCCTGATACCCTCCAGGCGGGTCTCTTCTTCGTTGTCATTGCCCGTCCCCGGTAACAGCGTGCTCCGGTCGACAACCGGTATGAGGACAAACCTTGCACGCCAGAAGCGCAGATCTTCGGTGAGCTGGTCATTGTGACCGGCAATAAACGCATCTATGTAGTTCCAGTTCCTAGCAGACCTCTGCATCCCGGCATAGTCGAATTCATGTGTCTCATAATCGCGATCCAGAAGTGTGCGGATCGCCGGCTTATACACGCGGTTTGCGTCCGTCAAATTATGGATAGCTTCGGTGGGCTTGCGGTTGAAGATATTGACTTCAACGTCGGTGCCGTTGACGCAGGACAGCTGATGGATGGTATTTCCCACGGACATGAAGATGCTCATGCCGTCCTCGACGGTATGATCACGAGCAAACACGCCCGCAATCTTCAACTGTTTCTGGCCGAGAGATTTTGCGATTGCCGGCCCGATGATGACCTGGAATCCCTGAGAGAACCTCATGCCCACCAGCTCGCGGAGTAGCTCGCCACGCGACTTGAGCTCTTCGCTCAGCTCGTCATCCACATCTTGGGACACGTTGTAGGGATGCCGCTGGTATTCAGAATCAAGCTGGGCCTTGGTGGGGAAGTACTCGGTGGTCAGAGGGACTGCCGCTGGAGAACAGAGGGATTTCCATTTCATAATCCTCATCTCCGAGGGCCGAGGGAAGACGTGCTGCCAACGGCTATATAGCGTGGAGACATCAACTCGATTAGCATGAGGATTAGAAGGGTTCAATACAGTTAGCCAAGGCGAGAGGGCCGCATTAGGCGATAGAGTTGACGGTAGTTCAGGCAGGGCGCCAGCGAGTAGTTTCGAATTGTAGATCTTCTGAACGTCGTCGGCTCTAATGGCGTTTGAGTACCTCAGGTCTCTATCGTCGGCAGTGTGCTCGGCCCGGAGCGTTGACGCCAACCTAGAGCCCGATATGAGATGTTTCGGATCTAATGGAGGCTGCGCACCACTGATGACGATGGGTCGGGTCGGGGTCCCCGCGGTGAGTGGTGATTCCGGTTTGTACGTCTGTTGCCCAAACGCTTCCGCGGACGGCGTCAAGGGTCCACTCGATATATTCTGCCGCGAAGTCGGACGCTGGGGAGCCTTGACCGGCGTCGAGCCGGTGTTCGGAGCAGCGCCGGAGCGCGATGCGCTGGCAGTCTCAGTGCTCAGCTCTGCCGTAGCCGCTTTCGGCGGTGCTATACCAAAGCCGCGTTGGCCAATGCTAATTTGCCGCATGAACTTCGGTGGTTTTGTTGGGGAGAGGTTGGAGCTTAGGGGCGTCGAGGCTCCGGTGTGCAGATTTGGTACACGACTTGGTCGTTCAGATAGCTCCAAGCCAGTTGACGATTGGACGGTTGGCATCACTAGAGTACTTATCGAGCCCTTTCTGTCGGTGAAAGACGACCCAAGAGTCCCGACGTCTTCCGACCGCCGCCGTCTCGTTCCCTCCTCCGTCTCTCTCGTAAAACCGAGACGCGACGTAGCTTTCCTCGACTTGGGCATGCGCGCCTTGGACTCGTCGTACTCCTGGAGCTGTTTCCATATCGACTTCATTCCTGGCCTAGAGTGCTTGTCTGTGCTGAACTTCTGGAATCCGTATACATGATCAAATAGGGTTTGTGGAACCTTGGTGTTCCTGATTCTGGCCCCTTGGTCCGCCGGCCTCGTGCTCCTGGACATGTATCCGGAATGAAGCACCTTCTGTGGGAAGTCAGGATCCGTGTGTAGCAGGCTTGTCTCAATCTCGTTGGTCTCTAGAACGCTCCTCATCTGCAGGTCGTACATTCTGCATCGAATGGTAAACTCGCCATCGTACTGCTTCTGAGATGTATCCGACACAGAAACGGCAATGCCTTGATACGAGAGAGCCTCCTCAGCAGTGCCAGTCCAGTAGGATACATGCAGCCAGTGCGGGAGCGCAAAACACCATTCATCCCTGATACCGGTAGATACGGCAGAGTCACCGCGGGGAGTGAGATCGGCGCCTTTGCTCGGTGAGAAGGAGCCCGCAAGGCTAGAATAGCTACCGGGAGCGGGTGTGGTTTGTCGTGGGGTACTTCCATGGCTGATAATTAACCTCGGCTTGCCGTGAGGATTTTCGTGAAAGAGAGGATTCCGATAACGGAAGAGGGGGACGCTGTGGAGGGGGATTTTAGGCACGCAGATGAGATCGATCCCAATCCCGTTGCCAGCCAGAGCCTCGGTCGTCCTTTGTAAGGAGTCGTACTCCACCTCGAAGACTCCTGGACTTGGGGTAATCAGGACGATTGACACCCCAGTCCGCATTAGGTCTCGGTCAATATAGTCGTGCGCGAACAGCGTGGTCGCCATGTTTATAGCCTCTAGAACATTGCCGTATATGGCCCTTGACGGTTCGGCCTTGATCCGATTAAAGGAAGTTTCCTTGCCCGAGCCATCGTCGGGTATCGAAAAGTCAGTTGTCGCCTTCTGGTGGTGCACGGATATGTCGCGGCGGAAGAAGTTGAGTTCCCGTTTCAGTTGGTATAGTATCTTTGTCCACTCGACGCTAGCCATCTCACTCACGACGACGCGATAGAAGTCCTTGTAGGGGCGCCTATTTCCCGAAGACTGTGTTCCCGTGTAGTAGTCGTCTTGGACCGTAATACCAGCAAGCTCCGTGGACAGGCCGGAATCATATTCGACCCTAGAAAAAAGGACGATGCTCACCAGGTGTTTCACCTTTAGAGACACCCATTTCTTGAACAGCGCAGGCAGGAAACCATTCACGACCTTGTTGAACATGATTTCCCCCGAGCCGTCAGAATCGAAATCCCACATTTCCCGGGCCATCTGAATGAAGAGCACGTATCGGGCAGACTCGCTCCGAAAGATGGGCCGCGTGTTCCTACCGAAGAAGGCCGACTGTGCCTTTCGTCCTTCGACGAAGACGGAGGTAACTTGGGCCTTCACACTACCGAGGAAGAGGACCATCTGGCCCTTGTACACGGTCCGCTCGGACAGTTCCATGACAGCCATCCTCCACATATCAGACCGAGATAGGTATTGGTCCTTGAAGGATAATTCGATGTGGGATGCCTCGACTGCGGGGTTATCGGCGTCTATCTAAAATCAGGTGTAAAGTTAGATGTTGGGATCAGAGCTAAATGGGATCCGAGACACCGTACCGGAGTCAGGAGGACCTGCGAACCCTTCTTCATGCCGAAGACATCGGCGATGTGTTTCGCAACGTACACCTCGGCGGTAGGATACCGAACCTTCAGGTCCTTTGGCATATCCTTCACAACGAAGATGTAACGATTCTGAGTATCGCCAGTCTTGGAATTGTTCGTCTGGGAAGAATCTTTCCCTCGCTCTTGAAAGAGCTGTTTCCCCAGCATGTTCTGAGACGGCTTTTCGGTATCCGGCTTCAACACATCGATGGCCATCATGCTACCGGGTTTGATGTCGGGCCCCAACAGGTCGAGGTTGAGTAGGACCTCATCCCTGGCGAACGACTCGTTGATGGTGACGGCGCATCTTCGATCCATGCGGGACATCCTCGACGGAGGGCGATCGCGTACCGTCGACTGGCTCGATACGGTGTCAGGCGACTGGGGGAGCTGCTCCAGCTGTCGCTCGAGGCTCGTTCTGCTCAGCTGCCTGAGATGCGACGGCCAATGCGGGGCCTTCCGCGGGCCCGGCGAAGGCGTTGAGACATTGCGCGACATGGAGTCGAGGGACCAGGCTTAGGGCAGTAGTAAAGTCTTGCATTCCGCGCCATCAATCGCAGCGGGCATCGTCAATCATGCTTGTCCACGGAAACGTTGTAGTGGAGCTAAGCTCAGGATTGGTGGGTCCCCCTGACGTCCTCGGCGGCAGAATACTTGGTCAGAGCCGCAACTTTGTGGCTCACCGCCTGCCAGATACGGGCACCGCGTCTGAGAGCACTGACCATCTCGGTAAGGGAAGCTCTGACCTCCCCATTTCCCATTTGCAAGCCCGTCAGAACCTCACAAAGATTCCTCCCCAGGTTTGATATCGGCTGCATTACAACGTCATTGGCCACCCGATGGGTCAAATCACGGGGAATTCTCGCTGCAATAGCCGAAACCCCGTCCCCATATCGGGCGGGAGCTCCACCCTGTCTCGTGTGGAGTGGGCTACAAGTTGAAACATGATTGCCATACCTCTGGGACATTATTCCCTGTTCGCCGCTGTCTTGTTATTTTTCCTCTGTCAAGAGGAGAGTAGCAACCTCGTAAACTAAGGAAAGAAGTATAAATAGACAGAGAAAAAAACGGGGAAAAGAAAACATATACCCAACTCTTCAAGGTGTGGCTTGGGCGTGGCTGCAGATAGACACGGGACGGGAGTCGAAACTTAATCCAGGTTCTGAGAAGGTCCCCCTGTGCAACCACTCACAGTCAGTTAGGTGGTTGAGTCCAAAGTCCAGGTGTCCGTTGTCTCATCGTCCGTTTCGGCCATTGCCCTTCACCTCGGGCTCACATTTCAGTAACCGTCAAAAAATATATTTAATTCTTGGCGCCAATACCCGCCGCCTTCCACTATTTTGCTTCCCTTTTTTTTTATAGTTCGCAGCCGGCCACCCCAACTCCCGTCCACGATATTCTCTAATCGGCATAGCTGCCTGATATCAAAACCCAACGACATTGCCAGCGGCCTTTCTCCCTCTTTACTTACCCGTTTGAGCAGCACATGCAGATGCCCTCTCTCGCCTCTGCATACCACCAAATAACTTAACCGACAGTGGCACCCCACGAAACGAAGCTCGCGATGGGGTTCAAACTTGGGCGCAAGGAGCGGCTGATTGCCACCATCACCATCTCCTTTGCTTTTTTCATCGCCGAGATCGCTGGTATGTTTGTTAGCTTTGCGCTGTTCTCCAATAGGAAATTACCTAACATTTACTAATGGTTGAATACATGCAGTGGGATTCTACACCAGGTCCTTGGCTCTCGTTGCAGATGCCTTCCATTATGTAAGGAGTCCCCCCCCCCTCTCCTCTTTTGGCTCCTGGCTGCCAGTTCTAGGATGAACATCGTGCTTACAATTTCGCCAATTAGATGAATGACCTAGTTGGCTTCATCGTGGCTTTGGTTGCTCTGATCGTATGTTGCCCACCCCATCTACCCCTTGTCGGTCCTGGTCGTTGCTAATAAGACTCCAGATCTCGGAACGTAGTGAGTCCCCTCAGGATTTGTCCTTCGGATGGCAGAGAGCCCAGCTGCTAGGGGCCTTCTTCAATGGCGTCTTCTTGCTCGCTCTGGGCATTAGCATCTTCCTCCAGTCTATTGAGAGATTCGTATCTCTCCAGCTAGTTGAGGAGCCAAAGCTGGTCTTGATCATGGGATGTGTTGGTCTCACCCTGAACATCATCAGTGCTTTGTTCTTGCATGGTCTGCTTCCCTTTCTTCCCTCGGGCTCGCACACAACTCCTAACTGATGCCATCGGTTTGCAGAACACCACCACCACGACCATGATCATGGCCACGCTCACGGCCATGACCACGGCCATGATCACGAACATTCCCCTGCTGAAGCCGACGGTCACCAGGCATCGGAAGAGCATGTCCTATCGGTGAGTCGAAAAGCGGCATGACCATCCCCAGTCTCTAAAACCAGACTAACCCAGTCTTAGCCCCTGCACCACCACGCGGAGCATCGCCACAACGTTGCTGAGCTCAAGTCTCCTGGCCGAGATCTCGGCATGATGGGTGTCCTCGTTCACGTCATTGGCGATGCCCTCAACAACATTGGAGTTATCATTGCCGCACTTGTTATCTGGCTCACACATTATGAGGCCCGTTACTATGCTGACCCCGGGGTCAGCATGGGCATCGCGTTCATGATCCTGCTCTCCGCCCTTCCACTGGTCAAGTACAGCGGTACCATCCTCCTCCAGAGTGCCCCACGTGGGGTCAACTTGGACGATGTCAAGCATGACATTGAGAAGGTAGGTGTATCCCTGTCTATCCCACGTTTCGGAGGCGCAGCTTCGACCCCTGCTAACACCCCTGTTCCAGATCCCCGGTATTGAGTCAGTCCACGAGCTCCACGTGTGGCGTCTCGACCAGAAAAAGGCCATTGCAACGGCTCATGTCGTGGTTTCGGAGCCGAGCGTTGCAAACTTCATGGACAAGGCAAAGACAGTTAGTGAATGTCTTCATGCCTATGGCATCCACTCGGCAACCATTCAGCCAGAGGTGGGCGTCCCATCGGAGCCAGTCACTGCCGCCGCGTCTACTACCTCGTCGCTCCGGAGGCGCCGCGTAGAGACCAGCACCGCGTGCCAGATGCTCTGTGGGAAGGGCCTGTGCGAGAATCTCATGTGCTGTCCCACGGTGTCGATACAGATGTAGCTGGGTAGGTACGTTGCTAGATTAGGATATAGGATGCATCCTGCCCACCGGCATCGAGGTTAATCTCGAGGAGAGATAGAGTGCGATAAGGAGCTATAGGGTGAGAAACCGACCACGGGGTCGGTGTTGGCGTCGGTTATTGCATTTCGACTCAGGCGGTATAGTCCTCTAATTATAGTGCCGATGGCGTTATCATACCGACGACCTATGATTCCGAGTCTTAGCATGCTCCCTTCGTCTCGCGTCCTGTAATAGCACCCCAGAGATGGTCCCGGACCCACGGTCTCGGATCCGAAGGGCACCCTCGTGGTCAAGCGTGGGGGGCAGGCGTCTGCCAAGAGGACCTCTTGATATTCCCGTGGGCCGGCACTCGGTTTGGCTGCTGCGAACGATACTATCACCCCCACCACCCACCCGGGGATGGTTCCAGATACGAAATAAGGCAGAAGGAAAAAAAGGAAAGGTGAATCACGACGGCGGTCAGTTGATACGCGCGGGACAAGCTGAAAGGGAATTGATAACGCTCGGCTAACCTCTCGTTTGACTCGATTCCGTTTGATTGGTCGCTTGGGCCATTCTGTCCTGGAGGAGGAACTTGACAGGTCGCAAACACTCGTGAGATTTGCGTTCCCTCCCGCGCGTGATCTCGCTCAGGCGGAGAGGCCCGATCCGCTCGATGCGCCGCTATCGTGCTTGCTTATGTCAAGGCGTACATTTTATGTGCATGTGCAAGTAGCTATATTTCTGAAGCCATCACAACCTTTACCCTAACCCTGTCAATTTTCCAATCGTCTTTGCCGGAATAACCTCCCAACCTCCCGTCCCCGGCCCGGCTTCACTGGTAGGTACCACTGTACCTACTGACTGTAATACCTGACCTAACCCGGAGTTGGCAGTGGTGGCTTTTCCCGTTGTTCCGGTACCGGCTGGGTTTTGGAGTTAACCGTTGCCCAGAGCTCCACCGCCCAGCTAATAATTTAGTGGATCAACGTCATCATCGCACCAGTGTTTGGCTGCGCGTAATGCAGCGGTTTAACGTGCAGTAGCTTCTGCGTAAACATGCAGCCCAACGACACCGCCCCGAGTCATCGCCTAACAGTGGACGGGTGGGCATTTGGGGTAATGGAGAAGAGCACGCGGGAGAAGAATATGATGGAGAATATGAGGATGCATAGAATATAAGGACGCATGTCAAGCAGCAGTAACTCGTGGCTCCCCATCCGGGGTACCTAACCGCATGTGTGGGTTTGCCCCGGGTTTCCAATGTCTGGAACTTCGCTGTCTGGAACCCGCCGGTCTCGAATTCCTGCCTGGCCATTCCCGCCATCTACAGTACCTACACACACGGCAGACATTCCCGCCTAGACACGGCACCGGAGAAAACGACCGGTTGGAAATGTCGCGGGTTCTGGTGCGTACCTTCGTAGCACGCCCTACCGTACCTCCACAGTGCAAGTAGGCAAGTAGTAGTACTTGTCTGTACTGGCTCGTCCGTATCTTTTTCCTACCTCTGTGAGAGAGAGAGAGAGAGAGTACCTACTCGAGTCGTGCGTTGCGTCAGGATTTGCTCAGGTCCAGATCCAGGCTCACATCCAGGCCCGGGCAAAACCAGCCGCAATTCAAGGAGGGCAAAGGATTGCCATAGGATTTCCATATGTCAGCAGGTCTGAGTGCCTACTGTGTGGAGGGTTTCGGTAGACCAATCTGACCTGCCGGCGCCCGAGCTTTCTTCTCATGCATGCATGCAATGGCACGCCAGACATTCCGTGCATTGGATTGGTATCCCCCTTGTACACGGCACACGTCGCACCCACCAGGCAGGTACCTGGGCCGTAGTAGCAGTATCGTAGCATCGTGGTATCGTTACCATCGTGGCACTTTCCAAAAAAAAAAAAAGTATGGAACAAACTCCACGCTGGGGATAGCCGCTCACCGTTCTTTTCGTCCAACCATTTTCCGCACCTGAAAAAAAAATCCCACTATCCGGGGATCCTTGTTCAACCGCGTTTCCGCTCCGTCACCGCCATTCCAATCTTGTTATTAATCCTGGTCCCGCGCGGGAGGAGCTGGGCCCTTTGCCGCACAACCACCATCATCGTCGGACCCAGAAACTCGACACTCGGAAGAGGTCTTGTTTTCCTTTCTATTTCCTCTTCTTCATTTTTTTTTTGCAGACTGCCTGCCCGCCCGTCTGCCCTTTGGTCCCACACTTTACCACACGGAGCGACGGCTCTTAGCGCGGAACCAGACGAGAGGCAACCCGGACGAGAGGGAAAAGCATCGCTCTCATGACTGCCCGACACGAAGCATAGGCCGCCGTCGCCGCCCTCGGACATCCATCCAGAAATTCACCGTTCGTGGAACTGCCAACTTCACTTCCAAGTCAGAAATCCCACGACACACGGAACCACGGACTGCCCAACCATTCACTTGCCACTCACTTCCCACTCACCTCCCCACTCACTTCCCGACCAATATTCCTGGGCTAGTTGATTCTGCGAGTGAACCTACCCATCCTTGCCATCCCGTGCAACTACGCGTACTCGACCGCCCCCAGACCCTGAATACCTGCTTTCTTACCTGCAACCCGACTCCCTTCTCCGCCGGTTCACAATATCGCCCCTCGCAACTCTTCGCTAGTAGTATTTTCTTGCTGCCGGGAGGTGCTTCTTTCCTTTTTCCCCATCTTCTCCACCCCATTTGTACCGCTTGACGACCTACCATTCTCGGCGTGTGAGACTCGTCAGCCATTCAGGAGCCCTCGCACTTCACACCCGCATCGTCCCATCTAACTGGCTCGCCTCTCCCACGACTACCGAGTCTTGTCCTCTTGACTGACCGGACTGGACTACCCTTACCGGCACTGCCCTCTCTGCCAGGGAAAGAAAGAAAAAACCGCCAACTCACATGGGTACACCATGCCACCCCATCAGCGCTTCGTCAGAAATCGCTGAACCTTACCGCTTCGCCTGTTGACAAATATCAACCTCGCCCCACCCTCCTAGCTGAGGTTCCACGCCCAGCTTTCTCCCCTGTCTTCCATCCCCAGCTCCGTCCCCTTTCTTTGCCGAGAGTCACGGCAATCTTGAAGGATGCTGGGGAAGCTTTTCAACCTCGGGACCGGCGCCACCACCGGATCCTCATCATCAACCCAGTCTCCTCAGCAGCCTGTCTCCACGCTGGAGTCCGTGCAGGAGGATATCCATACTCGCAACTTGTTGTTTCCTGATACCCACGCCCTCTATCAACATCGACACGACCAGGTGTATCCTCTCTCAAACGCGTCACCAGTACCCGCCACCTCCACGAGCGCCTTTGACTATAGTGGCGACCTAGAACTAGAGGCCCGCGATGTACGCGTTATCATCATGCAGGATGCCATCAGTTCCGTCACCGCCTCCCTGCTGTATGATAGCCAAGCTCCCCCCCCTACTACGCAATCCTCCGGCGACCGCCCGTTCACCATGGCGGGGACGTCGCACTTCACCTTCCAGGAACCGCGACGGACCCCGACCTCTCCTCGCAAGCCGAGCCTTACTCACGGCCAGCGACCCGTGGTCGTACAGCCAGACAGTCCACAACTGCGCCAGGGCGCCTTCGACCGCCGGCCTTCTGTACACAGCCGCAACCAGTCACTCGTCGAAAGCGAATCGCAGCGAGCCCGGAGGGAGTACCGCGAGGAGATAACCACCTTCTCCAGCTGCATCTTCGGCAACTCAGAGCTCATGGCCTACAAGGGCACCTCGACCAAGGTCCACGTCGTGCCATCCGAACAGCGACCAAGCGACGCTTCTACTTCCATCATCCGCGATGGTAAAGGCTCGGTTGGCCGCTCAAATTTGCGGTCGAGCCGCCTGTCTCAATCTTTCTCCTCCGAGCATGTTCCGCCGTTCAACGCCCCGCCCACTCCAAGCTCGGCGCCACGTCTCCTGAGCCGGAAGAAGGTCCTCATCACAAGATTGTTCCCGGTAAACCTTCCGGCGGACGAAGAATCCCCGTCTACCCCACAGAAACGTTTTTCCGAAGACAACGCTGCCTACCCCTTCCCAATGGCCGGAGATGAGAACAAGCCCAAGAAGCGAAAAGCCCAGCCAAAGCAGAAGAGGACGCCGATGTACGCGGTCGCCCTGGTGATTAACCTTCCCCAGGGCTCCTCCCCTACGATCACATCCGCGACGCTCCCGAGGTCCGGGTTCCGCGGACCGAGCTCCTATACGGAACAGGACGCTTTCCCCTCCTCGTTCAATTCTGCGCGGCGCTCCGGTTGGTCGATGGTCGGGCAAGGCGGAGGAGGATACGGCCTCGACTCTTTCGATTCGACGTTCAGCACGGATATGGAGGACCGCATGGATGCCATTACTCAGCATTGGGACATTATCATGCGGACCCTGACTCACTTACAGTCAACCGTCTCCACCACTCTCTTCTCCATGCTCAGGCAGCTCGATGTAGGGTCCGCCGATCCCTTCCAGTCCTCCGCCCCCCCGGTGTCAGGTCACGTTGCCCGCACCCCTTCCATGTCGGGCAGGAAACCCGAGGACGGAGGGGTGGTCAAGCTGCCTAAGACGAATGCCAAGAACATCAATTTGCTCCCGAACTGCCTGATGGATAACCGGCGTATCGGCACCGAGGTTGATCTCGCAAAGACACGTATCGTTGCTGGACTCCGAGCAACCCGAGCCGTGACCGGCCAGAACCGATGGGGAATATGGCGGGAAGAAGCCCGGTGGATTGCGAAGTGGGCAGGTGGACGAGATCAGGGATTCTTCTTCTTCAACCTCCTGACGGCATTCCTTGCGAGCCACACCGACTGGCTCCAGGCCCTGGCCCCGCCATCGTATCGCAGGAGGCATTTCCTGCAGCAGAAGGCACGCGGTGACGACGATACATCAGTGTCGGCCCGAACCATCATCGTGGCCCGCGACAAGATGGCTGCGAGGCGGCTCATCTTCTTACTGTCGGCATTTCTACCCGCGAATCAACAGGTCCCGAATATCCGAGCTCACCGGCCAAGCACCGCGGCATCGTTCGGCACTCTGTCGCAGTCCCCGCCTTCCTACGTGGTGCCCATTCTAAAGGAAGAGTCACTCCGGCGAAAGATCAACCGCCGCACGGGGCCAAGACGGGCATCTCATTCTCGCAACGTTAGTCTACAGGGCCAAGCTAGGGCTACCGGTGTGCCGGCAACCCTGGCGCACCTCAGCATGGAGGGACGCCACGAGAGGAGGTCGTCAGATGCGTCATCCATCAAGACAACCAACTTGCCTATCCCCGGCAGCGACTCTACCAAGAGGAAGAGCACCGCCGCGGCAGTAGCGATGACCACAGCAGAGACAAGCATCCCGCATTTCTCAACCGCTCACCGCGCTGATATCTTCGGCCACCGTCGTCCAGGTAGCAGCAGCAGCATGGCTGCAGACGACCTCAAGCGCCTGGCGAGAGATGATAGCGCGGGTCATGATGCTCTCAACGACTCGAGGCAAGGCTCGCGCTGGAGCGTGATCAGCGGCCTATGGAATACCCGCCGCCGTGAATCTACAAGCACCTCCACAATGGACACACGAAGCATCCCGGGAACGCGAGGTAATGAGCCCAGTTCGCCAACCAAGAAGACCCCGCCCAAGGCGGCGGAGCCATCGTCGAGAATCACTTCGGAAGCCCCGCTGGTCGGAAGCCCCGTTGACGAGCCGACAGGAGAAGCAACTGGCTCTCCGACCAAGTCGAAGAACCCATTGACCCCTCCCAAGGATACAGAGGAGCCTCCTGCCGAATTGAGTCAGCCAGTAGCAGCACCCTCGAAGACCGAACGGGTCCCTGATCCAGCGGGGGCTTTCGAATCCCCGGTGAAGACGTCAATCAACATTGACGACGGAGTCATCGACGTTGACGTTCCCTTCCCCGACTACCTGACATCATTCGAGACGGCCGTAAGCTCGCCCTCTAGCAGCGGATTCCTCTCTACGCCAGGCCTCGGATCCGGCCTTGATGCCTTCGAGCAATCGAGCCGCGTGTCTGCGGAAGGGGACGTGCCTCTCAATGTGGCCGGTTGGCTCCAGCAATATCATCCAGACTTCGTGCTGCAAGCGGTCCCGGCTCAGAGTGACCTCATCGAACAGGTCAAGGCTTCCATGCGGGCCGAGCCGTCCCCCTATCTGCCACCGCACCTGGTGCTAGGTGAGTTGAATACGGAGCGGTGGATGGACATCAGCACTGCCATCGTCGCCGATACCACCACGTTTACTATCACGCGTGTTCGTTATCGCCGCTTGGTCAAGCCGAGGCCGGCTATCGACCGGGCCCCCCTGCTATCAAGCTCGGCTAGCACCTACAACGCGCCGCTACAGACTCCAGCACTCTCGCCGTACGAGTTGCCCCTAGAGGACGAATTCATCGAGGAGCGTATCGTCACCCTGGACGAGGTGCTAATCGACGCCGTCGAGCGGGTCATCTCCTTCACCACCGACGCGAGCAAGGGAAGCTCGGCCGCATCATCCAGGTCGACCAGCAAGATGCGCGAGAGGAGCAACAGCGAATCAACACAGTCGGACGAGACCCGTGGACCGTCCGCCACCACCACCCTGTCGGCCTCTCAGGAGGTCCCGAGGGCGCGGTGCAAGACCGTCATCCTGTCTGCGCTCGAGGAGATCGTGCGAGACGTGGTCGAGACGAGGGACCGGGAGCAGTTGGGCCAGTGCAACGGTCGCGCTGCCGATCGGGAGAAGGAGAGTGCGCTGCGAGGAGCTGTCAGGGGGTGGTTGGAGAGCATCGAGTTGGGCGATTGATACCCCAGATCCCGACTGTGACGTCGGGTCTGTTTTGCTTGGTTTTTACCCCTTTTTCCCCTTTTACATCCTACATTTTGTCCTTCACTGCGTTGTAACTGTACCTTCCGCTGAGACGGCTCTAATTTTAGAGTAAGCCATCCTCCCATGATACCCCAGGTTTTTGTTTTCCTAGTCTTTTTTTTTACATTGCGAGAGGATTTTACTCAAGGAGTTCTGTGAAAGGGGAATCCCGTATTACGTCTCTACTAAAGGCAAAGATGGATGGTCAGGTCTTACATGTTCGCAGGGTGTTCATATCAGACCAACTGGAGTTTGGCTTCTGATACTAGACATTGAAATAGATAGGTCTACGAATAATACGATTTTTGCAACCCGAGACGACGCAGAGTTACCCGGTTATTGGTGTTGGATCTCCTGTAGGGTTTGTCCTTTGCTTGACCACCGCTACCCGGTTCAAATAACAGATCTTTCTAATATTCCTGCCGAATCTTACTGGCATGGTACCTCCCCTGGCGAAACGGACTCGATCCGGATCATCGCGACGTTTTCCTTCGAACGGGCATCACGGCTCAACCAGGGGACGGAGGGCGTGGAAGGATCCCTACTACCATCGCCCTTAGGCTATGTAACTGCAGCACATGGACACATGTCACCGCAGCCCAGGTACGCAACAGCGAACGGGGGACAACCCTGATGACAGCTTGCGTCCCCCTGCCCCCCTGCAGGAGGCCATCACGAGCGTGCAGATCGCTGTTCAGCCTGAAGGTGCTCTCGACGGGGATAGCGATCCGGGGGTGTATAGGAGCCATGTCGGTGGTTCAGCCGGGGTTGGACAAGCCGGGAAAGGCCTGCTTCGTATTTGAATGATCAACGTGGCCGTCAAGCATGTCGCGGCCGGGCAGGGCTCGGCGGTTGCAGATCCTCTTCGACTTCCCCCCTTACCAGCAAGGGGGTGTGCAGAGGAAAACGAAATAAGCTCTTTCTAATAGGCCACGACGATGTATGCCACCCTTGGTTTCAGGAGGTTAAGTGCGGGTTGCGTGGCGTGCATCGTCGGCGACCAACGACGAGAGCCCCCTGAATAACGTAACAGCGTTGGTCGTGCGGTGCGGCGGCAGAAAGCAAGAATGATACATGGCAATCCCACCTCCGGACGAAGCAACGAATAAGGGAATATCTAGCGATCAGGGCGCATCGTGGCTAAAGGAGACATACCAACTTTGGCTGATCAGGACCTTCGCAGCAACCTGCTCCTGTGTTTCGGTGATGGCTACCTGCGTACCAGAAACGACGATGAGAGGATCCCGCCGGGGGGGGGAGGGGTTAGGGTGGACAGATCTTGCTCGTAGGAGGGAAGGGGGTGAATAGCATCACGCAATGCTACCCTCCAGCTGTAAGTGGCCTCGGCGTATCCCAGTTAGGCCTTTCGCAGCCTCAGAACCAGGGGTGCTGATGTCTAGGTTGACGTTTCCTAGTTCTTTTCTCATCTTCGTGACGTGTTGGGGAAGAAGCTATATGGATAGGTAGCATTGCAGACTGTCACAATCGCCGTGCCCTGGGCCGAGGATGAGGTCCACCCATGCGACTTCGCATACGCCTCAGCATCCTCAACAACCCTTGATCACGGCCACAACACCCCAACTCGGTTGGAAGCAAGCAAGGGCAAGTTTGACTTGGAAGCGGCGGCGATAGACCCACGAAAGCCTACCCCGCGGCCTGGGCCTTTCGGCGCCCATCTGCGGGATAGATGGAGATAGGAAGGCGAGAGAGGCCTGGAAGCATATCTCACATCATGTGCACGGCCAGGTGACGCTTTACAGAGTGTGAACCGGGCCTGCAGGTGCCGACAGCGTAGCACCCGCCCGCTCGCATCCCAGATCACGCACTTGCTAGCGCTCCGAGTGCAAGGGTGCTCGGCAGCCTCGAGGACTCCTCTTGCGGGCGCTTACGGCGTCGCGGGCGAATTCCGCCGGGCAAATCCTCCAAAAGTTTGGCGAACTATTAGTTATGCACATATCCGTACATCGTAAAAGCTGGGGTATTTCATGAGCTGCGGGGGTGCGAATATGCGGTATCCATCCATAAGACAAGCGGTAACAGCGAAGATAGATGATGGAAGGCAAATAGAACCAGAAAGCTATTACTTCTGGAACGGCATTGGAGTTCGCGGCGGTGTGACTCTGTTGCTTTGCTGTCGCAGTTCCACACCCCCCCCCCTTTCTTGTTAGTTAGTACGTTGTCAAGCACTTGCATGATGTGTGGCAGCGCCGCCTCGCCCCCTCTCCGACCACTGATTGGGGAAGAGATATATTAAATCTAAATTGCAACGAAGGGCCAAACCGCACATGATAGTTTAAAACCCGCTAATGGAGCCGAGTTTTCGCCTTTTCTTCGCCCGAGCACGGGGAATTTGCGATATCCGCGTTCTCTGAATGGCTCCCCACCGCTGGCTGAGTTTGGAACGAACTTTCGCTTGACGAGGTGTGTTGTTGGTTGAGTGGATTATACTCCACTCGCGAGAGCCTCCAAGTCGAGTACTGTGGTTGGGAAAATATTGTGGTGATTCCCCCGCTTTCTCCGCACTTTGAACAACTTCCTGCCAGCACCAGTGAGGATCTGCATATGCGGCGCCACTCCCCGTCCATCCCCGTTCATCCCCGCTCGGACTGATGTCAAGAAATACGGTTCTGTAGGCACTGCGGTACATACGAGAGTATCTTCACTCGGAGCCTTGACGAGTGAATCTGAGGAGCACCCGGAGTCTAGGCTTGCTTTGCCGTACAGTCGTCTCGGTGTCACTCCAGGTCGCATCGGAGGCGCCCATCACCCATCGATAACTACCGCCAGTAAATTACGTCGGGTGTGCAGCGAGTTAACGAAGCGCCTCCAACCCCAAGTACCGGCCAGGGTGACCCTGGTCAGGTACAGGGGATGCGACTCTGGATAAATTGCCCCTGCGGAACTTCTGCTTGTGAGGAATTTCCCCTTTCGGCTGGTTTTCCATTGAGTGCAACCCTCTCCCGCCTCCCAAGTCCGGAGTTTGGGGTGCGCATCGTGAGTGAATTGAGTGCCGATGGAAGGCTCCAACAAGAGCCCAGCAGCAGGAGAAGCGGCCTCGGCACCATTGCCGGGGCGACGTAGCGGCAGCAATCGTCGTCGCAGTCTGCTCACTGACCTGGCGGCGGCTGCCGTGGTCCTCGCCCTCGTCTCGCTCGCCGTCGCAGTGGTCTTTCCTCCCCCTTATATACCAGCGGTCTGCAACAATAGCGGTACCGGCAGCAACAGCGACCACAACAGTAACTGCGGCCTCGCCTCCAAGCTTCTCCACCTGTTCTGCGTACCTGTTGCAGCCGCTGCCATGGCTCTTCGCACCCTCTTCAAAGCCGGCACTCTCGCCCTTGCGCTACCGAGCGCCACCTCGGCCTCGCTGCTCTATGTGGCCTCGTACGCCGGCAACGTGACCACCTTCAACCTGACGCTCTCCACCGAGGCTAGCCTGGATGTCGTTGCGACTACTGACGGCTGTGCGCCCAACCCCTCATGGCTGACCCTTGACTACCCCAACGCCACCCTCTACTGTCTCGACGAGGGCCTCAGTACGGTGAACGGGACTCTGTCATCCTACAGCACCAAAGATGACGGCAGTTTGGTACAGTTAGATAAAGTCAACACCATCAACGGGCCTGTGAACGGGGCTATCTATGGCACCAACGGCCACGGGCTAGTCCTCGCCGAGTAGTAAGCCACGCTTTTATCTTGTTTTTTTTTTTCCTGTTTCCCCCCTCCCCGGACCCCTGGCTTCTTGGCAGCAGCGGCCTGGACTCCTCTTTTACGGCCTTCTCCTCTTATCTCTCTACCATGCATGAGCCTGGACTTACACAGGCACCCTCGCATGTAGTGTTGGATCCTCGTTGAGCTCATACGACATCTCGGACCCATCCGCTCTCAAGGTGGTCCAGACTGAAACCTTCACCCTCGACCAGCCGGGACCAAACCCTATTCGCCAGAACGCCCCTCACCCTCATGAGGTCCTCATCGATCCTACAGGCCAGTACCTGCTCGCGCCCGACCTTGGCGCCGACCTGGTTCGCATCTACTCGCTCGACCCTGAGACCCTCGAGCGGACGGCTGTTGCGCCGCTCGTTGGTGTTCCTGGTACCGGACCAAGGCACGGCGTCTTCCTTGTGACTGAGAAGAAGACCTTCTACTTCTTGGTCACCGAGTTGGGCAACACTATCACCACCTACGATGTAGAGTACAACCAGAACAACAGCCTCAGCTTCCACGAGGTGTTCACTACCACCAGCCATGGAGGAGCTGATGTCGCTGCGGGGGCCACCGCCGCGGAGATCACGCTATCGGTTAGTAGCTCACAACAAACAATCCCCCCGCACTTCGCAAATATTGCTTGAATACTAACCGCGATTTTCTTGGCAAAAAGCCCGACGAGAAGTTCTTGATCGTGTCATCCAGGGGTGAGGGCAAGCTGATGATCCCGAATTTCGACCCGAACAACTGCACAGAGATCCCCTCCGACCCCATCATGACGTTCACAGTCGACCATGACACCGGGGCCCTTGATCTAATCCAGACTTTCCCAGCGGGAGGCATGATACCCCGCCACTTCTCCATCAACAAGGCCGGCACACTCCTCGCCGTCGGACTACAGGGGGACGGGCGCGTCGTGATCATCGACCGCGACGTCGAAACTGGGAAGCTGAAGGACTTCATTGCTAACGCCGAGGGCCTGGGAGAAGTAACTTGTGCTATCTTTGACGAATAGGACGGGACCCTTTTCTCCCGCCAGAGATACGCGTATCAAGATACCCGCGATATTGGGGAAGAAACTTGCATGCAGCACAGATGACTCACACTGAGGAATAGAGCTGCACGGTTGTATTCTGGGGTTTGTTGGGGCTGTTGACCCAGTCTTTGGGAACCTCGTAAGACGCGAGTGTTTATAGCATGCTAGAATAAAAAAAGGCAGAGACAGAGAAAATATTAGAGAAAAGCATGTAGTTGGTTGAATGGCTTGCTTGCTTGGCTGCTTGGATGACAGAATTGAGTGTCTGGATGATCAATTCCGAATTTGACAGTCCTGCAGACGGTGGTGCATGATGAACCAAAAGAGGTCTTATTAAGGACCTCAACCACGTGTTATATGCACTCTCCGACCACCACCTCGTCAAAACTTTCCTGATCGGATCCATGGTTCGTGAGGGACTTTGATATCTCCTCTTCACCAAAACTTGGGACGACAGGGGCCAACGGCAAGGACTTGTTACACGACTCCAGTCATCCACTCGAGCACATGTCATTCTCACCCATGTCGGTCTGTTCTTGAGGCCGAGGCGGCCCAGGTGGTCAGCCTCGGACACATTTCATTTTTGTTGGGAGTGATTTAGATGTATACGATATATCAGGCCCTATAATTCCTGGCATCATGGCAGGTACCTCGGTACTCTGAAATGAGGTCAGAATAAGACTGAGCTAACCCTTTCGAGATTAGTAGAATATTTACTTACTGGTCGCTGGGCCAACACGGCGTAGCCTCCGGCCCAGTTGATCCGGCCGGGGAAAGTCGATATATGTCCGGGTACACCTAGAACTCGGCCACCATCTCCTTCATCTTTCCTGTCTCATCAGGGCCTTCCTGTATCAAAGGCAATTGATAGACGGCCACGAGGAATTGATACACGAGTATGACTTTTTCAGCCTTCCTTTTGGCTCATCCTTCTTTTCGCCCACGAGTACTTCAGCTCAAAGATGGTCCCTAACACGCCGATAATGCCGGTGTCATGCGCTTCGTCCAGTTACAGTAGACCACACTCCATTGATATGTCAATATGCAATTGTGTATTGAGGCTGGTTAGAATTGCTTGCTACCAGCACGGTATCGGGCTCACCGTGTAAAGGCCTGCTGCCTTAAGGAGTGACTAATCGAATATCTCCACATTAAAAAACCGCTGGCGGCGCTTGGGCCAGGTACGCGAATGGAGCTGGGTCATAATTTTTTTTTTTTGCACAACCTACCTAACAAGGCGTGCACATTGTCAAGCCAAGGATTTCCATCACGATTTTATTCTCGCAGATTAATGAAAGATCGAGGACACCGGGCTTTTGTTTGACAAGATCAAGGACACGAGACTTTTGTTTGACCTTATCGTGCCGTCCTATTTAGGGCTTGGTTGTCAAGCCCTAAACCATCCTTAACGCGTCGCGTAAATCCCCCCCCGCAACAGCTTCTGATCTACACCGTCGTGATGAAGTTTGTTCTAGTTTCCGGAGGTCAGTGGCATTGGAGCATTTTCTCTCTTCGAAATCAAGTCTTCCCATGGCTGGGCCAAACTGTTATCTAGGCTTGCTGGGTGAGAGTGACTGACGAAGTGGTAAACTACCTCAGGTGTTATCTCCGGTGTGGGAAAGGGCATTATTGCCTCGAGTACCGGTCTGCTCCTGAAGACTATCGGGCTCAGGGTGACGAGCATCAAGGTAGGATTACTTCTCCCTGCCCTCAGCACCATCAACCGTGCGCTGACCGATTAGTGTGACCCGTATATCAATATCGATGCCGGGACAATGGCCCCCACAGAGTGCGCGCGTGTGTTCCCTGTTCTACCGCCACGTGTACTAATAAATATTACCTAGGCACGGGGAAGTCTACGTGACGGATGATGGAGGGGAAATGGACCTTGATTTGGGAAACTATGAACGCTATCTCCTTACCACCCTAACCCGAGACCACAATATCACGACCGGCAAGATCTATCAGAGCGTCATCGAGCGGGAGCGTCGAGGCGACTTTCTCGGCAAAACCGTTCAAGTGTACGTGCAACTTACCCTTGAGGTAATACCCTTCTCCTGACTAAATTTTGAACAGCGTGCCCCATATCACCAACGCCATACAGGATTGGATTGAGCGGGTTGCCAAGATTCCCGTTGACGATTCCGGGGCCGAGCCTGATGTTTGTGTTATTGAGCTAGGTAAGTTCTTGACGCGTAAGATCCACCACAATGGCAATGGCAGCTGAGACATGAGGTATGTAGGTGGTACTGTGGGAGACATCGAGAGTGCTCCGTTCATCCACGCTCTCAGCCAGCTTCAAAGACGGGCAGGCAAGGGCAACTTCGTTCAGATTCTCGTATCATACGTTCCCATCTGTGGCGAACAGAAGACGAAACCGACGCAGAGGGCTGTTAGTGACATCCGAAGCGCCGGCATCAACCCAGACCTAGTATGCCCCCATTCCCCCGTTCATCTGCCGGATAGTCTAAGCTAAGAGGGATTTGCTACGTAGATTGCCTGCCGCTGCGAGGAGCCTCTAAATGCCGCCACCATCCAGAAGATCGCCAATATGTGCCAGGTGGAGCAGAAGCAGGTCATTGCTGTGCACAACGTTTCAACGACGTACCACGTGCCAATGCTCCTTGACAAGCAGAATCTGCTGAGCACTCTCGGCGACCTTCTTGACCTCCAATCTATTAGGAAGCCAGCCGCGCGAATCGAGCAGGGTGGCCGTATGTGGAAGAACTGGACTGATCTCGCCCAGGGTCAGGATCACACCCACGAGACAGTGTCTATCGTGCTCATAGGCAAGTATATCTCGCTCTTGGACGCCTATATCAGTATCCAAAAGGCGCTTGAGCATTCGGCTATGTATTGCCGCAAGAAAATTGAGCTCCGCTGGGTGGACGCATCGCACCTCGAAAACGAGACGTTGGAGAGCTCGCCAGCCGAGTTCCACGCAGCATGGGAAGCCGTCCGTACAGCCAACGGAATACTGGTGCCAGGCGGCTTCGGACCCCGAGCCACGGGCGGTATGATCGAAGCGATCAAGTTCGCGCGCACCAACAAGGTACCATTCTTAGGCGTGTGCCTTGGGATGCAGCTTACTGTCGTTGAATATGCCCGCAATGTGGCTGGGATCGAGGACGCTGGCAGCGAGGAGCTACAACCGGAGGCCAAGAACCATGTGATCATTTACATGCCTGAAGTACGTCTTTTCGGAAAGGTTCCGAAATTGTCTAGCTGCTATGGGAGCACTGTTAACAATCATTACAGGTAGACAAGGTCAATCTTGGCGGTACCATGCGGCTGGGAAAGCATCCCTGTATTTTCCAGGAGGGTACCGAGTGGTCACGGCTCCGAGCGTTGTACGGGTCAGCCCCACAAATTTCAGAGCGACACCGGCATCGGTACGAAGTCAACCCGACTATGATCGATCGGCTCGAGAAGGCCGGGCTTTCCTTTGTCGGCAAGGATGTTAAGGGTGAGCGTGTGGAGGTCGTCGAGATACGCGACCACCCGTGGTTCGTGGCTGTCCAATTCCATCCGGAATTACTCAGTCGTGTCCTCTCTCCGAGCAAGGTATGTTCCACACTGAAGAATAGCTTCTGGCCATGACTAACTCATATATAGTCTTACCTCGGCTTCTTTGCTGCTGCTGCTGGGTGCTTAGATGAGGTCACACGGAAGGTGAACATGGAGCCCTGCGGTCAAGTGGGCGGCGATCTTGACGTTTCGTCACGTGTTCAGAATCACATCAACTAGGTAGTTGATGTTAACCTGCGTTCTGGTTGGGTTATGTTCGGGCAGAAGGACGCATACCCAAGATACTAGATACTTAGACTACTTAAGCAGGCGGCCTTAGGTAGGAACTATAGAGGAGGCGTTAGCTTCTATGGAGTTATGGTTCTTTCGGTTTATGCGAGGGAAAATCAGGGGTTGCGATTGTGAGGTCACGTGATGCGATCGACGAAAGCTCGAGAGCTGTATTATTAATAGATAGGCAGTCAGAATCCTGTTTATCAAAGTACTTGAGGATGCTCGCGTCAACCTGACTGGCATCACCTACGTTCGCGTTTACGATATCGCTTCTTTATTTTATCCCCTTCAAAGCTAAAATGGCCACAGATATCGCACTCTCGGGTCTGAGTTCTCCCCCTCACTGGTGGTAAACTGATCGCATACTGATCGGTGCGGATACAGACTATCTTGACATCCGTAACGTTGCCTTTGAATGGGCACAAAGCCACGACACCAAAGATTGGGAACGTCTGCGACGAATTCTTGCCCCCTCAACAAGCCTCGATTTTCGTGGGCTCGGGGGGGTTTTACATGAGCAGCTAACCCCGGATGAGTACGTGGCCATCCTCTCGGACACGAAGCTGTTAGGGGACAAGCGATTAAAGACCCAGCATTTTCTTGGCGGGTCGAAATGGGAGCGTATAAGTGACGATACGGTCCAAGTCTCGCATCAAGTTCGAGCGGCACATCAACGTTATACCGACGAGGATCTATCGGTCGTAGCAAATAAAGGGCATGGCCACGGAGTTGCAACACACCGGTATGTAAAAATCGAAGGAGCTTGGAAGTTGAGCGGTGTTGCATCATTCCTTGAATGGAGCGAGTATGATCTATACGGGACCCTCCATCCAAAAGAGGACTGACCTTTGACGGTCGAAAAGGGACATCTTTCGCATCGGATGATATTGATAGGTAACTAAAGAAATCGAACAGAGTTTGTTAGGTTTCGGTCTGCTGGTTAGCCTACGGCCATGATGTTAAAAGGAGTATGCTGCCAAGCCTCCTCCCCCTTGCTCGGACACTCGAGGCGTAAACTATGCGAATCGCTTACTTAGCGGCGATGAGAAAACGCGCTGTGCCCACATCGCGAAAGAGCACCGGACACTAGCGACAAATAAGCCTTAAGCCTAATGGACACGATCGTGCAGCTTTGGGGAGGCAACATACTGCGCAGTGTGCATTTCATAGAACATCCTTGGCTAGAGGAAGAGAACCTCTTTGTGGAAATGTGGGGTAAGGAGTGCGATGCCAGCGAATTTGGTGTTTTCGGTGGAGATTTAGTGTCAGTGCGTGAACATCGCTCTGCCGGGGAGGAAGCCCATCGCCCAATCAATGAGAGTGAGTCGCGCCCCCTTCTCAAGGGGATGTGCGACCAGCAAACACTAGTCAGGGAACTTGGTAATCCCTGTACCCTCTCAGCCCAGTCTTGGGTAAGAGAAAAGGGGACACCAGTCTTGCATAAGAGAAGAGGAGATGCTCGTCGCCAATTTTCGTTTCGTTCCCGCATTTGTATCCGTACTGTTGCTTCCATTGTGGAGAAAGGCACGCACCAAAGCCGGTTGAACAAACTCCTGGGCGCTTGTTCAGTGCAACCTATGATAAAATATTGCCGCCCATGCGCCTCCCTTGTGCCGGTTGAAGGCGTATTAAGGGGCTCCGAAAACCATGGACGGACCACCAGAAATCCTGGTTCCCATATCTGAACGGACCGCATATCTGTCTCGGGTGCACGTCGGAGTCACGATCCCACTCCTGGCGCTCTGCCTTGTAGCATTCTTCGCACGATTCTACATAAGGATCCGGCCGACATGGAGGCTTGGATGGGATGACTGGTTTGTAGCCGCCGGGTTTGTGAGTTACACACGAGTGCGTGACCCGGGAATGATTGGAAGTCAAACTGACCGAGATAGGCGAGTGCCATTGCAGACTGGGCGCTTCTCCAATCCGAAATCATCATGGTCCCACAGATGCTATCATTCCCCGTTGCAACGAACGCAATGATGTTAGCTTACCTCGCCATCCCGGTCTGGGGCCTTGCCATGACCTGCATCAAGATTTCCGCGGCCCTGACCCTCCTCCGGATACCGCAGAACAAACTCTGGAAGATATTCCTCTACTTCATCACTGCATTACAGATTTCCTACTTCATCGGCGACACGGTGTTCATATTTATCGCCTGCCGGCCGCTGCGAGCTCTCTGGGATTTGTCGGTGACGGGTGCGAGCTGTCTTGGTCCCAAGGCCGCTGGCATCGCCTCCAATGTCGGGACCGGCGTCAACATCACAACTGACGTCTCTTTATCGTTGGCGCCTATGTTCATCCTCTGGCGCCTGCGTCGACCACTCCGAGAGAGAATATTAATTTGCATTCTGACCGGAATCGGCTTGTTTGCAAGTATGACTTCCATCGTCAAGGCAGTCATCGTGCGAGGATGGGGCGACCCTGAGTTGGACGCTTGGCAGTTGGCTGTCAGCATTGCGACCTGGACCATCCTTGAGCAGTTTCTTGCCGTACTGGCCGTTTGCAGTCCATCCTTGAAGCAGCCACTCCAGCGACTCCTAGCCTCCATGGGAATCTTGCTCGCCGGGTACAACTCACGTATATCGCTCATACAACTTCAGCCAAGTGTAGCTAAGACTGAACCGGGTGACGAAAATGACGGGGGAACCCGACGTCCCCGTTTGCCTCCTCCGGTTTACGGCGGCAAGGCAAGGGGGGATAAACCCGAGTTCAGCACATCGACGACGGGGGACCGGTCGGATTTGTCTGCAGATGGGGGCAAGACGGAATGGCCTTATTCCCAGTGCCGGACTCAAGGAGGAGGTGCTAATCCTGACGCAGTGGGTGGCGATATAGTCTGATAAGATGACCGGTTGCGTGTACCTCGTTAAGTTGCGAAGGGGGCGCAGAATCCAAACAGAAAGTCCTCGATCACAAACCTTCGTGAAGCGGGCATCCTCCATCGAGTTTAGAGCCAAGTGCTTAACACAGGCATGCACGCCTCTCGTAGTGGCAGCGCCCATCTAACCCGAGGATGATCGGGACCTCGCTGTACGCTTCCCGGATGCGACCCCAGCCGGTGTGCAGGGGGACGTCGACCGCAGACGCCACCGATCATATTAGCCGCTTGAGCCTTGCACTCGCGCCCAATGGGCCCTGCCGATGCGCTCTTCAAGGGCGACATCCCCGGCTGGCACTGCAGGTCATTGCAGCTGAGAGCGCAGTTGATTTGCCCGGATTGCAGCCTCGAGGACCGTCGCAGAACCGAAGGCCAGGGATAGTGGCGGCGTCGCGCCCATGATACAGGGGGCGTGGTGGAAAGCCCTTCGTCATCATGTCAAAGAGACCGGGCCAGAATGGCTCGTCGCCATCCAGAAGGGCCCAATAATATAGCGAGGTGGCGCGTGACCGTCGTAGCGAGGCTGAGAGGAGCCCAGCTGAGTACGGATATCGAAAAAAAATAGAGTTACCATTATGAATTTGCAAGGGCATTCGGCGAACCCCCCAAACTGTTGGGGGTTTTTGGCAGGGAGCATAACGGGGCGTGGAGATTGAAAAGTGGCTCATGTGAAATAAGGAAGGGCTGGAGGGTCAGACACACTGTGATTGATAATTACTCGACGAGTCCGGTGAGGTTTAGGGCGCGCGTCTCAAAACCAGGGATTCTTGTCTGCATGTTTTGCCCAATCTGGAAAGTGAGAAGTTTGCCGAGCGCCCTGGGAGGGGGGGGTCAACCACCTACTGTTGACCGGAGAGTCGTCCAGCATGTCTCCGTAAGCTCCGACGTAGGTATCGCGAATACGGACCCATGGCAGTGGCATGATACCAAACTATTACCTGATGATCACGGGAGTGTTCCGGTCTTGCTAGCGGGTATGGGGCGATGCTTTACCAATGTCGGCTGTCGTTAATGATCGCACATACGCATACACAGTAGGGGTCAAGCGCAAGCGAAGAGGGCGATGAGTGCCGTGGCATCCGCGCCAAGCAACGGTGTAGGCTTTCGCAGGACTAACGCTGCTACCTAGGTCCAGTGCCTGACGACGTGGCTTGCGGCGCAAAATCCAAGTTCCCCTAGTCACAACCATCGCATGTTTTTGTTGACCTGCCCAGCAGGTGCGCTACGGCACGAGTTGCCCTCCTTGCTGGCGGACCAAACCCTGAAGGGCCTGGGCTGGACCGCAAACGGGCTAGTGACGGTGAGCCGAGGCGTGGTCGGACGTGGGGACGCGCCGATCGACCGCTCTGCACGAGCAGGGGGAGGCGTACCCGGGGAAGCAGAGCTTCCGCGACGCAAACGCTCGGACGGCGGTAGGGGGAGGGGTGGGAGCGGGGGGCCCGGAGCGGTTGAGGCCACGGTAGACGTTCGAGAAAAAAAGAACCACGGTAGACGTCCAAAACCTCATCCCCGAGAAGGGGCTGTCCGGTAGGTAATGTGTATGCACGAGCAAACCACCATGTGGGTACGAGCGTCGTCTTCTCAACGTCTCGCAATCTCGATGTAACATGGGGAGGGGCTCTGTTTGACCTCTCCGAGTTTACCGGAATACCATGCAGGTGTCCTTCGGTTCTCAGCTTTGTCGTTTTTCTCAAAATAGTGCCATGTAAATTGCAGCGCTAGATTGCTAAGAGGGAAATGATCGGCTGGTATCGTGGTTACGTTGAGAGTCCTTTCGAAAGGCGTATCAAGACGCTTTGAAAAGCCTATGGAAAGCTTCGGGGAACCACCCGGGATACCTACCCTGGACAGGGCCTTTCCAGGAGATGATGGCCTTCCCAGGAGTACCCCCTCCCCCCTTGACGTGCGTCGAGTCTAGTGGCCCTGTTGTCTAGCTCCAAGGAGGATTGAGGATGGAAGGAGACGAGAGTCACCCATCTCGGGGTCATGTGAGCGTGGCACTTAATATGTCGCCCGTGGATCTCGAGCGAGCCTCATGACCATCCCAGCGTCGATTTGCTCAACCTCCGCGTATAGAGGTCCCCACCGAATCGGGGGTCACCCACCCATCCTACCAGCCCAGCCGCAGATGTGTATGCTGATCCCGGCGTGTATACATACATCCCGCGGTGTTACTGTGTGTATGTGTGGGCACCATGTCGGTGGTTGATATGAGAAGACTGTACGCACGCATAACGCATGTAGGGGAGTCGCGGGTGTAGTGCGTAGCATGTACGGCATGTATAGCATGTACACGCACGCAGGGGCAAAGTGGTGGCGTCGACGACTCAAGAGACTTTGTGCGACAAAGTTTGCATCTCGCATTTCAATGTGGCTTCATATTCGCAAGCATGCCTTAAAAGCTTGGGAGGCCCGTTCTCGCTGTTGACTGGCTAGCCGGGGCCGCGATGCATAAATCTCGATATGCATCTATGAAGGATTTGACGCCCACATGCTAGCTCGCTCGCCCCTGTCCCTGTCCCTCGTTTTTTTTTCTTCTTTCTTTCCTACTTTTACCCCACACACCAGGGAGAGCTCCCGAAATGGGATAGCTCGTTGGGTCGCCGCATGTGCTTGGGCGAAGGGGAGGAGAAGGAGGGGGCGCATCAGAGGCCACGAGGGCGGTAAGGATCTGATGGCGAGGTAATCGGACCGACATCCCCTTCTGGCCCTGCCCTTTTGATTTCGTCCACTCTCGGGTGCCACGACTGAGCCATCATCGGCTGACGGGTCGGTGGAGTCCACATTCTAGAATTGGACGAGCGTTTGTTATTTCCCACAGCGTTGGAGGCGAGCTGTCGGTATTATTGATCTCCCTTTCTGCCACAGGCGTGACAGCGAAGCAGAGGGCCTACAAGTAAATCCAGAGCTTACATATATAACAGCACTCTATGCTATGGTGCTATGGGACATGGGGGTTCCCGATATAGACAGGCTGGGATTAGCGGAGCTGCCGAGGCTCCTGCTCGCCTCCCATCATTCCCTCCCCCCTCAGTGGTCCGATAATATCATATATCCCCCAACCTACCTCGCTTCTCGTCGGCTACCTGAAATAGGCCTGACAGCGTGCGCGCAGCAATCGAGCATTCAAGTCGATATGATATGCTGGGGCCTGGCACGGCTCGCTGTCTCGCCACAAGATAGGAAGGTATGTAAAAGGAAATGATACGGACGCTCTTCATGACCAACGAAGCAAGAGATAAATGGGAGGGGGTGGGCTAGATGCTATGCGATACGCAGCGGTGACGAGAGAGCCTGACCCCCCCCCTTTTTCTCCCATGTAGTTTGACGCCGGGAACGCGAGAGTCAACGACGCATGTATGTTGTAATAGAGAGAGGGGCAATATGATACCGAACGAGGTACGATAATGACGGCGGTCCCTCTGCCGGAAGTAGGTATAATGCATGCAGGTACTGCACCCAGAGTTAGTACTGCCAGGTATACCCACGAGCAACACACTACATTAGTAGTAAGAGCATGTTGGTCGACTAGGTTGAACCCTTGAACAAAACGACCCTGGACGGAAAATGGTTCTCATAAGATCTGACCCGTTATAGGTTTTGGACAGGGTGAGCTCCAAAACGGAGAGGGTGGGGAGGATGGGACAGTACATCGATCTGCGAAATTGGCAGGACCCGCGCTGGCAGTTGGGCTGAATTTATGCTAAAGTCGTCGACGGCGCTAAAATGTGTTGGGCTTGACGAAGCTAAGCTAGATCTGACTGTGATCCTTGTTGTAGACTCGCAGGCCGATGTGTCTCCATTTGTGTCTCCATCTCGGTTCTAACCGCAACACCGGGGACCGTAATGTCGGGGACCATTGATCACGATGATCGTTTGACAGGCGAGACTCTCTCTCTCTCTCTCTCTGTGTGTATGTGTGTGTGCGTGCCTTGCTTCTACCGGTGTAGCTCTTTGCGGTCTGTTTTATACAATAACGTGTATGGAAAGGGTGTGTCTGAATCTGACTCTGGGTCTGGGTCTTGAAGTGCAGTTTTTTTTTGGTGGCCAATCATTCCGTTATTAATACGGGCGTGAGCTTGGATTGAATAATCCCCACAACCTCTTCCCCAGAACCTGTACTGTACAGACACACACACACCTTATTCGTGCACATACGTTCATGTAATCATCTTCAATCTTTCCCTTCATCCGACCACCACCTCCTTCCTCGGCGGTGGCGATGAGCATCAGGATTTTACAACATGTCTTTTTATTATCTGTGATCTCATCTCTTCTGGATCGCCGGCGAGGCGCTCCTGTCACTGCTCTAGCAGCAGTCAGTCGCCCGGCCCCCGTCAACCCACAGTAGTAGTCTACCTAACGGGTTTCAGTCTGCGCCGGATAAATTTCACTGGGGGCTTTTCTCCGCATACACCAGTTGCTCTTAAAACGAACTTGCACAAGGAGGGGGGGGAGGTAGCGGAAGGGTGTTGACCCACCCCCGCGTTTCTGGTACGTGGTGTGTGTGTGTGTGCGGTGATCTTGCTTCTTGGCCAGTTGTGCGGTGGTGGCCGGCGTGGCTTGCTGCACTACAAGCACACCATCACTTTACCTTCCCCCCCTGCAAGGCCGGCGAGGTGTGCTCTGACTCTCAGACGATCTGAAGAACCCAGCCAATCACCACGGCGTATCATGGAGAACCGGTCATCCAAGCTCCTCCAAACTTGGTGGGCTCGGTGGTTACGGAATTGGGCGACGGGGCGAGCATGCTTTTTTTCATGGCCTTGATCGCTTCAACCCGAGGAGTCTCGTCAGCGAACAGAAACGGCCCACATCTGCCGCCGATTGGAGAGGGGCGAGGGCAATGCGCGGTCTTAGCAGCTTCCTTCTTCTTTCTGGGACTATGGCTTGCGCTAGCGAGCTTCGCGTACTGATTTAGGGAACTTTTGCGGTGACCGATGACCAAGCCCTGGGGGGGGCAACTTTGGGATTGGAGTGACCCTCTCCTGGCATAGGTCAACACCCCCCTGCTGGACTCCCCGCGCCTCCATTTTTTCTTCCCCACGCCCCCATACCGCTGATGTGCCTATTCAAGGGTACAGTACATGGGGTGATGGGGTTGGGGCAGTGACGGGGGGGGAGGGAGGGTGAGCTACTGTGTGCTGCATCGTGAGAGGTACCTGGTAATCTGTACCTTTCCATTTTCGAATCATCCATCCGTCGACAACCCTGGATGGTCATTCTTGGCGGTTGTATCGTCGTAGGGAGGTTCTCGTTTACACATGCGCCTGGATATCTGCAAATTACATCCCCCCGGACCCCGGTACGCAAATGATGCAGCGAGATCATCTTCAAGATATGTAATCCTGCAATCCTGCCAGAGTCCCGCAAGCTTCCGTCCCTCCCTCCCCTTTTCCCATCGGACTTCATAGTCATCACCAACCCAACCTACTACCGCCACACGGCTCTTGATACAACCGCCTTCATTTTGGTTCTATCAAATACAGCCGATAACTCACAAACGACGAGAAACCTTTCCCGAGCGAACTTGGAACTGAAGGGTTGGTGCCGAGGGTATAACCGTCATACCTCCCCCCCTCCCACTGCTGCTCTCCCATACTTGACCTCGGCGGACTTTGCCTGCCCTCGTTCTTTTTGCTTTTTTCATCTTTTTTTTTTCGGCACACCCCCTCCCATCCCTCAATTAGCCAGGCTGCTGGTATTGCCCAAGACTCCTTCCGGGAGCAAAAGCTGCCCAGCACGTCGGCCGCAACGCTCATCGCCCGTGCCGTCAACATGTCACCGTCGTCGACGGGAGACTCGCCCCATTCCGGCACGGGTACGGTGACGGCATCCGCGAACCAGACGAGGGACGGCAGGACGAGCGCTTTCCCCTTACCGACGAGGGACGGCTTCTCCATCGACATCCCCTCGCCTCAGCTGACTGCGTCCAACGGCGCCAACGTGCTGAAATCCCCGACCTCGCTCAAGGCCGCGCGGGCGCCGAGCTTCAGCCGCGAGGGTATCCTGGGTGCCGCCCAGAAGACGCGCAACCTCGCGCAGCCCTCCGACAGCCGCCTGGATAATGGGTCTCAGCAGGTAACTAGCGACGATGGCATGAACCCGCTGAAGAGGAGAAATACCGACGCCGGCGTCGATTACCCGAGAAGGAGAGCCACGATTGCTGTACGTTGCAATGTCGGCGGAATCCCGTTGTGGAAAACGCCCCAAGAGAAAGAAGAAAAAAAAAACCCGTCCCCCGGGGGCGCGATTTGCTGACTTTTTGGCCTTTTTTTGGGCGTATTTAGTGTGAAGTATGCCGCTCGAGGAAATCACGATGCGACGGGACCAAGCCCAAGTGCAAGCTCTGCACAGAACTCGGAGCCGAGTGCATCTACCGGGAGCCCGGCATCAAGCTCGACGCCGGCGACAAGCTCATCCTCGAACGACTGAGCCGCATCGAGGGCCTGCTCCAGATGAGCATAGTCAACCACGCCAACGGCATGGGCATATCGCAGAACTCGCCCAACATGAGCAATGGCACCGCCCTGAGCGGCGACAACATGGTAATTCAGACCGACAACAACTTCGTCTCCATCATTCCCAGTGGCGGTTTGGGCACCTGGTCTGCCCCCGTCCCTGGTACTAATATCTCCACCATGCCCAAGGTCCACACGAACGCCGCCCTCCACCTGCTCCAGTGGCCCCTCATCCGCGACCTCGTCTCGCGGCCCTACGACCCCCAGATCCTGCTCCAGCTGGAGATGGCCCGCGAGCCGCTCCACTCACTGGCGAAGACCCCGTGCGTTGACCTGTCTAATACGAACGCCTACATCGAGGCCTACTTTGAGCGCGTCAACGTGTGGTACGCCTGCGTCAACCCCTACACTTGGCGGAGTCACTACCGGATTGCCCTGTCCAACGGCTTTAGGGAAGGCCCCGAGAGTTGTATCGTCTTGCTAGTACTAGCGCTCGGCCAGGCGAGCCTGCGCGGAAGCATATCACGCATCGTGCCGCAGGAAGACCCCCCCGGCCTGCAGTATTTCACCGCCGCCTGGTCGCTACTGCCCGGGATGATGACATCGAATAGCGTGCTGGCTGCGCAGTGCCATCTCCTCGCGGCGGCATACCTCTTCTACCTGGTGCGGCCCCTGGAGGCCTGGAACCTGCTCTGCACCACAAGCACCAAGCTCCAGCTACTGCTCATGTCGCCGAACCGGGTACCTTCGGATCAGAGGGAGCTGAGCGAGCGGATCTACTGGAACGCACTCCTCTTTGAGAGCGACCTGCTGGCCGAGCTCGACCTGCCCCACTCCGGGGTGGTGGCATTTGAGGAGAACGTTGGCCTACCGGGCGGGTTCGAGGGGGACGAGCACGAGGCAGTGGGACGCGACGATCTATGGTACTTCCTAGCTGAGGTCGCACTACGCCGGCTCCTCAACCGGGTCAGCCAGCTCATCTACTCCAAGGACTCAATGGCCTCGACAACCAGCCTGGAGCCCGTCGTGGCCGAGCTGGACTTCCAGTTGACGCAGTGGTACGAGAGCCTGCCGGGCCCTCTGCAGTTCCCCTTCACGCGGACGATGCTGCCGGACCCAGTGCAGACGGTGCTGAGGCTACGGTTCTTCGCTTGCCGGACCATCATCTACCGGCCCTACATCCTGGCCGTGCTGGACAACGAGCAGGCCGTGCTGGAGCCGTCGGTGCGGGAGAGCTGCCACAAGTGCCTTGAAGCCTCCATTCGGCAATTAGAGCATATCGCTGCCCAGTAAGTTCAAATCCCGCGGCGTTTCATTGGTCAATTTCCCCCATCCTATTATTCCTTTTTTTTTTGAGAATCCCTTTAGACGGATTCTTGGCTCCCCTGGCCCTGTTTCTCTCTACATCAATATAAGCGCACACCCCCTCTCAATCTAACCAAAATTCCGCCGCAGTCACGCCGGGCATATGCCCTACCTCTGGCAGGGCGCGCTGTCCATCGTATCGCAGACGCTCTTGGTGATGGGCGCCACTATGTCGCCGTCGCTGCATAGCATCATGATGACCATCGTGCCCCACCGCGAGATCATCGACCAGCTCATCAACGATGTCGTCGTCGAGATCGAGCGCTACGCTGTCCTGGCCCCCAGCCTAAGCTTGGCTGCCGAGATCATCAAGGAGGCCGAGGTCAGGCGCCGGACCTTCCTCAGCGGTTGAGCGTCCGCGGCTGCAGTTCCGGGGGGGGAGAAAAAAACCCACAATACCCGGCCCCCAATCTGGGTGGTAAAATGCAGGTTTACTGCAGTGGCAGCAGTAGCAGCACAGCAACAGCGAACGAACGAACGGAACGAATCGAATCGAACGACACGGGCAAAACCCAAATCGAACGACCAAAAATGCCCGCCTGACATTCTTAACGTACCCCCGATTGATCTCGTCTAACTCGCACTAAAACCTTTACGTTTCCTGGCACCCCCTTCCCCCTCTGCGGCACGGCAGCGAGCGTGCTTAGAGAGAGAAAAAAGAATCCGAGATATCAGTGCGCCAGACAAGCCTACGGAACTTAACTACCCTCGGACTCGTTGCAACTTGGTCCCCCGCCGCAGGACCTTTCTATCTCCCCGAGGCCGCGTTTGCGATATTTTATTCTTGCGCCGAGCGCGTTGTAATATCGCACTGCAGGAATGGGGAAAAGTCTCCAAACTCCCGGCTTGCCTTAGTCCGCGGTACCCCATGTTGTAAATGTGGGTGTGGGGTGTGTGCTGTGCTTGAGAGCAGTCACCGAAAAAAAAAAACGATAGGAGCATTCGGGATATGAATCGAGGAAAATGGTTCTTTTCCTGGTTACTGTCGGCACACATCGAAGCAAGCACACAGACGCCCTTTTCCTCGTTTCCGGATGACGACGCACACTTTATGCCTGAGACTTCAGCCCCGTCGGGCATATCGTGGTTTGCTCGCGAATGGCAGACTAAAGGCAGGCTTCTTGGTTCGAGACATCTATCTCATAGAGGGGAGAGAGATTGAGCGATGCAAATAACCACCCCCTCAATCTCCAATCTCCATCATCCCACAGAGCCGACAATTTTTTGCCAAAATGGCCGACGAGACCCGACCAAGCACACTTTCTCTCACTTGCAAAAAAAGGCCCCGACCGCGAAAAAGCGCAGCACAGAGATGGAAAGAGGAAAGAGCCTGATGCCCTTATCCCCGGTGGATGAATTTGGGGTTACACACAACATCTGCACGCCCACCCACCCCGAGACTTCTGGTTGGAGGAACTCTCGCGACCCTAACTAGGCCTCGGTCCCCGCGGGCCGCCTTTCCGCACGTTACCCCACATCTGAGGCACACTCTTCTCCCGAACGAACCCCCCCCCAAAGCCACATGCCTTTTTTCTCTCGAATTTCAACGACAGGAAAATAATGAACATCTCAATTGAGCGTTTCTAACCGGAGCAGGGGGAGAAGAAGCTGAGCCGCCCTTTTTTTCTCTCTTGCGGTCAGCGTTGTCTCCTCCGCAATTGAGATGCTTTATTATTTGCCCCCACCATGTTCTCATCTCCTCTCCACCAGGACCTGCCGACTTGTTAAGCACTGGACAATCAACTGCCCATGTCACGACGGGAGGACCGGCGGTCTTTCATCGGAAAGGATTTGATTGCTCACAAATGTCCTACGTTTTACTACTACCCTCTATAACATGCATTTTTCCTACGTTTTCGTTGAGCTGCTAGGACGGGACGGGACCTAGTTATGGATCTTGGGGGCTGCTTGCTTGGCCGAAGGGCGCAACCCCTTTGTTGGGGGGGTTCTTTTGGGAAAGACTTACTTACACCTTGGGTGATGGGGATGTTACATGGGGGACCATGGACACTGCCGATTGTTTCTCCTCCACGTCTTCCCAATACGCACACACACTCTCTCTGTATCTCTGTATCATATTAATCTCCGTTGCTTTTCTGGGGGACAGAAAGCCTGAACTCTTTTCTTTGCACGCCGACATGAGCCCATGATTTATTGCTATGATGCCCTTGGTTTTACCTTCACGGGGGACCAATTCGCAGCTTCGAGGTTGCTTATAAAACAATACAGAATGGATGGGGTTTTTTCCTTTTGGTAAACATCGTGTGTTACACGAACCGTTGAAACCGCATGCCCATTCTTTTACATGTGATAAACCAGCCGGAGACTTTTGCTCTTCTAAGATGGGAGGTGACACACGCCCGGCGTTTAAAGCGTGTGTAGTCAGACTTGGTGATTATCGTGACACGAATTGCCTCTGTTACGCATAGATTCCCCCGCTCCCATGGGAGCCACAGCGCAATCCTCCATTACCAAGCGGCCAAGGCTGGGCGTAGTATAATTAGGGGCCGAGCCACTACTAACGACTCGTCATATCGGCTGCTCCCTTCGAGCCATCTCTGATCGTTCTTGGCTGCCATCGCCCTCGCTTATGTGACATTGCCTGAGTAGTTGCATACGAATAATGAGCATCTCAACCCCCGTTATACCTCCTTCGTTTTGCCCTGCAGAAATTTAAAAAAGCAACTAAAAACCCCAACCCTTTTCAAGCGTGGAGAACGCCGAGCAAAACCTTTGCCGCTATCCGAGATTGGCCGCCTCGGCGAAGGGTGGTGGGTGGCCTCTTAAGGCGCGACCGAACGAAGCTCTGTCTGTTCTTTGGACGGAAACGAACAGGCAAGATTTCTTCCGGTCAATGCCCCCCTCCGTCCCCCTGCTCTAATTATTTCATGATCTTTTGTTGGGGCGGTTCTTTACAGGCACGAGGAAGAAAAGAAAGTAAGCCACGGCCCGGTGAGGGGATAATAACCCATGCTTCAACTTCCCCCTTGCACTCGCTCCCTGGGCCCCATGTTGCGAAACCGGCCCTCTGGAAGCGACATTGGCGGCCCGCAATCCTATTTTTTTTGTAATGTATGTGCATCAAGGTAGGGGTCTCTCCTTCCAGCCTAGCCGTTGGTGATTGTGATGAGGCGTGTTGATCCCAAGAACGGGGGTGGGTGTGTGTGGCCGCGCACCCCCTCTGCCCCCATCGAGACCCTCACCGGTCAAGGGATATCACAATTCCGCCTTTTCCGGCCGGTGGGTTCGGCGGGACTGAAAACCGAAGACCGGAGGATTTTGGCTTGGTACATTACCAGAAAAGAAAGGAGGGAACGACGCCCTCCAATGCTCGTCGTAACAGCAAAGCTGACGACGAAAAAAAAAGGGGGCGCGGGGGTATCAACCCAGAGGAGAGTTGAGCGTCTGACAGGATCGCCGGACACCGCATGCAACCGATTCCTAAGCCTGCAAGTTACACCCAATCCAACCTCGGAGAGGCGACTAGCGAATTTGGTACTCGGTAGTCTACGTTCGCTTCCAGGAAAATCCACACGATGTGGAGGACAGATCTCCAGGAAGGGTGTTGAGAGGGCGCAGCGCCGTTTTCCAACCGGGCTCTCCCGCAGACTAGACGCTACCCCAAGATGGGACTAAAGACCGGTTTCAAAAAAAGGCCACTAATGTCGTTGCGGCGTCTGCATGGCCCCATTCCCCTAGGGAATGGCGGGCGCCAATAACATATCTCAAACAGGTGCTTTGCTTGAATCGGGGAGACTTTGTCGGGGAGGCGGACGGAAAAGAGGCGAGCAGAAGCGAGGCGTACGTACTGGTGCGAAAATAGCAAACGGTGAGAAACTAGTGAGCCGGCAACTAGGATCCTGAAAACCTGGCCAAACTCGCATGCATCTAGAGATGTGAGTCGAAACCCGGCCTCCGTACCGCTGCACCGGTCTCGAGAAACCCGGGCCGCTCCGCGGCCGGCCTCGCCTACTAACTACCGGAGTTACACCGACGACTGCATCAGTAGTATCCCGTAGGTACCGAGGTAGTGTAGCGACAAAGCCGTAATTATTTATATTAAATTCTATCGTGTATCGAGTCCGGACCCAAACCGTAGTCAATGTATACTGGACGTCTCTCGCTCATGAATATGCTCCCCCCCTTCCAAAAAAAAAACCAAAAGCAAAGAAAAATAAAGGAAAATCGCCTTAGACAGACAGTTTTTTCCAAGCAAAAGGGGGACTAACAAACGCACCCATCCCTACCCCGACCTGGGACTATGCGGCGACTTCGCCCTCGGCGAACCCCCCTTCCCCACAATCTTCTCCGTCCAGCTCCACGCCGGGCCCGTATCCTTGCCCTTGTCCTTCCCCTTGACATCCTGCTCCTCCGAAGGGACAACCGCCCCGTGGTGCTCCGGCACAGCAGTACCAGCCGGGCTCTCGACGTCAAAGTCCTCGCTCTCGGCCGCGCTGTCCGCCCAGTCGCGATCGCTCCAGAAGCCCGCGTCGGCGCCGGGGGACGGGGACGGGTGGTGGTGGTTGCCCGGCCCTCTACTGTCCTTGCTGGTTGCGGCGCTGGGAGATCGGGGTAGGTCGGGGACGGTGTCTGTTGCTTCGCGGTCCTCGCTCGCCGTGCGGCCCGAAGCCCGAAGCCGCGGGGTGGTTACCACCACTCCAACCTGTTGATCATCCCTACCGCGCCGCTCCCCGGCCGCACCGTCGCCGCCGGCCCCGGCCTTGTTCTTCTGCTCCTCCTCGGCCGCCGACGTCCTTGTCTCGGAGCCGCGCTCATCCGGCGCCTCGGTGGGGGGTTTCGCGCGCTCGTCGTTCCCCTCCTCGTGGTCCGGCGTCCTCGCCGCGGCCGAGTCGCTAAAGTGCGCCTCGACGAGGTGGTGGATGACGGGCCAGCCGTAGGCGTTGGCGAACATGCGGCGCACGATCATGTTGTTGTGGGCGTCGGGCTCGAGCTTGACGAGGACCTTGCGCCACGACAGGCCGCGGTGGTACGCGCGCGCGATCTTCTCCTCGACTCGCATCTGCGACGCGTCGATCTCCTCATCCGGGCCTATGTCCGGGTTCGTGTTCTCCGTGTCGTCGTAGTCGCGCTTCGAGAGCGTCGAGTCCTGATGCGGCACGGGGGAGGGGGAGGAATAGGGGGATGAGCTGCGCCTGCTGGGCGTCTTGTCCGTCGGCTGTGACTGTTTCTGGGGTGAGGTGCTAGACCCGGGTCGCCTCTTGAGAGGAGGGGGTGGGATATCGGACGGGTGGTAGATGCGATCGTGGAATATTGTCCGGGGCCTCTTCGTGGGGTCAATGAGGTATTCGACAGTCGGAAGCTTGGGATTAAGCACGTCGCCTGCCGACTCAAAGAAGGTCGTAGCAGGCGGCGCCGACACTCCTTCCGAATCTTCAGACAGCTCATGCCCGGTAGTCGCTTTAGACTTTGAAGAGGACAGGGATGCGGAGCTCGCCGCCGAGGCGTCGTCAATCTTCAGCGTTTGGCTCCTCTGGTAAATCCTGGTCTGTTTCTGGTCGGGGGGAGGCGTCGGCTTTTGCGTATCGTTGCTGCGGAACAAGTTGAAGAGTCCCGTAAACGGGTTGTTGTTTGTACTAGACCCGTAGTCGTTGCTAGTGGAGCGGCTATGGCCTGGCCGTCGATGGGCGGCTTTGAATGATCGAAGGCTCTGCCTGTCGTCCTCCAGCGTGGCATCCGTTGGCGGTTGTGGGACTTCGTGGGAGGCTCCTTCAGGAGCCTCCCCTTCTGCGCCCTCTTCACTACCTTCCGGTTGCCAAGGTTCGATCCTTGGTGAAGTAACATTGGCGCCTGTAATCTCCGCCCACCCGGAACGGACAACCGTCTCGACAAGTCCGGCTTCCCGGCGGGCCTTGTCGACTCGTCCTAGGCCTTGCCAGTCAAGGAAAAGGAGACAGCTTGTGCGTAGGGGCACAATGCCGTCGTTCACCACGTTGGAGTAGAGTGTTCTATTTCGAAACTTCTTCAACGCAATGTGTGCTGGTCCGGTAGGCAGGATCCGGAGCAGTGGTTTGGACTCGGGCTGTGCCTCGCCATAGACGTGCTTATGGGCGTTCTCTCCTAGGTTGCTCACAATGGCACCCCATCCGTTCCGAGCAATAGTCGGGGCTCTCCAGGTCAGGCCCAGGTCCTGACCAGTCCTGCCAACCAAGCCAAAGTCTAATGCGAACTTCACATACAATGGGTTCTCGTGATTCAGGCCGAGGAAGGGGGACGCCATTGCAATGAAATTGATCGGCTCGATAAGATCGAAGAACTGCGGGGAGTGCTTTTGGATGTATGCGACGGCGTACGTCTGGACGAGCCCGCCTAACGAATGGCCAATAAAGCTGATCTTGGTGATCTTGTATAACCGCTTACCTGCAGTTGGTGCCTTGTGAATAGTACTGTGTTTGTGTGAAGGTTTTCCTTCGACGTCTGACTTGTGGACAGCCACCTTTACCGTACTTGCAACAGTCTCCGTTGCCGCCGCCGCCGCCGTCGTCGTGGGAAGGTAAGGCTGATCCGGATACGTCGTAGAAAGAATGAACCGGGCAAGGCGTTTCCCGAGGTATTTGATGCCTCGCTCTGTCCGGGTCGCATTCCCAGAAAATCCCCTGACAATCACTTCTTCGTCGTCGTCGTCGTCATCATCACCGTCATCATGGTCTTTCTTGTCTTTCTCGCCGTTTCTGGCCTCTTCCTGGGTAGCCTCAGGAGCCACAGCCTCGCCACTAGGCTTGCCATCGCTAACAGCTGCAGAAACAGCACCTCCGTCCCCGGTGGCGGCCGTGCTCCCCCGCTTAGCAGCCCGCTCCTTGGCCTTTCGTACCTTGGCATCCTTCTTTGCCTGTATCACACCGGCATCAATACTCTCCTTGAGGAACAGCATATCAGATCCAAGATTGCTATGCAAGCCATGCGTTAGCACCACGAGGTGGACCTTCTTCGACTTCAAGGGGCGTTCTTCTTTAGTCTTTGTCTTGACCTCATTGGCAGCGGGCTGCTCTGGTCCCCGGGCGCCATGACGCTTGTCACCTAGTCCGCCCGCCGTGTCCCAAGCGGGCAGCTTCGGTTTGTTCCAGAGGGTAGCCGTGTCCTCGACCTTGAGGCGGATTGCGCGGGAGAACACGCCCTTCGAGGGAGCGGCCTGGTCCTTGGCTGCTATAGAGCTTTGCTGGTAGTCGCTGACACGACCGGGCAAGGGGACCTGGGCCTGCCCTCCTAGGACGGGGACCCCGGAACTCAGGTTCAGCGACTTCTCATCCCGTGCCAGCAGTATCTCGTAGTGGACGGCGGCCGAGGTAGAGAAAATGACCTGCTAAGCA